>Ga0224528_1000831_pt1 | contig 22639 bp, 20 predicted proteins | sample CBST25metaG_2_FD_179888 | JGI IMG/M metagenome (GOLD analysis project Ga0224528, IMG submission 179888) | Peat soil microbial communities from Stordalen Mire, Sweden - C.B.S.T25 | ecosystem: Environmental > Terrestrial > Soil > Wetlands > Peat | place: Sweden: Norrbotten County, Stordalen Mire...
ATGTTTTCGCGGTTGGCGAACTCGGGCGTGACTTCGGTGCGCTGGCGCGAGTAGTTGTAGCCGAGTTTGAGAAAGTAGCGGTTGCCAATGCGGTGCGACCAGTTCGCGTTGCCGTTGAGTCCGAGCGAACCTGTGGTGTCGACGAAGCCGAAGAGATCCTTGCTGTCGGAACGCACGCTATTGAAGGCGAAGCCGCCGTAGAGGTAATCGCGTTGGCCGATGGACTTTTGTAGGCGCGATTGCAGCGCGTCGGTGTGTGAGCCGTTGAGCACGGCGGTCTGGTAGTTGTAATTCGAACTGCTGGTAAGATTGGCCGTCGGATAAAGCTTGAGCAAGGCCGCGGCCTGTGTGCTGATAGGAATCGTGCCGATGAAGGGAAGACCGGTGGCCGGGTTATAGATCGTGCCTGAAAGGTTGCCCAATCGCTCGGCGTCGGTGGGAACCAGTTCGGAGAGCGTGCTGGCCGTGCTGTTGCGCGTCCATTGGTAGGCGACGAAGAAGTTCGGCGCGTGGAAGCCGGTGAACAGATGCGGAATGCGCAAAGGGCCGCCAATCGCAGCGACCAGCGTGGTCTGGTTGTAGGCGTCCTTGGGTGTGTCGAGGCCGGTGAGCGAGTAGGGCCGCGCGTTGAAGACGGAGTTGCCACTGATGACGCCGAAGCTGCCGTTGTAGAGCGCGTGCGAGTTCGAGCGGCGATTGCCGAAGGCGGCGTCCAGCGCAAAGGGCGTGGTGGCGGCGTTGTTCTGGCTGCCGTTGATCAAGAAACCGTCGGAGGCTTTGTCGGAGTTTTCACTGTGCGCGGGTGGCGGTTCATTCGCGGCGTGCTCGGTATTTTTATCTTTTGGCTTCGGCGCGTCTTCGGTGACAGGCGCGGGCTTGGCGGCTTCTTCGGCGGCTATCTTGGCGTCGGCCAGAATCTTGTCGAGGCCGAGCATGGTCAGCTCCCAGTGGCCCTGGGGCGTGCTTGCGGCGACTTTGACCTCGCCCGAGACCGGCTCGAAGCCGCGCAGTTCAATGCGAATCTGTGATGTGCCTTCGGCGATGTCGGCGAACTGGTAGAGTCCCTGACGATCAGTGACGGCGGTGAAGGTTTTGCCGTTCTGCGTGAGCGTGACGATGGCACCGGGCACCGGAAGGTCGTGATAGAAGATCTGACCGTGGGTTTCAGCGGCATGCGCGAGAGAAGAAAAAACTAGAAAAAATAAAAATAAAAGAATCCCTGGACGACGTCTCATCGACAGGTTCCAACGGTTGGGATTGTGCTGTTTGCATTCATTCTAATTCTCCGAGGGCTTTTCAATCTTGTCGATGACCAGAACTTCGACGGGAGCCTTGCGTGAGGCGAGCTTGAGGCCAAGCTGTTCTTCGACGGCGGTGGGCAGCGCGGGCTTGTCGGCGGTCGCGGCGTCGCCGTTGTCCGGGTTCCAGTCGAGTGTGAGGTCGTAGAATCCCTTGAGCCCGGTCTGGTTTTGCACGATCTGGTGCAGTTGCTGGGTCAGGAAAGAGGCAAGAGCATCGAGCGTGGCGCGGGTAGCGTGCAGCGTACCGTTGCCGACATCCATGTACGAATCGTCCTTATCGGAAGAGTGCAACTTCGACCCGTTTTTAGCGACTTCAAGAGCGATGACTGGCTTCTGCACGGTGGCCCAGTGCGTCTTGAGCGCGAGTCGGTCGGCAAACAGATCCGTGAACATCTTCTGATAAGCCTGCTTGAGTGCGGTCTGGTTGAGTGTGGCAAGTTGTTTGCCGAGTGCCTCATTGGGCTTGGCGGCAATGGTAAAGCGGTCTTCGGTGATCCATGCCGGGCCACCCTGAATGCGCGACTCATCCATGCCAAGGGCGAGCGAGAGCAGCAGGCGCACGGTAACTCCGGATGCAATAAAGTTGCCGTCGGGAGATCGATGGATGCTGATGGAGACGTGTTGCGGATCGTTGTCCTTGATGAGATGTATGGCGGCGACCTCGAAGCGCGCCTTGCGGATGATCTCCTGCGCGGCGGGGCTGAGAGGCGCGTCCGTGCCTTGCTCGGAAGAAGTCATTGCTCCGGTGAGCGCCGCGCTTGCCGCAGCCCCGGCATCGAAGTGTTGTTGGGCAGCGGCACCGAGAGCCGAGGCGAGAAGCAGCGCGGCCAGCAATGAAACGCCTGCGCGGCGGCCATGAACGGAAAGCATAACGGAACTCCTTGCATGAAGGGATGTCAGCAGAATCCGTGCGGCGCGCGTCTGCCGTATCTATGCGCGGGAGAAGATTCTGTCGGGTGAACTTATCAGTCTAGACGCAGCGGCGTGGTTTTTGTGAGGAAGAAACGCCAAAAAATCGTCGCGCAAAGCCAAGTGTTCGGATTCGCACGGCAGAGGTATTCGATTGAGGACAGTGCGCAAAAGTTGGGCCGCGTAGAGAGCGCGGCCCGCACGGTTTAGTTGGCTGAGGGCTTCTCGATCTTGTCGAGAACGAGAACATCGACCTGAGTTTTGGTGGCCTCAAGCTTGAGGCCGATCTGTTCCTGAATGGCGGTGAACAGCGGCGGCGGTGCATCGGCGGCCTCGGTCAGTGGCGGAACCTTGACGCCCATGGCGCTGAACTGCGACTCGTCGGGTGTCCACTTCAGCAGAAAATTCCAACGGCCCGCGAGCTTGGTCTGGTCAACGACCGGCCGGTCGAGCACGGCCGACTGGAAGAGTTCGGCTAGATCCTGCATCGTGGCGCTGCGCACGGTGAGCACGCCGAGTTTGGTGAAGAACAGAGCGGGAAGCGCATCGGGGGCTGCGTCGCTTTGGCTCATCTTTGGGCCGCCCTTGGCAGAGGTGATCACATAGGCTGCAAGCGTGCGCGGCTCCTTGTGAAAGGTGAGTCCGAATCGCTCGGTGAGCAGCTTGCGCAGCATGGTGCGCAGTTGCTTGGTGCTAGGCGTGCCGGGCACATCGGGCTGGCCTTCAATGTCGAACTTGTCGCTCTCGATCCAGGCGGGACCACCGACGATCTGCTTCGCATGCACGCCGTAGGCAAAGGAGATGAGATCGTTGACTGTGGTGTTGATGGTGATGACCTTGGTTCCGCGCACGCTGAACAGCTTGCCGGGTGTATCGGGCCGGCCGGGCTTGACGGTGGCGACCTCGAAGCTGGGGTCGGCCTTGGGGTCCATCGGCGGCAGTTGCTTGGGTGGCTCGGGAATCGTCCAGACCGTGGCGGGCGTGGTGCGTTCCAGCAGCAGCGGTAGCGCGTTGTCACTCTGCTTCCATGCGCCGGAGAGTGACTTGCCGTCGGAGGAGAGCTTGGCCTCGTAACCGCCGTCGATCATATCGATCTTGATCGCGAGTGTGCCATCGGCAAAGGCTGTAGAACTGGCCGGCAGGTTTGCGCCCTGATCGATGCTGTAGAAGGTCGATTTAAGCCCGTGCGCGGGATCTTTTTCGATCTTGAGCACCAGACGGAGATCTTTGCCGACCTGCGGAATGTGGAGCGTGCCCTGCCAGGTGTCGGCGACGTCGTGAGAGGCGGTCTGTGCCAGCACCAACACGGGCGCGAGTACAATTGCGGCGAAAAGTGCGCAGAGACGTTGGATGCGAAGCATGAAGAGATCCTTTCCGTGCGATGCCTGGTGCTGTGAAAAAATCTTTGCCAGATAAATTCGCGATGCAGCGATGGATACGGAACGTTGCCTTGCATTGTTGCAGATTGGAGTTGGAAATTTTCCGCTTTTTTTGAAGAAAAATGCGAAGGACAGAAGGAACGTGCTGCGCATGGCGACGAAGGTTTTCCTCGAACAACAAATGGCCGCGCCCGCTATGATGAACAACAACGCTTTTGTTGATGGGCTGGCCATTTGGGTGGGAAGGGCATGACAGAGAAAAAGAACGTCGAATTATTTGATACGAGTTTGCGCGACGGGTTGCAGCAGCCGAATCTTGAAATCTCTGTACCGAACGCGGTGCTGTTGTTGCGGCGCATGGCGGGCTTTGGTGTGGGTGTGGCGGAGATCGGTTTTGCCGGTGCGAACCAGTTTGCCGCTGACCTTGCTGCGGCGCTTGCGAATGTGGATACCGGTGCGATGAAGTTGGCTCTGTTTGGCCGCACGCGGGGCCGCGGGGCGCGCGTTGCCGACTGGCCCGACGCGCGGTTCATGATCGAGCACAAAGTGCGCATTCCGGTCGCCGTCATCGTCATCAAGTCTCGATTGCTCGATGTGGAGCGTTCCCTTGAAACCACGCCCGAGGAAAATCTGCGCATGGCGGCCGAGACCATTGCCTGCCTACAGGACAACGGCCTTGAGGTCATCGTCGACTTCGAGCATGCGCTGGATGCTGTCTGTGGTCGGCGCGAAAACGGCGCGCCCTGCGACGATGCCTTTGCCTCCAGCAGTTGCGAGTATTTTCAGCAGGTCGTGGCGCAGTGCGTTGCGCAGCAGGTGAGCCGGATTGTGCTTTGCGACACCAACGGCGGCGCGAATCCCGAAGATGTCTTTTCTCTTTTCTCGGAGCTCACGCGCGACTACCCGCAGGCGAAGTTTGGCTTCCATGGCCACACCGATCGCGGATTGGGAATCGCCAACAGCCGCGCGGCCATTCTCGCTGGAGCGGCGCAGGTGCAGGGCACCTTGCTCGGCATTGGCGAGCGCTGCGGCAATGTGAATCTGACCACGCTGGTCGGCGCGATGCAGTTGCGCGGTGAGGCGGAGTTTGTGCCCGATGCGCAACTGGCGAAGCTGACCGCGCTGGCGCAGTCGGCCTACGCGGCCTTCGGTTTGGAGACGCCGCACAGCGCGCCGATGGTGGGCGCGGGGGCCTTTGGCACCTGGGCCGGTATGCACGGGTCGAGCGAGCGCAAGAATCCGGGTGCGTATCTATGGTGTGATCCGGTGCGCATTGGCGCCAGTCCGGTGATTGGCGTCAATGCGCAGTCGGGCCGTGCCAATGTTCTTTTACTTTCCAAAACGCTGGGCCTCGAACTGACCTCCGAGCAGGCGCAGACGCTGATCGATACGAATCAGGCGCTGATCGACGGCGGCGCATTTACGGTGAGCGAGGTCAGCTTCCGGCTGGCCTGCATGCGCGTGCTCGGCACCTTGCGTGAGCGCTTCGCGGTGAAGAGCTGGCGGGTCATCGACGAGTCGGACGAGACCGGCGACCGCTATGTGCAGGCCTCGGTGTTACTGACGCACGAGGACGGCGCGGTGGCAACCACGCGGGCCGAGGGCGCTGGCCCGGTTGACGCGCTGACGCGCGCGTTGCGGCAGGAACTGGTGAAGCACTCGCCGGAGATTGCGCACATGCGCCTGGGCACCTTCACCGTTGCCGCCATCGACGTCTCCGCGCAAGATACGGCCGCACACGTGCGCGTTACGGTCAGCTTCAAGGCCGACGGGCACGAGCCGTGGGTGACCGCCGGCGTGAGCAGCGATTTGAATCAGGCGGCGATGCTGGCGATTATCGACGGCTTCCACTACTGGTTGCTCGAGGCGCAGCGGAGTTAGAGCGAAACCAGAGTTACTGTGTTCTGTCGAGAGTTGTGTAAGGTCGCCACTCCCTGATGGTCGCGTCGACTTGAATACCTTGCTTTCGGGATACATTAACTCTGGTTTCGCTATAGTCGGTGAGTTATGCCAAATTACTAAGTTGCAAGTCAATAAGTTGCAAGTCAAGGAAAAGAGCGATCGCCAATCCACGGCAATCGCTCTTTTCCTTTTTGCGATTGTTTTATGCGAAGCGCATCGAGACCTTGCCGACCGTCGTGAAGCAGACGTCGACGGTCTGTCCGGCAGTGGCGAAGGTGTTGCCGGTCCAGCTTCCGGTCGTGATCCAACTGCCTTCTTCCAGCCCGCCGGTGCGCGCCGCGCCCTCGTTGGCCAGATAAACGAGCATCCGCAGAAGATCGGTCCCGGCGCTGTTTGAGGCGGTGCGGCTGACGCGGACAATGCCGTTGGTCGAAAGGGTCACCGACTCTTTGGCGAAGTCGATCTGCTGCCAGTGTTCGACGGCCGGGCCATAGATGAATCCACCATGCACGCCGAGGTCGGCGAGCGTGGCCAGCTTGGGCGCTTGCGCCGGTACGGGAAAGGCCGACTCCAGCTCTTCGATGGCCGGGTGGCAACTGGCGATCGAGGCGATGACCTCTTCACGTGTGTAGGGTGTTGCGCGCGGCGGTAGAGGCTTGCCGAGCAGAAATGCCACCTCGGCTTCCAGGCCGCGCAGACGATGGCGCGGCTCGCCGATCAGGCTGCCGCTGGGTGCAATCCAAGCCGCGATCATCGGTCCGAAGCCCGGCGTTGCGTCGGGTGCAGGTGCGCCGATCTTCCAGGCGCGCGCCAGTGCGCTGCCCTTGGGTTCAAGCGCGGCGGCCATCGTGTCTTGCACAAAGACGGCTTCTTCGGGCGAGGTCGGAAGAAGTTCATCGGCCACCTTGGTGAGAGGTTGGGCGGTACGGCGGGCTTCCAGATAAAGCTCCGCCAGGCTACGGAGGTCTGCTTCACGAGTCGAGGCAATCATGGCTATCAGTGTGACGCATCGCGCGCGGCTTTGTCTCATCTTGTGGGGGGGGGATGCGTCGAAGGCACGAAGGATTTTCCCGGGTGATAACCGTCACAGCCGCGCCCGTTCCCAGGGGCCAAAATAACGCGGGTTTGCGGGTGTACGCGACTCCGAGGCCGGTTATCGGGCAAGTGGCTTTTGGAAAGGGAAGAGACGCTGGAATGACGACTGAAACAAAGGACCGGGGCCAGCTCCGGATCGATGAGAACGAATGCAAGGGATGCGGCCTTTGCGTGGAAGCCTGCCCGTCGAAGTTGCTCGCGATGGGTGAGGGGCTGAACCACTACGGCTATCGCACGGCGCAGTTTGCGGGCCATGGTTGCACCGCTTGCGGACTTTGCTATCAGGCCTGCCCGGAGCCGGGCGCGATCACCGTCTATCGCTTGGATGCGGCAAGCAGCGGCAAAGGAGCCGCAACCCTATGCGCAAGCAATTGATGAAGGGCAACGAGGCCATTGTGAAGGCCGCGATTCTGGCCGGTTGCCGCGCCTTCTACGGCTATCCGATTACGCCGGCCAGCGAGATTGCCGAGGCTGCGGCAGACTTCTTTCCGCGCACTGGCGGCGTCTTCGTGCAGGCCGAAAGCGAGGTGGCGGCAATCAACATGATCTACGGCGCGGCCTCGACCGGGGTGCGCGCCATGACGGCTTCGAGCGGCCCCGGCATCAGCCTGATGCAGGAAGGCATCAGCTATCTGGCGGGCGCCGAACTGCCCTGCGTCATTGCCGACATCACGCGCGGCGGGCCGGGCCTGGGCAACATCGGCGCCGAGCAGGGCGACTATCACCAAGTGGTGAAGGGCGGTGGCCACGGCAACTATCGCACGCTGGTGCTGGCGCCTGACTCCGTGCAGGAGATGGCAGATCTCACCGCGCTGGCCTTCGATCTGGCCGACCGCTACCGCAACCCTGTCTTCGTCCTCGCCGACGGTTTCATCGGGCAGATGATGGAGCCGGTTGCCTTCGCGCAGCAGGCGACATTGCCCGATCCTCCCGCCTGGGCTGTGCGTGGAACGGCCGCCACGCGCGGCAACGTGACCAACTCGCTGCAACTGGACTTCGAGAAGATGGAGGCTTTCCAAAACCATCTTGAGGCCAAATATCGCAAGGCTGAGCAGGAAGAGACGCGCTTCGAAGAGGTCGCGCTCGACGACGCGGAGCTGGTGCTCGTCGGCTACGGCATTCTCGGGCGCATTCTGAAGGCTGTTGTGGCCGAGGCGCGCGCCGAAGGCATCAAGGTCGGGCTACTGCGGCCCATCACGCTCTATCCCTTTCCCACGCGGCAGATCGAGCGGCTGGTCCGCACGGCGCAGCGTTTCGCGGTAGTCGAGATGAGCAACGGACAGTTGCGCGACGATGTGCGTTTGGCGGTCAACGGCGCGCGCCCGGTCGATTTCTACAGCCGCGTTGGCGGCAACGTGCCCGCGCATGACGAGGTGCTTGGTTTTGTTCGCACGCTGGCGCATGCGCCGGAGAAGGAGTTGGCCCGTGTCTAGCGAAGTGATCTCCGGCTACACGGTCGCGCATGGCCGCCCGCAATCGATCTTCAAAAGCTTCGAGCGCAAGCAGGAGCTGCAACACCAGACGCACTTCTGCCCGGGCTGCGGTCATGGCATTCTGCACAAAATGGTCGGCCGGGCCATCGACGAGCTGGGCATTCAGAACCGTACCATCATGGTCGGCCCGGTCGGTTGCTCGGTCTTCACTTATCACTACTTCGATGTGGGGCACGTGATGGCCGCGCATGGCCGAGCCCCGGCCGCGGCCACTGGCGTCCGTCGCAGCCGCCCGGAGAGCATCGTGCTTTCGTATCAGGGCGACGGCGATCTTTCCGCCATTGGGCTGGCCGAGATTGTGCATGCCGCCAATCGCGGTGAAAACATCACCGTTATCTTCGTCAACAATGCAATTTATTCGATGACCGGCGGCCAGGCCGCGCCGACCACGCTGCTCGGTATGAAGACGGTCACCACGCCGCGCGGGCGCACCGCCGCCAATGAGGGCTATCCGCTGCACATCAGCGAGTTGCTGGCAACGCTCGAAGCGCCGGTGTATATCGAGCGCGTCGGTCTGGGCGACAACCGCCAGATCACGCAGGCGGGCCGCGCCATTCGCCGCGCGATCGAGAATCAGGTGAAGGGCCTCGGCTTCTCGCTCGTCGAAGTGCTCTCGCCCTGCCCGACCATCTGGAAAAAATCGCCGGTCGAGGCGCAGCATTGGGTGAGTGAGGGGATGGAGAAGACCTTCCCGCTCGGTGTTTTTAGCGACCGCACAAAAGATGCCGAGCCGCGTCCCGCGCCTGATCCACCCCCTTCTCTCGCCGAGATTCCTTCGATCCTTGGCGTCGCAGAGGCTGATCTGCCTGAGAGTCGTGCCGTCGCCGCTGTGGCCCGTGAGCCGATCGATCTTGAGGTGCGCGTGGCCGGTTTCGGCGGCCAGGGCGTGCTCTTGCTGGGCGAGGTGCTGGCCGAGGCTGGACTCGATGTGGGACTCGAAGTCTCCTGGCTGCCGAGCTACGGGCCGGAGATGCGCTCGGGAACATCGAATTGCCATGTCCGCCTCGCCAGCGATCCAATCGATTCGCCGTTGGTCGCCGCGCCCGGCCTGCTGGTCGCCATGAACGAGCCTTCGTTGCGCAAGTTCGCCGCACAGGTTCGCCCCGGCGGCTGGATTCTCTACGACGGTCGGGAATTTCCCGCCGATCTGGTGCGGCCCGGTGTGCGGGTTCTTGCCCGTCCCTTCACCGAGATGGCCTTCGCGCTCGGCAATCCGCGGGCGGCCAACATGGTTCAGCTCGGTGCCTTGCTTGAGGTCGTCGGTGTGCTGCCGGAGTCCAGCGTCAGGGCGGCGCTCGGCCGCCTCGTCCGCAACCCCAAGTGGCTGGAGCTGGATTTGCGGGCGCTGGCGCGGGGGCGGGAACTGGTCCGCGAGGCCTGATCGCTTCCCAATCAGGAAAAACTCCCCGGCGTCGTGGCCATGCCGGGGAGTTTTTGCGCATTTTTGCCTGTGGCGGTAAGTTGAAAAGAGAAAGAGATTTCCTGTTACAGCACTTGCCGTTCCACATTCTGACCTTCGACACGGATTTACCACTGAACGGTTCATAGAATGGGATGAGCGGAGAGAAAATAGATCCGGACGGCTTTTAGATTCATCAACTCCATAGCTGGACGAGATTGAAAACTGGTAGGTTTAGGTAAGAAGGATTTTTAGGCCTGAAATGATGACAAATCCGTATTTCGCCTTGGTGATTTTGTTTCTGGCAGCACTTGGCTTCGGTCTGGGTCCGCTGGGGCTGGCTTGGCTTTGGTCGCGATTCTTTTCGCCCGCCAAACCGAATGCCATCAAAAACGCTATCTATGAGTGCGGTCTGCCCTCGAAGGGCGACGCCTGGGTCCAGTTTCGCTCGGCCTACTATTTGTACGCCATCATCTTTTTGATCTTCGATGTCGAGGCGGTCTTCCTACTGCCTTTCGCTGTGGCCTTCACCAGCCTGGGCGTGGCGGCCTGCCTGGCCATGCTGGTCTTTGTCCTGATGCTGGTCGAGGGCCTGGCTTGGGCCTGGGCCAAGGGCATCCTTACCTGGGCGTAAAAAGACGCGCGGTTTTTACGGCGAAGTTTTTGAGCAGCCTTCACCGCCGCGCGGCACGTACCGCATTTGCTGAGAACTGTGAACTGGAGCACCGCGACACCATGGCTGTCGATGAAAAACTGAAAATCGAGCTCGGCAAGCAGGGCATCGTAGTTACGACCCTGCAGGAGCTTTACAACTGGGGCCGGCGCAATTCCATCTGGCCCATGCAATTTGGTCTGGCCTGTTGTGCCATCGAGATGATTGCCACCACCATGGCCCGTTACGACATCGCCCGCTTCGGCGCCGAGGTCTTTCGGCCCTCGCCGCGTCAGGCCGACCTGATGATCATCTCCGGCACCGTGACCAAGAAGATGGCTCCGCAGGTCGTCCGGCTCTATAACCAGATGGCCGAGCCGCGCTACGTGATCGCGATGGGCGCCTGTGCCATCTCGGGCGGACCGTTCAAGCAGGGCTACAACGTTCTCAAGGGCATCGATCGCTATATTCCGGTCGACGTGTATATCCCCGGCTGCCCGCCGCGGCCCGAGGCGTTGTTGCAGGCCTTCATCACCTTGCAGAAGAAGATCGACGCGCAGCACTTGACCGGCGAGGGACGCCCGCGCCATCTCGACGCCCATGCGCAGGGTGAATTTCCGGTGCCTGCCTTCGGTGCGCACGATCTTGAACCGAGCGCCAACAAGCTGGTGTGGCCGCTGCCTGCCGAGCAGCCTAAGGAGACGCGCGGATGAAGACGATCGAAGAAATCAAGGCCATGATCGAGAGCGCTGTTGTCGGGGTGCAGCTTGAGATCGTTCTCAATCCGAGTCCCGTGGCGCAGCACTCGCTGGTTGTCGATCCCGCGCACGCCGTGGCCGTTGCCACCTACCTGCGCGATGCCGAGGAGCTGCAATTCGACTTTTTGTCGAATCTGACCGGTGTTGACTGGCTCGACAAAAAAGTCGAAGAGACCGCAGGCGAGGGCAACAAGCGCGTCGACCCTGGTCATCTTGAGCCCGGCCATCTTGAGGTCGTCTATCACCTCTATTCGATGGCCCTCGGCCATGGGCCGCTGGTGTTGCGGATGCGTACGGTCAATCGTGCCGATCAGGTCACGCTGCCGTCGCTGACCCCCGTCTGGCGCTCGGCCGAGTTTCAGGAGCGCGAGGTCTTTGACCTTTTCGGCGTGGTCTTCGACGGCCATCCGGACCTGCGCCGCATTTTGATGTGGGACGAGTTCAAGGATCATCCCATGCGACGCGACTATGTAGAGCCGGATGACTTCGAGTATGAGCCGACTCCGCATGATGAGGTTTTGAAGCGCGCCACAGAGCATCGCGCCGAGGCGCAGAAAGAAACGGAGGCCGCCCAATGACCGCGCTGCTTGAAAAACATCTGCCCGGCTGGAATCGTCCGCCCGAGATTGCTGCCGACGACGAGGGCGAGCTGCTCGAAGTATCCATGGGGCCGCATCATCCTTCCACGCACGGCGTTTTTCGGATGGACGTGGCGCTCGATGGCGAGATCGTCGTCAAGCTCAAGCCGGTCTTCGGCTACCTGCATCGCAATCACGAGAAGATTGGCGAAAGCTCCAGTTATCTGGGCATGATGCCCTATACCGACCGGCTCGATTACTTCTGCTCGCTGACGAATAACTGGGCCTATGCACTGACGGTCGAAAAACTGGCGGGGATCGCGGTTCCCGAGCGCGCCGAGTATCTGCGCGTCATTCTGGGCGAGCTTACTCGCATCCAGAATCACGTCTCGTCGGTCGGTTTTCTGATGCAGGAGATGGGCTGCAGCGGAACGCCGCTCATGTACGCATTCCGCGAACGCGAAAAGATTCTTGACCTTTTCGAGCGGCTCACCGGCGCGCGCATGATGTGCAACTACATGCGCTTCGGCGGCTGTCGCGTGGACGCCACCACAGTCTGGCTCAAGGACGCGCAGACGGTCGTCGCCGGTTTGCCGGGTTTTGTCGACGAGCTGGAGGCGTTGCTTTCGTCCAACGAAATTCTGATGGCCCGCAGTCAGGGCGTGGGTGTCATCAAGCCGGAGCTGGCCGTGAATGCCGGGCTGTCCGGGCCGATGCTGCGCTGCACGGGCGTCAACTATGACGTGCGCAAGGTCGACCACTACGGCATCTACGATCGCTTCAAATTCGGCGTGCCGCTCGGTGCGCATGGCGATGTGTACGATCGCTACATGGTGCGTGTGCTGGAGGTTCGCGAGTCGATCCGCATTCTTGAGCAGGCGCTGCACGATATTCCCGATGGTCCCATCGTCGATGCCAAGGCCAAAAGCCGCGGCATTCGTCCCAAGGTCGGCGAAGCCTATGGCCGCATCGAGGCTCCCAAGGGCGAGCTTGGTTTCTATCTGATCAGCGACGGCACCGGAACCCCGTATCGCTACCGGGTCCGTCCGCCCAGCCTGATCAACCTGACGATTCTTGAGGACATGTGTCTGGGACACAATGTGGCCGATGTGATTTTGGCCTTCGGTTCGGTCGACATCATATTAGGCGAAGTGGATCGATAACAGGGAACAGCAGACAGTGAACAGAAAACAATGTTCACTGTTTGCAAGGCAAAACTCAACAGGCGGTTCACTGCTCACTGTGAACTGTTCTTGGAGGTTGAAGTGTTCGGCGAAGGAATTTTGAAAGGCATGGCGGAGACGGCCAGGAACTTCTTCGGTTCCTATGTCTCGAAGGAGCGGCTGACGACCGTTCAGTACCCGGAGGAGAGACTGGCTCCGGTCGAGGACGCCCGCACCTTCCCCTTCCTGGTCTACGACGAGGGGATGAAGGACGGCGAGCGGCCCGACTGGCAGGCCGGTCTGCGCTGCACCAGTTGTCAGATCTGCGAAAAAGAGTGTCCGCCCAAGTGTATCTACATCGAGAAATCGAAGGACAAGAAGCCGGACTTCTTCGGCAAGCAGCAGTTTTATCCGACGCGCTTTGAGGTTGACTACGCGGTTTGCATGAGCTGCCAGATCTGCGTCGAGGTCTGCCCCTTCGATTCGATCAAGATGGATAACGTCTTCGAGAAGGCCACCGACGATCGCTTTGGTGGTCTGCTGATTCCCGTCGAGCAGTTGGCGCATCCAGACAGCTACTACCGTTCGATTCATCCCACCGAGGCCGAAGCCATCGACGTCGAACGCGCCAAAACCCGGGCCGCTGCCGAGGCCAAGGCGGCGGCCGCTGCTGAAGCCGCTGCCGCCAAGGCCGAAACCGATACCGCCGCGAGGACTACCGAGGCAAAGCCGGCCGGGGAGGAAGCTTAGCCATGTTCGAGAATCTCGATCAAATTTTTCTTTTGCTGCGCGACTGGATTGCCGGTTTTCTGCCCGTGTTCCTGCGCCCGCTGGTTGGCACCGTGCTTGGCGTCGTCGGCATTGCCTCGGTCTTTCCCGCACTCTTCGCGCTGACCACGGTCTTCGAACGCAAGGGCCTGGCCCGGATGCAGAACCGGCTAGGACCCAATCGCGTCGGCCCCTTTGGCCTGTTGCAGCCAATCGCCGACGGCGTCAAATCGCTGACCAAAGAGGATGTCGTTCCCTTGAGCGCCGATGGCGTCGTGCATTTTCTGGCGCCGCTGTTGCTGGTCGTCGCCGTTTTCATGGGTTTTGCCGTGCTGCCGGTCGGCCGCAACATGGTGCTCGTCGATCTGGACTGCGCCCTGTTGTTCTATTTCGCGATGGGCGCATCGAGCGAGGTGGCGGTCTTCATGGCCGGCTGGTCGAGTCGCAACAAGTATTCGCTGCTCGGCGCCATGCGCGCCGTGGCCCAGATGATCAGCTATGAGGTCGTGCTGCTGCTCTCAAGCGTGGCCGTGGTCATGATCACCGGTTCGATGTCGCTGACCAGAATCGTCGCGGCGCAGAATCAGTACTCGGGCGTGTTGCCGCACTGGTACATCTTCACCCCTTGGGGGTTGGCGGCCTTCGCCATGTACGCGATTGCGGGCACGGCCGAAACCAACCGCTCGCCCTTCGATCTTCCCGAGGGCGAGTCGGAGCTGATCGCCGGTTACCATACCGAATATTCGGGCTTCAAGTTCGCGCTGTTTTTCCTCGGCGAATATCTGGGCATGTTTTCGATCTCGGGGTTGGGCGTGACGCTGTTTCTCGGCGGCTGGTCGGCTCCGTTCTCCTTCCTGGGCTGGATTCCCTCGTGGATCTGGTTTTTTGCAAAGGTCATGCTCTCAATCTTCGTCTTCATCTGGGTGCGTGGCACCCTGCCGCGTTTGCGTCAGGATCAGTTGATGAACTTTGCATGGAAGTTCGTGCTGCCTTTTACTCTCTTCAATCTTCTGGTGACCGCGCTGTGGCGTTTCATGGGCGATGGCTGGCTGCGCTGGGCGGTCTGCTCGGCGCTGCTTGCCGCCGCCTACCTTCTCATGGCGCGCACGGGCATGCGCCGCGAACAGTTCACCTCCAGGAGTTACCGTTATGCTGAGTAATTTTTTGCGGATAAAGGGAAGGGAGGCGGCCCGATGAATTTTGTCTTTTGGATTCTCGCGATGTTGACGCTGGGCAGTGGCCTGGCCGCCGTCGCGCTCAAAAACACCGTTCACTGCGCGCTGGCGCTCACCGGAGCCTTTGCCGGACTGGCCTTTCTGTTTCTCTCGCTCGGCGCGCAGTTCGCCGGCTTTGCCGAGATTTTGGTCTACATCGGCGCGGTGGCCATTCTGGTGGTCTTCGCGATTTTGCTGACGCGTGGTTCGGAGACGCCGATCGGATCGGTCTTCAGCCGTCACTGGTTCTGGGGCCTGGTTGCCGCCGCTGCGGTCTTTGCCGTCTTCGGCGGTGCGGTGCTTGCCAGCGTGCGCGTGCTGCCCAACGTGCAGGCCGCGCCCGTGGCGCCCGTGCAGGCGATCGGCTTCGCCTTGGTGGGCCGCTACGTGCTGCCTCTTGAGATTCTGGCCGTGCTGCTGACGGCGGCCACCATCGGCGCGGTCATCATCGCGCTGCACGAACTTCCGCAGGAGTCCCTGCCACAGAAGGAGGAGCAATGACGCCGCTTGCCGCTTATCTCCTCGTCGCCGCGCTGTTGTTCGCCATCGGTCTGGCTGGGGCGCTGGTGCGTCGCAACGCCATTCTTGTGCTGATCGGCATCGAGCTGATGCTCAACGCCGCGAACCTCAACTTCATCGCCTTCTGGCGTTATTCCCCGCACCCCGAGGCTCTCACCGGCATGATGTTTGCTATCTTCTCGATTGCCGTGGCCGCGGCCGAGGCCGCCGTTGGCCTGGCGCTGGTCATTGCCATCCATCGCCAACTGCACACCACCGACCTCGACCAGATGAACAGGATGAAGGGATAGAACGATGATCGAAGCTTTGACTCCCTATCCTGCCACCACCGGCGCTGCGGTTTCCTGCGTCACGCGTCTGCTCTGGCTGATTCCCGTCGTGCCGATGCTGGCCTCGGGCATCATCGCGCTGTTCAGACAGCCGAAGAGAAAACTCTCGGCCACGCTGGCCATCGGTTCGATGGCGTTCTCGTTGCTGCTGTCGCTCGTCGCTTTCGTGCACGTGGCCTCCGACTGGTTCGGCGGCATCGCCACGCGCGAGACGGTGAACCTCAGTTGGCTGGAGTTCGGTCACACTCAGGTCGAACTCGGCTGGATCCTCGATCCGCTCTCGGCGGTGATGCTGGTTATGGTCACCCTCGTCGGCTTGCTGATCTTTATCTACTCGACCGGCTACATGGCGCATGACGAAAACGCGACGCGCTTCTTCTGCTTCCTGGCGCTGTTTGCCGGATCGATGCTCACCGTCGTCCTCTCCAACTCGATTCTGCTGTTCTATATCGGTTGGGAGCTGATGGGACTCACCTCCTATCTGCTGATCGGCTTCTGGTATCAGCGACCGGCTGCCGCAGCCGCCGCGAAGAAGGCCTTCCTGACCACGCGGGTCGGCGATGTCTTCTTTTTCCTCGGCATTGTGTGGCTCTTCGCGCAGTCGGGCACCCTGCTCTTCTATAACCACGGCGCGGGTTCCATTGAGTCCGCCTCGCTGGCGACGCTGCTTTCGCAACATGCAGCCTTCGGGCTGAGCGCGGCCACAGCCATCGCGCTGCTGTTGTTCGCCGGAGCCACCGGCAAGAGCGGTCAACTTCCGCTGCATGTCTGGCTGCCGGATGCGATGGAAGGTCCGACGCCGGTCTCGGCGCTGATTCACGCGGCCACCATGGTTGCCGCTGGCGTTTATCTGGTGGCCCGCGTCTATCCGCTGATGTCGGCGGGGATGCCCGTGGGCGGCACCACGACGGCGCTCACCGTGGTGACCTGGATTGGCGCGGCCACCGCATTGTTCGCCGCATTGATTGCCGTCGCGCAGAACGACATCAAGCGCATTCTGGCCTACTCGACCATCTCGCAACTCGGTTATATGATGGCCGGTCTCGGCATGGGCGGCGTGGCCGTGGGCATGTTCCACCTGATCACCCACGCCTTCTTCAAGGCATTGTTGTTCATGGGCGCCGGCTCGGTGATTCACGGCTGCCACGACGACCAGGACATTCGCACCATGGGCGGGCTCGGGAAGCAGATGCCGCGCACCTTTGTGCCCTATGCCATCGGTATGCTGGCCTTGTCGGGCTTTCCAATCTTCTTCTCCGGTTTCTGGTCGAAGGATGCGATTCTCGAAGCGGCGCAGCATTGGACGGTCGCTCGCGCACCCTTTTACATGCTGGTGGCAGGCGCTCTGCTAACGGCTTTCTATATGACCCGTCAGGTCAGCTACGTCTTCTTCGGAAGCTGGCGCGGCCACAAGGCGGCGCATGAGAGTCCGGCGGTGATGACGACTCCGCTGGCGATTTTGGCCTTCTTCGCCATTGCCCTCGGTGCACTTGGCACTCCGGCCTGGCCCTGGTTCCGCGCCTTCCTCGGGGGCCACGCGGCACCCATCGGCCTGGAAGGTTTCGCCGAGCCGGGTCTGTTCGCGCTGATGCTCATCTCCTCGCTGGTGGTCTTCCTCGGTCTGGGGATCGGCTGGATGCTCTACGGCAACCGTTCGCCGCGTGCCGAAGAGCCCGACGCGCTTGAGGCAAAGATGCCTCTGGTCTGGCGCGTGCTTCAGAACCGCTTCTATATCGACGAGTTTTACGGCGTGACGGTGATCGCCCTCTACAAGCTTCTGGCGCGGGTGGCCGACCTGCTTGACCGCTTCGTCTGGGGTGGCGCGGTCTGGCTGGTTGCCAAGCTCTTTGCCGCGCTGGCTCACCTGAATCGTTTTCTGGATACCGCTTTCGTGAATGGCGGCTTTGATAAAACCTGCGAGGAAATATCGACCGGGGGCGGGCTGCTGGCCCGCATCCAGTCGGGTCGCGTGCAGTCGTACCTGCGCATTCTGGCCGCGGCCGTTGTCCTCCTCGCCGCACTTCTTGTTTGGAGCAGCCGGCCATGAGCGGATTTCCCTTACTGACATTGCTGACGGTGCTGCCGCTTGCCGGCGCGGTCGTCGCTCTTTTCTCCGCAAGCCGGGCCCGTGCCGTGGCCCTGCTCACGGGTCTTCTTTCGCTGGCTCTGGCGCTGGTTGTCTGGACGCGGATTCCGGCCAATGGTTCGATCGGACTTGTCGAACAGTTTGCCTGGGTGCCCTCGCTGGGCATTGAGTATCACCTCGGCGCCGACGGCCTGGGTGGGTTGATGCTGGTGCTGGCCGCGATCGTCTCTCTGATGTCGATTGTTGCCAGCTTCCGCGTGCATCATCAGCCGGGCCTCTACTTCTCGCTGGTGCTGGCGCTAGAGTGCGGTTTGTTCGGCACCTTCACCGCGCTGAACTTCTACCACTGGTTTCTGTTCTGGGAGCTGAGCCTGATTCCGGCCTTCTTCCTCATCAAGCTCTGGGGCGGGCCGAAGCGCGGCCCTGCGGCCACGCAGTTCTTCGTCTACACCATGGCCGGCTCGGCCTTCCTGCTGATCTCCTTTCTGGCCGTCTTTCTTTCGACCGGCTCGATGGACTTCATTCACCTGGGCCTGTTGGCCTCGACCGGCGAGCTGACCCCGATGATCACCGCGCATCTCGGCCCGGTCTCGCTCTGGCTGGCGCTGGGCTGTCTGGCCGGATTCGCGGTGAAGGTGCCGCTGGCTCCCTTCCACACCTGGCTACCGGCGGCTTACTCCGAAGCGCCTTCGCCGGTGACGATGCTGCTGACTGGTGCGATGTCGAAGATGGGTCTCTACGGCCTGCTGCGCATCGTGGTGCCGATCTTCGGCGTCCAACTCGCCTGCCTGCGCACGCCGCTGCTCATCCTGGCCGTGGTCACCGTGGTGATGGGTGCCTGGGCCGCTGCCGCGCAAAAGGATCTCAAGCGCGTCTTCGCCTACTCCTCGGTCAACCATCTCGGCTACTGCATGCTTGCCATCTTCGCGCTGGCGCTGCCGGCGGTCGATGCCGCGACCCGCGCCTCGCAGGCGGCGGCGCTCGACGGCGTGCTGGTGCAGATGTTCAACCACGGTCTGACGGCGGCGGCTCTGTTCTGGTTCATCGCGCTGCTGCAGGCTCGAACGGGTGGTCTGCGCGGCATCGATGATTTCGGTGGCCTGCGCAAGCCCGCGCCGATCTTCGCCGGACTGATGGGCATCGCCATTTTTTCTTCGCTGGGTCTGCCCGGACTCAATGGCTTCGTCGGCGAGTTCCTGATCTTCCGCGGCGTTTTTTCCTTGTCTTGGGTGAGCGCGTCGGTCAGCATACTCGGTCTGCTGGTGACGGCGACCTTCCTGCTTACCGTGATTCAGAAGGTCTTTGCCGGTCCCACGCCCGAGCGCTGGGCCAGCTTCCCGGATCTGCAACCGGGCGAGTGGCTGGCGCTGGCTCCCGTCATTGTTCTCATGTTCCTGCTGGGCGTTGCGCCCCGGCTCATCGTGGATAGCGTCAATCCCACGGTTGAATTTCTGCTGGCGCACTGGAGATTTTAGATGTTGGCCTGGACGATCTATCTCTCGTTTGCCGGAGCGCTGGTAGAGGCTCTGCTGCCGCGCTCAAGCGCGCGGCTGGCGCGCTGGTTCGCGCTGGCCGTCGCCGTCGCGGGCCTCGCCGTCGCCGCCGTGGGCTTCTTTGCCGCCGCCGGTCAGGGCCGTTTGGTCCTTGTGGACCTGCCCTGGGTTCCCGCGATGGGCATTCACTTCCTGCTTGCCGCCGACGGCATCAGCCGCGTGCTGGTGTTGCTTACCGGCCTTGCCGCTGTTTCCGCCACCCTCTTCAGTTGGAATATCGAGGAGCGCACCAATCAATTCTTCGCCTTCTTCCTCGCTCTGATCGGCGGCGTCTACGGCGTCTTCCTCAGCTTCGATCTCTTTCTGCTCTTCGCCTTCTATGAGATTGCGATCGTGCCGAAGTACTTCCTGATTGCCATCTGGGGCTCGACCCGTCGCGAGTATGGCGCGATGAAGCTGGTGCTCTACTCCTTCGTCGGTTCCTCGATGGTGCTCATCGGTCTGCTGGCCGCTTATGCCAGCTCCGGCGCGCACTCTACCGGCCTGGTCGCGCTGGCGCACGCCAACCTGCCAGTCGGTCAGCAAATGTGGCTCTTCCCGCTGGTCTTCATCGGTTTCGGGATTCTGGCTGGTATGTGGCCCTTCCACACCTGGGCCCCGACCGGACACGTGGCCGCTCCCACCGGCGCTTCCATGCTGCTGGCCGGCATCATCATGAAGCTTGGCGCTTATGGCTGCCTGCGCGTGGCCATGACGCTGTTCCCGCATGGCATGGACCCGTGGGGCTTTTCGCTCTGCGGACTTGGTTCCTGGCGCGATCTCTTCGCGCTGCTGGCGGTGATTGGCATCGTCTACGGCGCGCTGGTTGCCCTCGTGCAGACCGACTTCAAGTTCGTTATCGGTTATTCGAGCGTCAGCCACATGGGCTTCGTGCTTCTCGGCTTGATGACCCTCAACCAGATCGGCCTCGACGGCGCGGTGTTGCAGATGTTCTCGCACGGCATTCTTGCCGGACTGCTCTTCGGCGTGGTCGGCCGCATCGTCTACGCTCGCACCCACACGCGCGAACTCGACGAGCTGGAGACGATGCACCTTGCGCGACGCCTGCCCTTTGCCGCCGCGGCCTTCGTCGTGGCCGGAGTGGCCTCGATGGGCCTGCCCGGCTTCTCGGGCTTCATCGCCGAGTTGCAAATTCTCGTCGGCTCCTGGCGGATGAATCCCGTCTGGACCATCGCCACCGCCTTCGGCATCGTCATCGGCGTGGCCTACACCTGGCGCGCGATGCAAAAGGCCTTCTTCTCGGATCGATTGCCCACCCCGGACGAGCACCCCAAGACTGGCTGGCCCGACCTCGGTGCGATCACCTGGCCGGAGTACACGGGCGTCGCGATTCTCACCCTCGCCAGCCTCGCAGTCGGCCTTTATCCGCGCCTGCTGCTCGATTCGATTGAACCCGCCGTGAAGGCCCTGCTTGCCGGAGGAATCCAATGAACTTCGCCGACCTCTTCCGTGTCACGCTTCCTGAGACGGCGCTGGAAATCGCTGCTCTGCTCGTTCTCTTCGTCGACCTCGCGTTTCTGCGCAAGGCCGTGCTTGCGACGCGCGTTGCCGTCGCCACGCTGATCGGCGTGGCCGGCTGCGTGGCCGCGCTCGCGCTGCTTCCTGGCGCGGGCTCTGCGGGTGTCTCCTTCGGGGGCGAGTTGCTGTTGGCCTCGGGCGGCATTGCCGCCGTGGCCGAAGCCGCGATTCTGGTTCTCACCATTCTGACGCTGCTGCTGTTCGTCGGTTCGACCTTCACCCGCCACACGGCCGAATATGTCGCCGTGGTGCTGATGGCCGCGGCTGGCGGTCTGGTCGTCTCGGCCGCGCGCGATCTGCTGATCATCTTCGTTGGCCTGGAACTGCTCTCGCTGGCGCTCTATATTCTGACCGCCTTCAACAAGCATTCGGAGAAGAGTGCCGAGGCGGCGCTGAAGTATTACCTCTTCGGCAGCATGTCTGCGGCCTTCCTGCTCTTCGGCTTCAGCTATCTCTACGGTTTGAGCGGCAGCACCAACCTCGACGCCATCGCGGCGGGCATTGCGGCCACCGGCCCGACGCCGCTGCTTTATGTTGCCTGGACGCTGGTCGTCGTCGGTCTCGGCTTCAAGGTCGCTGCGGTGCCCTTCCATCTGTGGGCGCCCGATGCCTACGAGGGTGCTCCGGCTCCGGCCGCGGCCTTCATCGCCTCGGTCTCGAAGGTGGCCAGCTTCGCTCTGATTCTCACCTTCGTCTCGAAGCTGCTGCATGGAACGCTGGTTGCCGAGCCGCTGCTCCGCAACCAGTACCTCACCTGGCAATCACTTGGCGCGTTGTTGCTGATTGTGGCCGCGGCCTCGATGGTTCTTGGCAATCTGGCCGCGCTGGCGCAGTCGAATGTCCGTCGCCTGCTGGCCTACTCGGCCATTGCGCACGCTGGCTACATGCTGCTTGGCGTGGGCGTCCACGCGAGCTTCGCGGGGCAGGGCAGTGCCGTGGGCTTCTTCCTGAGCACGGCTGACGCCGCCTCGCGCAGCGCCAACGCCGTCCTCTACTACGTGATCACCTACGGCCTGACGACCATCGGAGCCTTCGGCGCGATTGCCGTGGTTGAGCGCGCCACCGGGTCGAGTTCGCTGGAGTCCTTCTCGGGACTCTACAAGCGCAATCCGCTGCTGGCTGCGGTGCTCCTGGTCTACTTTCTCTCGCTGGCCGGGATTCCACCGCTGGTGGGCTTCTGGGCCAAGTTCAACCTCTTCGCCGCCGTGCTTTCCTCGGGCGCGGGGCCCGCGCCCTTCGCGCTGGTGGTACTGGCCATCGCCATGAGCGCCGTCTCGCTCTACTACTACCTGCGCGTGCTCAAGTGTGCCTATGTCGTCGATGCCGTCGATGCCTCGCCCATCCGGGTGCATCCGGTCACGATGTTCACACTGGTCGCCATCGCCGCCGCGATTCTCGTCTGCGGCTGCTTCCCGGCGATTCTGCAGAACTGGATTGCTTGCGGTTTCTGATCGCACAACTTCACACTGCGCAGCCAAAACCAAAAGGAGAACGCCCGGGGAGCAATCCCCGGGCGTTCTCCTTTTGCTCGATGGCGAAGGCGGCAGGTCGACTTGCCGCTTCCCGCTTGTTTTTAGTACTTGACGATCTTTGCGAACGAGTCGGCCTTGAGACTCGCGCCGCCCACCAGAGCGCCGTCGATGTCTTCCTTGCCGAGCAGCGCCGCGGCGCTCTCCGGCTTCACCGAGCCGCCGTAGAGAATGCGGATGTTCGCCGCGATCTCGGCACCCAGAATCTTGGCCACCTCGGCGCGAACGATCTTGTGCGTTTCCTCAGCCAGCTCCGGCGTCGCGGTCTTGCCCGTGCCAATGGCCCACACCGGCTCATAGGCGATGACGATCGGCTTGGCCTCGGCGGCGGTGATGCCAGCCAACGCACCCTCAATCTGACCCTTCAACACTTCGGCGGTTTTGCCCGCCTCGCGATCCGCCAGAACCTCGCCGATGCAGACCACCGGCACCAGCCCAGCGGCGAGCGCGGCCTTCAGCTTTTTGTTGACGATCTCGTCGGTCTCGGCAAAGTA
>Ga0224528_1000833_pt1 | contig 22574 bp, 18 predicted proteins | sample CBST25metaG_2_FD_179888 | JGI IMG/M metagenome (GOLD analysis project Ga0224528, IMG submission 179888) | Peat soil microbial communities from Stordalen Mire, Sweden - C.B.S.T25 | ecosystem: Environmental > Terrestrial > Soil > Wetlands > Peat | place: Sweden: Norrbotten County, Stordalen Mire...
ACTACTTGCCGTAAACCGAAGTTCCTCCCAGATAAAAACATGGGGCAGTCCGCATGCGCGGGCTGCCCCTTTTTCGTTGATCCTCTTTCGTGACTGAAGATCTCGACCGATTTCCGCAAACAACAATGCCCGGAGCAAATGGCTCCGGGCATTGTTGTTTGCATCGAGAAAAACTACTCGGCAGCAGCAGCGGCGTCAACATCCGCCTGCTTGACCTGGGCGACGGTCCAGTCGGGCGCGCCAACCTTGAAGCGGGCGAAGCGGCGAACGGTGATGTTCTCGCCGAGCTTGCCAACCTTCTGGCCGATCAGTTCCTTGATGGTGACGTTCTGATCCTTGACGAAGGGCTGATCGAGCAGGCAGACCTCTTCGTAGAACTTCGCCATCTTGCCTTCGACGATCTTCTCAATCACCGGAGCCGGCTTGCCGGTGGCGGCGGCCTGGGCGCGATAGATTTCCTTCTCGCGCTCGAGATCGGACGGGGTCACGTCCTCGGGGCGGATGTAGCGCGGATCGGCGGCAGCGATGTGCATGGCAACGTCGCGCAGCAGTTCCTGGAAGTCGTCGGTACGAGCCACGAAGTCCGACTCGCAGTTCAGCTCGACCAACACGGCCAGCTTGCCGCCGGCATGAATGTAGGTGCCCACGGCGCCCTCGTTGGTGCTGCGCGTGGCCTTCTTCTGGGCAGAAGCCATGCCGCGCTTGCGCAGCACTACAAAAGCTCCTTCGATGTCGCCCTTCGACTCCTGCAGAGCCTTCAGGCAGTCGCCCATCGGGGCGCCGGACTTATCGCGCAACTCTTTTACCAAGCTGGCAGCAATCTTTTCGCTCACAGTATCCTCTCTCATCTCCTGGCCGCTGAGGGACCAGTCCTAGGGTATTCGCGCCGGATCCATTTCCGGCAAAAGAAAAGCGTGGCTTCGCAGGCGGCCACGCTTTCCTCGGGATGCGCGTCGCAACGCGCCGCAATCAATTTAAAGAGCCGCGTTTTCGGTCGTCGGAGCCGTCTCAACCGCCGCCGGAGCCTTGCGAATTCCGCCGCCGAGCGCTGCTTCCAGGTCGACCGGCTCTTCGGTGGCCGCAGGGGCCGCTTCCACAGGAGCTGCTACCACGGGAGCCGCTACTACAGGAGCCGCTGCCACGGGAACCACAACCGCCGCCGGAGCTTCCACGGTCTCAACCGCCGCCGCTGCTGCCGCCGCTTCCTCAAAGGCCTTGTCGTTGACTAGGTTCACGCCCTCGGCCGCCGAATCGGCGATCTTCGAGGTGAACAGGCGGATGGCGCGCAACGCGTCATCGTTGCCCGGAATCACGTAATCGACCACGGTCGGATCGCAGTTGGTATCGACCACCGCAACCACCGAGATACCCAGCTTGCGGGCTTCCTTGACGGCAATCGCCTCGTTGTTCGAGTCGACGATGAACAGCGCATCGGGCAACCGCTTCATCGCCTTGATGCCGGCCAGATTGGCCTCCAAGTGCTTGCGCTCCCGCTCCAGACGAATGACTTCCTTCTTGGTCAGCAGATCGTAGCGGCCATCGGTCGACATTTCGTCGAGTTCCTGCAGGCGCTTCACCGACTTCTGCACGGTGACCCAGTTGGTCAAAAGACCACCCAGCCAGCGGTTATTGATGTAGGGCATACCGCAGCGCTTGGCCTCTTCGGCCACCGCGTCCTGCGCCTGCCGCTTGGTGCCGACGAAGAGCACCGTCTTGCCTTCGGCGCAGAGATCCGTGACGTACTTCGAAGCGTCCTTGAACAGCTTCAGAGTCTTCTGCAGATCGATGATATAAATTCCGTTGCGCTCGCCAAAGATATATTCCTTCATCTTCGGGTTCCAGCGCTTGGTCTGATGCCCGAAGTGTACGCCAGCTTCGAGCAATTCCTTCATGGTAATCGTGGCCAAAAGGGCCTCCTTGATACGGCATCCGGACGATTCTTCGTCGGGCCCGGATTAAGTCCGCCTGCGCGGAAAGTGAACAACTGTAGCTTTGAGCTGCTCTCTCTCAGCCTTTTGCCGCTCTTGGGGGAGTGAACCATCCTGGCCCACCCCCGAACAAGAAAGCTAGAAGCTGAAGACAGAGAACGGAAAGCTGATGACTAGCGTTTGCTGAACTGGAAGCGTGCGCGAGCGCCCTTCTGACCGTACTTCTTCCGCTCTTTTTCACGAGCGTCGCGGGTCATCAGGCCTTCGGCCTTCAGTGTCTTGCGCAGTTCAGGGTTGAAGACAACCAGAGCGCGGGCCAAACCCATCTTGACCGCATCAGCCTGCGCCGCGACGCCGCCGCCACTCACGGTGGTGATCACGTCGAAATTGGCGCTCATCTCGGCCACGGCCAGCGTCTTCTTTGCCGAAGCGCGCTGTTGTTCGGTCACGAAATACTCTTCGAAACCTTTGCCGTTGACCTTCCACTCGCCCGTGCCGGGGCGCAGGAAAACGCGAGCAATTGCTGACTTGCGTCGTCCCGTGCCGTAGTACTGAACCAGATCTGCCATTCTTTGTTAGCTCCTAGCTATTAGCTTCTAGCTGCTAGCTTGTTTCTGCGCGTTTCAGCTTGCCTCTGCCACTTTTAGAGCATTTTCGGAATACATATAGACTTTTTAAGCGGTGTGCAAGGTGGCTTTTTCTTGAGGAAAAATCCACTTGGCATCGTGCTTTCGGTCTACACCCATTCCGAAACTGCTACACACCAACCAGAAAAGCTGAAGGCTAGCGGCTCAAAGCTAAAAAGCTGTGGTTACGCAATCTCCATCGCCACGGGCTTCTGGGCCTCGTGAGGATGCGTATCGTTGCGGTAGACCTTCAGCTTGGTCGCCATCTGGCGGCCAATTTTGGTCTTCGGCAACATGCCCTTGATCGCCTCTTCCAGAATCTTCTCTGGCTTGCGATGCAACAGGCGCATGAAGGACTCCTCGCGCAGACCGCCCGGGTAACCCGTGTAACGGCGGTAGAGCTTGCTCTGCGACTTGAGCCCGGTCAGGCGGATTTTATCCGCGTTAATCACGATCACATGGTCACCCATGTCGATGTACGGCACATACTGGGGGTTGAGCTTACCGCTCAACAAATCGGCGGCCTTGGTGGCCAGTCGTCCCAGGGTCTTGCCGTTGGCGTCCAGAACATACCACTTGCGGACAATATCCTTGCCGCTCGGAACAAAAGTCGACATCTCTCTCCTGCCCTTGAAAAAACAGCGCACTACGCGAAGCCCATGGGTTCCGAAGCATCTCAGAACCTACGGGCCTGAACTTTACCCACTGCCAAACAAATCTGTTCGGGTGAGATTCACGGAATTGGCCCCGGCAAGCTTCTGTTTTCTAACACATGCAACCATTCAGAAGCTGCTTGGCCTGTCCCGACATAACCCCCGAAGGAGGCCTCTGCCGGCCGGATCCGGGTGAGTACACACAGACCCCAGGCGCAACACCGCGCAAGGTCTATAGAATACGTGAATCCGAATCCAGAGTCAACGAAAAGCCGTAGCCCGCGCGGGGTTACGCCTGTGCTGCAATCGGTTCGCCGGTAACGGCCCGCACCCGGAAGCGCTTCATCTGAATCGAAAGCGCCTTCTCGATCTTGCGCAACACGCCGCGATCAGCCGGGCAGGTAAAGCTGGAAGCGATACCCTTGGCCGAAGCCCGCCCCGTGCGACCCACGCGATGCACAAAGTCCTCGGCCTCCTTCGGCAGGTCATAGTTGATCACCTGGGCTACGTGCGCCACGTCGATGCCGCGGGCGGCCACGTCGGTGGCTACCAGCACGCGATTGTGCCCTTCGGAGAAGCTGCGCAGAGCCGCATTGCGTTGCGCCTGCGTGCGGTCGCCATGGATGCGCGCCGCCGACCATCCGGCCCGGCTCAGCCGCTGTGCAATGCGATCGGCGCCGTGCTTGGTGCGCACGAAGACCAGGAAGCTGCCCGCCTCGGCGCTCAGCAGATGCTCGAGCAGCTCCAGCTTCTTGTCCTGATCGACCTCGAAGGAACGCAGTTCGACATTCTCCGACGGCTTCAGAACCGAGCCGATCTCGACCCGGACGGGGTTCTTCAGATATTTATTGGCGACCTTCATGATCGCGCCCTCGAGCGTCGCCGAATAGCACAGTGTCTGGCAATCCTTGGGCAACATGGACGCAATGCGGGCAATGGCCGGCTGGAAGCCCATGTCGAGCATCCGGTCCACTTCGTCGAGCACCAGAGCGCGAATACCGTCCAGACGCACCAACTTGCGCTGCAGGAAGTCCTCGAGCCGTCCCGGGGTGGCCACGATCACGCGCGCGCCGCGCCGGATGGCATCGAGCTGCGGCCGTTCATTCATGCCGCCGACCACCAGGGCCGCCTGCATCTTCGGGTTCGGCCGGATCGAGCGCAGAGCCGTCTCCACCTGCATGGCCAACTCGCGCGTCGGCAGAAGGATCAGCGTCTGGGCGCCCCTCGCGGGCTCGATCTTCTGCAGAAGTTCGACGACGGGAATCAGATAACTGAGGGTTTTTCCGGTTCCGGTCTGCGCCGTGGCCAGCACGTCGCGGCCTTCGAGCGCCGGCGGAATCGCGGCCACCTGCACCGGCGTCGGAAGAGTGAAGTTAAGGGCATTGAGGCGCGTCATCAGCGCGGGAGAAAGGGCAAGCTGCGAAAATTCAGTAATCAATTCGGGCTTTCTATGGATTCCGCGAGCCTTATCGGACCAAGGCCTGCAAGCGGAACCGGACCGTGAAAGGCCACTATGTTCTCGCGCACAAGGGTGCAGCGAAAGCGAACCTTTCCAAAAAAATTATGCGCTGAGAAGAACCGCGCAACCATCACGCCGATGGTTGCAGCGCGCCGGATGAGCTTCGAAGGAAGTCATCGGCACAGGAACTGCCAGGCGCTGCATCTGTCGGCCAAGAGGCATACGTACCTCTCCGGTGCCACGCCTCCGCCAGGCCATCCGCGGCCTGCGACTGACTCCAAAGGATGGGTCTTTTACAAGACAGACCATCCGCGGAGATCGCGTGGTTACGCTCGTAGCCCACAAAACGCCTGTTTTCTGGGACCCCAACAAGGGGTTGAGAAGAATCTGTGCAAGGCAGGGATGCCAATCGAAAGGGCACAACTACCGCTCACGGTCTAATCGCGGAGCGCAAGCTCAGTTTAGCATGAATCGCGCTTTCATACCGGACGGCCCGGGAACGCCACCGGCCACAAATCTTCTTCGGCGCCCGGCGCACGCCGGTCTCGAAGCCTTAAGATCAAGTGGATATGCAACCGACGCGCAATGCTGTTCCGGAAAATTCATCCTTCGATCTGCTGATCGTCGGGGCGGGCCCCAATGGGCTTTCCTGTGCCATTGAGGCGAAAAAGGCCGGTCTGCGCGCCGTCGTGATCGAAAAAGGCTGCCTGTGCAATTCGATCTTTCACTTTCCCTCGCACATGACCTTTTTCACCACCTCGGAGCTGCTGGAGATTGGCGGGCTTCCCTTCAGTTGCCCGAACCCGAAGCCGACGCGCACCGAAGCGCTCGAATACTATCGTCTGGCCGCCGCTCACTACCGGCTCGACGTGCGCACCTATCACCGGGTGGAAAACATCGACGGCGCCGACGGCGATTTCCACGTCCACCTGCGCGACCGCTTCAACCGGACCTCGACACTGAAGGCGCGCAAGATTGTCCTGGCCCCGGGATACTACGATCTGCCCAACCCGCTCGGCGTGCCGGGCGAGGAACTGAGCAAGGTGCGCCACTACTACAACGACCCGCACCCCTATGCCGGGTTGGATGTGATGGTGGTCGGCGGCAAAAATTCGGCGGCCATCGCCGCGCTTGAACTCTGGCGGCACGGGGCGCGCGTCACCCTGGTGCACCGCGGCGCGGGCCTGCACGAGCACGTCAAATACTGGATCAAGCCCGACCTCGAAAATCGCATCAAAAACGGCGAAATCACCGCGCTGTTCCACTCGCATCTGACCGAGATCGCGCACGACACGGTCGTCGTCCAGACCTCCGAGGCCCGGTTGCGGCTCGACAACCACTTTGTGCTGGCCATGACCGGCTACCACCCCGACTTTACTTTTTTGGAAAAGCTGGGCATTCGCCTGGAAGGCCCCAAGCGGCTACCGACGCACAATCCTGAAACCTTCGAGAGCAACGTGGCCGGCATCTATTTGGCCGGGGTCCTCGTCGGCGGCATGTGCACCAACGAAGTCTTTATTGAAAACGGGCGTCTGCACGGCAAAAAGATCGCCACCGCGCTCGCCGCATCACAATGAGAGCCAAGAAGACTCTGCAACGCGAGGCCCAGAAACTCGTCTACTTCCTGAGAAGGAGAAAACTCTTCGGGATGCGGTGGTGGCCTCAATCGATCCGCTGGCAAATGCTGGCCAGCCTGGTGCTGATCGAAACGCTCTCGGTCGGCCTCTTCACCGCGCTGCTGGTCTATCAGCAAACCAAGGAATCCCACTTCCGCGCCGATGTGCGCCTGATCTACGAAGCCAACTCCATGGCCGTGCAGGCGCGCGAAGCCCTGCAGCAGGACCGCGCCAGTTGGATTGGTTTTTCGGTCACCATGATGGGCGACGCCCCGACCGTGGCCTCGGCCAAGGTCACCGACCCGGTCGGCAATATGCTCTTCTGCAGCCCCGGCACCCAGGCAAACCAACGGCTGACGGCCGAGGAACAGGCGCAGATCCGCCTGATTCGCGGCGACGAGGCCCGCGCCTTCACCTTTGGCCATCATCGATGGGAAGCAGTCAGCGCCATCTATACCGGCAACGATCTGCGCGGCTACGCCTGGGTGGAATACAACAAGACCTGGGCACGCCAGGACATGGGCATTCTGCTGCGCGACACGGGCATCTTCGCTCTGATCTGGGTGGTCTCCTCGGCGCTGCTGGTGCTGCTGCTCTCGCGCGCCATCTCCGAACCACTCCAGGTTCTTCATCGCGGCACACGCAAGCTGATGATGACGACCGCCGGCAGCAACGGCAAGGATTTCCCCCTGCCAGTGGCCGTGCACAACGAACTGGGTGAGCTGATCGAAGCCTTCAACCGCATGGTCGCTTCGCTGGCCGAACAGCGCGCCGGGCTCAACGACACGCTCTCGCTGCTGGACTCGATGCTGGCCCACGCGCCCATCGGCTTGGCCTTCTTCGACCGCAATTGCCGCTTTGTCCGCGTCAATCAGGTCTTCGCCACGCTGACCCGTCTGCCGCTCAGCCGCCACCTGGGCCGCACGCTGCCTGAACTGCTGCCTACGCCGGTTGCCGGCCAGTTGCAAGCCGCCATTCTCCGCGTCTTCACCGAGCAGGAGGCCGTGCGCAATCTCGAAATCGGCGGACAGACCGCCGAGGGCCGCGCCTGGACCTGGCTCATCAGCGCCTATCCGGTGCTGACCACGCCGAATGAGGCGCGCTGGGTCGGCCTGATCGTGCTCGACACCACCGACCGCAAGCGCAGCGAAGAGGCCCTGCGCAAGGCCGAAAAGCTGGCCGTCACCGGACGCCTCGCCGCCTCCATCGCCCATGAGATCAACAACCCGCTTGAGGCCGTCACCAACCTGCTCTTCCTGCTGCGCAACTACTGCCAACTCGACGAAACAGCGAAAAACTACGTTGCCATGGCCGAGCACGAGGTCCGCCGCGTTTCGGAGATCACCCAACAGACCCTGCGCTTCTATCGCCAGCCAACGCAGCCCACGCGCGTCGACGTCGGCGAACTGCTCGATTCGGTGCTCAGCCTCTACCATGGCCGCTTCAACACGCTGCAACTCAACGTAGACCGCCGCTATGACCCGCCGATGGATCTGTTCTGCTTCTCCGGCGAGATTCGGCAGATTGTCGCCAACCTCGTCGGCAACGCCATCGATGCCGCCTCGACCGGCGGCAGCATCGTGGTCTGCGCGCGCCGTTCGCGACTCTGGAGCGACCCACGGCGCACCGGCATCCGCTTCACCGTGGCCGACAACGGATCGGGCATGGACGAAGAGGTCCGCAGCCACGCCTTCGACGCCTTCTTCACCACCAAAGAGGCAACCGGCACCGGCCTGGGACTCTGGGTGAGCCTGGAAATCATCGAGAAACACGGCGGCGTCATTCACCTGCGCAGCCGCGCCGCTTCGGCCGCCCCACCCTCCGGCACCGTCTTCCAGTTCTCCGGCACCGTCTTCCAGTTCTTCATCCCGGATAAAACAGTTCACAGTTCGTAGGAAACAGTTCGCAGTTCACAGTGGACAGTGCGCCCTATTCCCTATTCTCTACTCCCTGTTCCCTGTTCCCTGTTCCCTAAAAACATTTTCCCCGCTCACCTTTTTTACGTGTTACAGTCAGTAACACTATGGACAGTAACATTCCCGACCTTCACGATCCTGTCGAGCTGGGCGAACTCGAGCGCAGCATTCTCTCGCTGGTCTGGCATCACAACGCCATGACCGCCGAGCAGGTGCGCGAGGCGCTCGCCAAGCCGCTGAAGGATTCGACCATTCGCACCGTGCTGCGCCGTCTCGAAGAAAAGGGCTATCTGGCGCACGCGGTCGAGAGCCGCACCTTTGTCTACCGTCCGGCCGAGAGCCGGCAGAACGTGGCCAGCCGCGCCGTGCAGCGCATCGTCGACTGGTTCTGCGAAGGCTCGGTGGAGAATCTGCTGGTCGGCATGGTCGACGCCAAAGTGCTGGGCCGCGACGAGTTGCAGAGGTTGGCCGCGCACATTGCCGAAGTCCGGCAAAAAGAGTCCCCCACCCTCAAGGAGAAATAGCCATGGCTACGGTTTTTCTTCCTCTGTTTATCACCGCGGCTCTGCGCGCCCTGGTCGTCGCACTGGTGGTCTGGACCGGGCTGCGGCTGCTGCGCGTCACCAACGTCATGGCGCAGAAAACGGCCTGGAGTCTGGTGCTGGCCGCGGCCTTCCTTTTGCCACTGGCTCCCGGCGGGCTCTGGCTTCCGGCCGGCATCGCCGCGCGTTTGCCACGTCTTTCGGAGACCTGGCCCACTTTGTCGTCGCACGCGCAGCGGAAGGTCGTAGCGCCACACGCCGCTCCGGTCATGCCACAGACCGCGCAAATCGGCACGATGGAGCCTGCCGCGCAACCCGCCGTGCGACCCCGCCGGCACGCCACGTCCTCCGCCGACAAGGCGCGTGTGGATGCCAATACGGATGCGCTTGTTTTCGAGGCGATCCGGGCGGCTGCGCAGCCAATGACGCCCTATCCCACAGCGATTTCCGCTCCGGCGCAACAACCCGCCACGCCCGTCCGGCACACACGCTTCAGCGCCAGCGCTCTTTTCGGCGTGCTCTATCTGGCTGTCGCGGCCACGCTGCTCGCCCGCCTGCTGTATGGCCTCGCGCACGCGATGCGCATCTGGCAAACGGCCACCGGGGCGCAAAGGCTCGAAGGCGTTTCTGTACGCTTCAGCACGAGCATTGGCTCGCCGGTCACGGTCGGCTCGGCCGTGCTGCTGCCGGCTGCGGCCGCCCAGTGGAGCCAGCAAAGGCTTCGCATTGTGCTGGCGCACGAGCGTTCACACATTCGTCAGGGAGATTTTTACCTGCAGATTCTCGCCGGAGTTTACGCAGCAATCGTCTGGCCGAGTCCGCTCGGCTGGATTCTCAAGCGCAAGCTCTACGAACTAGGGGAGGCCGTCGGCGACCGCGCCGGTCTGGAAGCCGCCGCCAGCCGTACCAGCTACGCCCTACTTTTACTTGAACTCGCGGCTCTGCCGCGCCCAACCCTTTTAGGAGTTGCCATGGCTCGCTCCAGTCATCTTTCTCAGCGCATCGAGCGCCTTCTCGATGAATCGCGTTTTCAGAATGCCTTTGCCCGCAGCCGCCACGCGCTGCTGGCGTGGCTGGTGGTTCCCGCGGCGCTGGTCGCGGCCACGACCCTGGTCCGTGTGGAAGCGGCCACGCCCGCACAGGAACCCGCACAGGTGAGCACTCCCGCCGAGCCGCAAGCCCCAGCCGCCTCGCCCGAACAGCTTCCGCCGCCGCCACCCGAGGGGCCGCAAGGTCAGCTTCCCCCGCCACCCGAGGACGCACAGCCCGGCAGGATGCCGCCACCTCCTGGAGCGCCGCAGAACGGTCCGCAGAATGGCCCCGGTGGTCCGGGCGGCCCGAACTTCGCGCAGGGTCCGCAGGGTGGATTTGGCCCTCACGGCTTCGGCCCGCACGGCGATCCCTACGCACTGATCGAAGACGACAAGACCGCCACGCAATCGAACTTCGGCCGCCCCTCCGCTCCGCCCGAAATCGTCGAAAAGGCGCGCAAGCAGACGCACAACAAGAACTTTTTGCTCTTCGAGCATGAGGGCAAAAGCTACATCGTCGACGATCCGGCACTGATCGCCAAGCTGGAAGCCGCGCAAAAACCGCTGGCCGAACTCGGCAAGCAACTGCACGAAGCCGACGAGAAACAGCGCGAAGAATCCAGAAAGGCGATGGAGCAGGCGCACAAGCAGATCGCCGAAATCAAGGTGCCTGATCTTTCCAAACAGATGGACGAGATCAACAAGGCTCTGGCCACGCTCAAGGCCAAACAGGGCACGACCATCAGCCGCGAACAGCTCGGTGACTTGCAGCGTCAACTCGCCGACGTGCAGCGGCAGCTCGGCAGCCTGCAGGGCCATCCTGGGCCGATGGAACCCTTTCATGGGCAGATGGGACAGCCCGAACCTTTCCATGGGCAGCCGGGACAGTTCCACGAGCAGGGAAGATTCGGCGGAGAGATGGGCAAGCTCGGCGGCGAAATGGGCAAACTGGCGCAGGATCAGGAAAAGACCACGCACTCGGTCATCGACGAAAGCCTGAAGAACGGCAAGGCCAAGCCGGTGGAGTAGAAAGGCAGTTCACAGTTCACAGTGAGTAGTGAGTAGTGAGTAGGGAACTACGAACTACGAACTGAAAAAAGGAGTGGGCGCGTAATGCGCGTCCACTCCTTTTTTGTGCACACCTGCCCGCAACAAACTGCGCACTGTCTGCTATTCACTGCTTTCTGTTCCCTGTTCCCTGTTCCCTAGTCCGTCCGAGTCCCTCGCCTCTCGTCCCTGTTTTCCCACGCAACGCGGCACAACGGACACACCCTCCAGATATGAGCGCGTCACATGCAGCCGGTCCATGAAGATGTAGCGGGCACGCACGCCACGATAGCTCGCCGGCAGTTGCTCCGGAATCTGGTGCTTGTCGACGTAGATCACCAGCGCGGCCTCGGCTGGATTGTCATAGCTTTGGCCGACGCCCACGCCGAAGAAAGCCGGTTGCCGGCGCAAAAGTTCAGCAGCCATCTGCTGCTTCACGGCCAGCGCTTGCGCAAAAACCGCGCCCGGCAACGCGGGCAAAGTGCCTGCCAGCAGCGGGCTTTCCGGTGCCGCGCCCTGCGCCACGGCGCGGGTGGTCGTCGCGACCACCACCGTGCGCACGCCGTCCACCAGCGCCGGCAGAGCAACGCGGTGGTTCTCCGCGACGAAGAAAATAATCGCCGCCGCGCCCGGCTGATCGACGCTCTTTCCAGCGGCCACGCCCAGAATGCCCGCCGCCGGATTCACCCATCCGCGTGCCACGGCCAAGGCGCGCTGCACGCGGCCCGTCTCTGTCGCCTTCAATACATGCGCCAGAGCCGAGGCCGCCGTATTGTTGCCGTAACTGAGGCAACTCACCGCGTGATCGTTCGCGCCCGTAAAGCGAAAGCCACCGTCCGCCGCCGCTCCCAGCGCACTGAGCACCTCGCCGGCCGGGTTGGCCACGGCCTCCACCACGCCAGCCACATCGGTTCCCCCGGCAAAGAGCAGGCCGACCGGCTCGGCATTGGCCGCATCCACCAGCAGCGAACCTGAATCGCCCGCATCGCTGAACTGATTGCCACTCACCGCAATCTGGTTGCGAAAGCTCTTCGTCAGATAAGGTTTGGTCTCGGCGCAATCGGAGTAATAGGCAACCTCGATGTCGAGCGCGACGGCGCTGACCGCACCGCAGGTCAGCCCGGTGGTGCGGCCGCTCTTGGCCACGCGCATCTGGAGCATGGCCGGCTCGCCCTTGCCGCCCGAAGAGGAGACGCCCGGGGGCGCGGCGGCCAGCGTACCATTGGCGCGCGGCGCGCCCAGTTCGAGCACCGCGCCCGCGCCATCGACCGCATGGACATTGATCCGCGCCAGAGCCGCGTCCACGTTGGTCGAACCGAGCCGCAACGGCAGCCAGTGCGCCAGCGCGCCAACCAGCATGGTGCCCGCACCCGCGCCATTCGGCGTGCAACTGTTGTCGATCAGCCCCGGCTGAATGATCGCATCGCCCGCCGCGCCCTGATCGCTGCGCGCCAGCACGTGATTGTTGCTGAGTAGGTATTGGTGGCCGACGCTGTCGCGCACCAGCGCGCCAAGCGTGCCACTGCAACAATCGAGAATGCGCCCGCCCGCCACATCGTAATCGCGATTGCTGCCCCCTGAGCTGCCCAGCAGAACCGGCGTATTCTGCTCGATCTGATGCGCGGCCGGAGTGCTGGCAATGTGCGCCGTGTTCAGCAGAATCTGCGTGGCGGTCAGCGAAAGGTCATTGCTGGCGCGGGCCACCAGCCAGGTGCTGCCGGTGGAAGCGATCAGCGCCGGAGCCGTGTAGGTGACCGTGCAGCGCGTGTAGGACGCAGCCTCGTGGCGGCAGTTTGCGCCGCTCAACGTGCCCATGCCGCCCGACCGTCCGGTCGGACTCGAAGCTAGCATGAAACGGATGGAGGACGCGCCGCCCGCCTCAGCCAGATAGCCGGTCACCGTCATCGAGCCGTTGGCCCCAAGCGCGACATTCTCCGGCGCGAGCGGCTGCAAAAAGCCGGGGGTAATGGTCAGCACCGAGGTCGCCGTCAGCTCGGAGCCCTTCAGCGTCGCGGTCACAGCTACCTGCACACTGTCGACGGTCAGATAACTGGGTGGCGTGTAGAGGCCGGAGTCGGTAATGGTTCCCGGCCCGCTGGTCGCGTCGCCGCCGCTCAGGCTCCACTGCACCTGCGCCGCGCCGCTTGAGGCCCGGGTCGCGCGAAACTGCTCGGCCTGCGCGCCGTTGCGCCCACCGGCATTGCAGCCGGTACAGTTGGTATCGATTACGGCCACGCCCGGAGAGATCGAAAAAACTCCATTCGAAGGATGGGCCGTCATGCCGCCGCCACTGCAACCGGCCACGAGCATGACCAGCAGCATTGCCCACCACCGCCGACCACACTCCACCTTCGAATTGAGCGAATTGAGCTTTGAATGCGGCAATGCGCTTGGCGTCTTTCGCAAAAAAACCTCGGGGGGAAGAACAGCTTTCATGTTAGACGAGCATTCCGTCCAACAGGACGTTCTCCGGTCCACGACAGGGCCGGTTTCTGGTTGCACGATCCCCGGAGGATCAACAAATCGCGAAAATTCAGGGAAAGAACGCGCAGGCGATCAGGCCCTCGCCAAACCGGGAGTGGGCGTAGGCCGCTCCACAAACGCAAGCGATTCAAGGCCGAAGGATGCGACCTGCCCGACACGCACGAACAGCTCCTTTCCCCTGGCCGCAGCGCTTCGGCCAGAAGGACAAGCTATTTCGCGGGACACGACGAAGAATCCACCCGTACAATAGAACATATACATAGAGATGATGAACGAGAAAGTACAACCGTGGAGGAACAGATGGCAAATGGAAAACAAGAGCCGGACAACGGCTCGTTGAGCGAAGAAGATCGCAAACGCCTGGCCCACCAGCAAAATGCCGACCATGAGCGGCAGAAGCAGGCACTCAGTTTGCAGCGCGAAAATATTCTTTCGCAGCGTACCTCAAACCCGAACCGCCGCGTAGCGCTCGAAGCCGCGCTGAAGATGATCGAAGGCGAAATCGCGCAACTCAGCTAATCCGCATTCCATCGGCGCCCTCGCAGGCGCCTGATTCCTCTACGCCTTTTTTCGCCTTTGCGTTCGGGCTGCGGCAGGGTGCGATTTTTACGCGCCAAGAAGGATGATTCCGGCGCAGCGTTCCTGTGCTGGAATCATCCTTCTTGTTCTGAACTGCCCTAGAGCGAAACCAGAGTTGATGTATCCCGAAAGCAAGGTATTCAAGTCGACGCGACCATCAGGGAGAGGCGACCTTACACAACTCTCAACAGGACACAGTGACTCTGGTTTCGCTCTAGCCTTCGCGATGAAACAGCAGCGAGTTGGCCTGATCGACGCAGGTCATCGAGACGCGCGCGATGTTCACATGCGCTGGGCGACTGGCGATCCAGACCATCGTCTCGGCCACGTCCTCGGCCGTCAGCGGCGTAATGCCCGCGTACACCTTGGCCGCCTTCTTCTCGTTGCCGTGGAAGCGAATCAGGCTGAACTCGGTTTCCACCGCGCCAGGATCGATGCAACTGACCCGGATCGGGGTGCCGAGCACGTCCTGCCGCAAGGCGTCATTGAGGGCGATGACCGCCGCCTTGGTTGCGCTGTAGACCGCGCCGTTGCCGTAGGGCATCTCGCCGGCCGTCGAGCCTAGGTTGATCACATGGCCCTGCTTACGCACCACCATGCCAGGCAGCACGGCGCGCGTCACATAGAGAAGACCTTTGAGGTTGGTGTCGATCATCTCTTCCCAGTCGTCAATGTTACCGGTGTAGAGCTTTTCGAGACCGCGGCTGAGTCCGGCATTATTCACCAGGATGTCGATCGCCGCCCACTCCTCGGGCAGCGCATCGATGGCCCGCTGCACCTCCAGCCGGCTGCGCACGTCCAGGTTGATCGAATGAACCGCAGCGGCTCCGCGCCGCAGCGCCTCGGAGGCCACCTCGGCCAGCTTGCCTGCCCGGCGCGCCACCAAAAGCAGCCGCGCCCCTTCAGCCGCAAAGGCCATCGCCGCAGCCGCGCCAATGCCACTGCTGGCTCCGGTAATCAGAACAATTTTTCCTTGTATGCCCATGATTCCATCCTAAGCGAAAGAGGCGGGAGGGCCTCCGCAAACCGGTGCAGACTGGCGAGACGATCCTTTAAAATCGTCCCATGTCCCAACCGGCCATTGTCATTATCGACGTTCAGAACGCAATTTTGGAGGGGCCAGCCCTCACGCGCCCGGAGGAAACCCAGGCCGCGCTCCATGCCGTCGTTGGCCGCATCGCACAACTCATCGATTGGGCACGCCAGCAGGCCATTCCCGTCATTTTTGTGCAGCACGACGGACCGGCCGGCCATCGGCTTGAGGTCGGCACGCCGGGCTGGCGGATTCGCCCGGAGATCGCGCCTCACCCGGACGAGGTTGTTGTGCACAAGACCGCCTGCGATTCGTTTTTCGAGACGACACTCGACGAGGGGCTGGCACGGCGCGAAGTCACCGACCTCATCATCGCCGGCTGCATGACGCAGTACTGCGTGGACACCACGGTGCGCCGCGCCGTCTCGCTCGGCTACGACGTTGAACTGGTTGCCGACGGCCACATGACGGCAGGCGCAGACGGGCTCAGCTTCGAGCAAATCCTCGCGCATCACAACGGCCTGCTCGACGGCTTCGACGCGGGAAGCCACCGCGCGCGGGTGCGACCGCTCCGCGAGATCCTTTCCGTAGACGATGAAATCCATTCTAAATAAAGCATTTATCTACATAAGCGAACGCAGCGAACCGCCTTCTCCAAAAAATCAGAAAAATTTCTTGCCACCTGTATACGAAAGGGGGCTAAAATGCCCATCCATGAGTGAAGGCAGCTATGTTGCATACATTCTAGCCAGCAGCAGCCGTACGCTCTCGGTGGGCGTCACCGGCGACCTGCGCAAGCGCGTCTTCAGCCACAAGCTGCAGGTGCATGAGGGCTTCACCGCCCAGGACAGTTGCGACCGTCTGGTCTGGTACGAGTCCTACGCAGACGCGGCCCAGGCGCTTGATCGCGAACAGCAACTCAAGGAATGGCCGCGCGAGAAGACCGCCGCGCTGGTGGAGGAAAGCAATCCGGAGTGGCTCGACCTCAGCCAGAAGTGGTTCACGGATGCCGATTTCGAGGTTGTGCTCGAACACGCCAGCCTTTAGCGCATAGCAAAAACACCCGCGTGCGGTGCCTCTTCCGTGCGTCAAGTGAGGAATTGCGCCAGAAACGTTCCCCGGCTCTCGACGAAGAGAACCGGGAGGATGTGTGTTTTGCTCCTAGAATGCCGCCTAGTTTGGCTGGCCGGCAGGTTTGTCGGCCGCAAAGGTGCACTCCGGGCACTGGCAAACGCGCCGCAGATACTCCCAGGAGTAGATGCCTGCCGTGTGGCCATCCTCCCAGTCAAATTGAAGCGCGTAATGGCCCACGGACCTTGCGCCAGAGGGCTTGGCCGGAGGCTCATACATCGGCAGCAACTGAGCGGGCTTCGGCTTGGGCACGCCCGGCTTGCGCTTGTCGGCCTTGCGCTCCCCCGCGCAGGTCGCGCAGGGGCAAGCCGCCCGCAGCCAGGGAAAGCTCCAGGCGCTTTGGTGGCCGTCCTGCCAGTCGATCTCCAGGCCCTTGCCCTCGCTGATCCGCACCCGGACCTTGGCAGGCGTGGTGGCCGCACGCGGCAACGGACGCTCCTCCCACTCCTGCTCGGCCTTCTCTTCCTCGGTCGTAAAACGAATTCCCTCGTGGCTCATGGACCCATTCTATCGTCCGTAAAGGCCGCCGAAGCACCCGTCTTTGGGAGGTTTTTGCCTCTGTGCGAGGAGGACACAGCCCCTCCGGAAGCCATTGTTTGCCTTCCGAGCCGGTTATTTTCCTGTAAAGCATTGATAAATAGCCAATAATTTGGCGATCAAAAATATTAGCGATATGCGCTCATGTTTTATGAATATGATGTGCTATAGTTTTATTAGATCAATTGAGCGGTAGAGGCTCAACCTCCCGCCCGGAGATCGAAAATTTAAACTTCGGAGGTACACAATCATGGCAATCATGACCACTAACCGTTGGGATCCCTTCCGGGATGCCGTTTCACTGCAGGACCGCATGAACCACCTGTTTCGTGATCTAAACAACGAAGAAGCCCCTCTGGCGGCTGCCAGCTTTGTGCCTGCTGTCGATATCTACGAGGACCAGGACAAGGTTGTGCTGAAGCTCGAGGTTCCAGGCATCGATCAGAAGGACCTGCACGTCTCGGTCGAAGAGAACACGTTGACCGTCCAGGGCGAACGCAAGCTTGAAGCCGAGGAGAAGGAAGAGAACTTCCACCGCATTGAGCGCCGCTATGGCAGCTTCTATCGCGCCTTCACTCTGCCGCCGACCGTGAACACGGAGAACATCGACGCCAACTACAATGCGGGCATTTTGAAACTTGAGCTGAAGAAGAATCCCGAGGCCAAGCCGAAACAGATTGAGGTCAAGGTGGCCGCGTAAAGCAGCTTTGAGCTGCAAGCTTCGAGCCTTCAGTTTTTTGACTGGAGGTTGCAACGACGCAAATCCTGCCGGACGGCCCATGGGCCGCCCGGCATTCGATCATCTACCCCAACTCGATTCGGAACCGCACGCACATGCGCCATCGATAGAGGAATCCTCGCACAGCAGCCGTGGTTGGCGGCTTGCACAATCAGGCTGGAAGCTGAAAGCTAACAGCTGGGAGCTGTTCAAATGGCCATTCGTTGGGACAAATTCACGGTGAAATCGCAGCAGGCGGTGCAGCAGGCGCAAGAGCGCGCCGGCGGCCTGGGCAATCCCGAACTGCAACCGGTCCATCTGTTGTTGGCACTAATCGAAGACCGCGAGGGCGTGATCCCCGCCGTGCTTGAAAAGATCGGCGTCCCCATCGAACGGCTCGAACACGACCTGCACACCATCGAAGAAAAACTTCCGCGGGTGGCGGGCGAGTCGGCGCAGCCGGGCGTGAGTCAGGCGCTGAACCGCGCCTTCGATCAGGCCTTCCATGAGGCATCCAACTTCAAGGACGAGTATGTATCGACCGAGCACCTGCTGCTTGGCATCTCGCACCTGAAGGGCGACGCGGCCTGCGACGCATTGTCCACACACGGCGCAACGCGCGAGGCGATTCTGAAGGCGCTGACGGCGGTGCGCGGCAACCAGCGCGTCACCGACCAGAACCCCGAGGGAAAATTTCAGGCGCTCGATAAGTACTCGACGGATCTGACGGAGCTGGCGCGACGCGGCAAGCTCGACCCGGTGATTGGCCGCGACGAGGAGATTCGCCGCGTGATGCAGGTGCTCAGCCGTCGCACCAAAAACAACCCCGTGCTGATCGGCGAACCGGGCGTGGGCAAGACGGCCATTGCAGAGGGCCTCGCGCGGCGCATTGTTTCTGGCGACGTGCCCGAGAGCCTGCGCGACAAGAAGCTCGTCTCGCTCGATCTGGGATCGATGCTGGCCGGAGCGAAGTTTCGCGGCGAGTTTGAAGACCGCTTGAAAGCCGTGCTCAAGGAAGTGGAAGAGTCCAACGGCGGCATCATTCTCTTCATCGACGAGCTGCACACCATTGTGGGCGCGGGTGCTGCCGAAGGCGCCATCGACGCCAGCAACATGCTGAAGCCTGCCCTGGCGCGTGGCGAACTCAGAGCCATTGGCGCGACCACGCTGAACGAGTACCGCAAATACATCGAAAAGGATGCGGCACTCGAACGCCGTTTCCAGATTGTCTTCGTCGGCGAACCGAATGTCGAGGACACGATTGCGATTTTGCGCGGGCTCAAGGACCGCTACGAGCAGCACCACAACGTGCGCATCAAGGATGCGGCGATTGTGGCCGCGGCAACGCTTTCGCATCGTTATATCTCGGATCGTTTTCTGCCCGACAAGGCCATCGATCTGGTGGACGAAGCAGCGGCATCACTGGCTATTCAGATTGGCTCGGTGCCTACCGAGATCGACCAACTGGAACGCGAAGCCACCTCGCTCGACATCGAGCGCACGGCGCTCAAGCGCGAGACCGACCCCAACAGCCGCGCGCGTCTGCAAGTCGTCGAAAAGACGTTGACCGAGACGCACGAAAAGGTGTTGGCGCTGCGTGCGCGGTGGACCAGGGAAAAGGACGCCATCGCCAAGGTCAGCGAGACCAAGAAAAAGCTCGAGGCGCTGCGCTTCGAGATGGAAGAGAGCACGCGCAAGGGCCAACTGGAACGCGCCGCGCAGATTCAATACGGCGAGTTGCCCAAGCTGGAAGCAGAACTGAAGCAGCTCAACGCCGTGCAGGACGGCAACCCGGATGTGGCGCGCATGTTGAAGGAAGAGGTCGACGAGGAGGACATCGCCGCGATCGTCAGCAAGTGGACCGGCATTCCCGTCTCACGCATGATGGAGGGCGAGGTGCAGAAACTCGTGCATCTGGAAGACCGTCTGCGCGAGCGCGTTATCGGCCAGGACGCGGCATTGACCACTGTGGCCAACGCGATTCGCCGTTCGCGCGCGGGACTCAGCGATCCGAAGCGCCCCATCGGTTCGTTCATCTTTCTGGGACCGACGGGCGTGGGAAAAACCGAGACCGCGCGCGCACTCGCCGAATTTTTATTCAATGACGAGCAGGCGCTGGTGCGCATCGACATGAGCGAGTACATGGAGAAGCACGCCGTGGCGCGGCTGATCGGCGCGCCTCCCGGCTACGTCGGCTATGACGAGGGCGGCCAGCTTACCGAGGCCATTCATCGTCACCCCTACGCGGTGATTCTCTTCGACGAAATCGAGAAGGCACACCCGGATGTTTTCAATGTGCTGTTGCAGGTGATGGACGACGGACGACTGACGGACGCGAAGGGCAGAACGGTCGACTTCAAGAACACGGTGCTGATCATGACATCGAATCTGGGCGCGGCCTTTCTGAGCACGGACGCGCTGAAGAACGAGCATGATTTCGAGATCGCGCAGGAGAGCGTGATGCGCGTGCTGCGCGAGCACTTCCGGCCGGAGTTTTTGAACCGCGTTGACGACACGGTGATCTTCCGTCCGCTGGGCGCGGCGCAGATGAGCAGGATTCTCGATCTGCGCTTGAACGAGGTGCGCACGCTGCTCGAAGGACGCGCCATCTCCATCGAGTTGACCGAGCCGGCGCGGCAGTTGATTCTGGCTGCCGGCTCCGATGCGGCCTATGGCGCACGGCCCCTGAAGCGCGCGCTGCAACGCATGATCCAGGACCCGCTCGCCATTCAGATTCTCGATGGCAAGGTGGCCAACGGATCGCACGTGCGGATCGGTGTGGACCGCAACTCAGGCCAGCTCACCTTTGAACCGATGACGCGCGAGGCGATGGCCTAAAGCATCTCTCCTGAAGGTATAGAGCGAATCGATGCTGCTTCGTTGACGCGACCGCAGGGAGCGGCAACTTGGCAAGACTCTCGCCACTTTACTGCATCAGGAGAGATGCTCTAGCAGCACCTGCGGTGCGGCGGACGCGCTGCACGCAAAACGAACGAGGCCGACTTCATTATGAAGTCGGCCTCGTGTTGTCGCTGCAAATCTTCCCTTATGAGGCAGAAGATCTGTGTCCTTGCTCCACTCTACGTAGAGCTTCATGAATAATCATCTTCAGGTAGGTCTGATAGCGCAAACCACGTTCGGCAGCCTGAACACGGGCCTTGGAAATATCCTCTGGGTCAAGTCGGATGGTCGTCGAAGGCAAAGCCGCACGCTTGGCAACTGTGCCTATGCCAACGCGCCCCTCGACAGTCGCCTTTTCAAACTCAGCGGCAAGCGCATCTTCTTGCAATTTCCACCATGCGGCTTCCTCTGCCTCATTTGCGAAGGTTTTCTTTTTCAGTTCTTCCAACATTGCCATTCCTCTTCTGCGTCAGGAAGTACAGCCTGAGCCTTTCCTTGGCAGGCCACGCCGTCACAACACGAATTTTCTTCCCCAGCATGGTCGTAACAACAACCAGAATTCGCGCACCATCCGTTTCGCCTATCTGAACGGTACGTTCCTCGCCACTGCGAAGTTGAGACTCCAAATCGCACGGCCGATTCTGAATCACCTGCTCCGCCTCTGCCGGAATCACTCCATGCTCAGCAATATGGCTACGATTCGCCGTGTCCCACTCAAAAATCGTATGATTCATTTCCTCTCCAACAATCCGGCATTGCCGGATCTTTCGTTGTCGAGGCCCCCCCGAATCTCCAAGTAGGCGGGAAGGAATCTCTACGAATTTGTTTTGCGGTAAGCTCCGGGCCATCTGAGTGGAATCCGAAAGCCGCGTTTTATACGTCATCAACAGTAGCTACATCGTTGTTACTTGTCAACTAAAAAGCTTACTGCTTCAACTCCACCAGCGTTGCGCCCTGGCCGCCTTCGTTCTGCGGAGCCTCTTCGATGTTGGCCACCTGCGGATGCGATTTGAGGAACTCGCGGACGCCGCGGCGCAGGATGCCCGCCCCGTGACCGTGGATCACACGCAGGCGCGGCAACCCGGCCATAAAGGCGCGGTCGAGATATTTTCCCAGTTCCTCCTCGGCCTCGGCCACGGTGCGACCGATCAGGTTGATCTCGCTGCGCACCTCGTCGGTGTTCTCGCTGGAAATGGTGATGTGCACGCCCTTTTGCCGGCGCACGGCAGCCAGTGGCGTTTCCTTTTTCGCCGCAACGCCTTCCGGTGTCTTCGGCGAGGCCAAGTCGGAAAGTTTCACGCGCATCTTGATCGGCCCGAGCGCGACCTCGAAGAGATCCTTCTCAATCTCACGCTGCACGACGGCGATCTTGTTCATCGACTTGAGCAGCACCTGATCGCCGGGCGCGACGTGGCGCAACTGGTGCGGCAGGGCATTCGGGTCGCCTTGATCAGCACCGGTCTTGTGCGCGACAACGGTCTGATTGAAGCTTTCTTCAAACTCGCGACGCAGGCGATTGATGCGGCGCTCGGCCTCCTTCGAAAGCTTCTGCTGGGCGGCGCGATCCTCAACGACGCGCACGTTTTCGCGCATCTGGAAGGCAAATTCCTTCATCAGTTCTTCGAGCTTCTTTTCCAGATCGCGCACCCGCGCGCGCATCTCCGCGTCACCCTCGCGGGCCAGCTTGGCGCGTTCCTGATTCAGCGCGTATTTTTCTTCGCGGGCTGTCTTTCGTTCGGCATCGAGTTCGGCAAGGTCGTTGTGCAGCTTGTCGAGAAAGCGCGCGATGTCGGCCTGCTGCGAGCCCATGCGTGCGCGCGCTGCGGCCACGATGACGCTGTTCAACCCGAGCCGCTCGGCGGTCTGAATACCAGCCGAAGCGCCAGGCACGCCAAGGCGCAGATGATAGTTGGGGGCCAGCGTTTTTTCATCGACGCCCGCCGCGGCATTGCGCACGCCCGCGGTATTCACCGCGTAGATCTTCAGTGAGGTGTGGTGCGTGGAGATCAGCGACCAGCAACGCGCGCGCAAAAAATGTTCGGCAACGGCAACGGCCAGCGCCGAGCCTTCGTCGGGGTCGGTGGCCGAACCCAGTTCGTCGAGCAGCACCAGCGTGCGCGCGTCGGCCAGCCGCGAGAGCCGATCGAGATTGACGATGTGCGCCGAGAAGGTGGACAGCGCCTGCGCGATGGATTGCGCATCGCCAATGTCGGCCAGAAAACCGTCGAAGACCGGGAAGCTCGCCACCTTGGCGGGCACGGGAATGCCGGCCTGCGCCATCATCGCGAGCAACGCGGTGGTCTTGAGCGTAACGGTTTTGCCGCCGGTGTTCGGTCCGCTGATGATGAGCTGACGCTCGTCGGAGACCAGTTC
>Ga0224528_1000835_pt1 | contig 22557 bp, 17 predicted proteins | sample CBST25metaG_2_FD_179888 | JGI IMG/M metagenome (GOLD analysis project Ga0224528, IMG submission 179888) | Peat soil microbial communities from Stordalen Mire, Sweden - C.B.S.T25 | ecosystem: Environmental > Terrestrial > Soil > Wetlands > Peat | place: Sweden: Norrbotten County, Stordalen Mire...
AGCGTATCAAAGCCAGGGACGTGCTTGAACGTACTGAACCAAAAGCAGCAACAGTTTTAGCCACCTGCCAATTTCCTTGCAGGCATACCCCCCCCTGTATCAGATCAGGACTGCGTAACATCAGTTAACCATCCGCCCCCCTCATCCGTTGTATCGGCAGAAGGCGCTGGTGAGCGCACTTCGTCCGAGGGGGAATCAAGTGAAAAATCAGAATCGCATCAAGATTTGGGCTGTGAGCGCCATGGTTGCGCCCGCCCTGCTCTTTGCCAATCTTGCCGCCGCGCAGGCCCGGTCCGCGACGCCAAAAAAGCCCGTTCAGCCTTCCGCGTCTGCTGCCGCCGCGCCGAATGCCAATGAAACCAGAAAACAAGCCATCGAAAATGCCTGGGCTTCCGATGACCAGATTCAGCTCGTCAAGCAACTGCGCACGAACCCATCGCTGCTAGCCGATGTGGCTAGCAACCCCTCGCTTTTGGCCAATCATGATTATGTGGATAACCACGATTCGCAACTGGGCTCCTTCCTGGACTCGCATCCGGAAATCGTGCGCAACCCCAACTTCTACCTCTTCACCCCCATGGATGCGGAACACGTGGGCGCGGATCTGGCGTTACAACGCACGGTGTGGCCAGATCTTACGCAGTCACAGCACGAACACAATGGGTACCAAACCGTGTACACAGTCTCTGAGTTTGACAAGTTCGTCAACTACGTGTTGCCGGTGCTGATTTTTGTCTGCGTTTTGGTCGCACTGATCTGGTTGATCCGCTTTTTTCAGGAAAACCGCCGCTGGGGCCGCGTCTTCAAACTGCAAAGCGAAGTGCATGGCAAGCTGATCGACAAGTTTGGCACCACGCAGGAGTTGGCCCAATATATGGAGACCGAAGCGGGCAAGCGATTCCTCGAAGCGGCGCCGATTTCCGTGGGATTCGAACCGGAAACGCCCATTCCCAACGCCCTTGCCCGGGTGCTCAAGCCTCTCCAGATCGGCGTTGTGCTGGTGTTGGTCGCCATTGGGCTCTTCGCCATTCATTGCACTCTCAGCGGCAAGAGCGAATTCGAAGCGATGGAATTTCCGGTCATGATCTTGAACTATCTGAGCATGATTACCGGGCTGGGATTTATCATTTCCGCGGGGATGAGCTGGTATTTGGCCAAGCGTCTTGGGCTGATTCCGAAGGAAGTTAAAGCTTCAGGCGAGCCCGACACGCAGCCTGAGTCCTCCGCGCCCTCCGGCACTATTATCGATCCGCGGGATCGGCAGTGAGCCGGGAAAGCCGCCGCCCCCTTGAAAAAGCCTATGCTCTGTGAATCCACACTTTCGAGCGTTCTGGCCGGCGACGCGCCGCGAGTGGCTCAGCCGCTCATGGAGAATGACGCCTTTGCCGGCTTCTACCAGCGCTCGGCGCGGCCCCTGTGGGCTTATCTGGCGCGGGTTTCGGCCAATCCCGCGCTGGCCGACGATCTGGCGCAGGAGAGCTACGTGCGCTTTCTCTCGGCGGCGCGGCCCGAACTGCTGCTGGCCGAGGGCGAAGTGGCCGCCCGCCGCTATCTCTTTCGCATCGCCACCAACCTCTTGCGCGACCATTGGCGCAGGCCTCAAGCCAGCTCGATTGAAGAGTTGCCCGAGGAGTTTTTCGCGGCTTCCAGCAACGCGGCGCAGGCCGACTCACGAGCCATTCTGGGGCCGGCTTTGGCTTGTATGCGCCCCCGCGACCGGCAACTGCTCTGGCTGGCCTACGCCGAGGGATATAGCCACAAGGAAATCGCCGAAATCACCGGCCTGGCCTCGGCCAGCATTCGCCTGCTGCTCTTTCGCGCCCGACGCAAGATCGCCCGCCTGCTGCGTGAACCAGCCGCAAACCCACGGAGGCAATCATGACCTTCACCCCTTGCTCCCACGAAAAAGAAGTCGCCCAATTGCTGGCGCGGGGACTCTGGCCTCAGGCCTGCTCCGCGGAACTCAGCGCGCATGTCAGCGCCTGCCGCTCCTGCGGCGATTTGCTTTTGGTTTCGCAACTCTTTCGGCAAGCGCGCACCGAAGCCGCCAGCGAGGCCCCGCTCGCTTCTCCGGGGGCGATTTGGTGGCGCGCCCAACTGTGCCGCCGCAACGCCGCCGTCGAGCGCATCAGCCGGCCGATTCTGGGCGCGCAAATCTTTGCCCTAGTCGCCAATCTGCTGGTTGCCACGGTATTTCTGATTTCTCAGGCTCGCCACAGTCTCGGCTGGTTCGCTTGGCTGGAGCAACTTCCGCAGAGCAGCGCACTGCATTTTGAAAAGCTGTGGACCTCGATGGACAAGCTGTCGCCCGTCGCTCTGTTCACTTCCGGCTGGAGCAGCGCGTTGACGATTTCTGCCTTGGCGTCGCTTCTGCTCTTTGGCGGAGTGGCCGTCTATCTGGCCACGGAAAAGGAATAGCTTCGCTCCGCGACGACAGAAATGCAGATGAAGATGGGTGCCCCAACGCAGCGACCGCCCGCTCATCGCGATAAAACCGCGATGAACGGGGCACAGTGTTTCGTGTCAGATGGCGATTTTCACAGAGGCTGGACGGGCCATCTGCCGCCATCCCTTTTTGTCACAGGTGAAACCTCCCCTGGCGCGCCTTTTTTCTGGCGCGGCCCGGCCGAAGGCAGTTAGCCCCACCGCAGGTGGTCGGCAACCAGCGCAGCCTCGACTGCCGGGCGCACCGCATGAACCCGCACAATCGACGCGCCGTGCAGAACGGCCGCCACCAGCGCCGCCAAGCTGGCCGTTTCGCGCACTTCGACAGGCGAGTTTTGTCCTTCATAAAGCGGCGCCAGCGTCCGTCCCAAAAACGATTTGCGGCTTAGCCCCACCAGCAGCGGACGCCCCAGCGAAAGCAGCTCCGCCTGCCGGGCTAGAAGCGCATAGTTTTCTTCAAACCCCTTGCCAAATCCGTAGCCCGGATCGAGAACGATTGCATCGAGCTGAATCTTGGCAGCGGTTGCGATCGCGACGGAAGCCGCCAGTCCCTCACGCACCGAGGCCAGCAGCGCATCGGGATCGAGCGGTGGCAGCGCGCGCCACTCTTCGGGCCGTCCGCGCGTGTGCATCAGCACGACCCCGCAGCCCGCTTCGGCGCAGACCGCGGCCATTGCCGAGTCCCACTGAAAACCGCTGACGTCGTTGATGATCTCCGCACCTGCCGCAAGCGCAGCCTTCGCCGTTGCCGCCTTGTATGTATCCACCGAGAGCACTGTGTGCGGCCGCTTTTTTAAGATACCTTCCAGCACCGGCAAGAGCCGCGCCTGTTCTTCCTCGGCACTGACCATCGGAGGGTCAACAGTGCCAACCGTGCCTCCGGCGCGCGAACCAGGTCGCGTACTCTCGGCGCCCAGGTCCAGCAGATCCGCTCCCTCATCCAACAACTGCAAAGCGTGTTCCACGGCGGCTTCAGGAGCAAGAAAAGCGCCGCCGTCGCTGAAGGAATCGGGCGTCACGTTGACTATGCCCATCACCAGCGTCCGCTGACCTATGTCGAGTGTGCGTGTGCGAAGCTGCCAAAGAGTCTTGGTTCGGCTGTTCATGGGTATTCCCTTTCGTCAACTCTCAATCAACTATAGATTGTGATTGAACCCGCGCATTCGCTCCTTCCTCCGAACGCCAGCCCCACCGCAGGCGGTTGCCTGCTGCTAAACTCCCACCATGGCAAAATTTCGGCTGCTTTCCGCGCTTATTCTGGTTTCAATCCAGGCGATTCCCACTGGGCTGTTCGCTCAGGCGCAGCCCCCAGCCGAGCCCGCGGCCAGCTCCGCTGCTGACAGTCGCCCGCTGACCGAGCGCATCAGTGCCATTCTGGCCGATCCGGCGCTGAGCCACGCGCAGTTTGGCGTCAGCGTGACCACGCTCAACGGTCAGCCGCTTTACGGGCTCAATGAAGGCCAGCTCTTTGTTCCCGCATCGAACGCCAAACTGCTCACCACTGCCGCAGCCTTTGCCCTGCTGCCGGTCGAAACCCTGCGCTGGAAGACGAATGTGGTAGCCGCCGGCGAGGTGGATAGCGCGGGTGTGCTGCACGGCGACCTCATCTTGCTTGGTTCCGGCGACCCCACGCTCAGCGCGCGCCATTATCCCTACCGCTCACCAGCAGCAGCCGCGGCGGCGAACTCAGCGGCAGCCGCGGAACCGCAGCCAAAAGCGATGGCGGTGTTGGAGAGCCTGGCCGAACAGGTCGCGCAGGCCGGGGTGCGCGTCGTCGAGGGCAGCGTAATTGGCGACGACAGCTTCTATCTCGACGAGCCCTATGGCGCATCCTGGTCCTGGGACGACCTGCAATGGGATTATGGAGCGCCGGTCTCCGCGCTCAGCTTCAACGAGAACGCGATCAAACTGGCCATCAGCGCCGATCCTGACTCCGCCACCGGCGCAACCCTGGCAGCCTGGATACCCAATGTGGGTTATTATGCACTCGATAGCTCGATGACCCTGGCGGACAAGGGTGCGGAGGCGCATCCCGGCCTGGATCGCCGCCCCGGCAGCCGCATTGTGCGCGCCTGGGGCACGGCTGCGGCCGACGGTTTTCACGCCGATCTGGCCGTCGAGGATCCCGCCGAGTTCACCGCCGCGGCCTTCAAAATTGCTCTGCGCAGCCGCGGAGTGGTGGTCAAAGGCGACGCGCTCACCCGCCACAGGTTCTCCAACGACACTCTCGACTTTGCCGAGGAGCGGGCCCAACCGCTGAAGCTGACCCGCGCGGCGCTCACCGAGGTTGCCGCGCCGCTCGAAGGCCGCAAACTGCTGGCCGCGCACACCTCCGTGCCGGTGGCCGAAGACGTGACCGTGACCAACAAGGTGAGCCAGAACCTCCACGCCGAGCTGCTGCTGCGCCTCCTCGGCAAGGTGCAGGCCACGGACGGCAGCTTTGCCCAGGGAGCCCGCGTGGTACGCCAGTTTCTGGTGGACGCGGGGGTTGCCGACGGCGACTTCTTCTTTTATGACGGCTCGGGAATGAGTTCCGATGATCGCATTGCTCCCCGCGCCTATACCCAACTGTTGGTCTACGCCTCGCGGCAACCCTGGGGTGCGGCCTGGCGCGAAACCCTGCCCGTGGCCGCCGTGGACGGCACCCTGGCCGGCCGCTTCAAAAATTCGCCGCTCGCGGGCCATCTGTGGGCCAAAACCGGAACCCTGAGCGAGGCCAATACACTCTCTGGCTATCTGACCGCGGCCAGTGGCAAGACCCTGGCGTTCTCCATTATGGTCAACGGCCACCGCCCTGACAGCGACGCGGAGTACCAAGCCATTGACCGCATCGCCGAAGCCATTGCGGCGGCCAATTAGCATTTTCCCCAAAGGTGTAGAGTCTGGGTGCCCCACCCTCGCCGCGTTCTTGTTTTTGCGGCTAGGGTGGGAGACCTCTACTTCAGAAGGAGGCGTACTCTCGAAGCGAATTTTCTTCCAATCGCTACCAAAGCGTCTTGCAAGCATTTGCTTTGCGGATACGACTGTCGTGGGTAATCAACACACAGCCGTGAACAATGGCCGTGGCGGCAATGATGCGGTCCATCGGGTCGCCGTGAAAAGGGGCAGGGAGTTCCGCCGCGCACAGCGCGATTGCAGCCGATATGGGAATCAACTCCAGCTTGCTTTGTATTGCAGTAAGGAAGTCTTCGGTTGAAGCATGCAAATTCAAACGCTCTCTGCGCGTCGCATATGCTATCTCATACAAGGAAACCGGGCAAAAAGCGATCTTTTCTTCTGCCCTCAGAGCCCGCAAGATTGCGTCGTGCGCTCGCTCCGATAGTTGCTCCGGGGCGAGCATCAGCCAGACAATAACGTGCGTGTCGAGCAGAATCACTCCGCCGCCTTTCTTTCAAAGCGATCCCACTTTTCATTGAACATCCTCTCCCATTCCTCATCGCTGAATTCCGATGAGACGATGTCCCCCTTGATGGTGCCCATATGCCGTAAGCAGCCGAAGATGGATTGCGGCTTTGCCTCGCTGGCCAGCTCCTCTGGCGGCATTATCCGTGCAAACGGCTTGCCCCGCTTGGTGATCAGAACGGGCCGTCCGGTGGCATTCATCTCTGCCATCACTCCCAAACACTTGGCCTTGAATTCGCCGATCGCCATTGTCCGCATGAGCGCTCTCCTTGCGATTCCAGTCTACTCCTGACCATGGTCATCTGACTATGGTCAGCTTGCCAAACCGAAGGCAGATGGCCCCACCGCGGGTGGAAGCCGCTCCAGATACAATGAAGCCTATGGAACTGGTGCAGATCGAAGCCGTGCGCAAGGCTCCCGCGCCCAAGCCGGAATGGCTCAAGGCCCGCGCCCCGGTGGGCGAAAACTACCACGAACTCAAGCGGCTGGCTCGCTCGCTGGGGCTGAACACCGTCTGCGAAAGCGCCCAGTGCCCCAACATCGGCGAGTGCTGGCATCACAAAACCGCCACCTTCATGATGTTGGGCAACCTCTGCACTCGCCGCTGCGGCTTTTGCGCCGTGCCCAAGGGACGGCCCGAGCCTATCGATTTCGACGAGCCGCGTCGCGTGGCCGAGGCCGTGGCTCAGTTAGGGCTGCTCCACGCAGTGGTCACCAGCGTCAATCGCGACGACGATCTGCTGGGCGGCGCACGCGCCTTTGCGCTGGTCATCGAAGAAATTCGCCGCCAGGCGCCAGGCTGCCGCACCGAGGTGCTCATCCCCGACTTTCAGGGCGATCAGGAGGCGATTCGCCTGGTCGTCGAGGCGCGCCCCGCCGTGCTCAACCACAACACCGAGTCGGTGCCCCGGCTTTATCGCGCGGTGCGTTCCGGTGCGCGCTATGAGCGGAGCCTCGAACTGTTGCGCTACTGCAAGGAATTAAACCCCGAAGGGGTCACCAAATCTGGCGTGATGGTGGGGCTGGGCGAAGAGACTGCTGAGTTGCTCGAAGTCTTCCGCGACCTGGCCGCTGTGAGCTGCGATATTCTGACCATCGGCCAGTATCTGCGCCCCTCGCGCAACCATCTGCCCATGGCCCGGCTCTACACGCCGCGTGAATTTGCCGAGTTGAAGGCAGCGGCGCTCCGAGAGGGTTTTCGACACGTCGAGTCGGGGCCGCTGGTGCGCTCCAGTTACCACGCTCACGAGCAGGCGGTTTCGACCGGGCTGGTTAGCGCGTTGTAGCGCTTTCTACAAGTGGAATTCCGGCTCATTTCATTCTGTGCTGGGCAGCTTTTCGCGGCGATCATTCGCTAGTATATTGTTTTGAGTGGAGTGAGGGAAAAAAAGATGGCAGCTTCAATCATGGCCGGTATTCCGGCGCTCAAGGAACTCAACGCCGACCTCAAGCGGCGGATGGATCAGGCCGTGGCCACCTTGCAGGCCAGCCTGGCCTCTACGCGCACAGGCCGGGCCAGTGTGCACATGCTCGACCAAATTAAGGTCGACTACTATGGCACACAAACCCCGATCAGCCAACTGGCGCAGGTCTCGACCCCCGAGGCGCAGATGATTGTGATCTCGCCCTGGGATCCGACGGTTTTGAAGGAGATCGAAAAGTCGTTGCGCTCCTCCGAACTCGGCTTCAATCCCATCTCTGACGGCAAGCTGCTGCGCATCCCCGTTCCGCCCATGACCGAGGAGCGGCGTCGCGATGTTTGCAAGCACATCAACCGCATTCTCGAGGAGCAGCGCACCGCTGTGCGCAACGTGCGCCGCGATGGCAACGACGCCCTGAAGAAGCTGGCCAAAGACAGGAAGATCAGCGAGGACGAGGAAAAACGCGCGCTCGAAGAGATTCAGAAGCTGACCGACGAAGAAATTCGCCGCATGGAAGAGCTGACGCAAAAGAAAGAAATCGAAGTCATGCAGGTCTGAGGGGTACGAACGCCGGTCGCAGTTCCGGTCAGCGCGCCAATGGAACAAAGAGGCGGCCAAGCCAATCGAGAAATTGTGCACAAGCCGCCTCTATGTTTTGAAAGTGACCCTCTTTGATTGCCCAGCTCAGATGCGGCAAATCTGGTGGCTCTTGCCACGCCATGTATGTACGGACGACGGCTTTCGATAAATGGCTTTCGCTATATTTAGCGATGCCGTCAGTCTTCGCTTGCATCACAACCCTGGATGTGTAGTCCTTCTCTTCAACCCGCAGCGATTCCATCAACAGGTCTTCAAACATGCCGAAAGCTTTGTTGTTTGGCATAAGCCACGCACCGATGCGTGGCAGGGTTCCTTTGGCTTTTCGTCCAGGCAGCGGGTCGATGATGAGACCTGTCTCGGGAAAGTTTTGGGGAAGATTGTATCCCGCTCCAATCTTTCCCTTGAGTTCTGTCCAACGCCTTTGAACCGCATTTTCTTCGGTAGATTTTTCGATGTCGGTATCAAGAATCAGCCCCACGATTTTCTGCTGAAGATTGGCATCGGCCAGCCGGGAGGATAGATTCTTTAGTACCCCATCATCGCCGCCACAATCGAGAATCTCAAATGGCGGCTCTGTTCCATGCACAAACTTCACAAGATGCGAAACAGCGTGGCGATCGCTCGGACCCTCCACGAGCAACAAGCCCAGCTTGGGCAGCGTGAGGTCGCGGAAGAGCTTGAAACCGGCTATGCGCAGGGATTCAATCATTGGCGCATTCAGTCTATCGCGTTCCATGGCTGACTCCAACCAGCTTCCTACTTCGCCCGTCCATAGATGCACAACGGCATTCACGTTCCCACACACTTGCGTAGGTTGCGGACCGGATTGCTTCGAGACAAAATCGGCGCTTCTGCAAATTTTGCTTCACAAGTTGTGCAAAACGTGGCCTATACTGCGGATAGAGCTGGATTTTCGTCCGACCGCTCTTCGCCGTCATGCCCATGCCTCTCGCCCAACGCGCCCTCAACCCGCCCGCGATCCCCGATCGCCTCTACTTCAAAATCGGAGACGTGGCGCGCATCTGCGAGGTCGAGACCTATGTGCTGCGCTTTTGGGAGACGCAGTTTCCCCAGCTCAAGCCCAACAAGAGCGGAAGCGGCCAGCGTCTCTATCGCCGCCGCGACGTCGAACTGGCGCTCACCATCAAGCGTCTGGTTCACACCGAGGGATACACACTGCAAGGCGCGCGTCAAGCGCTGGCGCAGGGCAGCCGCGACCACGCACAGCAGCGTGACTCTCAATCGAGCTTGCCGCTGTTGGTTGTGGAGCCCGCCGTAGATCTGGATATTGTGGCCTCGACCATTGGCCACATCCGCGCCGAGCTGCGCGAAATTGCTGGTCTGCTGGCCGCGCACGATCCCAAGCCGCGCCGCCGTTCGCGGGTTACCACCCTGCCCTCGCCCTCCGGGTCGCTCTTTCCTTTCGCCGATTGAACTTCTGATTTCACAGATTCCAAGCCCTGGCTTGCCTCCCTTTCCTTACGGTAAGCAGAACGATAAGCATGTTGCCAGCCTTCTGCCGTGGGATAGACTGAGAGCATGTTGGACGAACAGAGTTTTCGATCCGCCGCTGAAGCTGCCCTCAACGCACTCTTTCAGCATCTGATTGCGCGCGAGGAACAAGACGACCGCATCGAGGTCGAGGAGCAGAACGGTCTCTTGCAAGTGCTCTTCGACGAGCCGTCGGCAAAGTTTGTCATCACCCCCAACGCCCCCATGCGCCAGATCTGGATCTCCGCCCTCTCCACCAGTTTCAAACTCGACTGGGACGAGGCCACCGGGACGTTTGCGCTATCTAAAACCGGTGAGTCGATTATTCCTCTGCTTGATCGGCTGATTGAGGAACACCTGGAAAGTTAGGTCCGTATCGCGCCGTAGGCCAAGGTTTATTAACCCCGCGCTAAAGCGTGTGTGTGTGTGGGGCTGAGCGTTACCAGCCATGCCGCCGGAGTGCCAAAGGGACGGCGCTCTGCCATCTTGCGAGCAAATGGGTATCGAGTGAAACACGGGAGTTGGGAGGATCTTCTCTCAAAAAAATCCCACCGAATGCACTGTTTCATTGTGCCGTCGGTGGGATTTTTCAGTGAGTTTGGTTCAGTTGTTACTGGAGCGAGTAAATGGTTTTCAGCACCTTTTGCGCCACGTTCTTGGGCAGCGGAGCGTAGGAGAGTGAAGAGGCCTCGCTCTCGCCCGAGTTGACGATCCAGCTCAGCAAATCCTTCAAAACCTTGCCCTTGGCCGGGTCGGCAGATTTGAGGGGAACCAGAATCCAGGTAAAGCTCGAAACCGGATAAGCGTCCTTACCTGGCGCGTTGGTGATCGAGACGCGATAGTCGGCAGGCAACTGCTTCACGCTGGCCGCCGCGGCCGTGACGCCCTCGATCGAGGCGCGCACAAAGTAGCCCGAGGCATTGCGGATTTCGCCGTAGCTGATCTTGTTTTGCAGCGCATAGATCAGTTCGACATAACCAATCGAGCCGGCCAACTGGCGCACATAACCAGCCACGCCCTCGTTGCCCTTGCCGGCAATGCCCACTGGCCAGCTCGGCGAAGCGCCACGGCCCGGTCCGCTCGACCACTCTTTGCTCACCTTGCTGAGGTAGTCGGTAAAGATGTAGGTGGTGCCGCTGCCGTCGGCGCGGTGAACCACGATGATCTTCAGGTTGGGCAGGTTGACGCCCGGGTTGTCCTTCTTGATGCGTCCGTCGTTCCACAGCGTGATCTTGCCCAGGTAGATGTCAGCCAAAACGTCTGGGCTGAACTTGATGTCGCCAACGCCGGGGACGTTGAAGATGGGCACAACCGCGCCCAACACCGTGGGAATGTGGATCAGCTTGGTTTTGGACGGGGCCAACTGTTCGTCGGTGGCGGGCGCGTCGGTGGCGCCAAAGTCCACCAGGCCTGCCGTCATCTGGCGAATGCCGCCGCCCGAACCGATCGACTGATAGTTGATCTGGACGCCGGGATGGGCCGCGCTGTACTCGCTAAACCATTTGGAATAAATCGGATACGGAAAGGTCGCGCCCGCACCGGTCAGCTTCTGGGCCTGAGCCGTGCTCATAGCCAAAATCAACATGACAACCGCAACCAGCGTTTTTTTCACGATAATCTCCCTTGCAGATAACCTGCCGAGTATGATTCTCCGCGAGCAATGTTACGAGAGGATGAACACTCCAACAGCATTTCGCGACAAATTCCCAGGCAAACAATGGGAAGGCGCAAGCAACGTAGCTAGCTGCGCCGGTCTGGCGCGCGCTTTCATTATCTACCGCCAACCAGGCGGCTGGGCAAAGAAAAAGCGCGGCGAAGCTTCCTCTACAGGAAACTCCTCCGCGCTTTTTCTGATCTGGCACGAAGCGAATGTTTGGGGTATCCCACCCATTCCGCGGAGAGCGCGGAATGGATGGGGTGCGGGTAGTTTTTTGGCGCGGGACACGCCGAAGGCAGTTGGCCCCACCGCAGGTGGCTAGAAAACCAGCTTGGCGGCTACCTGCAACTCGCGTCCTGGCTGAGCCAGCGAGGTGGTTTGGCCAAAGGTGGTGCCCATCATCGTGTTGGGGTCGCCAAAGTCGGTGCGGTTGGTGAGGTTGAAGGCTTCGGCGCGGAACTGAAGATGAGATTTGGCGGTCAGCGCGAAATCCTTGGTCAGGCCGGTATCGATCTGCCAGAAGCCAAAACTGTTGACGGCGTTGCGCGGCGAGTTGCCAAAGACCACATTGGCCGCCGGAGTGGAGAAGTTGGCGGTGTTGAAGTACTGGGTATGGGACTTGTTGGAGGCTACGGCCGACCCGGTCTGATTGGGCCGGTAGGCGTTTTCGCCGTAGACGGGGATGGTGGCCGAAACCTGCGTGGCCGGGCTCGGGCTATAGGAGAAGGTGAGCGGGTCGCCGCTGCGCGCCTGGAAGATGTCGGTCATCTGCCATCCGCCCAGCAACTGGTTCCAGAAGCCGCTGGCGTTGGGCAGCAGCCATTGGCCTTTGCCCACCGGCAGCGACCAAACCAGCGAGGTGACGTTGAGCAGCGGCCGGTTGTCGGCCGAGATGCCGCGATCCGCCTTCCAGTTCCAGATGTTTTGCACCGAGGGAATGCCGTTGCCGGCGTTGCCGCAAGAGATGCAGCCATCCAGTGCCTGGCCGGCAATATCGATGGACTTGGACCAGGTGAAGGAGTCGAGCAGGTAGATGCCGTCAGAGAATCGCTTTTCGACCTTGGCCTGCAATCCGTTGTAATTCGAGGTGGCCAAGGGCAGGGTGCCGACAATCGAGCCGTAGCTCTGGTTGGGGCGGCGAGACTGAACGGAGCTTGATCCGCCGACGGTGGTTTGCGGCAAAGCCTGGTTAATGTCGTTGATGATGACCTCGTGGAGGCCCTTGTTGCCAACATACGAGAGGTCGACAACCCAGTTGTGTCCCAAGTCGCGCTGCACGCCAAAGAACCAACTGCGCACCTGCGTGTCGGGCGAGTTGGCGGGCATGTATTGGGTGACGGTCTCGGTGGGGTTGTAGTTGACCGGGTCGATGAGGCTGGGGCTGGTTGGGTAGCCGCTCTGGGTGTTGCGATAGGTAGCCAGGCTGGGATAGGAGAGCCGCACCGCGACAACGCCATAGGGCGGATTCTGGGTCAGGTAGTTGGAGCCGGTGCGGTTCCAGTGCACATAGCTGATGCCGAAGCCGCCGCGCAAAACGGTAGCCGGATCGAGCGTGAAGGCGGCGCCCAAACGAGGCCCAAAGTCTTTGGTGTTGGGATTGACGGTGTAACGGTCGCTGGAACCGGCCAGCTTCATCGAGCCGGTGTTGGGCCCGGCGGAAGTGATGGCAGTGGAGGGAACGTAGTTGGACAGAAGGTTGTTGGCCTCGAAGATGGGCGTGAAGAACTCGTAGCGCAGGCCCAGATTCAGGGTCAGGCGGCTGTTGACCTTGAAGTCGTCTTGCAGATAGCCGGCCCAGCCCCAGTCGCGAATGTTGGCCACATTGGGCGAGGCCAGGGCCATCTCATAGCGGTAGCCGAGCAAAAAGTCGGCGTAGTCGAACATCTTGTAGGTTTCAGCGGTCTGTGGCCCAGTGAGGTATTGGCCGTAAGTGGGCACAGAGGCGTAGCAACCGGCGTAGTAGCAGTAGCCGCTCATCTGCGCGGCGTAGCCGTCGATGCCCATCACCGGATGCAAGTCTTGCTGGGCGACGTGAATATCGTCGAACTCGATGCCGGCCTTGAGGGTGTGGCGCGAGAGCAGGCGGGTGTAGTTGAGCTTGGGATTCCATACCGAGGGCTTCTGGAACTGAGGATTGGTCCACTGCCGGCCCAGGTTGGTAAAGCCGCCATCGGCGAAGTCCTGATAGGTGACGCCGCCGGTGTAGGTCGGATCGGTGGGCAGGCCGCTGATGCCAAACAACGACTGCATACTGGGTCCGCCGGCCAGCACCGGAGTTTTGCCGGAGTTCATCTTCGAGAAGCCGAAACGCGCCTCAAGAATTGATTTGGGGTTGATCGTCCAGGTGGCGCCGGCAGCCACGTCAAACATGGGAACCTGGATGTGGCCGTCGCCGTCGCCGCCCGCCGTGCCCGAGATGGTTCCGGGATCAAAGGCGTCCAAACGGCTCTGCGAGTAGCGGGCAAAGAGGCGCAGGCTCTCGCGCGGGTTGTAGTCGATCTTGACGTCGCCCTTGTCGCGGTTGTTGGTGGTGGGATGCAGCACGATGTAGTTGTTGACATCGCCGCTGTTGGTGGTGGCGGGCAGCATCCCCAGCACCGCCTTGGCGAAAGGCGTAACCGCCGTGAGCGGAATCTGGCCGGTGATATATTGCGTGCCGCCGTAGTAGTCTTCCAGGCCAGCGCCAAAGGCGGTGGGCGAGTTGCAGGGGTTCACGCCGTTATAGGAGCAGGGATTGTCGATTGGCAAAAAACCTAGCGGATTGGTCGCGTCGGTGTCGTCGATAACCGCGTAGCCGGCAGTGGCAGTGGCCGTTCCGCGCTGCGCGGCGGTGGGCAAGGTCGCGGTATCGGTATAAGAGCTGGAGGAGCGGAAACCCTCATAATCCACAAAAAAGAAGGCTTTGTCCTTGATCATCGGTCCGCCTAGCGTGCCGCCAAACTGGTTTTGGTGCAAGGCGGGCTTTTGCAGTTTGCCATTCGCGTCGGCATCGGGCTTGAAAAAGCCGGTGGCGTCCAGAGCCGTGTTGCGCAGAAACTCCCACGCCCGGCCGTGAAACTGGCTCGTGCCGTAGCGCGTGACCGCGTTGATGGTCGCGCCGCCGGAGTGGCCATACTCGGCGCTGGTGTTGTTCACCACCACCTGAAACTCCGCAATTGCGTCGGGCGACAACTGCACCACCTGGTTGCTGAATCCCTGGTTCGAGGTGCCGTACTGGTTGTTGTCGAGTCCGTCGAGCAGGAAGTTGTTAAAGGTGCTGCGCAGGCCGTTCACGTTGAAGGAACCCTCGCGCTGATCGTCGCCCGAGGCCAACTGGCTGGGGCTGGGCACGACGCCCGTGGCCAGCTCGACCAGTTGCGAATATTCGCGGCCATTCAGCGGCAGCTCGGCGATTTCGCGGTCGGCGACCACCTGCCCATGCTCGCTCGATTCGGTTTCCAACTGCGCTGCTTCGGCCGTAGCCGTCACCGTCGAGGCCACTCCGGCCACATGCAACTGCACATCGACCCGCTGCCGCGCGCCGACACTCAGCTCAAAGCTGGCCGCCGAGGGCTGAAAGCCCGCCGCCGCAACCTCCAGCCGGTAGGGGCCAATGGGAACGTCCACAAAGCGGAACTGCCCCTGCTGGTCCGTGACGGCGGTCTGCGCGGTGTCTGTGGCCGTGTTGCGCAAGACGACCTGGCTATGAGAAACCACCGCTCCGCTGGGGTCGGTCACGGTCCCCAACACGGTTGCCGCATCGAACTGGGCTTTGCCACTGGCTGCAAGTACAACAAAAAGCAAGAAGACTATGAGGCGACGCATTACGATCCTCCTGAGATTTGGTCAGCGCCTGAACGCACAAACTCCGGCCGGGCCAGCAGGATTCGACGGCTCGACTTTTTGGGCAGACGGGCCCAACAACTGCGATTTCGTCGGAGTTGGATGTGAAAGACGTAACCTTGACATGAATCTACCTTGAAAGCATTAACTGTCAATAATTTTCACGTGAATATCCGGTTGACGCCGCATCTTGTGCGATAGAGCACAGAAAAATCAACGCAAGGAGGAACCCGGGCCTTCGCCTCCACGCGAGTGCCCCAGCTGCCTCGCTTTTGGGCACCTGGGATACCTCGGACTTCAATGCCACGAGTTTTTGTTTCTTACTAGTCCCCCACCGGCTTCGCCGACCCGCTGCGCATGAAACTGGGTGCCCCACCCTCGCCACGTTCTTGTTTTTGTGGCTAGGGTGGGATCACATGCACATTACACGGACTCTTTGTTTTGTTCAACTTGCATTTTTGTTTCTTGTTAGTCCCCCACCGGCTTCGCCGACCCGCTGCGCATGAAACGGGTGCCCTGCTTGGTGTAGAGTTTTTCTTGCGCGGTTGGCACAGAGGTCGGTTTTTCCTTGGTGCGCACGAGCCCGTTTTCTAGTCGGACCCGGAACCCTTAAGCACCCCTGACTGTGCCACGGGCTATGTCTTGGCCCCGGAGCACGCTTGTTAGATTTCCTTCCACGGGGTTCCACGCTGGCGGCGCAGCAGAAGGAGTAGCTATGGAAGTTCTTCACGCTCACTGTGCCGGACTGGATGTGCATAAGGACTCGGTCGTGGCCTGCGTTCGGCACATGGTAGACAGCAAGGTGACAACCGCCGTCAAGACCTTCAAGACCACCACTGCGGAACTGATGGTCCTCTCGGATTGGCTTTCGGCCGCAGGCGCAACCCACATCGCCATGGAAGCGACAGGCGTTTACTGGAAGCCGGTCTGGCACATCTTATCCGACGGCGAGTTCGAGTTGATCCTGGCTAACGCAGCTCATGTGAAGAACGTGCCAGGGCGTAAGACAGACGTCAACGACGCGGTCTGGCTGGCCGATCTGATGGCCCACGGACTGATCCGCCCCAGTTTCGTGCCCGATGAACCCACCCAGCAGATGCGCGACCTGCTGCGCACCCGCAAGCAGATGGTGCGCGAACGGGCCAGCCACATCCACCGCTTCCTGCTCAAGCTGCATCTGGACCAGATCGACGCCTTCGACGCGGCCCTGGCCCGTATCGACGAGGAGGTGAGCGCAAACGTCGAGCCCTTTCGCGCCGCCATCGAGTTGTTAAGCTCTATTCCCGGCATCAGCAGCCTCGCGGCCCAAGTTCTGGTCTCGGAGATAGGCATCGACATGAGCCGTTTTGAGACCGCCGGCCACCTCGTCAGTTGGGCTGGACTGTGTCCTCGGAATGACGAAAGCGCCGGCAAGCGCCGCTCCACGCGCATGAAAAACGGCGCGCCCTGGCTGAAAACCACGCTGGTCCAATGCGCCTGGGCTGCCTCGCGGAAGAAGAACAGCTACCTTCAGGCTCAGTACCTGCGCATCCGCTCAAGGCGCGGCTCCAAGAAAGCCATCTGCGCGGTTGCCGCCTCCATACTCACCGCCTCCTACCACATGCTTAAAAACGGAACCCTCTATGAGGATCTAGGCGCGAATCACTTCGACGACCGAGCCAAAGGCAAGCACGTTCTGCGACTCGTCAACCGCCTGCAAAACCTCGGATACGATGTTCAGATTACCCCGCTGGCGGCTTAATCGAGGTTTGTTTCTTATTAGTCCCCCACCGGCTTCGCAGACCCGCTGCGCATGAAACCATCATTCTGGTCGCCCCACGCTGAGCGAACGGGGCCCCAAGCGCACTTCAGCTTGGGGGTGGTGAGTCGAAGAATCTGCGGTTGTTTTTCCACGAACTTTACCTACAGAGCTTTTGTTTCTCTTCAGAACCGCTCAAAAAACCCCGTCCGCAATCGAAATGTGACTGCCCGCATCGCGCCGGTCGCTGATGAGAACCTCGCGCCCGCCAGGGACCACGCTCAGCCCAGAAAACATCGGTGGCACACGGTCTAGCTGGGCAAAGCTGCTGCTCTTCTGCGAGCCCAGATCATAGATCGAAATCGCGGGCGTCGATTGCCTCTGGTCGAGAAAGTAGATGCTGTTGCCGTTTACCGCCCAATAAGCCCAAAAGCCAGCCAATGGCTGATCGAGCACACGCACCTCTTTGCCGCCCGCGGTGGAGACGCGCCAAATGCCGTCCTGGTCGCCTCGGGCAAAGTAGAGCCACTTGCCGTCGAGCGATTCCTGGCCAACCAGTCCGTCGTCCGTGGTGATCGGTTGCGGCGTTCCGCCCGCCGCTGAAACCTTCCATAGTTGCCAGCGTCCACCCCGGTTCGACCGAAAATAGATCGAGCGCTGATCCGACGACCAGCGGGGCACAATGTCGTTCACGTCGCCAAAGGTAATCTGCTGCGGAGCCCCTCCAGCGGGGTTGATGAGAAAGATATGTGAGTGGCCGCCAATTCTCGAATCAAACGCAATGTGATCGCCGCGCGGCGACCAGGCGGGGCTGCCTGAGCCCGACAGCGGCCCGCCGTTCGGCGTCAGTTGCCGCAGTGTTTGCCCATCGATCGACGAAATCCATATCTGTTGAGGCCCCAAACGCCAGCTCTGAAAGGCAAATTGTTTCCCATCCGGCGAAATGGAGGGGGCGGAATCTCCGGCGGTCGATGAGACTACCACCGTCGGCTTGGCGTCACGGGGCGAAATCTTTGTCTCCCGCACACTCAAAATGTCAGAAATCGCCGAAGCCTGCATATAGGCCACGCGGTTGCCCACCGGCGACACGGCGGGCTGGGTGGCGGCATCGGTTCCCACCGCCAAGCGCTCAATCACGCTCCCATCCAGCGAAGTTTTCCATAGGGCCACGGTGCCGGCACGATTGCTGGCAAAAAGAATCGAATGGCTATCAGGAGACCAGGCAATTCCCTTGATCACCTTGCCGTCGTTGGTAACCGGGCGCGGAGCGCCTCCGCCGGCGGGGATCCACTCGATGTTTTCGACAAAATTCTCGCTGGCGCGCACAAAGGCGATCTTCTGCCCATCCGGCGAAAATACCGGGCTCAAATCCCCTTCCCAACCCGCCGGGGGAGCGGTCAATGGATGTGCGCGCAGCGTATCCATATCAATCAGATAGATCGAAGAGCTGGGTTGCTGCTCCATGTGGTCAACCAGAACCAAGCTCTTTCCGTCGGGCGACCACGACAGGGCTCCCTCGTCCCAGCGGGTCACATCCCCGGGAATGTAAACGCGGCGTACCGCGTGAGCCGGGGGAACAGTCGCAATGTAAAGCCCCAAACCAGCCGTTGAAGAGGCCAAAAACGCAATCTGCTTTCCGTCGGGCGACCAGACGGGGCTGTATTCGCTGCCTACCATACTGGTCAGGCGCGTCAGCGACTCGCTGTCTACCTCTCGAATGTAGATATGCTGCTGGGTGTCCTCTTCCTTCTGCCAGACAAAGGCCAGCCACTTTCCGTCGGGCGACCAGGCGGGACGGCTCTGTTCCCCGGCGTCGGTCGTGAGCTGGAAGAGGTGAAAGGCGGAAGGGGCGTGGTGCGCCTACGTAGCCCGGTACACAAAAAAGGAGGCACTGCCCAGCGCCGCCAGCAGCAGCAGTAGCGCCCCCGCCACGCGCACACTCGCTTTTCGCCCGCCGGGCAGGGAACTGGGCGCGATCTCCACGGGCTGCTCGGTGTGGTCCAGCAGCAGGTTGGCCGGGGCCACCGCACCCAGAGCAGTAGGAAGATACGGGCGGGCTTCCACCAGCAGGCAATAGCCCACCTTGGGAACCGTCTTGATGAAACGGGGATCGCGGGGTGCATCGTCCAAAATATGACGCAGCACTGAGATGCAGCGCGTCAGCGCATCCTCGCCCACAAAAGTGTCCGGCCAAACCGCGCGCAAGATCTCGTCCTTCGAGGCCACGCGAGGAGCGCAGGCCGCCAAATAGAGCAATACGCTCATCACTTTGGGCTCGACCCGGTGGCACACCTCGCCAGAAGTCAGTTGGTTAAACTCCGGTTCGACCAGCCAACCTTCCAGCAAAAACGTCGTTTTATGATCGATCGTCATTTCTTACCGGCCACAAGTAGTAATGGTTTAAATAATATAGCATCCATCAGAAAAACATCGGAATTCCATCGGCGCATCTCCACGACCATCGTGTCCTTCCAAGCCTACCGTTCGAATCGCAGTTGAAACTCCAAGCAAAAAGGATGGCCATATGTTTACCAATAGTCCCACAGGGACAAATCGCAAACACGCCAGCCGGAACACCGCTCAGCCTGATTCCACGGGAACCAGCAGGGCGCTTTCGGAAGTCGGCGACACACCCATCATATCAATGCCCGCAACGGGCGCATGCCTTCGCCAAATTCGCTCCCTGGTCCTGCTGGTTCTGTTCTTGATGATCGTATCGGGCGGTAGTTTGTTCGCCCAGATCACCTCGGGCACCATCTTTGGCGCCGTCAAGGATTCCTCTGGCGCGGTGCTGCCCGGCGCCAGCGTCACCCTCATAGACAAGGAGATCGGCTTCGAGCGCACGGTCCAGTCAGGCAGCCAGGGCGATTTCGTGGCCGCCGACATTCCCACCGGCATCTACTCCATCGCAGTCAGCGCCAAGGGCTTCAAGACCCTGGTGAAGCAGGGCGTGGTTCTCGACGTCGGCGCGCGCCTCTCGGTCGGCGACTTCCGCCTCGCGGTGGGCGCGGCCACCGAATCGGTTACCGTCCAGGCTTCGGGCAGCGAAATGCAGCTTCAGTCCGAGTCGGGCGAGCGCTCGGCGGTCATTGACAGCAAGCAGATCGACAGCCTCATGATGAACGGCGGCAACATCCTCGACTTCATGAAGGTCATCCCCGGCATCAACAGCACCTTCAATGGCGCCGAAAGCAGCAAGGGCGGCCTCGACAGCATGAACTTCAACGGTACCCGCGGCAACGAGCACCAGATCACCGTTGATGGCGTCTCCAACGAAGACAATGGCTGCAACTGCTCCGTCCAGGTCACGGTCAACACCGACGCCATTGGCGAAGTCAAGGTTGAAACCTCGAACTTCCAGGCCGAGTATGGAAAGGCCGCTGGCGGTTCCATGGCCATCGCTGTCAAAAACGGCACCCACGACTTCCATGGCGACGCCCGCTTTTTCCACCGCAACGACAGCATGAACGCCAACACCTGGTTCAACGACCAGACCAACGCCCAAAACAAGGCTGCCGCGAATGGCAACCCGATGCTCGGCGTACCGAAGCTGCGCCTTAATGACTTCGGCGCTCAAATCGGCGGTCCGATCATTCTGCCTAAATTCAATTACAACCACAACCGAGACAAGCTCTTCTTCTTCTTCAGCGAAGAATACTATCACCAGGTTGACCCCGGCGGCACCTCGCAGGTTTATGTGCCCACCAACGACGAAATCGCCGGAAACTTCTCTGCCAGCACGGATGGTTACGGCAACCCCATCACCATCAAGAACCCGTCCACCGGTGCGGCTTTCGCGAACAACACGATTCCCTCAGGCAGCATCTATACCCCGATGCAAGAGGTCTTTCAGAAGGTTTATCCGCGTCCCAACACCACCGATAGCGGCGGCACCAACTGGAATCGCTACAACTACCAGTTTCAAACCAGCTACGAGCATCCCCGCCGCGAAGACATTGGCCGCGTCGATTGGCAAATCAACCAGGCAAACCGCTTCTTCTTCCGCCTCATCAACAACGCCGACAGTCAGGATTGCCCCCTGGGGTGCGATGGCATCGACGGCCTGTCAAACTTCAAATTCCCCGGCGGCATGCACATGGACCAGCCCGGCTACAACGTCGCGTTTGATCTGACCTCGACGCTGAGCAGCACCATGGTCAACGAAATCACCACCGGCTGGTCAGCCAACAAGCTCAATGTCACCTCGGTGGGCAACAGCATCGCCGAATCCAAATATGGCATCGATATGCCGCTGCTCTATAGCGTTGCCGCCGATAGCCCCATTCCTGATTTCAGCTTCAGCGGCATCAACAATGGCACCGACCTCACCTGGAGCTACCTCGGTTCCATGCCCTTCAACAACGCACTGACCACCATCAACTTCACCGACAACCTGACCAAGACCATTGGCCGCCACACCATCAAGGCTGGCTTCTTCTTCGAGCGCGCCCGCAAAGATCAGTCTGCCTGGGGCAACGCCAACGGCGATTTCAGCTTCGATGGCCAAAACCAGACCCAGAGCCTGCAAACCGGTGATCCGTTCTCGAACGCGCTGCTGGGCGACTACACAACCTTCGAGCAGTCCAGCACCCGCCTGCGCGGCTTCTATCGCTACACCAACGCCGACGGCTACATTCAAGACACGTGGAAGATCTTTCCGCGTTTCACCCTCGACTACGGCATGCGCTTCCCCTGGTATCAACCTCAATATGATGCCAAAAACCAAACCGCCGTCTTCAACCCCGCAGCCTACGATCCCTCTCAGGCTGTTCGCATCTATCGCAGCGACGACTCCGGCCACGCCTTCGATCCGGCCAATCCGAGCGTGATGCTCAACAACGCCGCGCTGGTGGGAACCATCGTGCCCAATTCCGGCGACATCTCCAATGGCGTCGAGCTGTCAAAGAACGGCTATTACAAGGGCGGATTCAAAGACAATGGCGTTCTCTACGAACCCCGCCTGGGCTTTGCTTACGATGTCTTTGGTAACAACAAGACCATCATCCGCGGCGGCGGAGGCATCACCCACGACCGCTTCCAGGGCAACCCCGTCTACAACGAAGTGGTCCAGAACGTGCCCAATACCGTCACCCCAACCATCAACTACGGAACCATTCAGGGCCTGGCCTCACTGGGCGCAAACAATGGCGTCTTCGCGCCTACTGAAGTCATGGGTTTCGATCCCTCCGGCAAAATTCCCACCGTTTACAGCTACAGCCTGGGAGTGCAGCAGGCTTTTGGCAAGGGAATCATGCTCGACGTCGCCTATGTGGGCAACGAGCAGCGCCACCTTTCCCAGATGCTCAACCTCAACGCCACTCCCTATGGCACCACCTTTACCCAGGCCGCGCAGGATCCCTACAAGTACGGCGGCACGGTTCCCGCCTCGGGCGACAGCGCCTGGGAGCCGGAACAGTACAAGGCCGCGGGCTACAACTTCATGGGAACCAATGCCCTGCAGCAAATTTACCTCAACAAGTATCAGGGATACACCAACATCGAGTACTACACCTGGGACGGCATCGGCAACTACAACTCCCTCCAGGTCTCGCTCAATCGCCGCTTCGGCCACGGACTCACCTTTGGCGGCGCATACACCTGGTCCAAGGCTATGGACACCACCGACAGTAACGGCAGTTGGGTCAACATCATCAGTCAAAAACAGTACAACTATCACGTCTCGGGCTTTGACCGCGCCAATAACCTCGCCGTCAACTACGTTTATGACCTGCCCAAGGCCAGCAGCCACCTGGGCGGTTCGCGCCTGCTCTCTTACCTCACAGACAACTACCAGATCAGCGGCATTTCGCTCTTCATCACCGGTTCTCCGGCTGGTATCGGCTCGAACTTCTCCTGGTGGGGAGGCTACATGCTCGATGGCTCCTGGACTGAACCCACGGCCGACTACATCATCGCCAACAAGAAGCCGGTGGTCAGCCGTCACGGCCGCTATGCCGCGTACGACCCGACCGCCTTTACCA
>Ga0224528_1000839_pt1 | contig 22414 bp, 19 predicted proteins | sample CBST25metaG_2_FD_179888 | JGI IMG/M metagenome (GOLD analysis project Ga0224528, IMG submission 179888) | Peat soil microbial communities from Stordalen Mire, Sweden - C.B.S.T25 | ecosystem: Environmental > Terrestrial > Soil > Wetlands > Peat | place: Sweden: Norrbotten County, Stordalen Mire...
CTCTACATCCACCAGCACTACTGGCCGGGGCACACGCCGGCTGCGGAGTGGCTCAGCTTCTATCAGCCCGAGGCTGTGGTTGCCATCAGCGGACTCAAGGCGAAGGTACTCTCCGCGCGGTTGCTGAAAACCGGGCAGAAGGTCGACTTTACGCAGGATGAATTCTGCCTGCGTCTGACCGGCCTGCCGCTGGTAGCGCCTGACGAGCCTGTCACGGTGATCGAGGTGAAGTGCGACGCCGAGCCGGTGATCGATCACGATGCGAATCGCCCGCTCTGGCCGCGCAACAAGGTGGGCATCAGCGTATAGATTCCACTTCAAGCCATCCAGGAGCCACACCTCGACAGCAAACTGAGCCCCGGCTTCGGCTGGGGCTCAGTTTGCTATCAACTCATGCAGGCGGACAAAGAACGCTATACGCACATGAAATCCAGCGCGCGAATAAGATAGTTCTTCAAATCGCGCCGATGGACGACTGCATCCAGAAATCCCTTTTCCAGCAGGAACTCTGAACGCTGGAATCCCTCAGGCAGCTTCTGCCGGATAGTCTGCTCAATCACACGCGGGCCTGCAAAACCGATCAATGCGCCGGGTTCCGCGATATTCAGGTCGCCCAGCATGGCGAAGCTCGCGGTGACGCCGCCAGTGGTGGGATCTGTAAGCACGCAGATGTAAGGCACCTTGGCGTCGTCCAATTGCCCCAGCGCCGAGGAGACCTTGGCCATCTGCATGAGGCTGACTACACCCTCCATCATGCGTGCACCGCCCGAAGCAGCCACCACGATCAAGGGCTTCCGTCCCAGCCGCGCGCGATCCACGGCGCGAGCAATTGTTTCGCCGACGACCGCGCCCATGGACCCGCCGATGAAGCTGTACTCCATCGCGCTGAGAACCACATGGTGCGGTCCAAGCTCTCCCACGGCATTCACAATTGCGTCATCCAAGCCCGTGGCCTCCTGAGCTTTGCGCAGCCGCTGCTTGTAGGGCTTCACGTCGGCAAAGTTCAATGGATCGGTTGAGCGCAGCCCACGGTCAACCAGCTCATAGCCGGGTTCCAGCAGCAGGTCGATCCGCTGGCGTGCGCCTAGCTTGAAGTGATGCTGGCACTTCGGGCACACGTTGAGGTTGGCTTCGAGCTCTGCCTTCCAGATGGTCTGTCGGCAACCGAGGCACTTGATCCACAAACCCTCGGTGCGCACTGTTTTGGCAGCCGCATCCGTGGTTTTCTCGGGGCCAGGGCCGGACTCGTAATCGCCACTTTCACGCTTGAACCAGGACATTGGGTCACTTTCTCAAATTCAAAGGCGGATTCTGTTCATTCCACAAAATAACAGGGAAAACCTTGTCTGTAGTCAGCTTCCGATCAATATTCTATGCCGCGCTGGGCAACGACGCCCTTCTGGTAGGCATGTTTTACTTCCCGCATCTCTGTCACCGTGTCGGCCAGTTCCACCAGCAGGGGATGTGCGTTGCGTCCGGTCAATATTACATGCACCATCTCCGGTCGCCCGCGCAGCGACTCTGCGACCACCGTCGCATCCAGCATGCCGTAGCCGATCGCATAGTTGATCTCATCCAGAACCACCATATCCCACTCGCCCGAGTAGATGGCCTCCCGCGCCTCAGCCCAGGCCGCCTCCACCAGACGAATGTCCTCCGGATCGGTTTCTGCGCCACCCACCTTCACAAAACCGCGGCCCATCTGCTTGAGAACGAAGTTTGGCCCGAAGGCCTGCACTGCATCCAGTTCTCCGTAATGCCACGAACCCTTCAAGAACTGAAGCACAAGCACCCGCATGCCGTTTCCTACGGCCCGCAGCGCAGTGCCCAGGGCAGCGGTAGTTTTGCCCTTGCCGGGCCCGGTATTGATCAGTAGTAGTCCTCGTCTGGAGTCGGTCATAAGAACAGTTCTCGGTGGGGATGCCCTGCGACGAATGCACTGAACGAACGTTCGGAATAATCAGCCGATTAGTAGCCCTTAGATCTCAGTCCTTATTGTCATCTGTGAGCCAGGAACTGACAACCGAACACTACAGCGAAACCAGAGTTGATGTATCCCGAAGCCGCGGCGTTCAAGTCGACGCGACCCCAGGGAGCGGCGACCTTGCACAATACTCAACAGGATATAGTTACTCTGGTTTCGCTCTAACCATAGACAACGGCTTCAGTGTCCTGCGTGATACGGATGGCCCGTCAAAATTGTAAACGCCCTGTAGAGTTGTTCTGCCATCGCCAGCCGAGCCAAGGCGTGGGCCATCGTCATCGGTCCGAACGAGAGCAGAAGCTGCGCCCGTCCGCGCGCCTCGTCTGACCAGCCGCTCGCCGGCCCAATGGCAAAAACCAAGTGCTGCGCACCCTCATCCCGCCGCTTGCCCAGCCATCCGGCAAAAGCCTCGGAGGTCATTTGCCGTCCCCGGCTGTCCAGCAGCACTGCAACCGCCTGCGTCCGCCCCTGATGCCGAGCGAGCCATTCCAGCATCGCCTTTTCGGTACGAAATTCCTCTGTTTGGCAGCGTGCAAACCCAGAGCAACGTTCAAGATAGGCTTGAACAAAAGAGTCCATTCCATCCTTCTTGCCGGCCTGGGCTCCGATAGAGGCTAGTGTCATCTGCATGGAGAGGAGAATATCGCAATACAGCCCAGTGAATCCCTGGAACATTACAAAGAACTTCCCAAAAACAAGAAGCCACAGCCCATTTTTGGAATAAATAGCCAAAAATCTATGCATTTTCATATACTGACACTCAAGCAAAGCCAAAGCAACATGAAGGTAATATTAATAAAGTGTTTGTTATCTAAGACCTCAAAAATATTTTTAAGCCTCGCCGAGAATGGCAAGCATCGTGCAGTAAAGAGCATAAAAGCGTCCCCGTTCATGTTTCTGAGGTGACACGCAAGGCAGGGTTACCTCGCTGGTAGGACAGAAATTCAGCAATTGATTCATACGTTTTCATTTTTTGAATACATTTCACGTGCGGCTCAGTTTTACTCCCTGACCGAGACGCTGAAGCAAAATACGCGGATTGTAAAGTTCCGGTAAAAGGACTTCACATCCTCACTGATTTTGGAGGAGTTCAATGCGATTTATCCGGTTGCAGACTTTAACCATAGTGTTCAGCTTGCTGGCAGTAGTCGGTTTCCTGGCCAACATCACTGCTCCGAAGGCATGTGCCCAGGTCACTACCGCTGCGATCCACGGCACCGTCACGGATATCTCAGGGGCCGTGGTGCCAGACGCACAGATTACGGCATTGAACACAGCCACAGGCATCACGACAACTACAACGTCCAATCACAGCGGCTTTTTCACGTATCAAGCTCTGCAGATCGGCGGTCCCTATGTAGTTACGGTCGAATCCGCTGGCTTCCAGAAGTTCCAATCAACGGGTATCGTGCTCACCGTCAATGCCAATTTTGAAGTCAATGCCAAGTTGAAGGTTGGCGCCATGGCAGAGACGGTCAGGGTGGATGCGTCCACGCTTCAGGTGGAAACCTCCAATACGCAGTTGCAACAGACAGTTCCCGATTCACAGATCGAGACTTTGCCCTTGCTAGGCCGCGATGCTGCTTCGCTGCAGAAGCTTGCGCCGGGCACGGTGGAATCTTCCGACCGCTTCGGTTCTTTCTCCTCCAACGGCAGCCAGACCACCAGCAACTCCTATGTGCTGGATGGCGTTGACGTGAACGACGGCCCACTGCAAAGCGAAGGCTTCTCGGTCAATCCGGACGCCCTCGAAGAGGAGAATATCGTTACCAGCACCATCAATCCGGAGTTCTCCCGCAATGGCGGCGCTGTGGTCAACCAGATCATCAAGTCGGGCACCAACCAGATTCACGGCAGCGGCTTTGAGAATTATCGCGACACGTTCATGAACAACGGGAACTACTTCTCGCAGACGCGCCCCCCATTTCATCGGAACCTTTACGGTGGCACTCTGGGCGGGCCGATCTTCAAGAACAAGCTTTTCGGCTTCGTGGCCTATCAGGGCTTCCGCAGCCGCACCGGCGCAACCACGGAGACCCCTGTCTACCAGACCGGCATTCTCTCAAGTGGAGCCTTCACCAACGAATACAATGAGGCAAGCGAAACAACCAATGGAGCGCTTGGCCTGGGCGTTAACACATACGACGCCAACGGGAATGTGACCGCATCGAACCCCATCCCATTTGTCATCAACACCACTGCCGGATCCTGCGGCCCAGGCACGTCAAATACAACCTGGTATAGCTGCTTCCCTGCAAATTCGACGGTGACCATTGCGCCGACCAACTTCAACTCGATTGCAAGTACTCTTGCAAACAAGTACGTTCCCGCGGGCAACGCCGGCACGACAACGGCGCCGGAATACAACTTCAATACGGCGAACACTGGAGCAAGCGACCAGGGGATCCTGCGCGCCGACTATCACCTCAGCGATAAGGACGCATTTTCCGGCACGGGCATGTTCCAGTCGAGCCCCGCAACCCGCACCATAAGCTTTGGCGGAGCATCCCTCCCCGGCTTTGGTATGATCAGTGCGGAGCACTTCAAGATCTTCGCGGCGTCGGAAACGCACACTTTCAATTCGAAAACCCTGAACATGTTTCGACTGGGCTATTATCGTTTCAACTACGCGGCAGTGGAACCAGCCAAAATTGTTGATCCTTCCTCTCTTGGTTTCGACATCTCCCCACAGAGTGCTTCGTCGGGCGTACCCTACATCAACGTGACGGGCCTGTTCAAGCTGGGTAACAGCTATGAGGGACCGCAGCCCCGCAAAGATTCCAACCTGACCGGCAGCGACAACTTCAGCCTGATCGTCGGCAACCACAGCCTGAAGTTCGGCGTGAACGTTGAGCAGTTCCGCGTCAGCAACCCCTACTACGCCGATAACAACGGCGCCTATTCATTCGCCGGAGGTGGCACGTACAGCTCGGGTGATCCGGGCCTGGACTTTCTGCTCGGCATTCCCGACAGTTATGTGCAGTCTTCGGGCGGATTTATTGACGCGCAGTCCTGGGAGTATTACGCCTTTGCCCAGGATAGCTACCGGGCGACGAGCGATTTGACCTTGAATCTGGGGCTCGCCTACGACGTTGAGACTCCGAACCAGAACAATCAATTTGGCGGAGAGGGCATCACCTGCTTCCAGGTCACAAGTACAACGTCAACGGTCTTTACCGGCGGTTTCCCCGGCCTCTTCTTCCCGGGCGATCCCGGCTGCAACAAGGCCGGAGGCGCGACCACCAAGCGTGACCACTTCGGACCGCGGTTTGGCTTTGCATGGTCGCCCAGCGCGGGACCGGCAGGATTGATTGGAGATTCGGGCGCACACAAGTTAGCCGTACGCGGCGGCTTCGGAGTCTACTTCAATCGCGACCAGGAAGAAGGCCAACTCCAGAACCTGGGCGATGTGCCGAACTACAAACAGTCCAACGGCGCCGCTGATTTTAGCGGCAGCCCGGCATTCGCTAATCCATTTGCCGATGTGGCCGGCAACGGCTCCGAGACCAACCCGTTCCCGTACTCTCGCCCCCAGGCTGGCTCCACGCTGAATTGGGCAAACTACCTGGAACAGGACATCAGCGCGATCGACTCCAACTACAGCACGCCCTATGTCATGAACTTCAACCTGAATATCCAGCGGCAACTTCCCGGCAACATGATCCTACAGGTGGGCTACGTAGGATCGCTTGGCCGCCGGCTGGCAAGCACCTACGAGGCTGATCCGATCACGTCAGCAGGTCACACGGCTTGCTTGGCGAGTTCTACCTGCGAGCAGCACAGCGCCTATCAGCACCTGTATTTCCCTTCACATGCCGCGCAGCCCGCAACCACAACAGTAAGCGGGGAAGCGATTCCGGACTTCATGAGCGTGGGCACGCTGGCCACTTACGGAAAGTCAAACTACAACTCACTACAGGCGAGCGTGGTCAAGAACCTTTCTCATGGGCTGTACTTCACCCTCGCTTACACGTTCAGCCACGGATTGGATGATTCTTCGGGCCTTGAGAGTTCGGGATTCAATGGGCTTGGAAAGAACAACATTTCGGGCTTTCAGTACCTCAGCTATGGCGATTCCGACTACGATGCTCGTCATCGGTTCGTAGCCTCATACGACTACGAGATACCGATACTGGCATCGATGAAGAGCAATTACGTAGTCAAGGAAGTTTTGAGCCAATGGCACGTTGCTGGCGTGACCGTACTGCAAACCGGATTCCCGGTCACTGTTACCAACGAGGGCACTTACAGATCGCTGTGGTGCGACGCGTACAGCTACTACTCGTGCCCGGACAACGTGAATACGTCATCCTTCAAAATCAAGTCCCAGAATATCCGTACGACCGGGACGTGGTTTGACAGAAGCGTGTTCTCGAATGAGGCGTACGGAGCCTTCGGCAATGCGAAGCGCAACTTCTTCCATGGGCCAGGCTACAACTACACCAACCTGAGCATCTTCAAGAATTTCCCGATCGGCAGCAATAGTGCCCGTTCGGTGCAAGTCATGTTGCAGGCGTCGAATGCGTTCAACCACGCAAACTTTGCGCCTCCGGACAGCAACTATACCGACGGCCAGTACTTCGGAACCGTTACCTCCGTGCTGAGTTCGGCGGACTACAACGGTGATCCGGCAGGTGGCCGTACGGTCCAGTTGGTTGGAAAGTTTACCTTCTAACCAGTCGATATCAGGCAGACATACTAAAGGGCGCCCTCTCGGGGGCGCCCTTTTTGTGGATGAAATTAACGGAGTTCGCTTGCTTTGAAGCGGGCAGGCGATCAAGCTTCCTTTTTGGTCTATAGCGGTTCTCCAATTGGTGTAGAGGGAAAGCACAACCGTTATTGATCCGGCACCAAACGATTGCATAACCAAAGAGCTGTCATCCTGAGCGACCGGAGCGTAGCGCAGGGAGTCGAAGGACCTGCGGTTGTTCTTTTATATCGCAATCCAATTGTGCCGGATCAATAAGTGGCTTTTTCGTTAAGGAAAAGCCACATCGCACTGCACCAAAAACATTACAGGAATTGGAGAACCGCTCTACTTCTTTGTAACCGCCTTCTTCGTTGCACTCTTCTTCGCGGGAGCCTTTTTCGCCACAGTTTTCTTTGCAGGTGCGGCCTTCACCGCTGCTGAAGCTTTCTTCGCAGCCTTCTTGGGCTTGGTTGCGGTAGCAGTCTTGGCGGCTGCCGGAGCCTTCTTTGCTGCTTTTTTAGGCTTGGCTACTGCGGATGCTTTCTTGCGCACGGCGCGGATCTTTTCGGCCAGCGCTGCCTTCAGTTCCGCATCGAACTCGGCGGGCGACAGCGGGCGCGCTGACTTCCGCAGCCGCTCGATGTCGTAGAACGCGCGCTTCTCAGCCAGAAACACATGGACCACAAAGTCCACATAGTCGAGGAGAATCCAATCCCCTTTACGGCGGCCTTCCACCGAGTTCGCGTAGACTCCGAACTCGTTCTTGAGCCGGTACTCGATTTCATCGGCGATTGCTATGGCCTGACGGTCATTCGTGGCTGAGGTAATCAGGAAGAAGTCGGACAGACCCGAGTCGATTGGGTCCAGTTCCAGAATGCGCGTGTCCAAGCCCTTCTTCTCTTCACAGACGGCGGCTGCGGCCTGAACGAGAATGCGTGTTTGCTGATGCGCTTGCGATGTTGTCATACGGTAAAAAGCTCTCCAATTCAATCGTATCTTATCTTTTCCACAGGGCAGCTGAAATCAACGGTAGAGACCTCGTGACCGAATGTATTCCGATACGCCAACGGCGAGCTGCGCAGGTCCTGCCGGGGAAATATCCGGAGCGGAGCGGAGTTGCGCCCGAATCTCCGAGGCGCTGATCTCCACATCCAACCCCGGCAGCAGGTAAAACGGCGTCCGTTCACCCGCTTGATTGCGGAGAAGATAGCAGCGGATCTCAACGCCCGAACAGCTCCTGTCGTGCTTGGGCGCATCCTCCACACTCAAACCAGTCGGCAGAAAAGCCTCCAGGTCATCCAGTTGCTCGCCGGGCCGGGAAGCAACGATCAAAGGCGCTGCAAAAGGAATCTCTGCCGCGCGATGCCAGTGCCGCAGGCTGGCAAACGAGTCCGCGCCCATCAGGCAAAACAGCTTGCAGTCCGCGGTCAGTTCGCTTCGCAGACCCGCCAGCGTCTCCAGCGTGAAGTTGGGCTTTCCCGAAGATTTGGGCGCATCGGCCAGCGAAACGGCAAAGTCAGCTTCGTCCGCAATGGTCAGCCGCGTCATCGCCACACGGTCCGCAAAGCTGGCTGTAGGGCCCTGAGCCTTCAGCGGTTGCGCGCCAACCGGCGCAAACAGCACAGTATCCAGTTCCAGCGCTGTGCGCGCAGCCCGCGCCACCGCCAAATGGCCCAGATGGGGTGGGTCGAAGCTGCCTCCGAAGAAGGCTATACGGCGGCCACTGGGTGGTGGAGGGTTCATGGATTCATCGTATTCCGCAAGGCGCTGGTTCATTGTGCTATAGAATCAATCCTATCAACATGAGATATCTCCTAGCCGTTCTCGCTTTGGTAGGCGTAGTGGTTTCCGCTCTAGCGCTTCAGGTTCACTACTCCACCGAAACTCAGCCCTGTTCCATCAATGAAAGATGGGATTGCGGCATTGTGAACCACAGTACGTTTGCCGAAATCCACCATGTTCCGGTGGCGGCCATCGGCATTGCCGGCTACTTGGCGCTGCTGCTGCTGGCGCTGGTGCGGCGGCGCGGCCTGTTCCTCCTCTCCACGCTGATCGGGATGGGATTCGCTCTGAATCTGAGCCACATTGAAAAAGACATTCTTCAGGTTTGGTGTCTTTACTGCGTTATCTCGCAGGGGCTTATTGCGCTGCTGCTGCTGCTTGGCCTGGGTTGGCTCATCTATGAGCGGCAGTCGAAGCGGTGCGCTTGCAGTCAGGCTTAGATCCGCTCTCCCCGCCTGATAAACTTGAAGTACACAAATGATTAAAGAATGGTACGCGCGCTGGATGTATGACTGGGAGACACGGCTGACCACTCGCGATGAAAATCGCGTTGTGCGGCCGCTCGATTGGGGCTTTGAGTGGATTGTCCCTTTTCTTAAGGCGAACGGCTTTGAATCCGCCATCCCAGGGCCGGAGGTCGAGGGAGACGATGCCGCTTCCGAAGCCGCGATGGTGCGCATCAACCAGCTCCTCACCCTCCACAGCGACAAGTTCTTCGGCTATGAGCGCCCCACCGATTTCCGGCTGGAAGAGCGCTACCCGGAGCTGTTCCCGACCAACGTTCGCCCGGAAACCCTGGCCAAGGACGCAGCCCTCAAGCAGAAAGCCGCCGAGGGAAAGATTCCCAAGGCGCAGTTTCTGCGCTTCACCTCGCCGGAGCGCACGCCCTACCCGGAAAACGACTTGGTGAACGCCCGCTGGTACCCGGCCAAGTCAAAAGATCCTTCGCGGCCCAGACAGGCCATCGTGGTTCTGCCGCAGTGGAACGCCGACGGCTTCAGCCACAACTCCCTGTGCACCATCTTTAACCAGATGGGCATCTCGGCGCTGCGGCTTTCCATGCCCTACCACGACATTCGCCGGCCCAAGGAGCTGCAGCGGTCCGACTACGCCGTCAGCGCCAACATCGGGCGCACTCTTTCCGCCTGCCGCCAGGCCGTCGTGGATATCCGCTGCTGCGTTGACTGGCTCGAAGAACAAGGATACGAGCAGTTCGGCGTGCTTGGCACCAGTCTTGGCTCCTGCTATACCTATCTGGCCAGCGCCCACGATCCCCGCATCCGCGTGAACGCCTTCAACCATGTGTCCACGGCTTTTGGCGATGTGGCCTGGGCCGGACAAAGTACCCGCCACGTTCGGCAGTCGCTCGCCGATGCCGGCCTCACCCAGGCCCGCCTGCGCAGCTTGTGGTCGTCCATCAGCCCGTGCAGCTACTACGACAAAATCTCCGAACTGCAAGCCAGCGGACCCCGCAAAAAAGTGTTGATGGTCTATGCCAACTACGACCTGACCTTTCCCAAGGAGTACTCGCTGGAAGTGGTCGATACCTTCCACCGCATGGATCTGGACTTTGAGCCGCGCGTGCTGCCTTGCGGCCACTACACCACCGGTGAAACCCCGTATCAATATATAGATGGCTGGTATCTGGGGTCTTTTGTCTACCGGGCGTTCAAGGCTCTGCGGAAAGAAAAGACCGCCAGTTCCGCAGTGCCTGCCGCGTCTCCGCGCGAGGTTGAAGAGGAAGAAGCCGTCTCCCGCTAGACTGTATCGACATACAGCTTCGATCTAACTGATAGATAAAAATAAGATCTGTCATCCTGAGCGGAGCCTCTCGCAGTTTTATCGCGAGAGGCGTAGTCGAAGGACCTGCATTTCTGCGCTCTACTCGGCGTTTGGCCGCGGATGCGCGGCTTTCCACTGCGCTATGCGCTCCTGAACGGCATCCAGTTCGTCGGCTGTAATGTGGGTCCCCACCATTTGGCGATTCGCGGCGTACTTTTCCTGATTCGGTCCCTTCACCGCCGCCGCCAGGTCCAGCCAATAGTAGGCCTCCACGTCATCGTGCGGAACGCCCTGCCCCATGGAGTAAAGCACCCCGAGCGTGCCCTGCGCATAGGCGTCTCCCTGCTCCGCCGCCTTCCGGTACCACGCCGCCGCCTGCGCCATGTCCCGCGGAAAGCCCTTACCGCCGTCGCGATAGAGCGCGGCCAAGTGGAGTTCGCCGCTCAGGTTGCCCTGCTTGGCGGCTTTCAGATACCACGCTTCCGCTTGCTTGTAGGCTTCGCCGGCCTGCCCCATGTTGTGCAACCCTGCCGCATTGGCGGCGCAGCTTTCGCCCGCCCGCACCTCGGCAGCCGCGTCTCCGCCATTCGCCTTGGCCAGCAGGGCCGGGTCAATCCCCGCCGTCTGTGCCCCCGCCGCGACCAGCGCTCCGGAAAAAATCGTCATCAGAACAGCCTGCATCCATCGAACTTTCAAGTGGGCCTCAATCATCGTTCCGCCGCCTTCGTTCACTCCAGTTTATCCAGCCCGCAGCCGGGGAAAGCCAAACCTGTTTGGAACACGGCAGAGACATCAGAAAAAAACTTGTGAAAAGGCGACTTCCGGGTACAAATCTGTTTTCGCTGAGCGCATTGGCGATTTCTCGTAAATCCAGAATCCATTCTGATCACAACGGCGTTTGTCAGGACTAAAATCGCCGTGCGGTCCGTCGCGAGGTCAATTCCTGGAGCTTTCCACGAAATCAGGGCCAATTTCATACAGGCATCTAATCACGTATGAAGCAGTGCATCGAATATCTCTTCTGCCAATGGCTGCAAATGGCTTGGGGTGAGGAGCGCTGGACGAAAGTGACGCTCCAGGATTAAGGCGCTTAGGGCGCCACCCAGCACGGCAATCCTCTGTTCCATTGCGATTCGCGCTGTCTTGGTCAGCTTTTTGCCGAACAGCAAATCGATGGAAATTCCATCGGTTCCTGTGAACAGCGCGTTGTACAGACGCAGCAATTCGTCGCGCCTTTCCGGCCGTCGGACTGCGTAGAGCTTGAATTCCAAAGTGAGCGTTCCCGATTCTGGACCGCAGATCTGCTCGACAAGCCAGCGCTTGAAGATATTCCGGCGCTCCTTTAGATCGGGCTCTTCTTCGATCTTCTTGCACGCTGCTCTGAAGGTTGCGGAGACACGATGCTCCATCAAGGCCAGGAACAGACCTTCCTTGCTTGCGTAGTGGGCATAGATTCCACCGCGTGAGCAGCCTGCGCGGGCTGCGACTTCGTCCAGTTGCGTATTCTCGAAACCCAATTCAGCAAATAGCGATTGCGCGGCATCCAGAATTCTGGTTTTCGTAGCCTCGGCGCGGGCTTGTGGCCTGCGAGTGATGCGTGATGGGTGCATATTGAACATTTTATGAGAAGGGCCCTAAACTTGAGCGATAATAAAACCAACGCGTCTGTTTTATTATGAAAACACAATATCACCACATCCGCCTCCTGCATAGCACTCGCGCCGCCCTCCTTGCCTTGCTGCTATTGCCAGCCGTTGATTCCATGTCGCAGGCTCCGCAATTGCCTGCCTCGAACGAGACTTCTTCACACCTGACGCAGCCGGTGCCGGTCCGCATCGAGAACGTCGTCCACATCGTCGGCCTCGAGGAAAAACCTGGGACTACAGGAGACCTAACTTTCGATGAGAAAGCCATGAATTTCGATGCTCACGGCCATTCGACTGCAATTCCACATCGCTCGATCCTCGCGTTCTCCATCGTTCACGACAATAAACCCCTCATCAGTGGAACCAAGGGAAAGCTCGCGGAAGCCGCCCCCTACGGTGTCGGATTCGCTGTGACAATGAGCCGACCGTCAGTCGAGACTTTGACCTTGTTCTACAGGGACTCTTACCGCGCTATTCACGGATGCATCCTGGTTCTTCCGAAAGACACCGGAGAACGTGTTGCTTCCGCGCTCGCCAGCGTAAAACTCTCTCCGACCGACTACCCGAAAACAGGCAATCTGATGCCTTCGGAAACACAACACGAGCCGGGAACTCAAATAGCTCCTGCATCCAGGCTGACCATACCCTCTGTAGAGGTCACTCTACCGTCTGAAAGAGTCGACGGTATCCCGTCCGCTTTTCCCGTGGCTGTGTTCGAAAACCTGATCGAGCAGCTTACGCAGAGTAGGCTCTTCGCCCACGTATGGCGTGCGGGCGACATCCGTATAACTCCCGACACGCTGGTCCTTCATGTCGACATCGAGAACTGGAAAAATGGCAGTGCGCGCGGACGTGGCCTTGGACCTTTCACCGGAGCAACGGTGATCAAGAGTAGCGTCACGCTGGAGGATGCATCTGGTCGAACAGTCTTCCAAGGTGAAGTAGATGGGGCGAAACGTACGAATGGAGAAAGCCTTGAGGCGACAAATAGCCTCGCCAAGCATGCCAGGAAAGCGTTGGAGAAGACTCGCTATCTGCAATCGAACAAGTCGGAAAGCAATTAACCATCCATTTTCCCGAGGAAAGGAAGGCGGCCATCAATGCATCGCAGCCAACCCAATCAATACGCATCAGGGATTGAGCGCCCATTGGTGAATGATCGAGTGTTCTTCGAATCAGTCCTTCTATGTCGCCACCGCGAACATTTTTCCAGGTCTTGGCGCTGCTCCGAGTGTATGGCTGTCATTCCATAGATTGGGCTGTCAAATGGCGGTAACAGACCAATGCGCTCATTGAGCGCGTCTTAAAGATGAATCGCAACGATTTGTCCTCGAAAATGCCGTTGTAGTCTGGTTCATGCAACTCGCGAATTGTCCCATGTCGCCAATTACTCATCAGGAAACAAAACCCAAGCGCCAGCATTTTATTATGCCCAGCGATGGCTACGTCAGGTTCCCAGCGCGAACAATCCCGGGAATTGAGAATCTAACCGCGATTTTTGCCGTAAAATTTCAATATGACTGATCGCATGCAGCTCTCTCTTGCCCAGGCCGACCCCGACGTCGCCACCGCTCTTGCCCAGGAAACCATCCGCCAGCACGAAGGGTTGGAGATGATCGCCAGCGAGAACTTCGTCTCCGAAGCAGTTCTGGAGGCTGCCGGCTCCATCTTCACCAACAAATATGCCGAGGGCTACCCCGGTCGCCGCTACTACGGCGGCTGCGAGTACGCCGACGTGGTTGAAAATCTGGCCCGCGACCGCGCCTGCAAGCTCTTCGGCGCAGAGCACGCCAACGTGCAGCCGCACTCCGGTTCCCAGGCCAACGCATCGGCCTATGCCGCTGTGATCAAGCCCGGCGACGCCATTCTCGGCCTCGACCTTTCGCACGGCGGCCACCTTACACACGGCCACCACCTCAGCTTCAGCGGCAAGCTTTATCGCCCGTTCTTCTACCACGTCAACCGCGAAACCGAGCTGATCGACTACGACGAGATGGAAGAAATCGCCACGCGCGAACGGCCCAAGGTCATCGTCGGCGGCGCCAGCGCCTATCCCCGCCTGTGGGACTTCGCCCGTATGCGCCAGATTGCCGACAAGGTTGGTGCAATCTATATGTTTGACATGGCGCACATCGCGGGTCTGGTTGCAGGTGGCGTCCATCCCTCGCCCGTGCCTTACGCGCACATCACCACCACCACCACACACAAGACTCTCCGCGGACCCCGCGCCGGACTCATCCTCTGCGGAAAAGATTTGGCAGCGGCCATCGACAAGTCGGTCTTCCCCGGACAGCAGGGCGGCCCGCTTATCCATATCGTCGCCGCCAAGGCTGTGGCCCTGGGCGAGGCGATGCAGCCGGAATTCAAAACCTATGCCGCGCAGATTGTGGCCAACGCCAAGGTCCTTGCCACTGTGCTGCAGGAAGCGGGCTTCCGTCTGGTTTCTGGCGGCACAGACAACCACCTGCTCCTGGTCGACGTTTTCCAGAAGGGCGTTCTCGGCTCCGAAGCTGAGGCTGCGCTGGGCAAGGCTGGCATCACGGTAAACAAGAACACGATTCCCTACGACACCAATCCGCCGATGAAGGCTTCGGGCGTCCGCATTGGCACGCCGGCGCTGACCACGCGCGGCATGAAAGAGCCGGAGATGCGTCTGATCGGCGCATGGATTGCCAAGGCTCTCGATGTTCGCAACGACGATGCGGCCCTGGAGAAGATTCGCCACGAGGTCGCCGAGTTGGCCAACCAGTTCCCGCTCTATGCCTGGAAGCGCGCTTCAGCCATGTAAGCACTTCGGGTTACACAACGACATAAAGGGGACAGTCCGCGAGGGTTGTCCCCTTTGTTTTTTCGCGGGCCAGATGTACAGCGCATATCGTGAACCGCTAAGATGAGCAGTTCGCCCCACGGTTGCCGCGTGCGATCATGAACGCCGCTGCCGCGCCCAACCAATCCAGGTCATCGAGGTTTTTGTATGAAGCATTACGCGTTTCTTCGCAAACTCGCATTGTCGCCCCGTAAAATCGCGGGGTTTCTTCCCTGCGCGGTTCTTCTGGCTGCTGGGGTAGCCTGGGCCGCTCCTGTTGCCGTGCCCATCGTGCTGACCGGAGCAGATCGCCGGCCGGCCACATCGCTTAACGGCGAATGGGCCTCCATTGTCGATCCGTACTTCTCGGGGCTGTTCAGTTTCCATCACGAGGAAAAGGCAAACGGCTGGTTCCTCAATCGCAAGGCCCAGTCTGGCGATGCCTTCCCCACCGAGTACGACTTTTCCAAAGCTCCCAAGCTGAAAGTGCCGGGCGACTGGAACACGCAGCGCGATTCGCTGTTCTACTATGAAGGTCCCATCTGGTACGAACGCGACTTTAGTTATCAGCCGAAGGAAAAGACGCGGGTTTTTCTGCACGTGGGAGCAGCTAACTATCACTCCTGGTTCTGGGTCAACGGAACAAAGGTTTGCGAGCACGAAGGCGGCTTTACGGCGTTCAACTGCGACGTGACGGCAGCCGTGCACAGCGGCGCTAACTTTGTGGTGGCTGCGGTGGACAACACGCGCCGTCAGGACAACGTCCCCACCTTGGAAACCGACTGGTGGAACTATGGCGGACTTACCCGCGAAGTTTCGCTGATTGAAGTTCCAGACCATTTCATCGATCAATACGACCTGCATCTGAGCCGTGGCGAAGGCTCGGTGATTGAAGGCTGGGTGCATGTGGTGGACGCGCAACCCGGCGCAAAGGTTGAGGTGGAGATTCCCGAGCTGAAAGCTAAAGCCACCGCGGAGGTTAGCGACGGAGGGCGCGCCGCGATTCATTTTGATGTGAAAGGGTTGGAACGCTGGTCGCCGGAGACGCCCAAACTCTACAAAGTCGAAGTGCGCACCGGCCAGGACTCCATCAGCGAGCTGATGGGTTTCCGCATCGTGGAAACGCGTGGCACCGAGATACTGCTGAACGGAAAGCCTGTTTTCCTGCGTGGCATCTGCATCCATGCCGAGGCGCCCTACCGCACTGGCCGAGCCTACTCCGACAAGGACGCCGAAACGCTGCTAGGCTGGGCGAAAGAACTGGGAGCGAACTTTGTGCGCCTGGCGCACTATCCGCACGACGAAACCATGCTGCGCGCCGCCGACCGTATGGGATTGCTGGTGTGGTCGGAGAATCCGGTCTACTGGGCCGTACAGTTCGATAACCCCAAGGTGCTTGCCAAGGCCGAGCAGCAGTTGGACGAAGAGATCAATACCTATCGCAATCATGCGGCGATCATTCTGTGGTCGATGGCTAACGAAACCCCCAACACCGAGGCCCGCACCCGCTTTATTACGACCGAGGCCACCCGGGCACGCGAGCTTGATCCCACGCGCCTGATTACCGCGGCTCTGCTGGTGCGCGCGGAGGGACATACAAAGATCGTGGACGATCCGCTGGGCAAGGCGCTGGATGTAATTGGCACCAACGAATATATCGGCTGGTACGAGCAGAAGCCGGAGACCGCCGATGCTACCGAATGGCGCGTAGCTTACGACAAGCCCATGATCATGAGCGAACTTGGCGGTGATGCCAAGGCTGGCTTGCACGGCAAAGACAGCGAACGCTGGACCGAGGAATATCAAGCCAATATCTACCGTCACCAACTGGGTATGTTGAACAGGATTCCTCAACTTAGAGGAATGAGTCCGTGGATTCTGATGGATTTCCGTTCGCCGAACCGGCCCTTGTTCGGCATTCAGGATGAATTCAACCGCAAGGGGCTTATCTCCGACCAAGGCCAGAAAAAGCAGGCGTTTTTCCTACTACAAAAGGCCTATAAGGAAAAAACAGTGGGCAAGGCTGAATGAACCGCAGCCTGGTGCTCCAGCAAATAAATATCAACAATGTTCGGGTGCCCCATCCTCGCCACGTCTTTGTTTTTGTGGCTAGGATGGGGTAGCACGAAGGCAGTATTTATTTGCCGGATCTATAGTGCTCCAGTGTAAGTAGAAAGCGTATCATCGCGGTTGCAGCCGCATAGACAACCAGCATGGAACTCTGCAATCAGACGGGTTCCATGCAACCGGCAAAGCGGCAGGAAGCTGGCCTACGGTATTGGTTCAAAAATGGAAAGGTAAAAGCCGCAATGTGCAGAATCATATGCCGACCTATGCAAAACGAAATTTTTACATTATGCTTGACTTATGTCTACAGATAACATTCTTGTTCAAATTGACGCTGAAATTGCACGACTCACACAGGCCCGCTCTCTTCTGGCCAACATCGGCACCGCTGCCGTCAAGGTGACTGCGCCAACAACAAAGCAGGCGCCTGTCGTCAAGGCCAAGGCCAGGAAAAAGAAGCGTGTACTGAGCGCCGAAGCGCGTAAGCGGATTGCCGATGCGCAACGCAAGCGCTGGGCCGCTCAGAAGGCAACGACAAAGAGCAAGTAAGAACCGCAAGCAATAATTCAGCTCTCTTTTCCCCTCGCGTTGCTGCGTTACAGCAACGCGGCACGGGGCTGTATATGGAAAAGAAGAGCCTTTCGATTTTGCCGTACGATCTTACAGCTACGGTGGGTGGCGATCATCTTACATCGATACCCGGCCGCACGTATTGTCTATCTTGGTCACGCTTCGGCTCACCAAACCCAAGAGTTATCTCGTGTGGGCAGGTTATAGCGGTTCTCCAATTGCTATACACCGAAAGCACTCCTCTTGAGTGGCTTTTTCCTCAAGGAAAAGCCACCTTGCGCGATGAACGACAGCGTACATCTATTGGAGAACCGCTCTAGAGCGGAGTGTAAGGACTTACCTATGACTCGGTACTGCCCGAGTAACTCCTACAATATTTTTCGATTTTGCACGGTGTACAAAAGAGAACATCGATTGGAAACCCGCTCTAGCTCAGTCCTGCCATCACCAGCATTCGCGGCTCCGTCATCTCGTTAATGGCGGAACGAACGCCCTCGCGTCCCAGGCCTGAGTCCTTGACGCCGCCGTAAGGCATCGGGTCCAGACGCCAGCTTGGCGTGTCGCCCACAATCAGCGCGCCCACTTCCAACTCGCGATAGGCGGTCAGTATGCGCCCGGCGTCGCGCGTCATCAGCCCGGCCTGCAGTCCATACTTTGAGCGATTAACTTCTGCCAGCGCTTCCTCGAAGTCGTCGTAGGGCTCAATCGTCAGCACCGGTCCGAAGACCTCTTCATCGCGAATCGCCATCCCCGGCTTGGTTCCGGTCAGGATCGCCGGCGTCACCACGGAACCCTGGCGCTCGCCGCCCGCTACCAGCTTGGCGCCGCCCGCAATGGCTTCTTTCATCCACGTTTCCACGCGCTCAGCATCGCTCAGCCGGATCAGCGGACCCACCTCCGTCGCTTCATCCGACGGATTGCCCGCCGCAAGCTTCGCCGCATCTTCCACCACCTTCCACAGAAAGGTCTGGAAGATCTTGCGCTCCACAAAAACCCGCTGCAGGCTGACGCATCCCTGGCCCGCATAGCTGAATGCCGCATAGGTTGTCCGCAAAGCCGCATCGTCCAGGTCGGTCCAGTCGCCGTGAACGATCAGCGCCGCATTACCACCCAGTTCCAGTAGAACGCGTTTGCGTCCCGAGTGCATTTTGAGATTCCAGCCCACCTTGGATGAGCCGGTAAAGCTCACCAGCTTGATGCGGTCTTCCTTTTCCGCCAGCCACGCCGTGTCAGCATTATTCAACGGCAGTACGGCCAAGGCTTCTTGCGGCCAGCCGGCTTTCAGAATCACCTCGCCCAGCGCCAGTGCGGTAAACGGCGTCTGCGGCGCGGGCTTCAGAATCATCGGGCAGCCGGCGGCCATGGCCGGCGCCACCTTGTGCGCCACCAGATTCAGCGGAAAATTGAATGCGGTAATAGCTAGAATCGGGCCCACCGGGAAGCGCTCCACCAAGCCCCAGCGGCCTTCGTTGCCTTCGGTCAGGTCCAGCGGAATACTTTCCCCGCCCAGCCGCGTCACCTCTTCGGCAGCCGTCTTGAAGGTAAGCACCGCGCGGTCCACCTCGGTCCGCGCCTGGCGGACCGGCTTGCCTGCTTCCGCCACAATCAACTGCGCAAAGCGCTCTTTCTGCTCAATCAGCGCCGATGCCACGTCTTCCAGAATCTCGCGCCGCCTCCACCGCGGCAGCGCCCGCGTGCGCCGCAGGCTCGCCACGGCGTGATTCACCGCCTGCCGCGCGTCAGCCCGCGTAGCCATCGTGACCCGCCCAACCAGGCCCTGATCCCACGGAGAGCGCACTTCCAGTGCTTCTCCCTCGCTCCATTCCTTGCCGCACAGCAGAAATCCCGTTTGTGTTCCCGGCCGCATTTTCATGGTTTGGGCGCTCCTCTTACGTCTCTGCACTAAATGTTACAGGTGCGGAGCCGGGCGCGGCATAGCTGCAAAAAGAGTCTCCGCGGGCGCTTATGCTCCGTTACGCCTTCAAAACATACCGCGCTCTCACATTTTCCCCGTACCACATGATGTAGTTCGTCCCCCACGCGTTGTTGTAGAGGCATGAGTGTACGCCGCGGCTCAGATCGGGCTGGTCGTTCGAGAACGGCAGCGGGCTCCGCGTTCCAAGCGTTACCACCGGCGCGTCCACAGTTTCCACAGCGAACTTGTGCACGCCCTCCCTGTAGGCAAAACCCGCGCATAACGGAACATAACCGTCATTTCGTGTATAAGAAGCAGGGCATTATCACACCGTATTGAAATTCAAATTCTCTTGAATAAACTGCGCTCCAGGTGCGATATACTTGTTAGGTACGGAAGCTGTCCGTACATTCCGCCAAGGGAGGGAAGATGGCTACCACGTCCGCACCGATGCCCAAAGTCGCACGCAAGGCGCGCGAACGGATCGACATACGGCTTCGCCCCGAGCAGAAGACGGAAATTGAACGGGCAGCCCACATCAAAGGGCTCACGATGACAGACTTCATTATTCAGAACGCCGTTACAAATGCCAGACAAGCGATCCGGGAATATGAAACCTGGACTCTGGAACGCCCCGATGCGGAGCTCTTCGCTGCGGCGTTGATGGAGCCGGTTGCACTTGGTCCTCAGCTAGCCCAGGCAGCGAAACGCTATAAGAAGCGGTTCTTATCACGATGAATCGCAATCCAGCGCCCGAATACCGTCCCGAAAATAGCTTTGAGCCGCTCGGAGACCAGCACAACCGGGCGGCCTTTTCCTGTGGAAACGAGGCCCTGGATGAATACTTTAAAGGCAACGCCATCCGGCAGGACATTAGCAGGCGAGTCACCAACGCCTTCGTTCTGACTCCCGATGGAAAGCTTATTGCCGGTTTTTACACCCTGTCTTCCATCTCCATTCTCAGCGTGGATTTGCCACCCAGCCTTGCGAAAAAACTTCCCAAGCGACCTATCGGTGCAACGCTGATCGGCCGGCTGGGAAGGGATTTATCTCTGCGAGGGCAAGGTATCGGTGACATGCTGCTGATGGATGCTCTCCACAAAGCATGGCAGGCCTCAAAGCTCGTCTCTTGCTGGGCTGTGGTGGTGGATGCGAAGGCGGGCGCGCGCGATTTCTACCTCAAGAACGAGTTCATCCCGTTTGCTACTCAACCAGACCGGCTTTTCCTGCTCATGAAGAAAATCGATCTGATCTTTGGCTAGAGCGCCTGCTCGCCACTTGCGATAAACTCCAGCCATGATCAACAACGGCCGCAGCCGCAAACTTCCCTTCGACCCCGCCGAGGCATTGGCGCATCTGAGCGCCGCCGACACAAAACTTGCCGCGCTCATTGAACGCGCCGGGCCGTTTACACTGCGGCTCGATCCCGCGCCTTCACCTTTCGAATCGCTGCTTGAGTCCATCCTTTATCAGCAGTTGAACGGCAAGGCTGCGGCCACCATCCACGCCCGTGTGCGCGCATACTACGGCGGCGATCCCGCGCCTCAACTGCTGCTCGACACGCCCGACGAAATTCTGCGCGCCGCGGGTGTTTCCGGAAACAAGTCGCGCGCCCTCAAAGACCTCGCCGCCCGCACGCTGGACGGCACCGTTCCCACCCACGCGGCAATTCGCAAAATGTCGGACGCCGAAATCCTAGAGCGGCTGACCCAGGTGCGCGGCATCGGCCCTTGGACGGTCGAAATGCTGTTGATCTTCCGCCTGGGCCGGCCTGACGTGCTGCCGGTGAGCGACTACGGCGTGCGCAAGGGCTTTGCGCTTACTTTTCAACGGGTTCCGAAGGCCCGTCCCCTGGCAGCCGAAGACCTGCCCAAGCCCGAAGTGCTTCTCAAAAGGGGAAAACGCTGGGCGCCGTTCCGTTCCGTCGCCAGTTGGTATCTGTGGCGCGCCTGCGATCTGACCAAGGGATAGCCGCCAAGCGAGCCGTTCCAGCCTACAATAATCAAGGCGCCGGCAGATACCGCGCGAGGACGGCACAAGATCGAGAATTCCATGGCTCCCAACAAACGCTTCGTCTGCATCCACGGTCACTTTTACCAGCCTCCCCGCGAGAATCCCTGGCTGGAGACCGTTGAAACCCAGGACACAGCCGCGCCCTACCACGACTGGAACGAGCGCATCTGTGCGGAGTGTTACGCCACCAACGGCGCGGCCCGCATCGTCAACAGCAAGAACCAGATCAAGCGCATCGTCAACAACTACGCGCGCATCAGCTTCAACTTCGGCCCCACTCTGCTCAGTTGGTTGAAGGAGAACGCCCCCCGCGTTTACCGCACGATCCTCAGCGGCGAGCGCCGCAGCCGCAAGCGCTTCGGTGGCCACAGCTCGGCCATGGCGCAGGTCTACAACCACATCATCATGCCGCTGGCCAGCCGCAGAGACCGCATCACACAGATTCGCTGGGGCATTGCCGACTACCGTAGCCACTACGGCGCGGAGCCGGAAGGCATGTGGCTTTCCGAGACTGCGGCGGACTCCGAATCTCTGGAGATGCTGGCCCAGCACGGCATCCTGTTTACTGTTCTGGCGCCGCACCAGTGCAAACGCATCCGGCCACTGAAGGAAGGCGCTGCTTGGACCGATACTCCTGGAGCTTCGGTCGACACCACGCGTCCCTATATTGTCCGCTTTGCGTCCGGCGTCTCCATCGCCGTCTTCTTTTACAACGGTCCCGCGTCGCGCGCTATTGCCTTTGAAGGACTGCTGAACTCCGGAGAAAACTTTGCCGCGCGTCTCAAGGCAGGTTTCAAAGACACCGCCCAGCCGCAGTTGGTCAGCGTGGCCACCGACGGCGAGTCTTACGGCCACCACCACAAGCTTGGCGAAATGGCCCTGGCTTACGCGCTTCGTCTGCTGGAACAGGACGAGACTGTCCGGCTCGCGAATTACGCCAGTTTCCTGGCGCAATTTCCTCCCGAGTACGAGTGCGAAATTGTCGAAAACACCTCCTGGAGCTGTACGCACGGCATCGAGCGCTGGCGCTCAGACTGCGGCTGCAACGGCGGCAAGGCGGGCTTCAATCAGTCCTGGCGCGCGCCTCTTCGCAAGGCCATGGACGAATTGCGCGACGCTATCGTTCCGCTTACCGAGCAGGAGGGCGCCAAGTATTTTG
>Ga0224528_1000841_pt1 | contig 22375 bp, 16 predicted proteins | sample CBST25metaG_2_FD_179888 | JGI IMG/M metagenome (GOLD analysis project Ga0224528, IMG submission 179888) | Peat soil microbial communities from Stordalen Mire, Sweden - C.B.S.T25 | ecosystem: Environmental > Terrestrial > Soil > Wetlands > Peat | place: Sweden: Norrbotten County, Stordalen Mire...
GAACCGCCTCGCCGGTGTTGGACATGCCGCCGAGGCGGTTCATGGCGATGGCGAGGGTTTCGTGCGCCTCTTTACTGATCGACCCGAAGCTCATGGCGCCGGTTGTGAAGCGCTTGACGATCTCCTTGGCCGGCTCGACTTTTTCGATGGGGATCGGCTTGGCCGCGTACTTGAGCTGAAGCAGGCCGCGCAAGGTGCAGAGATGGCGATTCTGATTGTCGAGCAGGTCGGAGTATTCCTGGAAGGTGGTGGCGCTGTTGGTGCGCACGGCCTGTTGCAGCTTGCTGATGGTGGCGGGGTTGATGAGGTGATATTCGCCGCCCTCGCGATATTGATATTGGCCGCCAACGACCAACTCGGTTTCCGACTCGGTGAGGGGCTGGAAGGCGTAAGCGTGCTTGAGCAAAGCCTCTTGCGCCAGCACGTCGAGGCCTACGCCCTCGATGCGCGAGGCGGTGCCCGAGAAGTATTTGTCCACGAGCGGCTGGTTGAGGCCGACAGCCTCGAAGACCTGCGCGCCGCGATAGCTTTGCAGGGTGCTGATGCCCATCTTCGAGAAGGTCTTGAGCAGACCCTTGTTGATGGCCTTGATGTAGTTCTTTTCGGCGTATTCAGCGGTGACGCTGGCGGGCAGCAGGTCGCGCTGCTTGAGATCCTGGAGGGTCTCAAAGGCCAGGTAGGGATTGATGGCGCTAGCGCCGTAGCCGATGAGCAGGGCGAAGTGCATCACCTCGCGGGGTTCGCCGCTCTCGATGATCAGGGCGACCAGGGTGCGGGTTTTTTCGCGCACCAGGCGATTGTGCACGGCAGCCATGGCCAGCAGGCTGGGAATCGGCGCATAAGTCGAGTCCACGCCGCGATCCGAAAGAATCAGCAGGGTGTAGCCGGAATCGACCGCATGCGAGGCGCGGGCGCTCAGGTCTTCGAGGGCGTGCTTCAACCCCCGGACGCCGTCGGCGGCGCGGAAAAGGGTGGGCAGGGTGGTGGCCAGCAGGTCGCCAGAGGAGACGCGGCGCAGCTTTTCCAGGTCGCGATTGGTCAGGATCGGATGGGGCAGCTTGAGGGTGTGGCAGTTCTCTGGCTTTTCGCCCAGAATGTTGCGCTCGGTGCCGATGTAGCTGATCAGCGACATCACCATCTCTTCGCGGATGGGGTCGATGGGCGGATTGGTGACCTGGGCGAAGAGCTGCTTGAAGTAGTTGAAGAGCGATTGGGGGCGGTCGCTGAGGCAGGCCAAGGGCACGTCGGTGCCCATGGAGCCGATGGGCTCCTGGCCGGTGGCGCCCATCGGGGCGAGCAGTATCTTGAGATCTTCTTCGCTGTAGCCGTAGGCGCGCTGGCGGCGCAGCAGGGTTTCGGGGTTCGAAGCGATGACCCGGGCCGGCTCGGGCAGTTTGTCGAGCGTGACCTGCTCCTGGGCGAGCCAATCGGCAAAGGGCTGGCGGGTGGCCAACTGCTTTTTGATCTCCTTGTCGGAAATGATGCGCTGTTGCACGGTGTCGACGAGGAACATGCGGCCGGGCTGAAGGCGGCCTTTCTTGCGAATCTCTTTGGCGGGAATCTCGATGACGCCGGCCTCGGAGGCCAACACGACCATGTCGTCCTTGGTGACGATGTAGCGGCCGGGGCGCAGGCCGTTGCGGTCGAGCGTGGCGCCGATGACGCGACCGTCGGTGAAGGCGATGGCCGCCGGACCGTCCCAGGGCTCCATGAGCGAGGCGTGGTACTCGTAGAAGGCGCGCTTCTCTTCATCCATGTCTGGATTGCCGGCCCAGGCCTCGGGAATCAGCATGGCCATGACGTGGGGCAGGGAACGGCCAGCCTGGAAGAGAAACTCGACGGCGTTGTCGAGCGAGGAGGAGTCGCTGCCCTCGGGCACGATCACCGGGTACAGCTTGTCAATTTGCTTGCCATACAGGGGGCTTTCCAGCACCGACTGGCGGGCGTTCATCCAACTGACGTTGCCGCGGATGGTGTTGATTTCGCCGTTGTGCGCCACATAGCGGTAGGGGTGGGCGAGCTTCCAACTGGGAAAGGTGTTGGTGGAGAAGCGCTGGTGGACCAAACAGAGGGCGCTGGTGACCAGGGGATTGGCAAGTTCGAGATAAAATTTTTCGATCTGCGGGGCCAGCATCAGGCCCTTGTAGATAATGGTTCGACAGGAAAGCGAGGGGACGTAGAAGAATTCGAGGCCCTCGATCTCCGAGGCGGCAATCTCGTTTTCGGTGCGGCGGCGCACTTTGTAGAGCAGGCGCTCGAAGCCGTCCTCGTCCAGGTCGAGTTCCGCGGGTTTGCCCAGGAACAACTGCTCGATATAAGGCTGCGAGGCGCGGGCCTCGCGGCCGATGGCGATGCCGTTGACCGGCGTGTCGCGCCAGCCGATGACGGTGAGGCCCTCTTCCTGGGCGATGCGCTCGAAGACGCCCTCGCACTGCAAGCGGCTGTGCTTGTCAACCGGCAGAAAGCACATGGCCACGCCATAGTTGCCGGGCTGGGGCAACTGCATACCCAGTTCTCCGCACTCGCGAGCAAAAAAGACGTGGGGAATCTGGATGAGAATGCCGGCGCCGTCGCCGGTCTCAGGGTCGCAACCGGCCGCGCCGCGATGGGTAAGGTTGATGAGAACTTCCAGGCCCTTGCGGATGATGTCGTGGCTTTTTTCACCACGAATGCTGGCGACCAGGCCCATTCCACAGGCGTCGTGCTCGTTTTTTGGATGATAAAGGCCCTGAGGGGGCGGAGTATTAAGACGACAATCCGAGGTGTTCATGGCAACCTTCCCGATGAAAGATATTCCGTGCGGAGTGCGATTCATGACGCGAAAGACGGGCTTGCTTTGGCATTCCCAACGGGGAATGCGCCCGGTTTTTCGTCAGTCGGCCTAGTGGAGCGGGCCCGGCCGCGTCTGGGACTATGTTGAAGTCTTTAATATATCGAAAAAATCTGGCTGCTGCGAAATTTCCGTGTGCGGGCGGGAGCGTGGGGGCGGAAGAGCGGCGCGCCGGGCCAGCGTGGGAGCGGTCAGGCAGGGGCAGGACGGTTCTGGTTTGAATCGTTTTTTACTATTGACATCTCTTGTCACGGGGTGGTCTATTAGCTGGTTATAACGTTTTAACCTGTAGGCTCCCGTAATGTTTTGCGGCGGCCCAGTTGGCCGCCGACAGAATGCCCGGGCCTAAATCGAAGCAGCGTAACCATCTTTCGCATCCGTCCTTACGGATTTTGCAGGAGGCCATCTTGAACACATTGATCAACACCAAGGGAATGAAGGGGCAGGGCTGTTTCTGTTTGGCTCTGCTGCTGGCGCTGCTGTTTGCCGCGCCCGCATTGTTGTTTAGCCAAAGCTATTTCGGGTCTGTCAGCGGTGTGCTGTCGGACGCGACTGGCGCCGTGATTCCGGGAGCCAAGGTGACCCTGCTCGATCAGGACAAGGGATACACCTTCAGCGGCACGTCAGACAACACGGGTCGCTATCTCTTCCGCTCCATTCCGCCGGGCGTCTATTCGGTGACCACGGAAATAGCCGGATTCGAGAAAGCTGTGCGCACCGGCATCCGCGTGGATGTGAATGAAAATTCGACCGCCAACCTGAGTCTCAAGGTCGCCAGTTCCACGCAGACCGTCGAGGTCACTGCGCAGGGTTCGGCGCTGGATGCACAAGACGCGACCACCGGCCTGGTGGTTGACAGAAAATTTATCAACGACCTGCCGCTGATCGATCGCGATGTGATGGACCTGACCATGCTGACGCCGGGCGTCACCGAGGCTGACGATCAATGCGTGGGCTGCGGCGGCACCAACTTTGTCTCCAACGGCAGCCGCAATGCCACGGCGGATATTCTGATGGATGGCGCTACGGTCACCAACTACGAACCCAACGGCGGCGTCACGGAGATGACCTATACGCCTTCTTCCGAGGCCGTGGAAGAATTCCGCGTCGAGCAGTCGAACTTCAGCGCTGAGTATGGTTTTTCCGGTGCTTCGGTGGTCAACATGATCACCCGCTCTGGATCCAATTCTTTTCATGGAAGCGGCTACGATTTCGCGCGCAACAAGATTACCGATGCCAACGGATGGTTCGCCAATCTGAATGGAGATCCGCTTCCGGCCGTGCATCGTCACAATTTCGGTGGCACGGTCAGCGGCCCATCTTCAAGAACAAGACCTTCTTTTTCTTTGACTATGATGGTACGCGCCAGAGCACGGCAAGCGCACCCACGGCTGGCGTTCCCTCCGACGCCGAGCGCAACGATGGCGACTTTGGCGAGGTTTGCACCTACTACGGCGGATCGTTCGACAATACCGGCAAGTGCAGTGTTGCGCAGGGGCAGATTTGGGATCCGTATACTGGAACCTACCAGCAAGTTGGGGATTATGGGTCGGGAGCGGTGCGCAGCGCTTTCATTCCTTACAACAATATCGGCGCCTACGCCAGCCCGGGAAATGCCAAACTGCCGATTGGGCTCCAGTTGCCGGGGGGGAAAGGCAACCTGATCGATCCGATCGCCAAGAAGATGATGCAACTCTTTCCCGAACCCTCGAAAACGATGGGCAATCCGACCATTTACGACAACTGGTCGGCCTCGGGCGCGAACCACTATCCCGACAACAAATATGACATCAAGATCGACCACCGCTTCAGCGAAAAGAACCTGGTCAGCGGGAAGTATTCGCACGAGTGGACCAGCGGCATCACTTATAACGCCTTTGGCAACTACGCCGATCCTAACGCTAACGGCACCAATAACAGCACGGCCAATTTGTTTACCCTCAACGACACGCATGCGTTCACTTCCACGCTCTTGCTGACAACCACACTCGGTTTCACGCGAGGAGCGTTCACGCAATTGGCCTACAACGGCGCCGGCGGAGTTACCGATCCGCTCAGCAAGTTGGGTTTTCCGTCGTATCTGAACTCGAACGACTTCATGGGCTTCCCCGCCATGTTTATCGGAGGCGGGTATTATTCGGCCGGCTATACCAGCATGGGCGGCGATCCCTACGGCAATTACAAGCAGGGAAAGGATTCGGCACAGCTTTCGGCTTCGATCAGCAAGGTCTGGGGCGCGCACGAAGCGAAATTTGGGTTCGAGGGGCGGCAGCACCAGATGAACTACATTCAGACCGAGGCCCCTAATGGAAATTTCAGTTTCGACACATCGGGCTCGAACGGATGTTTTTATGATTTGTCAACCTGCGGCGGAGACGCGATGGCCAGCTTTATGATGGGCCGGTCGAGCAGTAATTACTATGAAATCCAGGACGCGCCCGCCACCGAGGATCGTCAGTATGCCTGGTTTGCCCAGGACAACTGGAAATTCAACCACAAACTGACGCTGAATCTGGGCTTGCGCTACGACGTGTCGATGCCCCGGACCGAACGCCACAATCGTCAGAACTGGCTTGACCTAACCGTGAAATCGCCGCTTCAGGTTGCAGGAAATGATGGATTCACCAGAACCCTCTACGGTGGTGAAGTCTTCGCCAATTCCAATGAGCGCAGAATCGTCAACGGCGACTGGAAAGACATTCAGCCGCGTTTCGGTTTCGCCTATCAACTTGACTCTCGTACGGTAGTTCGTGGCGGATACGGTATTTATTACTCGCAGCCCCGCTCCGGCGCAACTGGCGTCCAGCCGTATGTCTCTGGAGGATTCAAGCAAGGCACCAGCGCTATTCTCACCTATCAAAATGATGGTGCGACACCCTATATCCACTTGAGCAATCCGTTCCCCGATCAGAATGATCCGGCGAGTACGGCCACCAACGGATTATTGCATCCGAAAGGCAGCTCGCTTGGCTTGAGGACCGACTTAGGCTATAGCGCGGCTGGGCCGGTGCGCAATGTCACCAATACGCCTTATGAACAAAGCTGGAGCTTCGGCTTCGAGCGGCAACTGCCGGCTAAAGTTCTGGCCAGTGCGATCTACGCCGGGAAAAAAGGAACCCATCTGTATTTTTCAGGCGCCAACTGGATCAACCACCTGGGGGTCGGGGCGGAAAGCCTTTCCCAGGCTCAGAAGGGTGCACTTTCCAACTATGTTGACAATCCCTTCCAAGGGCAAATCACCGATTCCGGTAGCGACCTTTACTGGGGCCAGGTTCCGGCATACTACCTGGATCTTCCGTATCCTCAGTTCCCCTGGGGGGTCAGCCTTGATGGGGAGCCGATCGCCAGCTCTACCTATCACTCTCTGCAAATTACCGCGGAAAAGCGTTATTCCAATGGCTTGCAGTTCCTTGCAAGCTATGTGTGGTCGAAGTCGATCGATGACGCCTCGGCCCCTGACGACAACACTACTTGGCTGGGCAGCTTTACCAGTATTCAGGATCCCAACAAGCTGTGGATGGAGCGCAGCCTTTCCACCTTCGACATTCCGGCCGTCTTGCAGTTGAGCTACACCTACGATTTGCCCTTGGGGCGTGGCAAGTACCTCTTCGGCAATATGCCGAAGTTGCTGGATACCATTGTGGGCGGGTGGAAGACCAACGGCGTTTGGCGTCTGGCTGACGGACGGCCGCTGGCCATGGGGGTGGCTGATCCAAACGCGCTGCCGACCTATGGACAACGTCCCGACATCAACGGCAAACCAAAGCGTACGCACGGAAGCGCTTCGGCAAGTTCTTCCAGTTGGATTAATAACTACTTTTCCAATCCTGGAGTGTTCTCCAAGCCGACCATACCCTTTGCATTAGGAAATGCTCCCCGGGCAACAGGCCTGGTTCGGTCGCCCAAATCTTTCAATACCAGCATGTCAATGGAAAAGGAGTTTTCGCTGGCAAGACTTCGCGAAGGGATGAAGTTCGAACTTCGTCTGGAAGCCGAGAACGCGCTCAATCATCCGGTCTTCGGTACGCCTGATACGAGCGTGGACGACCCCAACTTTGGCGTGACCAGTTACACTTCCAACAGCGCTCGTCAGGTGCAGTTGGGCGGCAAGGTGACCTTCTAACCATTTCAATTTTTTGCAATGCAAAGGGCCCATTCGTCTGAGACGGATGGGCGCTTTGTGTTGATCTTGCGTAACAAGAAACAAAAATGCAAGTTGAACAAAACAAAGAGTCCGTGTAATGTGCATGTGATCCCACCCTAGCCACAAAAACAAGAACGTGGCGAGGGTGGGGCACCCAGCATCGAGGTGAATGAAGGACACCCGTTTCATGCGCGGCGGGTCGGCAACGCCGGTGGGGGACTAGAAAGAAACAAAAACTCGTGGCATTGAGGTCCGAGGTATCCCAGGTGCCCAAAATCATGGTTTCATGCGCGGCGGGTCGGAAATACCGGTGGGTGGCTGATAAGAAACAAAAGCTCTGAGTGCAAAGTTCTTTGAAGAAAACCCGCAGATCCTTCGACTCACCACCCCCAAGCTGAAGAACGCTTGGGGCCCCGTTCGCTCAGGATGACAGGCGAGGATGGGGTGTCCAGTTTCATCCCACCGTGGGTCGGCAACGCCGGTGAGAGACTAAACAGGTTAGTGGTACTTGCGCAGGACGCCGAGGACGCGGCCCTGGATGGCGACCTGGGCGGCGGGAACGTAGATGGGCTCCATCTCGACGTTGGCCGGTTGCAGGCGGATCACGCTGCCCTCGCTGTAGAAGCGCTTGAGGGTGGTTTCAGCGCCATGCACCAACGCAACGACGATTTCGCCCTGGCGGGCGGTGCGGGTGCGCTCCACCAGCACGTAGTCGCCGCTGATGATGTGCTCGTCGCGCATGGAGTCGCCGCGAACCTCGAGGGCAAAGACGTCGCGGTTGCCGACCACATCGTGCAGCGAAATGGTTTCCGAGGTCTCCATGGCCTCGACCGGCAGGCCGGCGGCGATGCGCCCCACCAGGGGCAAGCGGTCGCTGGAGCGGGTGCGCGAGCCGGGCGGTAGCACGTCGATGGAGCGGCTGCGGTTGTGTACGCGGTCGAGCAGACCCTTTTTTTCCAGGTTGGTGATGTGCTTGTGCACCGTTGCCAGGCTCTTCAGCCCCATGCCGCGCGCAATTTCCTCAAAGGAAGGAGAGTAGCCGTTGCGGGTAACAAACGACTCGAGAAAGTCGATAATTTCTTTTTGTCTGCGAGTGACAGCCATGGGCGCATTATAGCGAATAAAAAGCGAACCGGGAAGTATTTATTTTTGCCTTGCGGAATCACCGGAATCAACGCTTCGCTCACCCTGCGAGATAAAGCGCAAAAGCTGCTGTTATTCTTGAGGCAATGGCTTTTCCAGCAATGACAAACCAATCCGCTCCGCAGAATCGGCCCCAGCCAGTCATTTCCACGCTGGCTGCATGGGTGCTTTTGGCGGTCATCTTTGCCGCCGTGCAGCTAGCCTCTTTGTTTACGCCGCCGCTGTTGGACGACGCCGACGCCAGCCACGCCCAGGCCGCGCAACACATGGCCGAGAGCGGCGACTGGGTGACGCTGAAGGTCAACGGCCTGCGCTACCTGGAAAAGCCGCCGCTGCCCTATTGGCTGGACGCTGGACTTTATCGCGTCTTTGGCCAGAACGCCTTTGCCACGCATCTGCCCAACGCGCTGGCCCTGCTGGGCTGCGCCTGGCTGGCCTTGCTGTGGGCGAGCCGCGCCTGGAGCAAGCGGGCAGGGCTCTACGCCGCGCTGGGCGTACTGACCTCGGTGGGGCCGTTTCTTTATACGCGCTTTGCCATTCCCGAGGCGCTGCTGAGTTTTCTGCTGCTCTTTGCGCTCTACAGTTTTTTGACCGGACTGGAGTCGAGCAGGCCCCTGCGCTTTTATGGCATGTGGGCGGCGCTGGCGCTGGCGGTGCTGACCAAGGGGCTGATTGCGCCCATCTTCTTTTTTGCCGCGGCGATTCCGCTGCTGATGGTGAGCGGGCAGTGGCGGCGCTGGCGCGACATGAAACCGTTCAGCGGCCTGCTGCTGTTTTTTGCCATTGCCGCGCCCTGGCACATTCTGGCTGGCCTAGCCAATCCCGATCAGGGAAGCCCTATCGGCAACCACCCGACGATTGGCAACGTGCACGGCTTCTGGTACTTCTATTTTGTCAATGAGCATTACCTGCGCTTTTTGGGCGAGCGCTTTCCGCACGATTACAACAAGCTGCCGTTTTCCGCTTATTGGCTGCTGCACCTGGTGTGGCTCTTTCCCTGGAGCCTGTTTGTGCCGGCCCTGCTGGCCGTGGCCTGGAAGACGCGCGGCCGCTGGCTGCAGCACTTGCGCCGCGACGCTGGCCTGACGGTAGACTTCTTTTTGGATAACACTGCGCGGCAAGATGTGGCCAGCTATGTTCTAGGTCTCAAGTTCCGGGTGCGCACCATCTGGCTGCTGAGCCTTTTTTCGGGCTTTATCCTGGTCTTCTTTTCGCTTTCGACTAATCAGGAGTACTACACCTTTCCGGCCTGGGCGCCGCTGCTGATTTTGATTGCCGGGGTGGTGGCTGGAATTGAAGAAGGCAGTGCCAGCGAAGGAGGCCAACCGCTGCTCTCAACCGCCTGGCTGACCGGCGCGCAGGCTCTGTTTGCGGTGGTGGGGGTGTTAGGGGCCGCGGCCCTTGGCTGGGGACTGTGGGAGTCGCGCAATCTGCCTTTTGTCAGCGACATCGGCACCCTGCTGGCGCATCGCGGCGTGGGCGATTACACCCTCTCGATGTCGCACCTGTTCGATTTGACCGGACCCTCGTTTGCGGCTTTGCGGTTGCCGGCGGTTCTGGCCGCTGTTGCCCTACTGATCGGGCCGGCTTTGGGCTGGCTGCTGCGGCTCAAGGGAAAGCATATTGCGGCAACCGTTTCGGTCGCGATGACTGCTTCGGTCTTTCTGATTGCCGCGCACATCGCCTTTGCCCGTTTTGAGCCGATGCTCAGCTCGCGGCAGATTGCCGAAACAATCATGCAGAAGGGTACGCCCGCCGACTCGTTCATTATTTTTGGCGACCAGTCCGACGCTTCGTCGGTCGTCTTCTATGCGCACAGTTTTTTCCATAAGCCAGCCCTGCTGTTGGGCGAGCGCTGCTCGCCCAACGGAGAGGGATCGTCGATGGTGTGGGGCTCCTGCTACCCGGACGCGCCCAACATTTTCTTGAGTGAAGATCAGCTCGCGAAGGTGTGGGGTACGGGCGAGCGCAAGTGGCTCTTCGCGCAAGATGTTCGCCAGACCAAGGCCGAGCAACTGCTGGCCGGACGCCTTTATCCCGTCCAGTCGATTGCCGACAAGACGCTGTGGACCGACAGGCCGTTGGACAGCAAATAGTTATCAGTTATCAGTTATCAGTTGTCAGTTATCAGTAACAAGCCCCGCTCTTACTGACAACTGAAAACTGATAGCTGACAACTGCGTAGGAGCCTCCTTGGATACGCTGGTCGTAGGGGCCGGTTTTGCCGGCGCGATTGTTGCCGAACGTCTGGCCAGCGCTGGTCGCGAGGTGCTGGTCATTGACCGGCGCGAACACGTAGCTGGCAATGCTTATGACCACCCGGACGAGCACGGCGTGCTGGTGCATCGGTTCGGACCGCATCTGTTTCACACCAACTCCGATGCGGTTTTTGAATACCTGTCGAGATTTACGGAGTGGCGCCCCTACGAGCATCGCGTGCTGGTTTCGGTGGAGGGGCAGCTCTATCCGGTGCCCATCAACCAGGACACCATCAACCGCATGTACGGCCTGCAACTGGACGAGGCTGGCGTCGAGCGCTTTCTGGCCGGAGTGCGGGAGCATCGCGCGCCCGTCGCTACCAGCGAAGACGTGGTGCTGAACGCGGTAGGCAGGGAACTGTGCGACCGCATCTTTCGCGGCTACACGCGCAAGCAGTGGGGGCTCGATCTTTCCGAGTTGAGTTCGACGGTGCTGGCGCGCATCCCCACCCGCACCAACCGCGACGACCGCTACTTCACCGACAAGCATCAGGCCATGCCCACGGAGGGCTATACGCCGCTTTTTGAGCGGATTCTGACCCATCCTCGCATCCGGGTGCTGACCGGCGTGGAGTACGAGGCGATGCGCCAGAGCATGAAGCCGCGGCTAACGGTTTTTACCGGCCGCATCGACGAGTATTTTGGCTTCAAGCTGGGCAGGCTGCCTTATCGTTCGATCCGCTTCGAGCACGAGCACCTGGCGGGCGTGGAGCGCTATCAGCCGGTGGCCACGGTGAACTACCCCAACGAGCACGAGTACACCCGCATCACCGAATTCAAGCATGTCACCGGGCAGCAGCACACGGGAACCTCGATCGTGAAGGAGTTTCCCAACGACGAGGGCGAGCCGTATTATCCGGTGCCGCGTCCGGCGAATCAGGCCTTCTATCTGCGCTATCAGGAGCTGGCCGCGCGCGAACCGAATGTGGTTTTTTTGGGACGGCTGGCGCAGTACCGCTACTACAACATGGACCAGGTGGCGGCCTCGGCGCTGAAGACGGCAGCGGATATTTTGGGCGGCTGAGGGTGGTTTAGAAAGAAACAAGCGTGGACCTGGAGGTCCACGATCCAGCCGGCTAGGAGGCCGGCGCTACAGTTAGTTCTTCATCCATCTCTGGGCAGAAGTGAGGATGGTTATTTGGCCGTAGCGCCGCGCGGCTTGAGGTCGGCCAGGCGCATGGTGCCGCCTGGCTCCAACTCCCAGATCTTGCCGTGCCAGTGCAGCTTGTTGCTGGCGTAGCTGGCGGCCCAGAGCAAAAAGCCGATCAGGTCGCGCAGCGGGTATAGATAGGCGAGGCGCACGGCGGAGTCGCTGCGCACCACCATGCCGCCCACGATAATCGCCTGCACAATCTTGAGCAGCACGGTGAAGGCCAGAAGCTCCGCGCCCAGCGGGGCGTGATGAACCAGCGCGCCGCCCAGCAGGGCCAGCAGGCCAAAGGGCAGGGCAAAGGTCAGCCCCGTGCCCAAGTGGCCCTTGGGCAGCGAAAAGCGGGTGCTGCGCATCCAGCTCAACTGATGCTCGATGGATTTGACAAAACCCGAGCGCAAAATCAGGTGATCAACAACGTGGCTGGAGAGGGCGACGGTTTGGCCACTCCCGGCCACCAGGTAGCCAAGCATGAAGTCGTCGGCGGCGTAGCTGCCCATGCGCGCAAAGCCGCCAAAGCGGGCGAGCGAGCTTTTGCGCACCGCCGAGGAGGGCCCCAGGGTGAAGTGGACGCCTTCGAGCATCTCTGAGACCAGGACGCCCGAGGTCATCTCGACCGACATGCCCAGCGATTCGAGCCGCTCTCCAAAGCCGCCGTCGATGGGATTGCCGCGATAGACGCAAGTGGCCGCGCCAACTTGCGGGTTCTGGAAGGGGGCGACCATCTCGCGCAGATACCGCGGCGGGACTGGCACATCGGCGTCGGTCATCACCAGCAGATCATGTTGCGCCGCCTCGGCCATCAGGTGCATCGAATAACAGCGCGCGTTCATCCAGGGTGGCTCGCCCGAATGCAGAAAGGTGGCGGGAATGTTGGGGTAACGAGCGGAAAGGGCGCGGGCCACGGCCAGGCCGGCGTCGTCGGCGCGGCGGGCACAGAAGAGCAGCTCATACTCAGGGTAATCGAGTTGAAAGTAGCCCTCCAGGCACTCCTCCAGATAGGCCGGCGATTCGTGCAGCGGTTTGAGCAGGCTCACCGGCGGCAGCGCGGAGTCAGCTATCGGCGCGGCGGCTGGGCGGCTTTTGAAGCGTATGGCGGCAACCAGCACCAGCCCTAGATAAATCGTCGAGGTGAGAATGCCCACAAGGGCGATTCCAAGCGGAATTCCGAGGAGAATGGAGAACATAAGCACAACTTTGCTGAGAAATTTGTCTTTCTGAGGCTGCCGTGATTGTAGAGCATTTCAGGGGAGGACGTGCATCATGGACGCCGTCCTGGCAGGACTTCGAAAAAATTCCGGGTTTCGCTTGCCACCCTTCGTTGAAGCGCCAGGATGTGGCCGGGGAAAATTCATTCTGGCTCCATGCGCCGATCGCTTCCTGATTGGCGGGACGGAAAAGGCGGGGCTCTGAATTAGACTTTCAAATAGCTTCTTTCATCATGACATTTAGCCATTTTTTCATCTTCGTTCTGGGGGCGATCGCAGTTTTCGGCGTGACGACCTCGACCATCTACAGCCTCATGGCTGGCGCCGCGGTGCATCGATTTCGCCGCCGCGCCGGTGAGGTCGCGGAGCCGGCGTTTCAGCCCCCGGTAAGCCTGCTGAAGCCGCTGCACGGGGATGAGCCGGAGCTGGAGCGGAACCTGGCCAGTTTTTTCGAGCAGGATTATCCGCGCTATGAAATTTTGTTTTGCGCGCGGCAGAGCGACGACGCCGGGTTGGAGGTGGCGCGCAAGGTGGCGGCCCGGTTTCCTCATATCCCCTCGCGCATTCTCACCTGCGGCGAGCCGCCCTGGCCTAATGCGCGCACCTATTCGCTCGAGATCATGCGGCGCGCGGCCAGCTATCCGATTCTGGTTACCTCGGACAGTGATGTGCGCGTGGGGCCAGACTACTTGAACGCGGTTGTGGGGCCGCTGGCAGATCCCGCCGTGGGCATGGTCACCTGCGTCTATCGCGGCGTCACCCGGCACGGAATCTGGACGCAGTTCGAGGCCATGGGCATGTCGGTGGAGATGACCGCCGGGGTTCTGGTGGCCGAAATGCTCGAGGGCATGAAATTTGCCCTGGGACCGACCATGGTGATGCGCCAGAGCACGGTCGAGAAGATCGGCGGCTTTGCCAAGGTGGCCGAATATTATGCCGACGATTTCATCCTGGGCAGTTGGACGGCGCAGGCTGGTGAAGAGGTGGTTCTGTCCACCTACGTCATCGAACACCATGTGGTGAACGCCTCGTTCAAAAGCAGCATAGCCCACCAGCAGGGATGGGCCACCAGTACGCGGTTTTCGCGGCCCTGGGGGCACCTGGGCGAGGTGTTGACCTATGCTGTTCCCTTTGGGCTGCTGGGCGTGGCGGCGCTGGGCGCGGCGCATCACCTGGCCCTGGGGCTGGCGCTCGTGGCAATCACTGTGCTGGACCGGGTGCTGCTCTGCCGGCTGGTGGCAGGCTGCGTGGTCAACGACCGCGCTGCGCTGCGCCGCGCCTGGCTCTATCCGCTTCGCGACCTGATGAGTTTTTTCTTTTGGGTGCGCAGTTATTTTGGCTCGCGGCGGCTCCGCTATCGCGGCGATCCCTACGAACTGCTGGCCGAGGGGCGTTTGCGCAAGCTGGATCGATAGGAAGAAACAAACCCTCGTGGCGCCGAGGTTCGAGGTATCCCAGGTGCCCAAAAGCGAGGCACCTGGGGCACCCAGCATCGAGGTGAATGCAGAAAACCCGTTTCATCCCACCGTGGGTAGGCAACGCCGGTGGAAACGCTAGAGCCGTGCCCTTGCGGAAGCCGGGTCTCGGGGTGCATTCTTACCCTGTCATGAAAGCCATTCAGTTTCACCAGACAGGCGGGCCAGAGGTTTTGCAATTGGCCGATTTGCCCATTCCCGCGCCGGGACCAGGGCAGGTGTTGATCCGCATCGAGGCCATCGGGGTCAACTTCATCGATATTTACTTTCGCAAGGGCGTTTACAAGGCGGCGCTGCCGCTGACGCCGGGTTCAGAGGCCGCTGGCACGGTCGAGGAGCTGGGGCCGGGAGTGACCGGCTTTGCCGCGGGCGACGCCGTAGCCTCGGTCAGCGTGCAGGGCAGCTATGCCGAGTACGCGCTGGTTCCAGCCTCGCAACTGGTCAAAATTCCCAACGAACTGAGCATGGAGCAGGCTGCGGCCGCCATGCTGCAAGGCATGACCGCGCACTACCTGGCCACTTCGACTTTTCCGCTCAAACCGGGCGATACGGCGCTGGTTCATGCCGGGGCGGGCGGCGTTGGCCTGCTGTTGACCCAGATTGCGGTGCGGCGCGGGGCGCGGGTCATTACCACTGTTTCAACGGAAGAAAAGGCGGAGCTGTCGCGCGCGGCCGGCGCGGCCGAGGTGATTCTCTACACGCACAAGGATTTTGCGCAGGAGGTGAAGCGCATCACCGCGGGCAAGGGCGTGGACGTGGTCTACGACTCAGTGGGCAAAACCACTTTTCAGGGCAGCTTGAGCTGCCTGCGGCCGCGCGGGCTGCTGGCTCTGTTTGGCGCATCCAGCGGGCCGGTGCCGCCCTTTGATCTGATCCAACTGAGCGGCAAGGGATCGCTGTTTATCACCCGGCCCACGCTTTGGCACTATGTGGCCACGCGGGCAGAACTGGAAGCGCGCTCGGGCGACGTGCTTGGCTGGGCGGCGCGGGGCGAACTCAAGCTGCGCACGGAACATGTGTATGAGCTGACCGACGCTGCACAGGCCCAAATCGACCTGGAGTCACGGCTGACGACGGGCAAGATTCTGCTTGAACCTTGAGAGCAGAGAACAGAGAGCAGAGATCAGAGCGTAGTGGACGGCCCGGGGCTGTTCCTACTTTACTTTGAGCACGATGATCGTCTCGTCGTCAAAGCGGTCCTGCTCACCCTGGAAGCGGCCCACGTCGGCCAAAATGGCGTCGGCAATCTGGTGCACGGGCTGGTCGCGATGGTCGCTCAGCGCCGCCGTCAGCCGTTCCTGCCCATACATCTCGTTCTGTGCGTTCTCCGCGTCCAGAATGCCGTCGGAGATGAAGATCAGCACGTCACCTGGCTCCGTGGCCACGCATAACTCGTCGTATTCGGCGTTGGGAAAGAGCCCCAGCGGGAAGCCCTCTGCCTGCACCGTGCTCGACTGGCCCTGGCGGCAAAGGATCGGCTGCACGGCCCCCGAGTTGGCCACCCGCAAGGTGCGCGCCGCATCGTTCCACAGCGCAAACAGCATCACCACATACTGCGATTCGAGCTTGCGCTCTTGCAGTGCATCGTTCAATGTGGCCAGCATGGCGGCTGGCGCCGGCCTCTGCTGCGCCGCCGAGTGCAGGTTGCCGCTCACCAGGGCCGCATAGAGCGCCGCCGGAGCAGCCTTTCCGCTCACGTCGCCCAGCACGATGGCAATCTCTCCCGGCCCGTACTCCACAAAGTCGTACAAGTCGCCGCCAATCGAGCGCGCCGGCAAAAAGCGCACCGCCATCTCCGCATTGGCCAGTTTGGGCGCGTGGCGCGGCAGCAGGCGCAGTTGCACCTCGCGCGCCATTGAGATGTCCCGCTCCAGTTGTAGCTCTTGCGCGCGCACCGCCTGATAGAGCCGCGCGTTCTCGATGGTGATGGCCACCTGCGCCGCCATGGTGGTCAGCATGTGCTCGTGATCTTTGGTGAAAAATCCCGTGCGTGTATGTTCCAGGTCGAGCACGCCGATGATGCGCCCCTTGTGAAAGAGAGGCACAATCATCTCCGAGCGGGTCTCGGGGTTCATCGCCACGTAGCGCGGATCTTTGCGCACGTCGGGCACGTTCACCAGCCGCCACTCGCGCACCGCCGCCCCCACCAGCCCGCTGGTCAGGGGAATGCGCCGCATTGGGGCATGGGCGTGGCCAAACTGCCAGGCGTAGCGCGTGACCAGCGTCTCGCCCTTCTCGTCCAGAAGCATGATGTTGAATACCTGGTAATCAATCAGCCGCCGCAGTAGTTGCCCCACCCGTTCCAGCAGCGGGTTCAGCTCCAGAATCGAGGTCAGCTCGACCGAGATTTCGTTCAGCACCGCCAGCGTCTGCGCCTGCCGCGAAACCCGCGCATAGAGCCGCGCATTCACAATCGCCTGGGCGATGCGCGAGGCCGTCAGCGTCAGCAGGTGCAGGTGCTCTGGAAGAAAATACCCGGTCTCTTCGCTCTCCAGGTCGAGAACCCCGATCAACTTGTTCTTGGCGATCAGCGGCACGGTCAGCTCCGAGCGCACCTGGGGGTTGGCGGCTATGTAGTCGGGCGAACTGGCCACATCGTTCAACAGAATCGGCTGCCGGGTCAGCGCCACTTGGCCCACAATGCCTTTGCCCATCGGGATGCGCGTCCGCTCCACCTTTGGCGTGTGCCCGGTCTGGAACCTCATGCGCAGCTCATGGGTGTGGTCGTTGACCAGCAGAATCGCAAAGATGCGGTAATGAATCACCGCGCGCACCAGTTCCGCGGTGCGGCTCAGCAGGGTGTCCAGATCCAGTGTGGTGTTCAGCGCATCGGTCAGGCCCATCAGGTAGGCTGCGTCGATCGTCTCCACGCGCGCATTCACGGAGTCCAGACGCACTCCGCCGGCGGGGCGATAGTCGCCCTCAAATTCGTGCTGCTCTAGCGGAGTGGCAGGAGTTTCTGGCATAGGCGTCGAAGGCAATCATAGCGGAAACAGTGAACAGTGGTCACTGTCCTCTGCGCAACGGTACACACATTTTAAGTCAGGGTATCGAATTCTGGCGGCTGTTCACTGCTTTCACTCCGCACCCATCGCCCTGACCAGCGCCACCGATGCCGAGGCGCCGATGCGATTGGCTCCGGCTTCGAGCAGCGGCTTCACATCCGCCAGGGTGCGAATGCCGCCCGAGGCCTTCACCCCGCAGCGCGCTCCGGCAATGCCCCGCATCAGGGCCACGTCGGCCGGGGTTGCGCCACCATCCACAAAGCCCGTCGATGTCTTGATGAAATCCGCCCCTGCCTGAATGGCGATCTCGGAGGCGCGCAGCTTCTCAGCCATGGTCAGCAGCCCGGTTTCAATAATCGCCTTCAGCAGCACACCGTGATGGTGGGCCACAGCGACCACCGAATGGATGGCGCGTTCGACGGCCTGGTAGTTGCCGCTTTTGAGCTGACCGATGGGGATTACCATGTCCAGCTCGCGCACCCCCAGACGAATCAGCGTCGAGGCCTCGTGGCGCAGGGTCGAAACCAGCGACGCTCCCAGCGGAAAGCCAATCACCGCGCCCACTGGAATCCCCGTGCCCGCCAGTACGCCAACCGCCGTCGAGGCCCACATCGGGTTGACCATGGCGCAGGCAAAGCGATAGCGAATGGCCTCGTCGCACAGATTCTCCACCTGATCGCGGGTAGCCTCGGGCTTCAACAGGGTGTGGTCAATCACAGCGGCTAGCGTTTGCCAATCCGAGAGCGTTTGGCGAGCGAAAGCGGCTGAGTCGAAAGTTCCGTGGTTAAGCTCGATCTCCGCTTCGTCGGGGGATAATAGAACGCTCATAAGAAAAAGCTCCTTGCCGGAAAAATCCGTTGGCGAGCGGCGCCCTGCCAGCCACTCCACGGAAAATGAGTATAGTGCCTGCCGCCCTGTGCGGCCAACTATCCCATCCCGCCGGGCCCGCTTCCTGCAAATCAATGATCGGCTTGGCTCAGCCGACTGCCAGTTACGAAAGTGAGAAATCCTCTTAAATTTTTTCTCGCCACATCTTTTGTTTTGCAATCAACTACCGCGTCTGGCTCTGCGCCTCGCGGTCTGTTTCCTGCCTCAGCAACTCCGCCAACGCCTTCTCCGGGCAAATGTGCCCTGCCTCCACCCGCTTCAGCTCCTCGTCCGTCTCCACGCATGAGGCGATGGTCATGAAGCAGAAGAGGCAGCGGGTGTTATAGGTTCCGTTTTCATTCTGGGTATGGCTATACATCGCACCTCGATTCCTTGCTGAGAGATTTCACGATGTTAGCCGCCAGCCAGCTTCCGTGGCGTGACCCCGGTCACGGAACTTGGCGTGGACGAACCGTTGCTGTCAGTCTCGCTGAGCGCCCAGCCCACTACTTGCGGGCCGGATCGTTAGAGCGTCGTCCCCTGGTTGGGATTGCGGCGCAGCTTCCAGCAAGGATCTTGCCCGGCCTGCGAAAACAGTGAAACCGAGCAGCCCACGTCGCCCGTGCCAATATAGTCGAATTCCTGCTTGTTGCCCTTCAGCGGAATCATCACGTAGCGGTTCACGGTCACCTTCGATGCCGGTGAGCCGCGCAGCTTGAAGACCGCCCAATCGCCCGCATAGACGGCCACAAACCCCACCGCCAGCACGACGATCACCCGTTGCAGCCAGTAAAGAAAAAAACGCATCATGCGGTTTTAGCCTTTCTGGAACCGTTGGGCAGATCGATGTTTGCCATCAATTGGCTCACGCACTCCAGTTTGCCGCGCTCGACGCGCATCTGTTGGTTACTGCCCAGCGCGGCCAGTGTAGAGGTCAAAATCGAGGCGGCTGCTCCGTCAGTGGGTGGGCACAGGCGATAGTGCATCCACTTGCCCTCGCGGCGCGCCGTTACCACCCCGGCCTTGCGCAGATAGGCTAGATGGCGTGAAATCTTGGGCTGTCCCTGGCCCAGAATATCCACCAGATAACAGACGCAGACCTCGCGGCCCGCAATCAGGTTTAGCAGGCGCAACCGGGTGGGGTCGGACAGCGCCGCAAACAAGCCAGGCAGATCGAAGGGTTGGGAGCCGGAACTCATATTTTCATTGTATACGGATTGACAAATATGACGGCGGGTAATATATTCGTTTAAGCAAATGTGAGGAGAGTGCAATGGATACCAAGACCCAGGTTCAAGAAAAATATGGCGCGGCGGCGCGTGGTGTGCGCCTGAACGGCTCGGTAGCCAGTTGCGATCCGGCGCTGCGCTGTTGCGATCCGATCACCACCAACCTCTACGACGAAGCGGAGAAGAGCGGCTTGCCGGCTTCGGCCGTGCTGGCATCCTTGGGATGCGGCAATCCCACCGCCCTGGCCGAGCTGAAGGCAGGCGAAACGGTGCTCGATCTGGGCTCTGGCGGCGGCATCGACGTGCTGCTCTCGGCCAAGCGCGTCGGCCCCGCCGGCAAGGCTTATGGTCTGGACATGACCGACGAGATGCTGGCTCTGGCTCGCGAAAACCAACGTCAGGCTGGCGTGGAAAATGTCGAGTTCCTCAAAGGCGAGATCGAGAAAATTCCCTTGCTCGACAACTCCGTGGATGTGATCATTTCCAATTGCGTCATCAATCTCTCGGCTGACAAGGATCGTGTGCTGCGTGAGGCCTTCCGAGTGCTCAAGCCGGGGGGGCGGTTTGCCGTTAGCGATGTGGTGGTGCGCGGCGAGGTCGATGAGCAGGTGAGGAAAAGCATGTTGTTGTGGGTGGGTTGCATCGCCGGCGCTCTGGAAGAGGGCGACTATGCGGCCAAGCGGGTTTACTCCATCGAAGATGCGCGCGGCTTTTTGACCGAGGCCGGCATCGACGTTGACTCCATCGCTCCGCTGGTCGAGGGCAAATTCATGAGCGCCTTTGTGCGCGCAACCAAGCCCGGCGGATGCGGTTGCGCTTCAGGCTGCTGCTGCTGACCGCAACCAGAGGAGACCATGCCGAAACCCTATAACATTCTCATTCTCTGCACCGGCAACTCGGCGCGCAGCATCCTGGCCGAAGCGCTCTTCAACACCATGGGCGCGGAGCGCTTCCAGGCCTTCAGCGCGGGCAGCCATCCCAGCGGCCGGGTCAATCCCTTCGCTATCGAGCAGGTCCAGGCGCTGGGCTACCCGCTAGAGAGCCTGCGCAGCAAAAGCTGGGACGAGTTTGCAGCGCCCGGCGCTCCGCAGATGGATTTCATCGTCACGGTCTGTGACAACGCCGCGGGCGAGGTATGCCCGCTCTGGCCCGGTCAGCCGGTCACGGCGCACTGGGGCTTTCCCGACCCGGCGGCGGTGGTTGGCACGGACGAGGTGAAGCGCGCAGCCTTTGCACTCACCCTGCGCCAGATTCGCGCCCGTGTGCAGTCGTTTCTGAGCCTGCCGCTGGAGGCTCTGGACCGCTTGGACCTTGAGCGCAGCATGAAGGCAATAGGGCAGGAACCACTGTAACTGCTGAGTGCAGAATTCCTTGAAGAACAACCGCAGATCCTTCGACTCACCACCCCCAAGCTGAAAAACGCTTGGGGCCCCGTTCGCTCAGGATGACAGGCGAAGGTGGGGCACCAGTTTCATATCCCGTGGGGCCAGAAACACCGATGGGAAACTAAGAGGAGAGATTGAATGCAGACCGACCCGCAACTTTGCTGCCCGATTCCTGTGCCGGGCAGCCCCAGGCTTTCCTTCATCAACCGTTTCCTGAGCCTCTGGATTTTTCTGGCCATGGCGGTTGGTGTCGCCTTGGGCCGGTTTGTGCCCAGCGTGCCAGCACTCCTGCAACGCTATCAGGCGGGCACCACCAATATTCCCATCGCCGTTGGCCTGATTCTGATGATGTATCCGCCTCTGGCCAAGGTGCAGTATGAGCGTCTGGGCGAGGTCTTTCGCAATCGCAAGGTGCTGGGCCTTTCGCTGCTGCAGAACTGGGTCGTCGGCCCACTGCTGATGTTTGCGCTGGCGGTAATTTTTCTGCGCGGTTACCCGGAGTACCGCACCGGCCTGATCCTCATCGGCCTGGCCCGCTGCATCGCCATGGTGATTGTGTGGAACGAGCTGGCGCGCGGCGACACCGACTACGCCGCCGGCTTGGTGGCCTTCAACAGCGTCTTTCAGGTACTGTTCTATAGCGTTTACGCCTGGTTTTTCCTGGCCGTGCTGCCGCCGCTGGTGGGCTTGAAAAGCGTCGTTGTCGACATCCGCATGAACCAGATCGCCCAGAGCGTCTTCATCTATCTGGGCATTCCGTTTCTGGCCGGAATGCTGACCCGATTTGTGCTGGTGCGCGTCAAAAGCCGCCTGTGGTATCAAGCGCACTTTGTGCCTGCCATCAGCCCCATCACCCTGGTCGCGCTGCTCTTCACCATCGTGGTGATGTTCAGCCTCAAGGGCAACCTGATTGTTCAGCTTCCGCTGGATGTGCTGCGCATTGCCCTGCCGCTGCTCATCTACTTTGTCTTGATGTTCTTTGTGAGCTTCTGGATGGGACGCAAGGCGGGCGCCGATTATTCGAAGACGGCCACGCTCTCGTTTACCGCGGCCAGCAATAACTTCGAGCTGGCCATTGCGGTAGCGGTGGCGGTCTTCGGCCTCAACTCTGGCGCGGCCTTTGCCGCGGTCATTGGCCCTCTGGTCGAGGCGCCGGCCCTGATTCTGCTGGTGCAGGTCTCGCTTTGGCTGCAAAAGAAGTATTTCTTGCAGCCAAAGCTCTGATTTGCGCCAGCAAATGCTGGACTTTGGCGTACGAATAGCTACTCCAAAATCTGCAAGTCGAGCGGAGTTTCCAGCAGGTAATCCTTGCCGCGCAGAAGCTCCAGGGCCCGCTTGAGCGCCGAACTCTTGCACGGCTCCACGGTCATCACGAAGGGCAGCGCGTGCTGCGGATAGCCCGGCTTCTGCACAATGGCGCGAATGTTGATCTGCTCGCTGGCCAGCGCTACCGTCACATCGGCAATGATTCCGGGCTTGTCGTCGACCATGAAGCGGATGTAGTGGGGCGCTTCAAACTCCGCGCCCACCGTGGTTGGCGTGGAGGGAACCAGCACCCGCCGCGAACCGTGCGCCAGGGCCAGCAGGTCGCTGACCACCGCGACCGCCGTCGGCTGCCCGCCCGCGCCGTGGCCGCTGAAGACCACATCCCCGCCGTAGTGGCCGCTGAAGACCACCATAT
>Ga0224528_1000843_pt1 | contig 22346 bp, 20 predicted proteins | sample CBST25metaG_2_FD_179888 | JGI IMG/M metagenome (GOLD analysis project Ga0224528, IMG submission 179888) | Peat soil microbial communities from Stordalen Mire, Sweden - C.B.S.T25 | ecosystem: Environmental > Terrestrial > Soil > Wetlands > Peat | place: Sweden: Norrbotten County, Stordalen Mire...
TCGCAACCGGCCTGCTGCCTCCATCGCAACCTCCTGGAAACAGCACACCCCTTTTCGCTCCTCCGCACGAGTATCAACCCAGATGCCGCATCTGCTAAGACACTCCCGCGTTCATGCGATTGCCCTGTGTTCTCCTCTGGTGCCGGCGAGCTCCCTCACCGTTCCGCATCCGTCTCCCGCGGGAACAGCTCCGGCTGCTCCATGGGGTGAGGCTCTTCGCTTGTGCGTTTGTGTCCGGCGGCGCCAATCAGCCCGACCACCTGGAGCGTCTGGATGGCCTGCCGCGGCACGTAAATCCTCTGGGTGTTCGAGCGCGTGTCCGGCGGGGTCAGCAGCAGGCCCGCGCCTTCCACCAGGGAACGGTCGTTGGCCGCCAGGCCTTCCAACTCCTCGCCATCGGTCAGGGTCATCCGCAGCCACAGGCCGGCGGTCCGCGGCCGTATGGCGAAGCGTTTGTGCAGGAGCCGCTCCGGATTGGCCTGGTCGGCGGAAGATGCAGGAACCGCGAAGTCGCGCACATAGCAGACCCACTTCACCTCGCCCCAGGCGATATGCACCAGCTTCCCGGTCAGGTCCAGAATCTCCAACTCCGCCGTATCCTGCCCAAATCCTGGGGCGGCATAGCCCGCACACCAGTCCCTGGAGAACTTGCGTACGATCACAGGTTTGCGCATCGAAGTCATCGTTCTGGATTGTCGCACGGACCACGCCCGCAAAGGGAAGGGAAATGGTCGCGAATCTGGTGCAATAACGCTGGCCAATTGGCACGACATGTGTTAATGTACTGGTTTGCAACCTTTCCCGGAATGCACTGTAAGAGCAACAGCATCAGCTACTTGGCGGGGTCACAAGAAGGCGGAAGCAGGAAACTCAAATGCCCGACTACATTTATCTTCTGGAAAACCGGTTATCGGCTGACCAGCAGAATGCCCTACATCAGTTGCGGGAAGCAGCCCGCGAAGCCGGCACCATTCTTTTTCTTACCGGCGATGCAGTACGCGACTTGACCAGCGGTCACTCGGTTCGCGATCTGGAGGTGGCCGTGCATGCAAATGCGCTGAGCCTCAGGACGCCGGTCGAGAAGCTCGGCGGAACGGTGTGGGGTGAGGATGCGGAGTCTCGCTCGCTCTACCTCTGTTTTCCGGGCACTGTTCGTGTCGATCTGGTCAGCACCCACCGCGCCGAATTCCAAAAGCCGGGCAAGATCGTCTATCATCCGGCATCCATCCAGGAGTTCCTGCGGCATCGTGATTTCACCGTCAACGCCATGGCCATTTCTCTCAATGAGGGATCTTTTGGCCTGCTCATGGATCCGTTCAACGGCGCTGCCGATATCGAGTCGCAGACGATCCGCCTGGTCTCGAATTACGGATTTCTGGAAAGGCCATCCCTGCTGATTCGCGGTACCCGCTATATGGCCAGGCTGGGCTGGGAGATGGATCCCCGCACCCGCACGCGGTATGAAAATGCCAAGGAAGAGGGCGTAATTGAGCACCTCTCCGCGTCGCCACGAAGCCGGGAGTTGGAACAGATAGGCCATGAGGAAGAGGGCCTGAAGGTTCTTGAAGCCCTTGAAGCAGAGGGTTGGATGAAGTTCCTCTTTCCGGCCTGGACTTCTGCCAAGGCCGATGCGGAGAAGCTCAAGGCCCTGCACGAACTGGCCGCCGAGTTGAACCTTGCCGGCGTTCATCCGGATATGTCGGCGGCGCAGATGCAGTTGCTCACCGCCAAGCTGGCGGCCAAGGACCTGGCGGCGCTCAAGAAACTGATGCTGCGGCCCGGCTTTGTTGAGGAGTGGAACAGCCTGGACACTCTGGCGGCTGGATTTGCCAAGGTGCTGCTGGCCAAGGAGAACGCCACGCCCTCCAGCAGCTACAAGCTGTTTACCAGTTACGACCCGGAAGCGATTCTTTGGCTTGGTTTCACCAGCAAGGATGCGGCTGTCAGGGAGCGCTTCAACCTGTTTCTGAAGGTGTGGCCGGAAACCCGGCAGCGGATTCCCCACGCCCTGATGCAGGAGATGCGCATCACGCCCGAGCTGGCCACTTACCACGAGATTGTGGACGCGCTCTTTCTGCAATTGCTTGACGGCAACCTGGCCACGCCGGAGGAGATGCGCGCATTTCTTGAGCCCTATTCGCCGCCCGCTCCGCCGCCCCAGGTCACGGTCAAGCGCCCTCGCGCCAAGCGCGGCGCAGAGGCCAAGATCAAGGAGAATTCCTACGACGACGAGGAAGAGTCCGAAGATGCCTTGGACGAGGATGAGGATCTGGACGACCTCGGCGATGAGGATGAAGATGTCGGCCTCGGCATGAACATGCCCAAGATCACCCTGGACGTCGATGCCGCTGACGAAGCCGACTCCGCGGAAGAAGAAGCCGAGGAAGAACCAACTCCTGCTCCGGCGGCAAAAGGCACATCAAAGGCCTCCAAACCCAAGCCTGCCGCGCCCGCCGTACCTGCGCCGCAAGCCAAACTCGCGACCAAGCCCAGTCCCAAACCCGCGGCAGTTGTCGTTCGATCGCAGCCACAGGCCAAGCTCGCTGCCAAACCTACTACCGTGAAGCCGACAGCGGTGAAGCCCCCGGCCAAGCCCGTAGCGAAAGTTGTTGCCGCGAAGCAGCCAGTGAAGCCCCCGGTCAAGGTTGCCGCCAAGCCTGTGCCTTCACTGAAGAAGCATGTTGCGGCTCCAGCCCCGAAGCACGTTCAGCCGGCTGCCAAGCCGGTAGCGAAGAAACCGGCCCCGAAGCCGTCCAAGAAGCGATAGGGCGCTTTCGGGACCGAGCGGTGGGAATGCCAGCAGATCGAGAGGACTCTCAGGGATTCCTCAGCAGATCCGCGGCAACTGCTCGCCAATCTGGATGGGAATTACGCGATTCGCGCCCATGGCGGTGCGCGCCACCAACATGCGGGGATGCTCGGCGGTCACCCGGCCAATGCGTGCGGCTTCGCGGCCCAGAGCATGTGCATGGAGAACCTCCAGAACCTGTTCGGCAGCTTCCGGGGCGACAAAAAACACCACTTTGCCCTCGTTGGCCACATAGACCGGGTCAAGTCCCAGCAGTTCGCAGGCCGACTGCACCTCCGGCCGCACCGGCAAGCTGGGCTCGTCGATCTCCATGCCTACGCCCGAGGACTGGGCAATCTCGTTCAGAGTGGAGGCCAAGCCGCCGCGGGTGGGGTCGCGCATGGCGTGAACCGCGCCGCCAGCAGCTTCCAGAACATCGGCAATCAGCCCGTTCAGAGCCGCGCAGTCGGAGCGGATTTGGCTCTCAAACTCCAGGCCTTCGCGCACGCTCATGATGGCCATGCCGTGGTCGCCGATGGTGCCCGAGACGAGAATCGCGTCACCGGCCTGCGCACGGTGCGGGCCCACTTGAATTCCGGGCCGCAGCACGCCGATGCCGGCCGTATTGATGTAGCAGCCGTCGCCGTGTCCGCGTTCCACCACCTTGGTGTCGCCGGTGACGATCTTGACGCCCGCGGTGGCTGCGGCCTTCGCCATGTCGTCGACAATCGCAGCCAACTGCGCCAGCGGGAATCCTTCTTCCAGGATGAAGCTGGTGCTCAGATACTTGGGTTCGGCGCCGGAGACGGAGAGATCGTTGACCGTTCCGTTGACAGCCAATTCGCCGATCGAACCGCCGGGAAAGAACAACGGCTGCACGACAAAGGAGTCCGTGCTCATTGCCACACGGCCGGCGGGCAAGTCCAACACCGCCGCGTCGCCCAGGTTTTCCAGGGCCGGGTTGCGGAAGGCCGGCAGAAACAGGTGCTCCACCAGCTCATTGCCCAGTTTTCCACCGCCACCATGGCCCATCACGATGGTTGGGTAGTCGGCCAGGGGTAGGGGACAGCTCCAGTTCGAAAAATCCGGCGTATCTTTCTGAACCACTGGCGAACCGGTCTTCACTTCCTCAGCCACGCGCTGCTCCCGTCATCCCGCTTCCCGCGCCGGCCAATTCCTCGGCCGAGAGAAAGCGTCCGTAATTGAAGTAAGCCGCGCAGGCTCCTTCGCTTGAAACCATCGTCGCGCCCAGCGGATGCCGGGGCGAACATTGTTTGCCAAAGGCCGGGCATTCGGCGGGCTTGATGGCTCCGCGGAGAACATCGCCCGCGTGGCAAAGAGGAGATTCCTCTGTATGAATGCCAGAAATGTGGAAGCGCTCTTCGGCGTCGAAGTCGCGATACTCCGCGTTCAGCCGCCAGCCGCTCTTGGGAATGACGCCAATCCCGCGCCACGCCCGGTCCGTGACCTCGAAGACTTCTCCCAGCAGCTTCTGTGCGGGGAGGTTTCCTTCGCGTGTGACGATGCGTTCGTAGGCGTTCTCCACTTCGTGACGCCCGGCTTCCAGTTGCACCACCGTGCGCCGGATGCCGTCCAGCAGATCGAGCGGCTCAAAGCCTGTCACCACCATGGGAATCTTGTACTTTTCCGCCAGCGGCGGATACTCCCAGTAGCCCATCACGCTGCACACATGGCCCGCCAGCAGGAATCCCTGCACCAGGTTGCCCGGAGCCGACAGAATCGCTTCAATGGCCGGCGGCACCAGTACATGGGAGACGAGCATAGAGAAGTTTTTCAGGCCGCGGCGCTTGGCCACATGCACGCTCATGGCGTTGGCCGGGGCAGTCGTCTCAAAGCCCACGCCGAAGAAAACCACTTGCTTGTCGGGATTCTTGACCGCCAGTTCCACGGCATCCAGGGGCGAATAGACCACCCGCACGTCGCCGCCCGCGCCCTTCACCTGGAAGAGATCGCCCTCGGTACCAGGTACACGCAGCATGTCACCGAAGGAGCAGAAGATCACTCCCGGCTGCGCGGCAATCGCCAGCGCCTTGTCGATCAACTCGAGCGGCGTGACGCAGACGGGGCAGCCCGGGCCGTGGATCATCTCGATGCCCGCCGGCAGCATCTGGTCGATGCCGTTCTTGATGATGGAGTGCGTCTGCCCGCCGCAGACTTCCATGATCTTCCACGGGCGCGTAGTGATCTGGTGGATTTCCCGCGCCATGCGCTGGGCGATTTCCCCGTTGCGGAACTCTGTCAGGTACTTCATTTAATTGGAGCAACTCCCGTCGGGACAAGCCGACTGGGGCGCGGCGGCGGCGCGCGCAAAGGCCTCTTCTTCCGTGCCGAGTTCCTCGTCCAGCACGCCCATCTCGCGGAAGTCGGCGAGCGTCTTCTCGGCTGTCTCCTCGTCGATCTTGGAGAGCGCAAACCCTACGTGGACAATGGTATAGTCGCCCACTTCAAGCTCCGGCACGTAGTCCAGGCAAACGCGCTTGACGACTCCGCCAAAGTTCACCCGACCCACCCGGAGACCGCCCTCGGTGGTGATTTCTTCCACTTTTCCTGGAATCGCTAAGCACATGGCAACTCTCTTATACAGCGTTTAGGGAGGTTCCTACGTGATTTAAATCACCGGAAGCAGATTCGTTCAGGCTCGCCGTTTGCGCTCCTCGGTCAGGTAAGCAAGCCACTCGTCCATGCCCGCGCCGGTTTTGGCAGAAGTCTCAAAAATCCGGATTCCCGGCCGAATCTCGTTGATGTTCTTGAGCGCCTCCGCGCGGTTGAAGCCGCAGGGTTCGGCAATATCCATCTTGGTAATCACCGCAGCGTCGGCGGAGTTGAACATTGTGGGGTACTTGAGCGGCTTGTCCTCACCCTCGGTGACTGACAGCAAGGCCACGCGAATCTTCTCGCCGAGGTCGTAGCTCGATGGGCAAACCAGGTTGCCTACGTTCTCAATGAACAGATAATCGAGATCGGCCAGCTCCCAGCCCTCCAGGTGCTTGGAGATCATCTCCGCATCCAGGTGGCAGATGCCATGTGTGTTGATCTGGCGGACCGGTGCGCCGCTTGAAGCCAGCCGGCGGGCGTCGTTGTCGGTCTCAAGGTCGCCAACCAGCGCCGCCACTCGCTCGCCACTCGCCTTCAGTTCCTTGAGGGTCCGCCCCAGAAATTCGGTCTTGCCCGATCCTGGGCTGGAAACGAGATTCAGCACCAGGACGCCGGCCGTTGTGTAGCGATCCCGCAGTCCTGCCGCCAGTTCATCGTTCTTCTTTAGAATTCCACGCCGCAGTTCCACAATCCGGGTCGTCATGCCTTCACCTCTGCCTCATCCTCAATCTCGATGGAATCAATGTCCAGTTCGCGCCCTTGCCGCATGTCCATGGAAGGCTCACCGCAGACCGGACAGCGGAAACTCTGCACGCCGTCGAGGGTCACGTCGCGGCCGCAGGGCTCGCAGTGCAGAACAACCGGCAATATCTCCACAACCAGCCGCGAACCTTCGAGCGCCGTTCCTTCCGTCCCGATGCCGTAGCAGAAATCCAGCGACTCCTGGACGACCGAGGCAAGAGCGCCCACTTTGAGGCGCACTTCGATGACCCGCGCCCCAGGATAAGGCGCCAGCGACTCGGTAACCGAGTCAACGATGCTCGCAACGATGGAAAGTTCATGCATTCAACATAAATTTTACGCTTTCGGCGCATGCGCCGCCCGCCCACGCCTCAGAAGGGAAGATCCCCCCATGCACCGACAGAAGGCTTCTCCTGAACTGAAACGGTTCCTTCATTGCGCACAAATACGCAATGAAGGAACCTGGGCGAAGCTGCATCTTGTGGCTAACTCCTACTTATGCGTTATAAGTTGAGGAAGACACGCGCCCGCCGTGGCCGGTCCAGTTGGTGTGGAAGAATTGGCCGCGCGGTTTGTCGGTGCGTTCGTAGGTATGCGCGCCAAAGTAGTCGCGCTGGGCTTGCAACAGGTTCGCCGGCAGGCGTCCGGTCCGGTAGCCGTCAAAGAAGGCGAGGGCGGTGGAGAAGGCCGGCGTGGGAACACCCAGTTCAATCGCGAGAATCTGGGCCTTGCGCCAGGATGCCTGATAGTTGTTCACCGCGGTGAAGAAGAAGCTGTCGAGGAGAAGATTCTCAAGGGCCGGGTTCTTGTCGAAGGCGTCCTTGATCTTGCTGAGGAAGCGGCTGCGAATGATGCATCCGCCGCGCCACATCAGTGCGATGCCGCCCATGTTCAGGTTCCAGCCATTCTCTTTGGCCGCGGCCTTCAGCAGCATGTAGCCCTGGGTGTAGGAAATAATCTTGGAGCAATAGAGTGCACGGCGCACATCCTCAATGAAAGCGGCGCGATCTGCAACCGGGACCTTTGCCACCGGCCCCTGAAGTATCGCGGAGGCTTCCACACGCTCGTTCTTGAGCGCCGACAGGCAGCGCGCGAAGACCGATTCGCCGATCAGCGTGACGGGCTGGCCCAGGTCGAGAGCGCTGATGACGGTCCATTTGCCGGTGCCCTTTTGTCCTGCGCAGTCCAGAATCTTATCGACTAGAGGTTTGCCGTCCTCATCCTTCGTGGAGAAGATCTGGCTGGAGATTTCGATCAGGTAACTATCCAGTTCGCCTTTGTTCCACTCGGCGAAGACTTCCGCCAATTCATCGGCGCTCAGTCCGAGTCCGCGTTGAAGCAGATCGTAGGCTTCGCAGATCAACTGCATATCGCCGTACTCGATGCCGTTGTGAACCATTTTGACGTAGTGGCCGGCGCCGTCTTCGCCGACCCAGTCGCAGCAAGGAGTTCCGTCCTCGACCTTGGCAGAGATGGCCTGAAAGATTCCCTTCACATGCGGCCAGGCAGCCGGGTTGCCTCCGGGCATGATCGAGGGGCCGCGACGGGCGCCCTCTTCGCCGCCCGAGACGCCGGTGCCGACGAAGAGAATGCCCTTTGCGGCCAAGTCTTTAGTGCGCCGATTCGAATCGGTGAAGAGCGAATTGCCGCCATCGATAAGGATGTCGCCCGCTTCGAGGTAAGGAAGAATCTGCTCGATCATCTTATCGACGGTATCGCCGGCCTTGACCATCAGCATGATGCGGCGGGGCCGCTTGAGCAGGCTGGCCAACTGCTCAATGGACTGCGCTCCCACGACCTGCGTCCCCTTCGCCTCGTGGGTCAGAAAGTCATCCACCTTGGAGACGGTGCGGTTGAATACGGCGACCTTGTAGCCGTGGTCGTTCATGTTGAGGACAAGATTCTGTCCCATGACGGCGAGGCCGATCAGGCCGATATCGCACGATGCTTCCGGCATTGTTTCCTCCGAGACTCACTGCTATTATCACTGCGGCTTCGAGTCGTGGTCAATTCTACTTCGGCGTGCAAGCCGCGCATTTTGCCGATGCAATCATCTTGAGAATTTCGGAATCCTCGATGAGGCGTGCTTCATCCAACTCCCGTAGTTTGGCGTATCATTGCACCGTCCTTCCAGCGACTGCACGTACAGGTTCTTTTCCGAATGCTGGGAAACGGTCATCGTCTTGGATAACTTGGGGAGGAATCGATGCAGCTTGGATTGATCGGCCTGGGCAAGATGGGCGGTAACATGGCGGAGCGGCTGCGGCTGGCCGGCCACCAGGTGGTGGGCTTCGACTTCAACGCCGAAGCGGTGAAGCGGCTGGCGATCTCGGGAAATGTAGGCGCCCCAACTCTGGAAGAGCTGGTACAAAAGCTGGAAGGCCGGAGAGCTATCTGGATCATGGTGCCGCAGGGCGACCCGGTGGACCAGACGATTGCCAAGCTGGAACAGCTTCTAAGTCCAGGAGATATTCTGATCGACGGCGGTAACTCGTATTACAAGGATTCGATCCGCCGTTACAAGGAAGTTACAGCCAAAGGCTTCCAATTTGTAGACGTGGGCACCTCGGGCGGAGTGTGGGGATTAAAAGAGGGTTACAGCATGATGATTGGCGGCGACAAGGAGCCGGTCGAATCTCTGCGGCCCATCTTTGAAGCGCTGGCTCCCGCAGCGGATAAAGGATGGGGACGCGTGGGTCCAGCGGGGTCCGGCCACTTTGTGAAGATGATTCATAATGGGATCGAGTACGGCATGATGCAGGCCTACGCCGAAGGGTTTACGATCCTGGAGAAGAAGGAAGAGCTGGACCTGAACCTGCCGCAGATCGCGCAGATTTGGCGTTATGGGAGCGTGGTGCGCAGTTGGCTGCTGGACCTGACCGCCGATGCCCTGAGCAAGAATCCTGCGCTGGAAGGATTGGAAGCGTGGGTTGAGGATTCGGGCGAGGGACGATGGACGGTCTTCGAGGCGATCGATCTGAACATTTCCGCGCCGGTGATTACCGAATCCCTGATGCGGCGGATTCGCTCGCGCGAGGACAACAACTTTACCGACCGGATGCTGTCGATCATGCGCAGCGAGTTTGGCGGACACGCGGTGAAAAAAGACTAGCTAACTGCTAACAATTGTCAGTTGCAACAGGAGGTCGAAGAGTTATGGCGACAATGCAAATGAGTGTCCGCCCGGAGGATCTATCCCGTGTTCCCAAAGGCAATGAGCGGATTCCCGACGCGGGCATCATGGTGATCTTTGGCGCGTCGGGCGACCTGACCAAGCGCAAGCTGTTGCCGGCGCTTTTCCACCTGGAACAGGTGGGCCTTCTTCCCAAGGAGTTTGCAATTGTCGGCGTGGCGCGGCGTCCGCTGGGTGACGAGTTCGCGGCGGATATGCGGGCGGGGATCGTGGAGTTTGGGGACGTAGAGGTGGGTGACCCCAAGCTGGACGACTTTGTGAAGCGGATCAGCTATTATCCACTGAACTTCGACGCGTTGGACGAATATGCGGGACTGAAAACCGAACTGGAGCGCATCGACAAGGAAAGGGGCATCGGCGGCCACCGGCTGTTCTATCTGGCCACGGCGCCGGAGTATTTTGCCGCCATCATTGAGAATTTAGGCGCGCAGGGGATGGCGCAGCCGGAGCTGGGAAAGGTCGGGGTGGTGATCGAAAAGCCATTCGGCCACGATCTGGAGTCGGCCCGGGAGCTGAACCACCAGGTGAACGCCGTCTTCCACGAGAATCAGGTCTTCCGTATCGACCACTACCTGGGCAAGGAGACGGTGCAGAACATTTTGGTGTTCCGGTTTGCCAACGGGATCTTCGAGCCTATCTGGAACCGCAATTACATCGACCATGTGCAGATTACGGCCGCGGAGACGCTGGGCGTGGAAGGGCGCGGGCCGTTCTATGAGAAGGCCGGGGCGCTGCGCGACGTGGTGCAGAACCACGTGATGGAACTGCTGAGCTTTGTGACCATGGAACCGCCCTCGAGCTTCGACTCGGAAGCCGTGCGGCGGGAAAAGGTGAAGGTGTGGCGGGCGATTCCGTCGGTGCCGATTCTGAACGCGGTGCGCGGGCAGTACGGCGCCGGACTGGTGGACGGGCAGCATGTGGCCGGCTATCGCGAAGAGGAGCGGGTGAATCCGCAGTCGGGCACGGAAACCTATGCGGCGCTGCGGTTGGAGATCGAGAACTGGCGCTGGGCGGGCGTTCCCTTTTACCTGCGCGCGGGCAAGCGTCTGAAGAAGCGCGCCACGGAGATCAGCATCCAGTTCAAACAGCCGCCGCTGCTGATCTTTGACCGCATGGCGGCCAGCGCGCCCTGCCAGGAGATTCAGCCGAACCTGCTGACCATCCGCATCCAGCCGGACGAGGGAATCGCGCTGCGCTTCGGCGCCAAGGTTCCCACCACGCCCAACATGGACGTCTGCCCGGTGAACATGGACTTCAGCTACGAGGCGGCCTTTGGCAAGTCCACGGCCAATGGCTACGAACGGCTGCTGCTGGATGCGATGCTGGGCGATCAGACGCTGTTTTCACACCGCGACGGCGTGGAGATCAACTGGTCGCTGTACACGCCGATTCTGGAGGCCTGGGCGGCGAAGAAGCCCGAGGTCTTCCCCAACTATTTCGCCGGTTCGTGGGGCCCGGAATGCTCCGACCATCTGCTGGAGCGCTGGGGACACAAGTGGCGGAACGATCTGGGAAGAAAAGGGTGAGCAAGAGAGCCTGCCTCTTGCGACCTGGACTTAGTTGCGGCGCGTTTGGGCCCTCATCCCCCCTATAATGTTGGAGGCAAAATTTGGCCAATGCTGGCTGGGTTGAAGCTGAAACTTGGGGAGGGGTAATCGATGATCAGGCGCGACTTCATGAAAACGGCCGGTGCGGTGCTGGCCTCAGCTGCTCTATCTGGCACTCCGGCGCTTGCGGATGAGAAAGCTGTGCAGGGGAGGATCGTTCTTCCCATCAATCGCAACTGGCGCTATCGCCCGGAAAAGGTAGCCGGCGCAGAAGCCACGGGCTTTGACGACTCCAGCTTCGAGCGCGTGGTGGTTCCGCACACCAACATTTCGCTGCCCTGGCACAGCTTCGACGACAAGGATTACGAGTTCATTTCCACCTATAGGCGGCACTTCAAGTTCCCCAAAGGCGCGGAAGGCAAGCGCGTCTTTGTGGACTTTGAAGGCGTCATGACCGCCTCCACCGTCTGGATCAATGGCGTGCGCCTGGGCGAATACAAGGGCGGCTTCACCCCCTTCTCCTTCGAGTTGACCCAGCATCTGCGCCGGGACGCGGAGAATGTCCTGGTGGTGCAGGTGGACTCGACTGAACGCACGGACATTCCTCCTTTCGGCAACGAGATCGATTACATGACCTTCGGCGGCATCTATCGCGAAGTTGCGCTGCGCATTGTTCCCGCCACTTATATCGATAACATCTTTGCTCAACCAAAAGATGTGCTCAGCGGCAACCCGTCGCTGGATGTGAACTGCTTTCTGGCCGGCGATCTGGCGGGAAGCGGCAGCCTCGCGATCGAGGCCGAGCTGCGCAATGGCGATCAGGTCATCCAGAAGGAAACGCGGGTCCTTGGTCCGTCTGGCTCGGTGGATCCATCGGCGGCGCTCGACCCCTATACGGATGCGCCTGCCTATGCCTCGACGGAGACGACCAAGGATCCGGCCCGCCACACCGTTTCTCTCACACATCTCGGCAACCTGCAGCTTTGGACTCTTGAGCAACCTCATCTCTACACTGTCCATGTTCGCCTACTGCGTGCCGGCCGCGTCATCGACGAAGATACGCGCCGCGTTGGATTTCGCGAGGCAGCCTTCACCGATCATGGTTTTTCGCTGAACGGTAAAGTCGTCAAGCTGCGCGGCCTGGACCGTCATCAGACCTTCCCCTTTGTCGGTCAAGCCATGCCGGCGCGCGTGCAGCGAAAGGACGCCGACATTCTGCGCAAGGGCCTGCACTGCAATATTGTGCGTACTTCGCACTACCCGCAGTCGCGTCATTTTCTCGATCGCTGCGATGAGATCGGCTTGCTGGTCCTCGAAGAGATTCCCGGCTGGCAGCACGTCGGCGACGAGCCATGGAAGCTGGTGGCCATCGACAACGTCGGTCGCATGATTCGCCGCGATTGGAACCACCCCTCCATCATTCTCTGGGGCGTGCGCATCAACGAGTCCAGGGATTTCCACGACTTTTATGTGCGCACCAACGCCTTTGCTCATGCGCTCGATGAATCTCGCCAGACGGGCGGAATCCGCTATTTTCAAGAGTCCGAATTCCTCGAAGATGTTTTCACGATGAACGACTTTGGTTTCCCACTGAAAGAGCCCAACCATCCGCGCTATCTGAATACGGAGTTTGTCGGGCACACCTTCCCCACCAAGACGACCGACGATGACGAACGCCAGCGCGAACACACCCTTCGCCACGCCCGCATCCACAACCAGCTAGCATCAAACCCGCAATATGCGGGCGGCATCGGCTGGTGCGCATTCGACTACAACACCCACGCCAACTTTGGCGCCGGCGACCGCATCTGCTATCACGGAGTGACCGACATTTTTCGCGAACCTAAGCCTGCTGCGGGCTTCTATAAGTCGCAGTGCGATCCCGCGGAAGAAATCGTGCTTGAGCCGGCTTTTCACTGGGCCGCCAGCGATGAGTCCACCGGCTTCACCAAGGCGGTAGTTTGCTCAAACTGCGACCACCTCAAGCTCTTCGCGCGCCCGGCTGGCGATGCTTCCGCGTCGTGGATTCCCATCGCCGAAGTCGATCCGGAGCGCACCGAATTCAACCATTTGAAGCATCCGCCTTTCGTGATCGAGATGAACAAGCTGGACCTGAGCAAGTTCGAAATCAGATGGGGCGATTTGCGCATCGATGGTTATATTGACGGAAAACTCGTCATCTCCAAGTCATTCTCCGGCAGGGGCGTCGACAGCAAGCTCCTTCTGCTGCCCGACGATCGCACTCTGGTCGCGGATGGCGCGGATACGACGCGCGTTGTGGTGCGCGTTACGGACGAGTTCGGGGCGGTGAGAACTTATGCCAACGATCCTGTCACCTTTACTTTGGAGGGTCCTGCGAAGCTGATCGGCGATAACCCGTTCTCCCTCGTAGGTGGAACCTGCGCCGTCTGGATTCGCGCCAGTGAGACAACAGGCACCGTGCGGCTAACAGCAAAACATCCGCGCCTGGGTTCGCAGACGGTGGAATTCGCACTAACTGCTGCGCCCGAGGAGAGCATCTAACTCGTTATTGATCCGGCATGAAAGGAATTCATGGAGCTTTCATGCCGGATCGATAACTTTAAAACCAGAATAATGACATCTTGTGTCACTAACACCAGTCATTCAGATGTTAGTGACACAATATATCCTCGCTCATCCCTCCTACGGCTTCTCCTCAACCTTGGCGATCTTCAGCACGAAGCAGGTGACCGTTCTGTCGCTGGCCACCAGCATCTGATGCGGCAAGCCTGCCGGAACGTGGGCCAGGTCGCCGGGTCTCAGTTCCTGGCGCGTGCCGCCTTCGATCGCGTCGCCGCGCATCTCTCCCGGTGCCACGGTCTTTGCTCCAACGACGGTGCCTCCGGTGAGCAGCGTTGCGCGGCCTTCCAGCACGTAAAACAGATCGGCGAACTCCTCATGCACTTCCGCTTGCCCGTCGCGGCTGCGAAACGAAAGCATCGCCGCGTGGCCGGGAAACTCCTTCAGCGTCTCGCCAGCCGAGCCGTCGCCATGTTTGGCCAGCTTGCCCAGGTACTCTCCCCGCTCGCGCAAAACAGCCAGCGACCAATGGTCCATCGGATTCGCCGCGCGATCCGCTTTCGCTGGCGGCGGAAAGACCTCTTTCTCCTGGGGAAGCAGCTCCCTCAGAATTCCTCTCGACAACTCGTCCATCTCTTCCTTTCTTTCTCCGGACTTATGCCGGGTCCTTCTGATGTTTTGCTTCCACTTACTTAGTCGAGGCCCGCTATCTCGCGCGCCCGCTTGAAAATGGCGAGAAACATGGGCCGGGTCAGCTTGCCGGTGTTGGTGTTTTGCAGTGAAGGATGGTAGCTGGAGATCACCGTCAAGCCACCGGGCAGTGTGAACTCCGCGCCGTGCGCGAAGACGAATCCTGTGCGCGATGCCAACTGTCCGCTCCGCCTTGCGTAGGCTAGCAGGCCGTCAAAGGCGATCTTGCCCAGGCAGACGACGACACGCAGTTCGGTCAGCAGCCGCAACTCTTCATCGAGCCAGGGAGCGCAGGTGCGCAATTCCTCGGGGGTGGGCTTGTTGGCGGGCGGGGCGCAGCGGACCACGGCACCGATCCACAAGCCGGTGAGCTTCATGCCGTCATCGCGCGAAATGGCCTTCGGCTGCGAGGCAAAACCGGTTTCATAGAGCGTTGGAAAGAGAAAATCTCCCGACCCGTCCCCGGTAAACATGCGCCCGGTGCGGTTTGAGCCATGCGCGCCGGGCGCCAGGCCCAGAACCATCACACGCGCCCGCTCGTCGCCGAACGAAGGCACCGGCCGGCCCCAATATTCCCAGTCCAGATAGGCGCGGCGGCGTGTGCGGGCCACTTCGGCGCAATACTCCCGCAGCCGCGGGCAGAGCTCGCAAGCGGCTATTCGAGCATTCAGGGCTTCGAGCGGGGAAGCGGCGCCATCCATGGCGAAATTCTAGGTCATTGGGCCGGGCAGGGGAAATTACACGAGGTCTGGAGGCGTATCTGGCGGTGTGAAGCCGCAGCTATTTGAGCGCTGCGGCATTCAGGCGCGCGATGCGGCCGTTGGGGCCGACGACAAAAGGAAGCGAAAGCGCGTTCCAGTTGCCGTCGTCGAGCGACTGCCAAATCTTGCCGTCGTCGCGGCTTATGTCGGAACCATTTGTGCCGGCGGTAATCCAGGCCTTGAGCGCCTCGCTCCATTGCACGGAGGAGCGGTAGCCGTGCGGCGGTCTGGCGGAGGCGGTCCAGTGTTCGCCGCCATCGGCGGACCAGGCCGCGGTGCCAAAGGATTCGTTGGGCTTGGTGTAATCGCCGCCTACGACTACGAAGGCTCTCGAACTAAATCCCAACGAAAATGCTCCGGAACCGGCAGTTTTCTTGACAAGTGGGAGCTGCTCTGGAGCCCGGAGGCAGGTGACTCTATCCGGCTTTCCGCCTGCTTCCAATTCGCCGTGGCACTCAATGAACCGTGCTCCGCCTGGACCTCCAGTGACAAAGAAGCGATGAGCCAGAGCCGAGAACATGACGAGGCTGGTATTACTCGCTGCGAAGACCGATTCTTGCGCAGCATCGGCATTCAATCCATCGGACTTCTGCCTGATCCAACTCTGGCCACGGTCCTGAGTGATGAAAACCGCGAACCGCCCACCAACCGGATCGCCCAAGAGCATACCGGCCTGTTTACCGTCGAATTGAATCGCATCCCAGAAGCCATCCTTATCTGGATTTGTGAAAAGCAGCGTCCACGTCTTGCATCCATCGTTCGTCTTGTACAGCCGGCTCTTTTCCCCCGGCCCGGAGGCCATCACGATGGCGGTCTGTGCGTCCCAGGCTTGCACGCCGCGAAAATCCAGTGTGGCTCCGTCCGTGGCCGCGTCCGGAACTGCGCACTTCTGCCAGTGAGCGCCGGCGTCGGTGGTCTTGAGCACCGTGCCCCCGGTGCCGCTGGCCCAGGCAACGGTGCCATCGACCGAGTAGATCCCGCGCAGGCTGGCGGTCGTGCCGGAGTCCTGCATCTGCCAGGGCGAGGTCGTCTGGGCCGGAGATGGGTAGACAGCCAAAGCCGCAAGGGCCAGGAGTAAGGCGAGGCGTAGAAGGTGCATGGGGAAAAGTATAGCGGCGAACCGTGAGCTGGGCACCCGGTTCGGCGCACGTAAAAGCCGCATGCGTGGGGGCGATCACTCGAGTGAGACCAGAACTGTTGTACTCCGAGGCTGGATGGCGCCCATGCGCTACCCCACACGAGCGCACGGTACAGCAGGTTTGGAAGCCGAATGGCGTCATTGTTCAGGGGCGTGCTAGCTGTAGCCTGACCGCGTCGAATTTTAGCCGCGGCGCTGAAATCGGTCATCAGCCTTTAGATTGAGTCTTTTCTCCACCTTTTTTGGGCTGCAAAAGTTCCCTACCGTTGGCTCCCTGGGTGTTAGAGTGTGCGGTATGTCTCGGCCGGTCCCCCTCGACCATCGCCAATTCGGCCTCCCGGCGGCGATTGCCATTGTCGTCGGCGAATCCATTGCACTTGGCATCTTCCTGACACCGGCTACCATGGCCAAGTCGCTGGCTTCTCCCCTGTTGCTGACGCTAGTGTGGATGGGGATGGCGCTGATGGCCATGTGCGGGGCGCTCTGTTACGCAGAGCTCGCAATTCGATTCCCGGAGTCAGGCGGAGAGTATGTCTATCTGCGCGCCGGTTATGGTGACCGCGTCGCGTTTCTTTATGGCTGGATGAGTTCCATCGTGATGTACCCCGGCGTCGCGGCCGCTCTTGCCGTCGGCGCTTCGGCTTATGTTGCCCAGTTGCTTCCACTCGATGCCAGAACAATGGCTTTCGTTCCGGCATCGATCCTCTGCATCTTCGGCGTGGTGAATTTTGTGGGCACCCGCTTGAGCGGCAGGCTGATGACCATCGTCAACATCCTCAAGCTTTTCATCTTGTTTGCCCTGGTGAGCTGGACCGCTGTTTCAGGACACGCGCATCTCGGCAACCTGTTGCCGTTTGTAGGTCGGCGTCCGGGCGCCGAGGCGCTGATACCCGCCATCTCCGGCGCGGTGGTTAGCGCCTTCTTCAGCTTTGGCGGTTGGTGGGAGGCGAGCAAGATCGCCGGCGAAGTGCGCAACCCCCGGCGGACGTTGCCGCTTGCATTTCTCGGTGGAGTCGCACTGGTCACACTGATTTACCTGCTCATCAGCGCGGCTTTCCTGGCTGTGCTGCCCATTGAGCGGCTCACCTCCAACACCGCGTTTGTGGCTCAGTTTGGCGAGGCGCTGTTTGGCGCAGCGGGAGCGAAGGTGCTCTCGCTGTGCGTGCTGGTGTGCGTCTTCGGTGGAATGGCCGCACTCACCATGGCGTCTCCCCGCGTGACGCGCGCTATGGCGCAGACCGGCGCGTTTTTTCCGGCATTCGCAAAACTGCATCCGCGGTTCGGCACGCCCGCCAATGCGATTCTGCTTCAGACTGGCCTGTCGTTGGCGGTGCTCTTTCTGGGTGCGTTCGACCGCGTCCTGGCTTACATTATCTTCTCGGCGGTGCTGTTTCTTGCGCTGACCGCATCCACGCTGTTTCGCCTGCGTGATCCGGTTACAGGCTGGTGGTTTCCCGCAGCACCGAGTGTGTTCATCGCGCTTTGCGGCGTCATTGCCTTGTTGATTCTGTTGCATAACCCACTGCCGGCATTGGTTGGCGTCGGCGTTGTGGTTGCTGGGCTGCCTCTCCATCAATTTCTCACCGCGCGGCAGACTCCGCCGCCGCTCACTTACGAAAGGAACTGACAAATGGCACACATTCATCTTCCCGAAGGACTGCACGGCATCCGCGCAGCCATGGCATTTCGTCCCGAGACGGCCAAGCCGCTCAATGAATTGGCAGAGATCCTGCTCCACGCGCCTAACTCACTTACTCCGGGCGAACGTGAGTTGATCGCCACCTATGTCTCATCGCAAAACGACTGTTATTTCTGCCAGACCGTGCATGGCGCCATTGCCGCCGCCCACCTTGAAGGGGACGAGGATCTCGTTCGGCGCGTGAAGACCGACTTTCTCCATGCGGATATCTCGGAGAAGCTGAAGGCGCTTCTGGTGATTGCCGGCAAGGTGCAACAAGGTGGCAAGCAGGTGACTACGACCGACGTGGAAGCGGCGCGCGCTGCCGGCGCCACCGATGTGGAGATTCATGACACGGTGCTGATCGCGGCCGCGTTCTGCATGTACAACCGCTACGTCGACGGGCTCGACACATGGCAGCCGCACGATGAGGAACTCTACCGGCAGCGCGGCCGCAAAACTGCAAAAGAAGGCTACGTCACCATGAGCAAAGAGTACCTGCCGCAGCAGGAAACCACCACCCAAGGAGCTTGAAGATGCCGCACATTTCGTTGCCGGATGGACTGCCTGGAATCGGTTCCGCCTTTGCCTTCAGGCCGGAGACGGCCAAACCGCTGCGCGAACTGGCGCACGTGCTGCTCTATGAGCCCAACAGCTTGTCAGGCGGCGAACGCGAGCTCATCGCCACCTATGTTTCCTCGCTCAACGGGTGTTACTTTTGTCAAACCAGCCACGGCGCGGCGGCGGCATCCCACCTGGGCAACAGCGAGACCGTGAAACAGGTTCACACCGACTTTGAGCAGGCCCCGATTTCAGAGAAGCTGAAGCGGCTGCTGGTGATTGCCGGCCAGGTTCAGAGCGGCGGAAAGAACGTGACGCGGAGCGCCGTGGATGCCGCCCGCGCGCAAGGTGCAACCGACCTGGAGATTCATGACACGGTGCTGATCGCCGCCGCCTTCTGCATGTACAACCGCTATGTGGATGGGCTGGCCACCACGCAGCCGCACGACGAGTCGATGTACGCGCAAATGGGAGCGCACATGGCTCGTGAAGGCTACAGAACTCCGTCAGTCCGCAAGTAAACAGCGGTAGCGCGAACGCGGTAGACTGGTCCTGAAGAAATCTATCAAGGGACCAAAGCGCCAAAGCACATCAGGCCGCGCTCAGTGGGGCCGACGAAAAATGAGTGCAGGTGTTTGTCCTCAACTGGAGTGTTGAAACACCATCATGGCCAAGAAACAAGCCGCCCCCGCCTCCGTGCCACCCGAGCGATGCTTTGTCAAAGAACTTGCAGGAGAGACTCCACCATCATTCCCGGCGATGGAGCGGCTTTATGGATTGGCCTCCAAGCTGTATGGTTTACGTCCCTGGCGAGTCCTGGACGAGGACAACCTGATCGCGATCCGCGACAGCGTCAGTGGCGAACTCTGCTACTGCTCGGTCATGGGCGCGCTCGGCGAAGTCCTTTCCATGCACGCCTATATCGGAACAGAAGGACTTCGCCAGTTTCGCAAGATGCAGGCTGAAGATTTCGCCGATCCCGGCGAATTCTTTGCGTACACGCATTGCGTTTATGTGGAGTTCGTGCGCAAAGCCGAGTTGCTGCGGCAGGACCGGGAGTTACTGGCCGTGCTGGGTCACCCGCAGGGCAGGGGAGTGGCCTCACCGATCTTCCGCACCATGCGCCCCGGCTTTCTCCCCTGGTTTGTCAATGAGAATGAGGCGCGGACGCTAGCCGAGTGCATCCGTGCCGTGATCGTGGTTTGCGCCGCCGTTACCCACCAGGAAGGTACGAAGTTTTGGGAGTTGGCCGATACCTATCCGATGGTCACCCGCGCGGAGGGGGCGGAACCTCGATACCACGTGGAAATGTTCCATGCGGCCCTTCCCCCCGAGTCGCCCGTTGCGCCGGTGCGGTTGCCTGAAGAGACGCTGTTGGCGGTACGCGCCCAGGACTATGTAGTGCGGGGAGTGATGGAACTCGACATGACTTACAGCGGCGCTGCGATCGGGAAGAAAGGCCAACGTAACGCCTGCGCCTCGATTGCGCTCGCTGTCGATACGCAGAGTGGAATCGTTCTTGCGCCGGAAATCGGTGAATCGACCATTCCGGCTGCAGACATGCTGGCAAAGGTATTTCTCAAGGCAATTCAAGTCAGCCGCACATTGCCCAAGGAAGCCAGAGTGCGCAGCCAGAAGTTGAAGGACCGCCTGGACCCGCTCATGGAGTCGTTCGGCGTCACCGTTCGCGTCGCCAGCAGGCTGCCGGCCTCGGATGAAGCGCGGTCCCATTTGTTTGGCTTCCTTGGCGGAGGCCCGGGCGGCAGATAGAACCAGTTCGGGCAAGGATGTGGAAGCAGCAGCGTCTGATTGACCGTGTCCGGCAAAAAGTTCTGGCTGACTTGTCCTGGGCCACACCCATCACAATCCAAGTCCGACATAACTCCTAGGTGTGGTCGTAGAAGCGGAAGAACAGCGATTGCTTCGAGACCGGTTCGGCCCTGGCCACCAACTCCGCCAACTGCTTATCGTTCAAAGGCGTGAACTCCCTCGCCAGTTGCACGTTCTCTTCGAGCTGCGCAATCGTGTCGCAGCCGATAATGACCGTGCTGACCGGGCGCGACAGCGTGTAATAGAGCGCCTCGCGCATGGTCAGCGTGCCCGGCGTGGGCGCCAGAACCATCCCTTCCCACGAGTGCTTCTGCTGCTCCAGTGGCGGGGGCGTCCAAGTCGACAGTATCCGCCCGCGCCCCGGAATCTTCATTCCGATAATGCCCATTTGCCGCTCTACCGCCAAAGGCAGCAGTTGCTCGTTGAAGCTGTAGTGGTGCGGGTCGGCCGCGTTCATGGCCATCAGAATCGTGTCGAATGGATGCCGCTTGATGCACTCCATCAGCGCGTCGGGCCGGTAGTGGCCGGTGATGCCCAGGTGCCGCACCACCTTCTGCTCCTGCATCTCTACCAGCGCTTCCATCGCTCCGCCCTTGGCGAAGATCTCGTCTACATTGGCCTGGGTGCCTACGTCGTGCAGCTGCCACAGATCCACATGGTCGGTCTGCAGCAGTTCGAGCGACTTCTCAATCATGCGCATCGAGCCGTCGCGCGTCCGTTCCCTGGTCTTGGTGGCCAGGAAGGCCTCGTTGCGCCGGTGTGCCATCACCTTGCCCACGTACTGCTCGCTCCAGCGCTCCGGCCCGCCATAGATCGACGACGTGTCGATGTAGTTCACGCCCAAATCCAAAGCTCGCTCGATAATCGGTACGGCCACGTCGAAGTTGTTGGGCCGCTCCAGTGACGCCTGCCCGCCCAGCGAGAAGATGCCCACCTTGTAGCCCGTCTTACCCAGGTTGCGTGTCGGCATCGCCGCGGGCGTCTTGGGGTTCGACGGCAGCGCGGGCAGCTTCTTCGGTGCATCGGCCAGCGCCGACGGCGCCAGCAGCGCGGCTGTCACAGCTCCGCCAGCCTTCAGAAATTCGCGCCTGCCCTGCCTGCGCGCCTCATCCGTGTGTTGTTCGCTCATCCGACCTCCTCGCCGATCCGCGTTCCTTGTGAGCCTCATGATACCCGGCGGCTGTGGCGCGTGAAAGGGGAAAAATGCGTGACCGACCGCCTTCCTTTTCGAGAGGCACCCGGCATTATGGCTCAGAAATAGCACAAAAAACGCCTGCAAAGAGGAAGGATTCGCGAGATCTGATTACCAACCAGTTAACACGGCATTTTTGCAAGCAATTCATTCTTTCCGAGATACATAGGGTTACGAGTCGAACAAGTGGTCCATAACGGTAGGGGGGATGTGGGCCATCTGCATGCCGGCTTGCCATTTTCTCTGTGCCGCTGGGCTGACGAACGTATGGGCTTGAATCGGCGGCAGTAATACGGACGACAACAGCCCTTTCGGTTGTCCCGGTTCAGGAAGATAGTGATTTGTACCAGTGGTTGATGAATCGGGTTGGTTCTGGCAATATGAACGGCAGAGGAGACTCATCGTGGACTTGAACATGGCAATTCAGAAGCATGCCGAGTGGAAATACAAATTCCGCGCGGCCATGACGAATCCCGTGCCAATGGATGTGGCTACAATTTCGAAAGATGATTGCTGCGAAATTGGGAAGTGGCTTCATGGGGAGGCGAAGACCCAGCATGGACAACTTGCCAGCTACCCAAAGTGTGTATCGGCACACGCGGCCTTTCACCAGGAGGCGGGCAAGATTGCTAGCCTGATCAACTCAAAAAAGAACGACGAAGCCGAACATGCGCTTGCTGCCGGATCGCCTTATGCCGAGGCTTCCAGAAGAGTTGGCGTAGCAATCATTGAGTTGAAAAACGATATTGACAGGTAATCTCCTCACAACGGCTGTTTTGATGAAGACAACGGAGAAGGGCCCAAGGTTCTCATCCTGAGAGAGCCGACCTCTCCAACCACGCCGTTCAATCCTTCCAGCAGCAACATCCGCAGCGAACACCAGGCACCGTAACCGGCTAGTATATCCAGATCGTGGATGTGCAGATCGCCTTCGCGATGGGCAAACCAGGGCAATCGCATGAACGCGGGAGTGTCTTAGCAGATGCGGCATCTGGGTTGATACTCGTGCGGAGGAGCGAAAAGGGGTGTGCTGTTTCCAGGAGGTTGCGATGGAGGCAGCAGGCCGGTTG
>Ga0224528_1000844_pt1 | contig 22336 bp, 15 predicted proteins | sample CBST25metaG_2_FD_179888 | JGI IMG/M metagenome (GOLD analysis project Ga0224528, IMG submission 179888) | Peat soil microbial communities from Stordalen Mire, Sweden - C.B.S.T25 | ecosystem: Environmental > Terrestrial > Soil > Wetlands > Peat | place: Sweden: Norrbotten County, Stordalen Mire...
TTCGGTTATACCAAGGTGCGCTATCGCGGCATCGTGAAGAATCACCACTGGCACCTGACAGCCTTCGCTCTGGTCAATCTCTACCAACACCGCAAGCGGCTGACCCTCGTGGGGGCGTAGTGTGTTCTAAGGCCGGAAACGGCCTCTGAATACGCCAAATAAGACACTCAAACCACTCTGTTCAGCGTCTTTTCTCGGCCACGGAGAGAAATCAAGCCGGAGAAACGCCGTGATCGCTTTCTACACGCAAAAACACTGGCTTAATCAGAACTTCCTTAGGCTCAGGACACTAGAGAACATACATGGCACATGCAAAAATGCAAATGGGTCGGAATTTATTTTTTTACGGGATCATTTCCCGTGCGTGTGCAGAAGGTACCTGCGCGGTCGGAAAGCGAGGGGGGCGGCGTTTGTTTTCCCCATGCCGAAGGCGCGACGCCGAGCACTATATGCAGCGTGCCGCCGCCCGCAATCATGGCATGGCGAAACCACGAAGTCGGCACGGGGCGACCGTTCCAATCCACCGATTGTACATAGCGATTGAAGGGCACGGGGTCGGCGTTTTCCGCGACAATGCGCAGCACCTTTCCATGGCCCAGATGAATGCGCGCCTCAGGGAATTGCGGCGGGTTGAGCAGGTACACATCCTGGCCCGCGACCGGATAAAAGCCGAGCGCCGCGAAGAGGTACCAGCTTGACATGGCGCCGTTGTCGTCGTTACCGGGGATGCCGGCGCGCGTGTCGTTGAAGTTTTTGTCGATCTCCATCGAGAGCACGTCGGCGCTCAGATCCGGGCGGCCGATCCAGTGAAAAAGAAACGGTGCAAGAAAGCCCGGTTCGTTGCTCATGTCGAAGTGCTCCTTCACGAAGAAGCGATTCATGCGGTAAAGAAACTTATCCGGTCCACCCGATAACTCGATCACTTTGCGCACGTCCTGCGGCGCGTAGAGCGAGTAAGTCCAGATGTCTCCCTCATACAAAAAATCCGGCCACGTACCGCGAATCGTCAAATACGGCGCGGCCCAGCGGCCATCCTTGTCCTTCGGCCGCAGAAAGCCGCTCACGTGATCAGATGTCAGTGCCGGGTCCCACAGGTTCGTCCAGTTGGAAGCCGACTGCGCCAGTTGATTGGCTTCGTTCTTCTGGCCCAGACCGCAGGCCACCTCGGCGATGGCGAAGTTGTCGTAGCTGTATTCGACGGTGCGCGATCCGGCGCGTTCGGTGTCGCTGGCTACGTAGCCCAGTTGATTAAACTGGTTCACGCCGCCGCGTCCCCACTTGCGCGCGTCGGCCGGTTCAACCGTAGCATCCTTGCGCATGGCCTCGTAGGCTGCGGCGTAATCGATGCCGCCGAGACCCTTCACGTAGGCGTCGGCCAGCATGACGTCGGCGTTGCTGCCGCCCTGCGTGCGCCCGGTGTCGTTGCCCGAACGGCCGTCGGGCAGATAGCCATCGTGGCGATAGATGTCGATGAGCGAACGGAGAATGTCGCGCTCGCGATCTTCGTCGATCAGCGTGAGCAATGGCCCCTGTGTGCGAAAGGTGTCCCAGATCGCGTAGTAGTCGTCGTAGTAAGGCTCGTTCGATGCCCACAGGGGATTCTCGCCGGTGCGATCCGAGGGCGTCAGCAGCGCATGGTAGAGCGCCGTGTAAAAGATGCGTCGCTGGCGTTCGGTTCCGCCATCGACTTCGATGGTGTGCAGAGAGGTCTCCCACAGTTGCTGCGTGCGTGCGCGTGTGGCCGCAAAGTCCCATCCGGGAATTTCGGCTTCCGCATTTTTGCGTGCCTGCGCTGTGCTGACAAAAGAGATGCCGACCTTCGCCTCAACCGTTTGCGCTGCGTCACTCGCAAAATCGAGCACCGCGCCGAAGTGCTTGTCTTCATTGAGCACGCGCGTCGCGACAGGCTCCGCATCACCGCCTGCCCAGGTGCGTGCCGAAGCAGCGTCACGATTCAACTCAATCGAGAAAAAAACGCGATATTCGCCGCCCTCGTTCCAGCCGCCGCGATAACGCCCGACGCCTTCGATGGCGCGCGGCGAGAGCACGTGAATTTCTCCGCCCAGAAACTGCTGGCCCTCGGCGGCGTAGCCGCGCGTCAGGCAGTGGTCGACGAGCAGCGCGATGTGCGCAGGCGTGCCGGCGGGAAACGCATAGCGGTGCAGCGCGGCGTGGGCCGTTGCCGTCAGCGCGACGTCAACACCGTAGCGTTTCAGATGCGTGGCGTAGTAGCCCGGCTCGGCCTGCTCGTTGCTGCGTGTGGAACCAAGATCGTCGCGGCGAAACGCGCCCGTCGTCGGCAGCAGAAGAATGTTGCCATACTTGCCCGCCGCGCCGTTCAGGTGCAGATGGCTGAAGCCGACGACCGTGCCGGTGCTGGCGTAGCCGTTGCTCGATGGATGGTCGTCGAAGCTCTGCACGTCGGGCCCGACCCGGACCACGCCGAAGGGAACCGCTGCGCCGATGAAGGCCTCGCCGCCGAAGTCCGCGCCGATGAACGGGTCCACGGAATCGATGAGCCGTTTTTGCCCGTGTGCGAAACAAGAAAACAGCAGCAACAGAAGCACACAGCTTGCGAGGCATGCGTGTCGGCGTGGTGCAAGGTTGGTGGAAACTCGGCGCATCTTCTTCGCGGTCCTTTCTTACTTATCCAAAGTGGCTGTGGAGCAACTTGCCGGAGCATTGACGGGATTGCAGCGCGCGGTCTCGCTCTCGGGAAGACGGACGGCGTAACCGGTCCAGGGCGAGGGTTCGCTCGACGGGTAATCGGTGCTGACGATCTGCGCGCCACTGCGCAGGGCACGGTCACGGCGCGAGGTGTTGCCGCTGCGGGCCTCGGCGGTGTCGGCGTCGGCGCGGGTGCGCACCAGGTAGCCCGCGCGCACCAAGCGGGCAATCTCTTCTTCGCTGCCCTCGTTGCGCTCGATAAAGGCCGCGTCCGGCTCGCCCGGTTCGGCGTTGGTGAACAGCAGGCGTCCGCGCAATGACGGGTGCCCCTGCAGATAGGCGGGGCCGGCAGGTCGCTGATCCATCAGGAACAGCACCTTGCCGCGCGCGGCTTCCACGGTGGGCCATCCAGAGTGCAGCACTGCCTCTTCGAGCGTTGCATGAGCGCCGCGTACCTGATCGGGCGTGATCATTTCGCTCGCTGAAAAGACGGAGCGAATCTCGCGATCCAGTTCGTCGAATGCGGCGGTGTCGAAGGGCTCCGGCGTGACCATGGGCATGGTCTTCGTCGGCACGTCGGTCTTGGTCTCGATCAAAATGAAAATCGGCAGATGGCGCGGATGCGCGCGTGACCAGTCGCGAATCTGTGCGAGGCATGCGGTGAAGGGCTGGCAGGTGCTGCGGTAGTCAAGATCCTGCACGTGCATCACCTTCATGCCGGGGGGCAACATACGCGGGTCAACCGGCTCGGGCGCGGCACCGGCAATGCCCGCCTTCATGGCCACCATCGGGCCGGAGGGATGCGCGTAGCGGCCGCCCTGGGCATCGGCATAGACGTCGAGTTCGATCTGGCGAATGCCGTGGTCGAACTGCTCGGGCAGGCTGGCATGGCGATAGTCGAGTGCTGCGTACGCGGCCGGATTCGCCTTCTGCAACAGCGCTGCCATCTGCGGAGTAAGCCCCGCGTGATAGCTGTTATGCGTGCCCACCATCTGCACCTGATTGATTGATATGCAGCAGGGCAGAGATCTTTTTCTGTTGTCGACCGAAGCTGGGCAAAGGCGACAGCAGGCCCCGGCCGTGAGAAGAACAACACCGATTCCGCGCAACAATGTTTGGCAATACATGACCATCAAACTCCTGTTCCGTCGTGCTGTCTTTACGATAGAAAGTCTATGCTACGGGCAAATGAACGCGCGGGTATTTCTTTGCCGAAGAGACCGGGCAAGAAACGTTTTTGCCTTTTCACGGGTCGGCGCGCAAGAAGCGAATCCCTCATGCGCAGTTCATTCGGAGGTATACGGCCCGGTTCCTTTACGATGGATGCAGTGTGTGCGGAGCACGCAAGGAAGTTTTCATTGCACCGCGCAGGAGAACGTGATGGCTTTCCCAAAACGCTTGATTATTGCCTTGTCCGGGGCGAGTGGTCCGATTGTGGGCATCAGACTCTTGGAACGCATGAAGGCGCTGCCCGCATGGGAGACGCACCTGGTGCTCAGTGAGGGAGCCCGGCGCACGATTCTGGAGGAAACCGGCTACACCGTTGCGGACGTGGAGGCCCTGGCCACCGTGGTGCACGCGCAAGAAGATATCGGCGCCTCGATTGCCAGCGGCACCTTCAAGGTGGCGGGCATGGTTGTGGCACCGTGCAGCATGAAGACGCTGGCTGGCGTTGCTCATGGATTTTCTGAAAACCTGATTCTGCGCGCCGCCGACGTCACGCTGAAGGAACGGCGCAGGCTGGTGCTGGTGCCGCGCGAGATGCCGTTGAGCCTGATCCATCTGCGCAATATGACGGCAGCGACCGAGGCCGGCGCGATCCTGCTGCCGCCGATGCTCTCCTTCTATCAGCAGCCGAAGACCGTGGACGGGCTCATCGATCATGTTGTGGGAAAGATCCTCGATCTTTTCGAGATCGAGATGCCTGGCTTTTACCGCTGGCAGGAAAGCAACGAAGGGCAATGACCAGCGTGGAGAAAAATCCGCGTACGCAGAAGCGCATCGCCGCCGTCTATGCCTTTCTGTGCGAACAGAGCACCTGCGTGCTGTCTTCGGCGGGCAAGACTGGGGCGCTGCACGCTACCCCGCTGTTTTATCTGCCGGAGGAAGATCTTGACCTGTTCTGGCTCTCCTCAAAGTCGAGTCGGCACAGCGAAGACGTGGCCGGACGCATCGATGCTTCGATGGCCATCTTCGCGCCGACCTTTGCCTGGAAGGATATCGTCGGGGTGCAGATGGAGGGAACCTGCTCCGTGGTTGAGGGCGCGGAGCGCAAGCCGCGACTGAAGGCCTACAGCGAGCGCTTCCACCTGGGGACAGTCTTTTCGATCGCCCTGCGACAAAGCACCCTCTATCGCTTCCATCCGCGCTGGGTGCGCTACACCGACAACCGCAAGCGCTTCGGCTATCGCTTCGAAATTGACCTCGCGGACGCTTCGTCATAAAAAACCGGCATCGCCGTGGCGATGCCGGTTTTTTGTGTGAAGGGGAACTGTTTCAGGCCACCGCGCTGGGCACCTGTGCATGTTCCTCGGCGTCAAGCTTGCTGCCGATATCGGCAGCGGCCTGGGCCAACACGCGATGGTGGATGGTGAACAGGGCCAGCTCCAGCCGGTCGCCGACGCCTGTTTTGTCGTAGATCGAGCGGAGATAGTTTTTGATGACCTGCTCGGTGGTCTTCAGCCGGGTGGCGATCTCGCGGTTCTTGCAGCCCTGCACGATCAGCGCGACAATGCGCATCTCCTTGGGCGTCAGACGGTCGCGAACGCGCGTGCCGACCATATCGTCGTCGACCGATTCGGGTTGGGCGATCTGCGGCGGCTGGATGATCTCGCCCGAGGCCACGCGGTGAATGCTGTCCACTAGCGACGGGCCGGTCACGTTGCGGTAAACGACGCCACGGAATCCCTGCTGCAGGTAGGTGGCGGCCTGCTCGTGGTTTTCGGCGATCACAACACCACGGCTGCTGACCGATTCCAGCAGGATGCGCAAACGGTCCAGATCGGCCCGCAGCGACGCGGCAAACAGAAGAATGGAGTTCGGAAAGGTTGTGACCGCATGATACATGCGATCCAGATCGGTGCACTGGGCGATGATGCGTAAGTCCTCGTCCATCGCAAGTACCTTGGCTGTGCCTGCTCGAAAAATGGCCTGTGAATCGGCCAAAATAATTTTGTTCATGCTCTTCGCCTCATCTGCTCATTTCGCCTTGAGAGCAGTGAGCTGCCAGGATTCTGTGTGCGCGAGCGGCGAACCTACAATCACGCATACCCCAGCGGAATTTCTGCCCTGGCGGGCCTATCGGCAAATTAGGAGAAAACCTGGAACTGTATCGATTCGCAACATTGTCCGGATCAAAAAGTTCTTTGGTAACTAGCGGGCTAGGTAAAATGATCCCGAAAATTTCCCCTGCTGCAAGACTACAGGTGATTTCTGCCTGCCATCATGAAAAAAGCAGGGGAGGGGTATCTAGCCTGCTGACAGCGGGCAGAAAAAGCTAAAGTGCAGAGCCGCAGCGTGTGGGCCGGGCGGGCGGCGGTGTCGGAGCGGCGCGAAGGCGGGTTTGTCTCTCCGGTCTGCTTTGTCAAAACGGCTGGTATCGCGTGGATTTCGCTTCGTGGAATGCTCTTGCCTGCGGACCGATCTGCGGCGGGCCAATGCTGTGCAGGGCAGGATATGATAACGGTGCAAGAGATTTTTTCAAAACGAGGCAGTAGAGTGATGTTCTTCCAAAACGTAACTAGAAATCGATTTACTTTGGCAGCGGCCTGCGTGTTGGCTGCGAGTGCCGCCGTTGCTTCCGCGGCTCCGGTTTGTGACGTGCATACCTATGGCGCCAAGGGCGACGGCAAGACAAAAGATACCGTGGCGATTCAAAAGGCCATTGACGATTGCGCCTCTCAGGGCGGCGGCACGGTTCAGCTTTCGGCGGGCACTTATCTGAGTGCGCCGATCGTGCTCAAGAGCAACATCAACTTCCATCTGGACAAGGGCGCCACTCTGCTCGGCTCCTCGGTGAAGAGCGATTATCCGGCCAAGCTTGAGTTCCGCGAGCCGGGCCGTCAGTCGCTGGTCAGCGCCACCGGCGCCGAGAACATCGCCATTACCGGCGAGGGCGTCATCGACGGCGCGGGCGATATTTGGTGGAAAGAAGCGCACGAGCTGCATGCCAAGGGCATCGACGCCGGCGTGATGGGCCTCGACTTCACCCGTCCCCGTCTGGTGGTTTTCGACCACTGCAAGCACGTGCTGATGCAGGACGTGACGGTGCAGAATTCGCCGATGTGGCAGATTGTGCCCTACTACTCGGATAACCTGATCTTCCGCAACATCAAGATTCTGGCGCCCGAGCACTCGTCGAATAGCGATGCGATCGATCCGTTCTCGAGCTCGCATATCATCATCGATCACGTGCTGGCCGATGTGGGCGACGACAACGTGGCCATCAAGTCGGGCGCGATCGGTTCGGTCGGCCCCGACGATTCCTCGCACGATATCTGGATCACCGACTGTACCTTCAAGCACGGTCATGGTCTATCGATCGGCAGCGAGATCTCCGGCGGCGTGCAGAATGTTGTTGCCGAGCGCATCACCTTCGAAGGCACCGACAACGGTATCCGCGTCAAGGCCAACCGCGATCGCGGCAACGCCGACATCGGCAACTTCGTCTTCCGCGATATCACGATGAAGAACGTCAAGAATGACATCATCATCAGTGAGTACTACCCGAAGGTCGCGCCGAAGGAAGGCGAGTCGTCCAAGCCGCTGAGCCGCCTGACGCCGTTCTTCCACGACATCCTGATCGAGAACGTGAAGGCCGAGGGTGAGACCAACGCGGGCGTGATCATCGGACTGCCCGAGTCGCTGGTGCAGGGCGTGACGCTGCGCAATGTGCAGATCAAGTCCAAGACGCCGATGATTGTCGGCTATGCCAAGGTGGCCGCGGAGAACTTCAGCGTCCAGGCCAGCCAGGGCGGCGAGGGCATCTCGAAGATTGCCGGCGCCGAGATCGTGGGCAAGTAGAAGAACAGGGAACAGTGTGCAGTGCACCGTGAATCGCGCGCAGTGAACAGTATGAAGTTTGCTGTGTGCAGGTGGAACAGGGCGGGGGCTTTAGCCTCCGCCCTGTTTTGTGCACGAAACAACAATGGGCCGCATTGCTGCGGCCCGTTTGCTGCTGACAAGCGAAGGGCTAAGGTGTTTTTGTAAAAGGGCACGACTTCAGTCGTGCCGCAGTGGGGCATTCAAGTGAGTGGGCTTTAGCCCCTGAGGGAGTTTTGGGGCTTGTGCGCAAGGATATTCCACAGGGCCTGAAGGCCTCATTCCTTTTGCCGCCTTTGCGGCACGACTGAAGTCGTGCCCTTTTACAAAGCGGGCGCTTCGTGCATGTTATCCCGCGCTACTTGCAAACATAATTTTTCAGCAAACAATAACGGGCCGCATCGCTGCGGCCCGTTGTTGTCGAAAATGAATTGAAAAGAAAAATTACTGATTGACGCCGGAGGCGAGGAAGCCGCCGTCGACGATGAGCGACTGGCCGGTGACGAAGGAGGCTGCGTCGCTGGCCAGATAAAGGGCCGCGCCGACCAATTCTTCCGTTTTGCCGAAGCGGGCCATCGGCGTGCGCATCAGCAGTTCCTGGCCGCGCGGCGTGCTGTCGAGCAGCTTGGCGTTGATGTCGGTGCGGAAGACGCCGGGGGCAATGGCGTTGACGTTGACGCCCTTCGAGGACCACTCGACGGCCAGCGAACGGGTCAACGAAAGCACGGCGGCCTTGCTGGCGGCGTAGGCGGCCACCTCGGTCAGCGCCACATAGCTGTTCAGCGAGGCAATGTTGATGATGCGTCCGTAGCGGCGCTCGATCATGTGCCGGCCAAAGACCTGGCAGGCGCGCAGAGTGCCGTTCAGATTCGTGTTCATGATCTTGCCCCACTCCTCGTCACTGACGTTGAGCGTGGCGGTGCGCTTGATGATGCCAGCGCAGTTGATCAGGATGTCCACCTTGCCGAAGGCCTCGACGGTCGCCGCCAAAAGCTGTTCGAGCGAGGCGCGATCGCAGACATCGGAGGTGGCACGAATGGTTTTGCGGCCGAGAGCCTCGATGGCTGTCGCGGTTTCCTCGACCTGTGGTTGGCGACGGGCGGTGGCGACAACGTCGGCGCCCGCCTCGGCAAGACCGAGCGAGAGCGCCCGGCCGATGCCTGAGGTGCCGCCAGTGACGACGGCTACCTTTCCTTCAAGATTCATGAGATTGGCTGGCATGATTTACTCCATGTGTCGAATTAAATCGTCGTAAGTGATTGCCTACGCGATCGTGGGAGAACGCGCCGCGCGAAGAAGCGCGCGGCGCTAAAAAGCAGGGCGAGGGAGGGTTGTCCCTAGCGCCCGAGGAACACGGGGGAAATGTGACGCTGGAAGATGTTTTCGGTCACATTTCGAGCGATGACCGGCTCGTTGGCCTTGAGCAGATCAAGGTAGCGAGTGCCCATCCGCGCCGCGACTTTGAAGCCGACGTGAAGCAACTGGCGCAGGTTGGGGTTATAGCCTGGGTTCGAGGGTACGTGCCGCAGGGCGGTGGTGTACTCATCGGAGCTCCAGGCAGCGACGGCCGCCGGAGAAGGCAGCTTGGCGGCGTCGATGTCGATGACGGTGGCATAGGGTACGCAAAGCTCATCGCGATGTGCGTAGGCCTGAGCGTAAACCTCCTGGGCGAGGGCCAGAGCGTCGCCGCCTGCCTCGGCCAGACCGATGATCTCTTCGAGCCAGGTGGTGCCGGCGGTCTTCAGGTGCACGCCTGCCTTGGCGGCCTGTGTGGCGCGATAGATGGCCGGATAGATGGAGAACTTGTCCGAGCCCGAATGTACGCTCAGCTTGAGGTTCGAGGGCAGGCCGAAGTGTTCGACGGCATAGGCGATGGCGGCGATGTCGAGGGTGAACTCGCGCTCGAACTGGGCCACGTCGCCGACGTAATCGACGCCTTTATTGAAGCGGCCTGAGAACTTGGGGGCGACCGTCTGGGCGGGTACGCCCGCCTCGGCCAGCGCGGCCAGAATGATGAGCAACTCAGCCGGAGACTGCGCCCGGTCGGTCTCATCCATCGAGACCTCGGGAACGAAGTTGCCCTCGCCCTTGGCGTTGAGGATGATGCGGTAGATCTCGCCAGCCTTTTTGGCAGCGAAGAGGAACTTGGCCGCGGTTTCGCGCAGCAGCTCGGCGGTGATGAGGACTTCGCCAACGCCCTTGAGCTGAATGGTGCCGACCAGATTCGAATGGCGGGCCACGAAGGCGTCAATCTCGGCGGCCGGAGCGGGTTGGCCGATGTAGTCGGCCACGTCGAGCGTGTAGAAGTCGCAGGCGGTCAGAAAGCGGCCGACGGTCTGCGGGTTGATGTGGTCGGCGTCGCAGAAGTAGGGAAGCTTCCAGCCCAGTTCCTTGACGGCGGCGTCGGCGGCCTGCCGCGCCGAGATCGGCTCTGAACCGATGATGGTGTGTTCTCGGTTGGACTTATTCCAGACGGGTACAATTTCAACACCTTGCTGGAGGGCAAGAAGACAGGCCTGCAACTGTGCCTTGGCCTGGTGGGCGAACCGGTCGCCGGTTCCAACAGAATATTTCGCAAGTATCAATGCCATGGTGTCCTTCGCTAGAGCCGGCTGCGGTGCGCCCACAGGCCGAGCCCGGGGTTGGCGATAAAGAAGATCTCTTCGCCGTTAAGGTGATTGGAGCCATGCCGGAGTTTGCTCGGGTTGTAACGGGTTAGCATAGCCGCCAAATCACCGTAGTGGAAGCCTACACCTTCGACCTGCTCTTGCGTTAGATGTCCGGGACAATATGTGATGCGGAAGCGGCCTTCCGAGGAGCCATGGATCAGGTGGGCGGCGGCGCTCAGGTTGTCGGCCAACTCGGGGTTCTTGCGCACGGCTTCCAAAGTGGCCGGTGTGCCGTGATAGCCGTACTTGCGGATGAGCGCATCAATGCCGCGATCTTCGCCGAACTCGCGGACGCCAGGAGCCAGAATGATCAACTCGGCGTCGTCGGCCAGTGCCATGCGGGTGCGGTAGATGCTCTTGTTGCCGATCCAGGTGCTGTGGAACTCATCCGGCTCAAGATAAACAACGGCCTTCTGGATGGGCTTTTCCACGATCTCGAAGTTGACCTTGAGGCTGAGCTCGGCGGCCTGGGTGAAGACCTCGATGGAGTCGCCGACGAACAGGCCGCGCACGGCCAGGCCACCGTCGTCCTTGCGACCGACGACGGTATGCACATAGACCAGCGGCAGATCCTTGAGGAAGTGCTCCTGGGCGTAGTTGAAGACGTTGCGGACCGGATTGAGCGCGCGGCCCATGATCCGTTCCATGCCGTAGACGGCGCCGAGGAAGTGGCTGCGGTTGATGCCCACGCGGCCGCCTGTGCCGACGACGATGTTCTTGGTGTAGTTGGCCATGCCGACTACTTCGTGGGGCACGACCTGTCCGATGGACAGAATCAGATCGAAGCCGCCGCGGGTCAGCAGTTTGTTGACCTGTGCGGGCCAGGCGTAGTCGAGCTTGCCCTCGGACTGTTCGTGGATAAAATCCGACGGCACCTCGCCGAGCGTATCGATGTCGTTGCGCCAGTCATGGGTGCGGAACAGCGAGGCCGGGACGCCGGCGTACATGTGCCCGATCTGGTCGGGGCGCATTGGCGTGTGAGTGCCGATGGCGGGCAGAATCGCCTGGAGGCGATCGCCGTAATATTCGTAAGCGTAGCGGGTCAACTCCCCCGCGCGCGAGTGTTCGCGGCTTTGGTCGGGTGGCACAACAAGAACCTTCTTGCGCGGCCCGAGTTTGGCCAAAGCCTCGGAGAGCAGCGTTTTCAGCTGCTCCGCCGAGAGTTCCGTATCCGTGCTTCCGACCGCGCAATAGAGGCTCATGCTGATAGATCTACCTTTCTCAAGCCGGGTGCCAACAGAATAATCGCAAAGTACGCGAGGATGTAGGCGCTGGCGGCAATGCCGAACAACACAAAGTAACTGTGGGTCGCCTGGAGGATGAAGCCGGTTGAGGTGGCCAGCAACACGCCGCCGACCGAGCCGGCCATGGCTCCAATGCCAGTGACCGATCCTACGGCTGAGCGCGGGAACATGTCACTGACAATCGTGAAGATGTTGGCCGACCAGCCCTGGTGCGCGGCAGCCGCGAGACTGAGCAATGCCACGGCAGCCCATACCGAGCTCACGTAGTTGATGAGGAAGACCGGGACCACGCAGCAGGCGCAGAGCAACATTGCCGCCAGACGCGCCTTGCCGGCCGAGAAGCCCAGCTTGCGGAAGGGAGCAGGCAACCATCCGCCACCGATCGAACCGATGGTCGTGGCGTTATAGACGACGATCAGCGGCAGACCCAGGTGCTTCAGGTCGAGACCGTAGCGCTGGTTGAAGTAGCCCGGCAACCAGAACAGATAGAACCACCAGATCGGATCGGTCAGAAACTTGCCGATGGCGAAGGCCCAGGTCTGCTTGTAGGAGATTAGCTGAATCCACGGCACCTTGGCATTCTTGCTGACACCCTTGAGCTGCGCGGAGGGAGAGGTAAGAATGGAATCCGAGTTGATGTAGTCCAGCTCATTTTTGGTGAGTCGCGGATGCTCGGTCGGCTTGCGGTAGGTGAGGAACCAGAGCAGAATCCAGGCCATCGAGAAGAAGCCGGTGACCAGGAAGGCCGCGTGCCAGCCAAAGCGTGCATACACCCACGGAATCAGCAGCGGGGCGATGATGGCGCCGACGTTGGCGCCGGAGTTAAAGATGCCGGTGGCCAGCGAACGCTCCGACTGCGGAAACCATTCGGCGACGGTCTTGATGGCCGCCGGGAAGTTGCCGGATTCGCCAATGCCCAGGCAGAAGCGGGCAATGCCGAACTGGAAGACGGTGTTGGCCAGGGCATGGCCCATGGCCGACAGGCTCCACATGCCCATGATCACCATGTAACCGATGCGGGTGCCGACCGTGTCGACAAAGTAGCCGGCCAGAAGCACGCCTGCGGCATAAGCGACCTGGAAGGCGTCGACGACATAGCCGTAGCTGAGCTCGGACATGCCGATGCCGCCGTGCCCGATGGGCAGTTGCAGAATCGGTTTGAGCAGGCCGATGACCTGACGATCCATGTAATTGATCGTTGTAGCCACAAACAACATGGCGCAAATAGACCAGCGCACGTTGCCAATGCGCGCGCCGAGGGAGGGGGTTTCCTTCCTCGGCGCACCAGGTGTTTCGAGAACAGCCATTCGCTTCTCCTTACGACTGGGAATTACAGCTTGTAGGCCTTTTTCACCAGACCATAGGTCAGTTCGTGAGCGACTTCAAAGGCTTCGTCTTCATCCAGGCGGTGTTCGGCGACCAGACGGGCCAGGAAGGCGCAGTCCATGCGGCGGGCCACGTCGTGGCGCGAAGGAATCGAGAGGAAGGCGCGGGTGTCATCGTTGAAGCCCACCGTGTTGTAGAAGCCGGCGGTCTCCGTAGCCTGTTCGCGGAAACGCCGCATTCCCTCCGGGCTGTCGTGGAACCACCACGAAGGTCCGAGGCGCAGGGCGGGATAGTGGCCGGCCAGAGGAGCCAGTTCGCGGCTATAGACAGTTTCGTCGAGCGTGAACAGGATGATGGTCAGCTTGGTCTCGTTGCCGAAGCGGTTGAGCAGCGGGCGCAGCGCCTGCACATACTCGGTGGGTCTGGGGATGTCGGCGCCCATGTCGCGACCGTACTTCTTGTAAATGAGCGGGTTGTGGTTGCGCACACTGCCCGGGTGAATCTGCATGGTCAGACCATCTTCAAGACTCATGGCCGCCATTTCCGTCAGCATCTGGCCGCGGAACAGTTCCTGCTCTTCCTTGGATGAAGTGCCGGAGAAGATCTTGGCATAGAGCGCCTCGGCTTCGGCCTTGGGAAGATCGGCGGTCAGAGCCGTCGGATGGCCGTGATCGGTCGAGGTGCAGCCCTGTTCCTTGAAGAACAGGCGCGCCTTGCGCAGGGCGTTCAGATAGCCGGCCCAGGTCGCGGTATCTTCCTTATAGAGCACGCCGAGTTTGACCAGATTTTCGTGGAAGCCGATGAAGTCGGCGTCGATGACCGGGTCGGGACGGAAGGCGGGCAGAATGCGTTTTCCCCAGCCGGACTTGCGAATCTTCTGGATGGCTTCGAGCGAGTCGAGCGGCGAATCGGTGGTCGACATCACTTCAATATTGAAGCGCTCGAACAGGGCGCGCGGCAAAAACTCCGGGGTGCGCAGCTTGGCGTCGATCGCGTCATAATACAGATCGGCGGTCTTCTCCGAGAGCCGTTCGGTCATGCCAAAGAGATTCTGGAAGGCGAAGTCGAGCCAGAGCCGGCTCGGAGTGCCGCGGAACAAATAGTAGTGCTTGGCGAAGATTCGCCAGACCTCGCGCGGGTTCTCGATCTTGGCCTTGCCGATGCCGAGCGTGTCAAGATCGACGCCCTGGCTGTACAGCATACGGAAGACATAGTGATCGGGCTGGACAAAAAGAGTCGCAGGATCAGGAAACGGCGTATTATCAGCAAACCAGGAGGCCTGTGTGTGGCCGTGCGGGCTGATAATCGGGAGATCCTTTATTTGCGCGTAGAGAGCCTTGGCAATTCTGCGTGCGCTTGGTTCAGCAGGAAAAAGACGATCCTCATGAAGCAACATGGATAAATTCTACCTCCCGGCAGAAATGAATTTTGGGTCGGCCTCCACCGAGGTCAGACCACAGTATACACAGAGCCGCGCGCCACGCGACGTGCTGGCGGACAGCCTTTTATAAAGTGTGTGGAGCGGGGCAGGCAAAGGGTGATACCCTCAGTTTTGCCTTGGGTTTTAGATCAAGAAGAAGGTGACCGAAGGATGGCACGGGCAAAAGAAGAATCACACGAGACGCACCGGACCATGCAGGTGGTTGACCACATCCGTTTTATGATCGAAAACGGAACCTTGAAGTCCGGCGACAAAATTCCTCCAGAGCGCGAATTTGCAAAAACTCTAGGCATCAGCCGCGCCAGCCTGCGTACCGGGATCGGCTATCTGGCGGCCATGGGCGTGATGAAGGTCAAGCACGGTGTCGGCACCTTCGTGGCCGATGGTCCGGCGCAGTTGGGCAAAGCCTCGTTGGGAATGATGGGAGCGCTGCATGGCTTCCAGACCTGGCAGATGTTCGAGGCCCGCATCATTCTCGAAAGCAACATCGCTGCCCTGGCTGCCGAGCGCGGCAAGGAAGAACACCACATGGCGCTGGCCGATGAGGTGGCGGAGATGTTTGCCGTCATGGATAGCCCGGCCGACTATCTGATCCACGATCTGAATTTCCATCGCATCCTCGGGCAGGCCTCATGCAATCCGATCATCGCGGCGCTGATCGAGACCCTCACCTCGGCGCTTTATGACAACCGTCGTAAGACTGTCGAGCGGGCAATCGATACCCGCGAGTCGGCCGAGATGCATCGCGAGCTTTATCGCGCGATTCGCGCCCACAAGCCGCTTGAGGCTCGCAAGCTGATGGAGCAACACCTGCGCATGGCGCAGGAGGCGCAGGGAATGGAACGGCCGATCGAGAAAAAGACCGCGTCGAAGACCGCGCCGCGCCTTCCTGTTCAGGGCTGAGGCGTGACGGCTGCCGCGCGACGCGGTATCGCTTTCATAGAAAACTTTCCGGAAATATAAGTGGCGCGAAAGACAGACCCGCGCATGCGTATACTGTCGCGTGCGCCCAGTCGAGCGGCGGCAAAGCGGTCGGCGTTTTTCGCTCTGGTCGGACCGCAGCGGTTGGCGTAGAGCGATCCATAAAATATTTTGCGTAGGGAAGGGAGAAAGCGCGAGATTCGAATTTTCATGGCAGGTACAGACAGAAGATCTATCCATAATGGAGTGAAGAAATAGGCTTTCGAGTAATTGCAGATTTAAAATAATTTCTTATTGGGATATGAAATATACAAGCGATTTACTTGATAAATATGGAAAAATCGATAAAAGTCGAGCCGCGAAAATAACTTAATTTCCATGTTGACAACGGACACTTTGATGTACGAAACTTGGCGCGCTCAAAAATTGTGGTCAGACCACAACTTCTAAGATGCGACGAGTGGTCACCCCTGATCGTTGAGCTTTCGCGATATTAGCGGAGATGCACGTTAAAGAACGAGTCAAGAATTTCGAGGAGGCACATGGACATGCGAAATTGTTTTCGCAGCCGACGGAGCAGAACAGCCGGCAGGGTAGGTGGATGGGTAGCACCCCTCTGCCTGATGGGACTTATTCTGCTACTGTGCTCGGCTTCAGTTATGGCACAGCTCAGTGGTAAGGGACAGATTACCGGTGTGGTAACCGATAAGACTGGTGCAGTGATTCCAGGTGCGGAGGTGACGGTCCAGAATACGGCCACCATGATCGCGACCGTTGCCAAGACGAACAATGCGGGAAGTTATACATTCTCAGCTCTTGAGCCTGGTATCTTCACCCTGACCGTCAAGGCGACAGGTTTCCAGTCGTTGGAGCAGGAAAACATTCACGTCAACGCCATGGAGTCGGTGGCCTATAACCCGTCTCTGGCTGTTGCCAGCGCGACGACCGAAGAGATTACGGTGACTGCCGAGCCGCCGCAACTCGAGACTTCCAACGCTACTCTGGGCTCTACTATGGAGCAGGAAACCTACTCTGAGTTGCCTGTAGAAATGGGCGCTTATGGCCAGGCCGATCAGCGCCGCGCCACGGACTTTGTTTACCTGATGCCCGGTGTGCAGGGCAATAACACCAACGGCAACGCCACCACCAACGTCGGTATCATCAACGGTTCGGGCAGCAAGGGCGCGGCCTCGGCGGTGTACATCGACGGTATTCCATTTGTGCGCGCCGGTGGCAACGGCGATCCGCGTTATGTGTGGTCGGCCATCTCGGTCGACGCCATCGATCAGTTCCAGGTGCAGACGACCGGCTACTCGGCGATCTATGAGGGCCAGGGCGTCATGAACTATTCGGTGAAGGGCGGTGGTGCCAAGTATCACGGTGCCGTGTATGAGTTTATCCGCAACACGGCTCTCGATACCTGGGGCTTCTGGGCCAAGGCTAATAATTCGGCCGTGGGACATCCGGTCAAGCCCATCGAGCACAACAACGAATACGGCATCAATATCGGTGGCCCTCTGGTTCCTTTCGGCAAACTGAAGGACAAGCTGTTCTTCTTCGAAAACTACAACGGTTATCGCTATTCGAGCGCGACTCCGACGTTGATGACCTTCCCGACGCAGGCTCAGCGGGGCGGTGACTTCACGGCGGCCGGCCTGCCGATCATTTACGATCCTCTAAATGTCGGGACGGCGAAAACCACAATCAACGGCAAGACTTATACCATCAACTGCCGCGGGCAGTTTGGTGTGACCGTCAGTACGACTGGAGGAGGATGCGGAACTCCGAGTCAGGCGTTGAACATCATTCCCAGTGCTCGCTTTTCTTCGATTGCCAAGAACATGCAGAGCTTCCTTCCAACCTCTGGCGTTAGCACAGATCTGCAGAATAACTACGTCGGTACCAACTCAACGGGGTTGACCAACTGGTCGACGACCAGCCGCATCGATTACAATATCAGCGCCAAGGACACCTTTAGCGTGATCGGCGCCATTGGTCGCCAAGCCAGTTCGGTTCCGGTGGGACAGGCTACCTCTGGTCGCAATGTGGGGCCGGTTCCGTATAACTACGGTCAGGCCTACGCTCCGAAGACTGCAGTCTGGACACTGGAAGAGACGCATGTCTTCAATTCCAGCATCGTTAATCAGTTGAAGTGGGGCTATGCCCGCTACAACGGTCCCACATTTACCCCGAACTATTCTTCGCAGTACTCGGCTTTGACGATGGGAATTACTGGCGCGCCTGTAGGACAGGCGACCGGAGCTTTCCCCATCACGACATTCACGGGCACGGATGCGCCGACTGGATGGGGCGGTACGACAGCCAACGTTGTCATTGCTCAGAACTATACGGTGCTGGATAACCTGCAGTGGAACTTTGGCAAGCATTCGATCACCTTCGGTGGTCAGATTGCGTGGCTTCTGTACAACACGACTTCGGCAACCGGTGGTTCGACTCCGATTACCCTCAAGACAACCAATACGGAAACCGCGCAATTTGCCAGTACCAATACGAGCACATCGGGCTTTTCGATGGACTCGACGACGGGCTACTCCTATGCCAGCCTCCTTTTGGGGCAGGCGGATTCGGTAAGCTTTACGGATTACTCCTACCACCCGACGTATGGTGCTCGCTTCCGTGCGATCTCACCTTATGTGCAGGATGACTATAAGGTCAGTTCGAAGTTAACCCTGAATCTTGGTCTGCGTTATGACTTCTTCCCGACCGTGCGCGAAGTCAATAATATGGCCAGTTTCTTCAATCCGAATCTGACGAATCCGGCGACAAGCCTCAATGGTGCTTTGCAGTTTGCTGGCTATGGAACGAATACCTGCAATTGCAAGTCGCCCGTCAACAACTACTACAAGAACTTCGGTCCGCGCCTGGGCTTGGCTTATCAGTTGGACTCGAAGACAGTGATTCGCGGAAGTTACGGCCTGATGTTTACCCACGGTGATGCGGTGGGTGGCAATGCCTACAGTATGGGTACGCTCGGCTTCTCCGCGGCGGGCTCCTGGTCGGTGAGCAAGTCGCAGACAACGGTGCCTTCGTTCGAGTCTGGTGGCACGGACGCATTGCCCAGCTATACGGCAGCTTCTGGCGCGGCTTCGGGCGCAGCCTATGGTACAGGCTATACCACGGTAACCGGTTACACGGGTACGCCTGCGAGCACGAGCTATTATCTCGATCCGTATCTGGGAAGCCGTGCTCCTGAATATCTGAACTGGAGCTTTGGCGTGCAGCGTCAGTTGACCAATGCCATTGCTCTGAATGTGACCTATGTCGGATCGCAGGGCCACTTCCTGCAGATGGATGGATCGAACGCGCGCGGCTATTGGTCGAACTCGCTCGATCCGAAGTACCTGTCTCTGGGAACGCACCTGTCGGATACCGGCGCCACCGCGATCAGCTCGGATTGCACAACCTACGGGTTGACTTGCACGGGCCAGAGCATCTTCACCACGAGCCAGGGCCTCTCGACTCTGTTGAAGCCGTTCCCGTTCCAGACCGTGAGCGATGCCTTTAACTATGTGGCTAACTCCAACTACAATGCCATGCAGGTTGTGGCCAACATTCGTAACTACCATGGCCTGACCACGACGGTGAGTTATACTCTCTCGCGTTCGATCGACAATGGCGGCTACTTCCGCAGCGGCTATGCAATTCCGACAGATTACATCTACAACGCGACTGCGGGTAACTACGTCTCGAACCAGCGCATCGAGCGCACGGTCTCGACATCTAACCAGCCGCAGCATCTGACGGTAACCGCAGTCTGGCGGTGGCCGTTTGGAAAGACCACACTGGCCTCGAACCACTATGAACGGGCGCTTCTGGGTGGGTTTATCTGGTCGGGCGTCTTCCAAGACTATACGGGTTCTCCGCTGTCCGTGACGATGTCGAGTTGCAACACCAACCCGGCTCAGTCCAGTTCCTTCTGCCCGGCTTCGTACAATGCGAGCTTTACCGGTAAGGCGCGTGTCAATGGCCGGTGGGGCAAGGGTGTGACGTTAGCGAACTACAACAGCAAATCGTATATCGATTCGACGGCCTTCGTCAGTACGCCGAGCTACATGTTCGGCAACCTGCCGCGTACCGCTCCGTATAACATCTACGGTCCGGGCAACTATCAGCTTGATCTCTCGCTGTCGCGCAGCTTCCCGCTGCACTTCATCGAGGGGGGCAAGTTCGATTTCAAGGCTCAGTGGTACAACGTCACTAACCATACGCAGTTTTCCGTCGCCAGTACTGCGCTGGGCAGCAGCAGCTTCGGTCAAGTCACGACGAATACGGCTGCCAACCGCAAGGCTGCGCAGTTTACCGCGCGCATCTCCTTCTAATCATCCGCCTAACCACAGAAAGGACTGCCGGCATTGCCGGCAGTCCTTTCTGTGTGCGGTGCCGCGCTCGAATTTCCCTGTGTGGAGCTTGCGAGTTGTCGGTGGAATGCTTGAGCGTCTATGCTGGGTTCGGCGCAAGACCATAGCGTACACAAGAACGTTTCGCTCGTTGGGCGAAGCCATATCTGGAGTTTTCATGAGAGTTTTTCGCTTTTCTATTACCGCGGTAGCGGTCCTTATGGTGTGTGGCGCGATGAGTTGGGCGCAGGGGAAAAAGAAGAATCCCTTGCCGTGGTCGCAGCGCGCGGCCCATGCGGCGATGGCGCGCTGGCCGAACGGTCACCTCGACGGACCAAACGGCAGGCCCGCTCTTAGATATGAGCTCGGCACGTACCTCGAAGGCATCGACGGCGTGTGGAGGAATACGGCCGACGTGCGCTATTACAACTACATCAAGAACGCGGTGGATGAGATCGTAACACCGGACGGGAAGATTCCCACCTACAAGCCGACGGAGTTTCAACTTGACAGCATTTTGATGGGCCGCCAGTTTCTGCGGCTCTACGGTGTGACGCAGGACCAGCGTTATTTGACGGCCGCGACGCTGCTCTATGACCAGTTGCAGAAGCAGCCGCGCACGGCCTCGGGCGGTTTCTGGCACAAGGAGCGCTACACAAATCAGATGTGGCTCGACGGGCTTTATATGGCCGAGCCGTTTTATGCCGAGTATGCCGTGCTCACCCATCACTCGGAGAAGTTCGCCGACATCGCGCTTCAGTTTACGCTGGTCGCCGAGCACATGCGCGACGCGAAGACCGGCCTGCTCTATCACGGATGGGACGAGTCGAAGCAGCAGCGCTGGGCCGACAAGACCACCGGATTTTCGCCCGAGTTCTGGGGACGTGCGATGGGCTGGACCATGATGGCGCTGGTCGATACGCTGGACTATCTCCCTGCCGACGCGCCGGAGCGTAAGCAGCTCATCGCGATTCTCAACGAAGAATCGGCGGCGCTTGAGCGCGTGCAGGATGCGAAGACCGGTCTCTGGTATCAGGTGCTCGACAAGGGCGGAGAGAAGGGCAACTATCTCGAGTCTTCGGCCTCGTGCATGATCGTTTATGCGTTGGCCAAGGGCGTGCGCCGTGGCTATTTGCCCGCGTCCTATCTGACGGTGGCGACGCGCGGTTATCAGGGAATTCTCGCGCACTTCATTCAGGTCGGCCCGGGCGAAGACGTGTCGGTGACCGGTACGGTGAAGGTCGGCGGCCTTGGTGGTACGCCCTATCGCGATGGCAGCTACGCCTACTACTTGAGCGAGCCGGTCGTCGCCAACGATCCGAAGGGAGTGGGGCCGTTCCTCATGGCTGCCACTGAAATCGAGCAGGCGCAGAGGGCCAGGTCGAGCCATGGCGGCGTCCGGCACGCTCAATAGGCGCGATAGGCAACCGGTTCGGCGCGGAAGCTTGTTCCGCTGATGCGCGAGACTTTGAGCAGGACCTCGAAACTGGGAAAGTCGGCGGTTGCGTGCAGCGTGTTCTTTAGCCGCGCCATCTGGTCTTCCGCGGTGAGAAACTCGGCGGCCGCTGCCGTCGAGTCGGAGTCGATTCCCGCCAGAATCAGCACATGCCCGGTGTGGCTCGGGTTGGGCAGATAGGCGATTGCACTGTAGGAAAAGAAGTCGCCCGATGCGCCGAAGACCACATCGTAGGCGGTCTGTTCGCCTGGCTTGGGATTGCGATTACGAATAAATCCGCGTGAGTGCGCATCGTCGTAGTCGGTGATGAAGTTGACCTGATCGTCGAAGATGTGGTCCCAGGGAACGGCCTTTCTGCCGCCAATCAGCACAACATTGTCGCGCTTGAGATCGTCTGCCGTGTAAAAGCGCGTCCAGATGAGGTTGCGCGGGTAGTGGGCCGGAATCTGCGATTGAATCGTTTGCGCGGCGCGGATGGCGCCGAAGGTGACCAGATTGTGGTTGTAGACCTGAAAGGCGTCGTTGCGCCGGTCTTCGCTTAAAGGCAGCGACTGCATGCGACGCACGAAATTGCGACTGACATAGTCGCCCAGGCTGACCGGGCTGCCGGTAATGTCTTCGATGACGCTGGCCGAGTCGTCGGGAAAAACCAGATCGGTTTGCTGCTGCGCATTGAGAAAGCCATTCCAGAAGGCCGAGGCGGCGGGCTTGTTCTTCCAGGGGAAGAGAAGCGATTGCAGTTGGGCGTTTTCCCGGTAAAGGAAAAGACATCCAAGGGCCAGCAGGAGGCAGAGCGCGGGCCAAATCAAATTCCATCTGAAGGTCTTCGCAGTAGGATTTTTCTCGGGTGTTGCGACGGGGTTTTCTGGCGGCTGCGACGGTTGCAGTTCGACGGCTGGCTGCGCGCGGCGGTGGAAGACCGGTTTGTAGCTGCCACGTGGAATCTCGCAGAGGAACGGCTCTTCCGCGCCTGCCGAGGAGAAGTACGCCTCGATTCGCTTGCGCAACTCGGTGGCGTTGACGCGGACAATATTGTCCTGGCTGCGGTCGTAGTTCTGGGGACGGCCGAAAACCTTGGCGCCGATCTCCTGTTCGTGCATCTCCGGGCTGTTCGTCTTAAGGGACTGTTTGCCGACATAGAGCAAAAAATCCCTCAGACGCATCGAGCGGCTGAAGTGCTCACTGGCGGCAATGCGCTCGATCAGCGCCCAACG
>Ga0224528_1000845_pt1 | contig 22332 bp, 10 predicted proteins | sample CBST25metaG_2_FD_179888 | JGI IMG/M metagenome (GOLD analysis project Ga0224528, IMG submission 179888) | Peat soil microbial communities from Stordalen Mire, Sweden - C.B.S.T25 | ecosystem: Environmental > Terrestrial > Soil > Wetlands > Peat | place: Sweden: Norrbotten County, Stordalen Mire...
AGCACTACGCTTCCGTGCGACATTTACTTCAACTCGGGCACTCCTTGCGTGGCGGCGCACAGCACGACGCGCGCTTTATTTGCCACGTACAATGGACCGCTCTACCGGGTGCAGCGCGCATCCGACAACGCTTCGCTCGATATCGGATTGCTCAAGGCGGGTGATTACGCCAATAGCGCAACGCAGGACACCTTTTGCTCTGGCACCTATTGCACGGTCACTCGCATCTACGACCAGACCGCGAATCATAACGATCTGACCATCGGACCTGCCGGCGGCGCCGATCCGGCCGATGTAGGTGTGCCCGCCAATGGCCTGCCGGTGGTCGCCGGCGGCCATCCGGTCTACGGGCTTTCGTTTACAGGAGGCCAGGGGTATCGCAACACCAAGACGACAGGCATTTCCGCGGGTGGCGAACCGGAAGGAATGTATATGGTGGCAAGCGGCACGCACGTGAATAACAATTGCTGCTTCGATTACGGCAATGCCGAAGTCAGTGGCAACAATACCGGCAATGGCCACATGGATGCCGTCAACTTCGGCGTCGAGTGCTGGTTCCTTCCTTGCGAGGGGGCAGGCCCCTGGGTACAGGCGGATCTTGAAAACGGGCTCTTCGCATCGGACTGGGGTTACAACACGAATCCCGCCAACACGGGCTTGCCTCAACCCTTCGTCTCGGCTTGGCTGAAGAACGATGGCCAGACAAAAATGGCCCTGAAAGGTGGCGATGCACAGTCCGGGACGCTAACCACCGAGTACGCGGGCAGCCTGCCGACAGTCACGTCCGGTTATATCCCCATGAGTCAGGAAGGCTCGATCATTTTGGGGATCGGCGGAGACAATAGCAATAACTCGGTAGGTAACTTCTTCGAGGGAGTAATGACCGGCGGCTATCCGACGGACGCCTCGGAAAACGATGTTCAAGCCAATATTGTCAACGTGGGCTATGACGTTGTCACTCCAAACTCCGCCACTGCCGGAACACTGGTGGCGGGCGCCGAGATATCCATCAAGGTCACTTCGTCGGGCTACACCAACTACTATCTGCGACGCGAAGGGAACGACGGCGCCTACGGCTATGGAGCCATCATCGCTTCGCAGCTCACTTCTTCGAGCGCATCGTCAGATCTGGCCGACGCCACATGGGTCGTTCGCGCAGGACTTGCCGACCCGGCCTGCTTCTCGTTTGAGGCGCGTAGCCATCCGGGCGAATTCATCCGCCACTACAATTACATCGTGTATTCGGAGCCTTGGACCGGCCAACCGGGCACTGCCCAAGATGCCACCTTCTGCGCGGTAACAGGGAATGCGGGCAGTGGATACTCCTTCCAGTCGAAGAACTACCCGACGAAATACATCCGTCTGTACATGGGCAGTGCGTTTGTCGCTGCCGATGGCGGAAGTAATACCTGGGACGCCACAGCCGATTACAAACAGGACAGCACCTTCCAGGTTGCATCCCCCCTGAAACCTTAATGGAGGGCACCTATTCACAGCCTCTATCCTGTTCGGATACAAGCTGAGGATAGGCAGGAAGAGCTCCGGCAGAGCTTGCCTCTGCCGGAGGATGTTTAAACTCCGGCCATGTTCTCGGGCAGAGCGGGTAAACCTGCGAAGTTGGAGGAGCAGTGACCACGATATATAGAATCGTGCCTATCTTGTTTTCACTCACAGCCACAACCTGCAGGCTGCTGTCATTCTCCCGCGTAAAGTTCATCATAAGTCGGCGCGGCCGGCCGAAGCCCCGGAGGCCGAGGTGGAAGCGCTATCGTCGCGGCGTTTCGATGGCCTGAAGCTGCTGGTAATCTACATCGACGGACTCGTCTTCGGCGACTACACCATGATTGGCGCGGTGGGCGTCGACAGCGAAGGCAACAAGCATGTGCTGGACTATCTGCCAAGGACCAGCGGGTCGCAAAAGAAACGGCGCACATGCAACTCGATGCCGACCGGAATGCCCTTCCAAGGCAAATCGCCGAGCCGCCGCTTGTACCAACTGTGAGTGCGCTGCAATAGCCGCTGGCAAGCTGGGCAACGGCTTCGCTCAGCGGCCGGCCGCTGAACCATGACGCGCCGGGCCCGCCCGTAGGCCTGCAATCAGTCCAAAGCCACTTCGCCGGCATCTGGCAATAGCGTCCGTTGTCCCATAGCCGTCGCGATACATCGTCGGAACCTGAGCCGTTGTAAAGCCGATCACCCCGCAGGCAAAGTGCCTGCCATGGTTCACCAAAGGTGTCGAAGAACCACTTTTGCATCAGCCGCGACACACGCGTAGCTCTGCGCTTCATCAGTCGCGCCCGGCCTCTGCAGTACGGCCTTCTGCGGATAGGGGCATAGAAGAGCTTCTTTCAACTGCCGACCGCCCGTTGCACGAATCGCTCCGGGAGCTTTCCCCTGTTCCACCCAATCCGCGAGGATGCCCAGCCCATCGCCAAAAGATGGCCCGAGCCCGCTACCGCAATGCGCTTCTCCCGGTACCAGGTAGAACCGCAGGAACCCATGCACGGCAGCCCCGTAACGATTTCTGAGAGCCTCCACGTAGCGGATCGAGCCCACAGGTGCAATGATCGGATCTGCCCAACCATGGGTCAGCAGAATCTTCCCTCCATGCGCCTTGAATGCGTCCAGGTTGGGGTCGGTCGCATTCACCACGGAGGATAGATTGTTTTCCGCCGTTTCAGTGTCCTGATCGAAACGGAATGCAAAGATCCCGCGCCATTCTGCTCCAAGCGCTGCTCTCAACAGGGCTTCGTACGGCATGGAACCACCACCTCGATCAGCACCCAGCAAAGCCTTCCATTGGCTCTCGCTTCCGTAAGCCAGGCCCGGATAGATCTGCTGTCCCGATTGTGGATTCCTCGGCCCCTCGTAGACCCGCTGGATCGCCGCGATCTGCTCCTGGGTAAAACATCTGTCTGAGCGGTCCTCGGCACCGCACTGAAACTTTGTCACATCGACGTGGCAGGCCGTGGGATCCATCACGACTCCGGCTATCGAAGGGCACGTGTTCGCCACCATGGTGCTCAGGCGTTCCAGTTGCACCGGCGACAGGATCGTCGTCCCATCGGCACGGTGCATTGCGAGCCAGTTCCAGAGGATGGCAACGTGAAGGTCGACGCGATCGTTCGCTGGCGCACCGGCGAAGATGCCGTCGTAGTCCTCGGGAAACCGCTGCGCTTCTGTCAATCCTTCCTGGCCGCCGCTGCTGCAACCGCTAAAGTACCTTTGCTTTGGCGCCTTGCCGTAGAAGGCTTTCACCAGTTCCCGCGCCGCGACGGTCATGTCGTGAACGGAGCGGGAAGCCCAGTCCGCCATCTCGTCCGGAGAGGGAAAGTAGCCCGCATCCGGTGAGGTACCGGTATCGGTATTGGCAACTGCGTAATGGGATCGAAGCCCAGCGACCAAAGGTTGATAGGTTATATGTCCAGCGAACCCTCCGTTTCCAGTGCCTAAGAGCTTGCCATTCCAATCGTCTGTTGGCAGCCATACCTCAATCCCGATATGCGACTTGGCCGAGGGGTGAGCCACGACGGTAACGCGGCAAAACTCCTGCAGCGCGGTCGAGTCCACCCCAGTGATATTCATGGCCGAGTTAAGTCCCCCCGCGGGCACCACTTCAGCGACATGGACGTCCATGTCCTGGATCTTGAGCCGCGTCAAATCCTCGCATCGTGTTGTAGCATGGATGGCAACGCAGCCAAACAGCATTACAAGAACGATTTGCAATAAAGCAACTGTGCTTCGCCTGCCGATAACGTGCTTCACCTTAGCCATTCTTTCCAACCTCACGAGACGGTTCTGTTGCAAAGTTTTGGAGGCAGAGACTTGGTTAGCCTGACCGCCCCCAAAACTTTGCGCACTCTCGAGAGAAACCCTCCACTCTCTTGTTTTCTCACGGATTCGAATTGTGATTGAGCACCGTCATGGAGCGACGGTAATATACACAGTCGCGGATGCGGTCGCATAGCCGACCCCATCAGAGTACGTTGCGGAGATGGAGTGAGAGCCGGCAGCAAGTGCCGCCGTGGTGTCGGCAGCTTGGCCGCTGGAGTTGACCGGAACGGTAGAAAGAAGCGTTGTGCCGTCGTAAAAGGACACGACGCCAGTTCCGTTCGGAGAACCAGCGCTCCAGGAGGTAACCGCCGCTTGGAACGTGATGCTTGTTCCAGCGGGAGTGTACCAACTGGAAGGCGTGAGCGCCACACCGACCGGGGCCGGTGTCACGCTGAATATCTCGGTCTGCGGTGACGCAGCGGCGAAGTTTCCTTGCTGCAGATAGCTGATCATCACCGAGTGGCTGCCGACCAGAGGCAAGTTAATCGTGAATTGCGCATTGCCCCAATTCAGCGCCACACTTATCGGCTGTCCACCGTCGTAGCTGTAGTTAATCGAGCCCTGCGGCGCACCCGCATTCGAGCTTGCATTGACCGTGCACTGATAGTTTCCGCCGTAGGGGTACGAAGAGTTCCAGCACGATGCGCTGAGTTTGACCGGCACCGGCGCCACGGTCACTGAGACGGGGGCGGAGCTGCCGGATGGATTGTTCGGATCTCCGGAATAGACGGCGGTCAGGATGTGGGCCCCGGCATTGAGTCCCGGAGAGATGTACCAGTAGGCACAGCCATTCCCCTGCAAGGACTGCGTGGTGAGAAGAGCTGAGCCATCATGGATCTGAACGGAACCGGTGGCGCTGGTCCCTCCGGCTGGCGTTACGCAGGCGGTTGTGTTTGTCGCGCCGGGGAAAACAAGTTGGGTGGCCGACACCTGCAAATTAACCGCAGCGTTGTACACGGTCACAGCAAAGGTCCCGAGTTTCGAAGAATCCTCACTGCTGGTCGCGGTGATCGTGACGATGCCCGAGGTGGCCCGCGCGCTGAAGAGTCCGGACTGGCTGATGGCCCCGGCGCTTGCCGACCAGACCACCGCGGAGCTGTAGGGCCCAGTTCCGTTGACCGTCGCCTGGCAGGCGTCGGTAGTGGAGTACGACAAGTTAGTTGCCGGACAGGTGACACTCACACTGGTAACGATCGGCACGCTTCCTGAAAAAGCTCCGATGCTGAGTGGCGAAGTCAACGGATTTTGATAGTAGTCGACCGCGCCACCGTCGGGAACGGCAAGCCCCGTCCCGAGAGCAGCGGAAGCCGCCTTTATCTGATAAGCGCTCGGGCAGGGTTGTGGCCCAGCAGCGCCGCCCGGCGTCCAGTCGCACGTTCCCCCGTTTCCGGGATTGGTGAAGACCGGGTCACCCCAGACGGCCGCGGTTTCTATCCCAGAGGTCTGCCAATCCGAGATGCTGTTATATGTGCTGGTTCCCCAAAGCCACGTGGGGCTGGCGCTCGAATCATAGAGATTGTTCGATAACGTCATACCCGATTGCCCGTACGGATTGTTGTACAGGTTCACTCCGCCATTTGGGTTGTTCATGTCGCAGATATTGTCCTCAATCAGAGAACCATTCGCCCAGGTTCCAGCGGCATACCCAAAGTAAAAGCAGGAGGGCACGGCGTTTCCCCGCTCCGCCAGGTTGTTGAAGAAAGTATTTCCGTAGATGTAGGCTGGGTTCGGTGGCGCATTGGGAACGATGACAAGCGCTCCCCCTTCAGCGGCTTCCCAATCGTCATTTTCGGAGATGTTGTAGCGATAGGTATTTGGCCCCCAAGTGGTCCCGCTGGGGTTCCCGTTATACCCAAGATAGCCAGCTCCGGCATTGTGGTGTGTGTAGTTGTATTCGACGATTGAGCCAGTGGTGCCGCCGTCGAGATCGATGCCGTTCCAGTCGCACCCAGCGGTATAGTTCGGCGCGGGCTGAACGTTGTAGACCTCGTTGAAAGCAACCGTGACCTTGCTGGAATTGTAGGTTTCAATGCCGGATGCTCCTCCGCACGAAGTCACGTTTGCGCCAATGTCATGAATCTGGTTGCTTTGGATTGTGCCGATGTTCCAGCCGTCGGCCACAATCCCGGCGCCACTTGAAGAAGCGGGCATGCCCAGGTTGTAGACGAGATTCCCCTGCACAAGCACGTTGTTTATGTTGCGGCCGTAACCGTATCCGCCTACACCCACTCCGTCAGGAGATGCCACGGTAGCGCCGTGAAGGTTGTTGTTCAGTATCTGGACGTTGTTGAGCGGCCCGTTATTGCCGTTCATTGCATAACCGATCACCCAGATTTCGCCCCCGTTTGTGCTGCCGCTGACAGGTGCAAATCCGGTGATTTCGGAGTTCTTCACCACCATCGTCTGGGTCGGCCAGGAAGTGGATTGATTCTCCAGGAGCACTCCATAGATCGTGCTGCTCCCATTGACGATTTTGAGACCGTCGATGGTAAAACCATTGACGGCATCCGCAGTGATTGCAGCCCCCTTCGTGCCTGTGCAATTCGAAGTGAGGGTGGCGATCCCATCGTAGGAGTTGACGATAAACGGATTCACCGAAGTGGACGAAGGCACGTTCTTGGAGTTGAATGTCAGGCAGCCGGTAAAGGTCTGGCCCCCTTGAAACGACACAATAGCGCCTACGGGAAAGGCAAAGCTATTGACCTTGGCGATGGTCTGCCAGGGTGCGTCCAAGGTGCCTGGATTGCTGTCGCTGCCTGTCGGCGATACGTAATATTGGGTAGGCTGCAGCGTGGTCGCGGAAGCTTCATCGGAGGGTGAAGACTCGCCCGTTCCATTGACTGCTTCGACGCGATAATAGTAGGTCGTCCCGAAAGTCAGTCCGCTATCGAGAAAGGCTGCGTCCGCGATGCCCACGGCTACCATGTTTGATGCTGAGGGAGTAAAACCGCTTTCGACATCGCGAAAGATGTTGTAGCTCCATGCCCCGGCGGAGGCAGACCAGGTCAGGTTGATGCGATCGACAGCGGTTGCAGTAGCCGTAACACCCGTGGGTGTCGCCGGAGGAGTAGTTCCTGCGCCGACTCCAGTGCCCGCATCGGTCCCAGAATAGGCGCCGATGCTTGGAGGATCAGTGAGCAAACTCTGAAAGTAGTCCACCCCTCCGTTACTTTGCACGTCAACGCCTGCTCCGAGCGCAGGCGAACCCGACTGCAAGGTATACGCTTGCGGGCAGGACTGAGGGCCGTTGCCAACAGACGGCGTCCAAGTGCACGTGCCGCCGTTGCCCGCGGAAGTCAGAAGCGGGTCAGCAAGGACGGGGTTCGTCTCGCGGCCAGTCGCCGTCCATTTGGCAAGTGTGGTATAGGACGTGCCGCTCCAACGCCAAACCGGATTATGACCCGTGGTGTAGTAAAGATTGTTGCTCAGGGTCATACCCGTTTCACCATTCGGATTGTAGATGAAGTTTCCGTTGCGCCCGTATTCGTCGAAGTCGTTCATCACGCAAATATTGTCGGCAATCAGCGAACCGGCTGCCCAGGTTCCGGCAGAGTAACCGTAGTAGAAGCACGCGCTGGATCCTGTCATTTTTTTCTCAGTCGTGACATTGTCAAAAAAGGTGTTGCCATAGATATAGATCGCGTTCTGCGGTGAATTCGGGATGATGGCAAACAGTCCACCTTGCGCCTCCGACCAGTCATCATTTTCTGAGACGTTGTACCTGTAAATGTTCGGTCCCCAGGTCGTGCCTGTGGGGTTTGAGTCATACGCTTGCAGACCTGCTCCGGCGTTGTGATGGGTGTAGTTGTATTCGACTGTCGAATTCGTGGTACCGCCATCCAGATCGATCCCATCCCAGTCGCAGCCTTTTGTACGGGTTGGCGTAGGCTGCACGTTATATATTTCATTGAATTTGACCGTAATCTTGTTGGAGGAATACGTTTCAATGCCCGATGGGCCACCGCAGGAAGTAACATTGGCCCCAACATCGTGAATGACGTTGTATTGAATCGTGGCCTGACTCCATCCATCGGCCAGAATGCCAGCGCCGGTCGCGGATGCGGGCATTCCTAGGTTATAGACAGTATTTCCTTGAACCAGGACATTGGTGATGTTTTCTCCGTACCCGTAACCGCCGATGCCGTTGCCGTCGCCCGACGTGATAGTCGCTCCGTGCAGGGTATTATTCAGAATTTGAATGTTCTTGAGCGGCCCGTTGTTACTGTTCATCGCGTATCCAACAATCCAGATCTCACCACCATTGGGGCTACCGCTCACCGGCGCAAAACCGCTGATCTCTGAGTTCTTCACAACTAGATTTTGCGTCGGCGTATTCGACGTCTGATTCTCCAGCAATACCCCGTAAATCGTGCTTCCGCCGTTCACGATGCGTAGCCCATCGATCGTGAATCCACTGACGCTGTCTCCCGTGATCGCCGCGGCGCTGGTGCCGCTACAGCTCGAAGAAATGGTGGCGGCGCCTGTGCCGTAGGAATGGACGGTAAACGGCGTCGAGGCGGAAGACTGCGGCACATTCGCTGTGTTGAAAACCAGGCATCCGGTGAAGGTTTGGCCTCCGGCAAAGGAAACCGTGCTTCCCTCCGCAAATGTAAACGCGTTTACCCGAGCGATGGTCTGCCATGGAGAAGCTGGCGATGTTCCAGGATTATTGTCATTCCCGCTCGCCGACACATAGTAATTCTGTGCTTCCAGCCCCGAGACAAGACCAAGAACGCCGACCGCCACGATTCCCATTTGCCACTGGCAACGTGTGAACTTCGAGAATTTCTGTCTTCTCCACGGGTAGAGGAGTTCGGCCATTCGTAGTACCGCGGCAAATGGATTGCTCATAAACTTCATTCAAATCCTCCAGAATTGTTTCAATCGCCCTCAATCGCGATACCGGCAAAGGACAAAAGATGCACCTGCAGCCCGCGGTTCGACGCGAAATCTCAGTTGAGTTCCACAAACCTTCGCGAAGATGCACGGCATCCTGTGTAAGCCCGTGTGGCTTGAGGTGAACAGTGTCTTGAAGTTTGTTACGGGTAACATGGCTTTGCTTTCAATCGTTTGCAGCAGAGCCGCAGAGATTCTTAATCACATGATCTGATTGGCGTCGTTGCATGGATCGGGCAAAGGACGAGCTTTCCTCTTCCCTCCGGATTTCCGAGTGGAGAAGTCGCCATGAGTTGCAGGTGTCCTTTGGTTGTATCGTCCATTGTCTATAGATCCAGGAATTCTTTGGCCTATCGCGGAATCATTCCGCATATCCGGGAATCCGAACGGATCTACAGCACCGCATGAGCGGAGATGACCGACTTGTAGTACTCCGCGCTAAGCTTGGGCGTGCGCTTCTGGGTCTTGAAGTCCACGTAGTGGATGCCGAAGCGCTTGGAGTAGCCATCGGTCCACTCGAAGTTGTCCAGCAGGCTCCAGAGGAAGTAGCCCTTGATCGGATAGCCCTCGCTGGCGGCGCGCTGCAGGTTGGTGATGTGGTTGCGCAGGTACATTACGCGATCAGTGTCCTCGATGCGGCCTTCGGCGTTCGGCACGTCATCCGACGAGCAGCCGTTTTCGGTGATGAAGATGCCCTTCGGCTTCCAAAGCTCGCTTACGTTTCGTACCGCCCAATAAATACACTCGGGGCCAATGGCCAGCCACGGCGAGGCCATATGCGGGAAGGAGCTGGGGCGCGACTCGATGGCGTAGCCTCGGGCCGAACCATCGGCACAAACATAAGTGGGGGTATAGACGTTCAGGCCGACAAAGTCGAGTTTCGAGCCGATAGCTTCCATGTCGCCCGGCTGCACCTTGGGGGCGTTGGCGCCTTCCTTCTCCAGGTACACATCGAGGTAGCGGCCTTCCATCAGTGCGGTCAGGAATGGTGCGTTATGCTCGCGGAAGGCCTTCTGCGCGGCGGCAATGTGCTCGGGAGTCTCGATCACCGGAACCATGACCGTGGCATTTTCGGCCAGGCCCACCTGGGTGCCGGCGGAGGCATTGGCGCGGATGGCCAGGACGCCGAGTCCGTGCGCCAGAATGCCGTGGTGGCGCACCTGGTTGACTTCTGCCTCCCCAAGCTTGAGGCCCGGGGCGAAGCTGCCTTCGCGATGACCGACGTCGGTGAAGCAGGAGAACTCGTTGGTCGTCATGAAGTGCTGAATGCGGTCACCCAAATTCCTGGCGATAAAGGCAGCGTAGTCGGCAAAGGCCTTGGCTGTGTCGCGGGATTGCCATCCCCCCGGCAACGCCGCGGGCAGGTCCCAGTGGAAGAGGGTCACATAGGGTGTGATGCCCGCTGCGTGAAGCTCGTCGAGAACGCGCTTATAGTAGTCCATGCCTGCCGGATTCACCTGCCCCTTGCCCGTGGGGAAGATGCGCGACCAGCTAAGGGACATACGATAGACGCCGACGCCCAGGTTCTTGAGCAACTGAATGTCTTCCTTGTAGCGATGGTAGCTGTCGTCGGCCACGTCACCCGTCTCGCCGTTGAAGGTCTTGCCTGGAATGTGGGAGAAAACATCCCAGTTGGAAGGTCCGCGGCCATCGTCCTTGGCCCCGCCTTCAATCTGATACGCGGAGGTGGCGCATCCCCACAGAAAGCCCTTCGGAAAGGCGCGCTTCGATGCCTCCGGTGTGGCCGCGGCAGCGGTCCTCGGCAACCGAACACCTGCAAGCGCCGCTAGAGCGGCTGCGCCCATTCCAAACTGACGGCGAGTGAACTTTTTCATTCTGTCTCCTCTCGATGCTGACTCATTCCGACGGCTGCGGTTTGCAGGCTCATGGGTGTCTGCAACGAATAACTCTTTCGTTCCGGCCGGGCCTAGCGCACGGCGTTGGCGGCGATCACAGCCTTGTAGTACTCGGCGCTGAGCTTCGGTGTACGCACCTGCGTCTCGAAGTCCACATAGTGGATGCCAAATCGTTTTGAGTAGCCAAAGTACCACTCGAAGTTGTCGAGCAGGCTCCAGAGGAAATAGCCTTTGATGGGATAACCCTCCGCCGCGGCGCGCTGCAGATGCCCTATGTGGTTGCGCAAGTACATCACGCGGTCCGTGTCGTTCACCCGGCCGTCAGCCGTCATCTCATCGTTGGCCGAGCAGCCGTTTTCCGTGATGTAGATGCCCGCAGGCTTCCAGATCTCCGACACGTTCCGAATGGCCCAATAGAGGCTTTCCGGTCCAAACGAGAGCCACTCCGATGCCATGTGCGGATACGACGTGGGCTGCGGCTCGATCTTGTAGCCCTGGGGCGAATCGTCAGCTCGCACATAGCCTGTGCCGTAGACGTTCAAGCCCACAAAATCGAGCTTGGAGCCGATGGCCTCCATATCGCCCGCCAGCACCTTGGGAGCGTTGGCGCCTTCCTTCTCGAGGTAAACGTCGAGATAACGGCCTTCCAGCACAGCGGTCAGGAAATGGGCATTGGTTTCGCGGGTTGCCTTCTGGGCTGCCGCGATGTGTTCTGGCAATTCGATGACGGGTGCGAAGGTGCCGGGATTTTCCGCCAGTCCTATTTCAGTTCCCGGCTGAGCGTTGGTGCGGATGGCCTGCACACCCCACCCATGCGCTAGCAGGCCATTGTGGCGCACCTGGTTGGCTTCGGCCGCAGGGAGAACCAGGCCAGGAGCCGAACGACCGCCTTGGCGATACCCGTGGTCAGTGAAACCGCCGAACTCGTTGGTGGTCATGAAGTGCTGGATGCGATCGCCCAGGTTCTTCGCGATGAAAGCGGCATAGTCGGCGTAGGCTTTAGCGGTGTCGCGAGACTGCCAGCCTCCGGGCAGTGCAGCGGGCAGGTCCCAGTGGAAAAGGGTCACGTAGGGCGTGATGCCGGCTTCGCGCAGTTCGTCAAGCACGCGTTTGTAGTGGTCGAGACCACGGGGATTTACCTGGCCCTTGCCCTCGGGAAAAACGCGCGACCAGCTAATCGACATGCGATAGGCGCCAACGCCCAGGTTTTTCAATAACGCAATGTCTTCCTTATACCGGTGGTAGCTATCGTCGGCCACATCGCCTGTATCGCCATGGAAGGTCTTGCCGGGGATATGTGAAAAGACATCCCAGACCGAGGGGCCGCGCCCGTCGTCCTTTGCGCCTCCCTCAATCTGATAGGCGGCAGTGGCGCAGCCCCAAAGGAAGCCCTTGGGAAAGGCACGCGCGGGAGTTGGCGCAGCGGCAGCGTGCAATTCTTCAGTCAGCTGAATTCCAGCGATCGCAGCGGCCGAGCCGACGCAAAAGGAACGGCGAGTGAATCGATTCATTGTGTCCTGTCTCCGGAGAGCGAGGCTCATTCTGATGCTTAACTTCGGTCCACCGGCCAACGCTTGAGCGGATCATGCGGGATCGCCGGAAGGATTGTCTGCATAACAAGAGCCGATGGCATCTTGGACCTATTGCGAAGTCGTGTCAGCACCCAAATGGCGTTGTGAAGCAAACGCCTCATTCACATGTAGGATCGCGTTGTGCTTGCGGAGCTCTCGCTGCAAGGCTGGAATTGAAATGTCCTGAACCGCTATGCGCCTCTCGACCGCCAGGGCAGCTGCCACTCCTGTGGCTTGGCCGATGATCATGTACTGCGGCTCCATGCGCACCGAAGAGTAAGCCGCGTGGGTCGCCGAGAGGCACACTGGAACCAGCAGGTTCAACAATTCGGATCGTTTCGGCGTAATGCTCCCATAAGGGATCTCGTAGGGCTGCACCGGAACCTGCACATCGCCTTCATTCTGCACCGTTCCATCCGGCATCGCAATTCGCTGGGTGTTATGCGAATCGCTGTTATAAGAGCCCATTCCAATGGAGTCCTCTTTGCTGCGCTCGGTCTGCAAGTCGGCCTGGCGGATGACGTACGCGCCCACCATGCGTCTCCCTTCGCGGACATAGAGTTGATTCGGCCAGTGGTTTGTGTCTGCAAATTCGTCCTTCGGCAAACCCCATTGGTTCACTTCGGCCCTCACGGTCTCAGGGACGCTCTGGTCCTGCGACAGAAAGTAAAGCATCGACTGAGTGTAAAGAAGGTGCTCCTGCCAGATAGCCGACTTGTCCGCGTACGATGCCTCCGGGTATTTCCAGCTATGGCCGATATAGTCGGTCGAGAGCGGACCGTTGTTATTGAAATCCGCCTTATGGTTCGGAATCTGCACCGGATTGAACAGGTCTCTCATCACCGGCGCGCGACCGCGATGCGCGGGGAACTCCTTGAGGTACCGCTCCAGCAGAGCAAATCGTGAACGATCGTATCCAGCGGGCTTGGGAAAGGGTAGGCGATTCTCCGGATCTGTGGTCAAGATAAGTCGGAAGTTATAGGCCTGCACTTTCTTGTCGGCGGATCCTGCCGGAGCTAGGGGGCCAGGATCGACTTCCGGATAGAGCCTATGTTGTTCGTCGTAGGCGGACATCGACCATCTGAACTGGTGCGCGGGTGTATGGCCGCGGACGCCACCCAAGCTCTCGTCGTATTCCTTCGAGCCCTCTCGTCCCCACGTATAGCTGACTCTGGCCTGCGCCATCAAGTCGCCTTCATACGTGCAGTCTGCAAACACCTTCGCGCGCCACTGCTTGCCGTCCAAAGTAGTGAGAGAGACGATCCGCTTGTCCTTCAGGACAACTCCATCATTTTCACGAACCCGCTCGTGAAAGTAGACAGTGATCCGGGGATTGTTCAACATCGAGCGAAAAATCTCTTCGTCCACATGCGGTTCGGAGAGCCAATGGGATGGGCGATCCAGATCGTGTACGCCATAGTGTGCCGCGGCCTTGAGATAGAATTCGCGGACGTAGCCGCCAATAATCGTGTAGTGGCCAAGGTCCGTTGCCGAAAGGCCCCCGGTTACCATTCCTCCCACGTGCGCTCCGGGCTCCAGGACAATAACCCGCAGTCCTTCGCGCGCGGCAGAATAAGCGGTCATCACTCCGGCTGCCGTTCCGCCATAAACCAGCAAATCCGCCGGTGGGTCAGGTTCCGCGAGCACAGGATGCACCGAGGCGATAGCTCCCAAAAAAAGTGCAGCAATGCGAATGCAATGGTTCTTGAGTGTCATAGATCTTCCGTGCCTTAACTCCAGGTGCAGACTTGCGTCTATGTTGAGTAGGACTCCGGTAACTGGAGCGCAGATAACATGCAGAGTGCACACTTCAGCTGAACGGATCCACCTTGATTGGCGCTCTGCTCGATGAAGCGCGGCGGGGAGGGACATATTCCACTCCCCGCCCCGAATTCTGATTATGGCTCGGTGTTATACAGAACAATGGCCGCATCTGCGCGAGTCACCACTGTGTCATAAGCGCCTGTCTCGGCTTGAAGCCCACGGGTGAAACCTACCTGAAAAAATAGAGCGCAGCAGAAACACAAGGCCCCTGGAGCGGCACGTTTGATGCGATTTAGCTTCATAGAAAGGAGTTTTCCGTTTGTCTTGCGTCGGGGCCTGCATGAGGCATGGTTAGCAATCGAGCCGCAGCGGATAACCAAGATCATCCGCTGCGGCTCAACACTTGTTATCGGTTGGTTAGAAGTGCAGTTTCCCACTCAGTTGGATGTTCCGAGGAAGGTTGCTCTGTCCAGTGATGGAGCCAAAGGACGTGCTCCCAACCGAGGTATTGGGCAAGCCAAAGTCGACCTTATTGAGTACGTTGAAGAATTCCCCGCGCAGCTCGAAAGATACCGCGTCGTGGATCGGGAAATTCTTGATGACAGACACGTTATCGTCAAACGAAACCGGTCCGCGCAAGTTGCCCGCCGAGCGGGGAACGGTTCCCAACTCGAAAACCTTCGGCAAGCGGAAACCAGACGGATTGAAATACCCCTGCCCGCCGTTGTAGCCGAGACGTTTGTGAATGTCGCCGGACGTGAGAGTCGATGAGCCGGTAAACACTGGCCGGCTTCCGGAAAAGCTCGGCGCGCCAGATACCGATAGGTTAGTCGCGAAACCGCTGTACGCATCGATGATGGCGTTCACCATCCAGCCGCCAATCACCTGATTGCTCCAGCCGGGCAGGTTGCCGCCGAACCTCTTGCCCTTGCCGAAGGGCAGAGGGTAAGTCGCCGTGCCTGCAATGCGATGCGGCGCGTCCGTGGCCAGAATCGAGTGCTCATGGCTGAGAGCGTAGAAGCTCTGGATGCCGGGGTTGCCGGTAGAGTTCAGGAAGCCGCTGGTCAAGTCACTCACGTTGCCCAACGCCTTCGAAAAGACGTAAGAAATCGATCCGGTCAAACCGCCCGGACGGTTGATCAGCAAGGAGGCCTGCACTGCGTTGTAGGTTACCGAGCCCGCGTCATAGTAGGAGGTTTGCGCCGACCAGTTCTGAAGGCCGGAGATGGCGCCGCTCGTGTACTGCGGAAAGGCGCTCTGCAACTGAATGGCTTGCACCTGCGGCTTGGTCAAGACGCTACCAGATGCAACGCCACTCGCTCCGTAAAACGGATTTGCCACGGTGGTCTTTTGCAAGGCGTCGGCATAATCTTTGTCGTCCACTGCGCCCCAGTAGGCGGGGTTCAAATCGTTCGGTCTGGTGTTCATAGGCAGCTTCACGCCATGACCACCGACGTAGTTCAGTGAAACCGACATTCCTGTGCCCAAGCTGCGCTGCAGTCCGAAGTTCCACTGCTCCTGGTAGCTAAGCGGGTTCTTGTATTGGAAGCCGGAGATGCTGGAGCCGACGCTAACGCCCGCACCTGCCGAAGAGCCTGCCGGCAATGCGACACCGTCCGGTAATGGATTGTCGATGGTGACCGCTGGTGTAAATCCAGTGGCCGTGGTGGGCATGTTGGTTGTCTGGGTGAATCCGATATTGGGATCCGAGTAGCCGCGTTCGGAAAGAGGCAGGAATATGATGCCGTAGCCACCGCGCACTACGATCTTCGGCGTTACCGAATAGGAGAATCCCAAACGCGGACCGACTGCATGATAGAGCGTCTGCGACGTGCGAGAAGGATTTCCGTCGGCGCCCAGGAACTGTGCGCCGCCGAGCACCTTCATGCCAGCCGCCTTCGAGATGGGGTTGGTTACAGTGGGATCGAAATCCGCCCAGTGGTTGTGGCGCTCTTTGAAGCCAGTTTCAACGTCATAGCGCAGGCCCAGATTAATTGTAAGGGCATTTTTGAAGCGCCAGTCGTCCTGCACATAGAAGCCATGCACCCACTGGTTGAATGCCACCGTTGTCTGGCGGATAAGGTAGCCCGAGTTTGGAGTGCCAAGCAGGAATGCTGCCCAGGCATCGAACGTGCTCTGGCCGCTTGGGAGTGCAGAGCTTGGCTTAGGACCGCCGGTAAATCCGGTGTTGAAGCTGAATGTACCGGTCGGGCCGTTCAGTCCGCTCTGGTTCTCAAGCACCAAGCGGCCGTTATAGCCAATGGCAAAATCGTGCTTGCCCTTATGGATCAGGCCAGTTGCGTTGAGAGAGTGGGTGTAGTGAGCCCATTTGTTGAAGCTGGCCGAGTACTCCGGTGTCACCAAGCCGCTGACGGAGGTGACCGGAAGCCCCTTCGCCTGCTGCTCGCCGAGGAAAGTGGTGGAGAAGCCATAGTTGGCAGCGTCGAACTGGGTGAAGTTGTTGCCCGGCTGAAAGTTCGTCTGGCGTGCAAAGCCGTAGGTAAACTGAAGTAGAGTGGTCGGGGACACCGTCCAAAGATGGCCCACTGCGAACAGATCGGCGGTGATGTGCTGCTGCCAGCCTGTCGCGCCGTTCGGGGTGTTGAAAATGTCGTTGCTGGTGTAGTCGTTTTTGCTCTTGGTGCCGCGGACAAAGCTGCGCTGCGATTCCGAGAAGTTGTGATCGATGCGGAAGTTGTACTGGTCGTCCGCACTGGTCTGGGTCTGGCTGTAGCTGTAGTTGTTGGAAGTGCCGGACGCGGTCGGCTTTGGATAGAGAGCCAACATGGCCTTGGCCACGGGATTCCAACTCGACTGCGGGATGCAGTAGCCAGCGGCATAAACAGTACCATCGCAGGTGCCAGTGGCAATTGGTGTGCGCTGATCGGTGGTCGAGTCGTAGGAGTTGGGATCGTAGACCTGCCCGGCACCTTCACTAAAGATACCCTGACGCATCAGCGCAGTAGGAACCGTTGTGGTGCTGGCACTTGCGTTGAGATTGCGGATACCTTCGTAGCCAAAGGTGAAAAAGGTTTTGTCCTTACCATCGTAAGCGCGCGGAATGAAGACCGGACCGCCCAGGAAAACGCCATACTGGTTGGTGCGATGGGGTGACCGGAAATCATTGTGGCCGGGATATGGATATTTGCCAGCTCGCTTGGTGAAGTAGTTGGCGGCATCAAGCTTGTCATTGCGCAGATAGTCATAGGTGTCGCCGTGGAGCTGATTTGTGCCGGATTTTGTGGCAAAATTCAGGACCGCGCCTGAGGTACGGCCATATTCAGCCGGAGCGCTGGAGGTGACGACTTTGAACTGGCTGACGACGTCGGTGTCGGGTGTAACTGCTGGCTGGCCTTGGCAGCAGACCACGATCGATACGCCGTCGAGCAGGATTTCGTTGTTGCCGCCCACGCCGCCGTTCGACTCAAAATTGTTGGTGCCGGCGGCCACGACCGCGCCACGCGATACCGCGACGCCCACGCCGAAGCTGCCGCCCGGCATAATCCCCGGCGAAAGAGCCGCCAGACCGTACGGGTTGCGGCCATTCATCGGAAGGTCTTCCACCTGCTGGGCCTGCACCGTGTAATCCAGGTTCGATGTCTGGGTATTCAGGGTCACCGCATTCCCGGCATCCACGGTCACCGTTTGCGTTTCGCTTCCGATCACAAGGGCGAAATCCAGTTGTGCGGCCTGTCCCACGGTGAGAGTGAGCGATGCCGCGTTCTTCTTGAAGCCCGGTTTTTCAATGGACACGCTGTAGGCGCCCGGGAGCAACTGAAAGAAGCCGTAGACGCCGGCGTCGTTGGTTGGGCTGTGCATCACCAGGTTGGTCGCCGTCTGGGTCAGGGTTACCTTCGCATTGGTGACCACCGCTCCCACCGAGTCGGTGGCCGTTCCCTTGATGGTCCCGTTTTGTACCTGCGCATGCAGGGACGGCAATGGGAAGCCGAGCAGGAGCAGCAGGCAAACGCCAAGGCAGCACAAGGAGTGCGCCGAGGTCATCGCCCTGAAATTCCGCCGGAACAAGCGCCCGGCGGTTTGGATCTCTGAGTGCCGCGGATTCGACCGTCGAGCAATGCAGTTGTTCATGGAGCCTCCAAAAGGTCTTTCTCTTCTTTTCGTGCACCGCGCAAAGTGACTTTGCCCCCGTTCCGTGGCGCCCCTCTTTACGGCGGCGCAGCGGTGGAAACATTTTCAGGAGCAGAAATGCATTCCGCGATTCACGGAGTTGTGTATAGGCTTCGCGTCGAAAAGAAGTACAGTCTCGACAGGTCTGTTACGGGTAACACGCTATGAATATCAATGCTTTACAAGCAAAAAATTGTCCGGATACCTCGCAATCGTTTTCAACCGCTTCCAACGGGACCTGTGGAAATCCGCCTTTTCACAATGGACGCATACCCGAAAACAGACACAAGGGCTCGCACCGCCGCCTGCATCGAATCCATGCGTACGGCTTCCGCCCGGCCGGGAGGCTTGGCAGCCCTTCCCCCCGGCTAGGCTAGAATTTCGGTTAAAGAGAGGAACGCTATGGCTTGGCTTGGTAGGGCCGGAACTCGACCAGTTTGCTCCGCAACTCTGTCGTTCCGTTGATCTCCGAGACGATTACGGCTTCGAAGTACCGGCAGTCTCCGTGCGCGTGCTGCGCATTTTGGAGCTCCTTCATCCCATTTTCAGAGGTGAGGTATGAGACCAGCGCAGAGGTATAGTAGGTAGTCACCAGAAGAAGAACATGCGTGCCGGCTGGTCCTCCGGGCAACGACGCAATAATGCCGGGGGTCGTAAACCGAGAGGGCGATTCATGTACTGTCCAAAATATTCGAACCGCGCCTCCTGTCGGCCGCCGGTCCGTCACCTGTTCCAGATCCGGCTCGACCTGGAAGCTCAACCGATCGAGGATGGATTGGAAAGGAGCCAGCGTCCGCGGGGTACCCGTGGCAATCAGGTTCTCCCGGTCAAGCGTGTCGGCGGGAGAGTCGGCGGTCGTCGAGATCGTAATACGATTTCCAGTGGGATCGAGGAAGCGGTCGAGCCGCAACAGAGCCAAAGAATCGGATGCGGCGAAGTACTGCTGCGCAAGCGCCGGCGTGCCAAGATTCTTGCTCAACTTCGAGAGCGTCGCGGAATCCTTCATTTTCGAATACTCGTTGACGTTCACGTCGCGGGCCAAGAAACCGTTCGACCATCCGAAGAAGATTGGAGTTGGAAGCACGATGCGCGTGCTCTTTCCGTTTTGAAGAAAGCGTTCCCAGAAAATGGGTAGATGGATACCCGCTCCCCTCTCGGCCTCTTCTGCCGAGCGGCTTCTCTCCCACAGCATCCATCCATTCGAGCAGACCAGAATCAGGATGACCACGAACTGGATCAGAATCACGGCTTGACCGACATAGCGGCTTCGTCCCTGGATGAGGGCAGGGGCTGCGAAACGACTTCCACCCAGGACCGGTGTCAGCTCAAGACCCAGATCCCCCGATTCACCGAGTTCCGGCGAACCTTGCCGTTCGCCTTCGACCACCTGGAGTTGATGCGAACCGAGAGGAATAACGAGGCGCGCGGGAAGACTGGAACCGTCCGCCTCGTAGAACTCTTTTAGCCGCTGCCGAAGACGCGAAACGAGCACCCGAACGGTGGCGTCCACGCGCGGTTCGAAATCCGCCTTGCGCCCCAGTGCTTCGGTCGCAATTGCGTACTCCCCAACCTCTTCGGTTCGATGTTCCCACAGATAGGTGAGCAACCTGCGCAGGGTCGGCGCCTTCTCAAACGCACGGCTGCCAAGAACCTGAATCAGCTCTGGACTTTGTTCTCCATCCGTTTCAGGCGCAGTCGAATTGGAATTGGTAACCGGCAACCTGCTCCTGGAGTGACAGAATGAAGTATATTCCAAGCAGATCCAGAGGTTAGCGAGGGCGGAAATGAGTCGCTCGTCTTGAGTATGGCAACGATTCCTTCGAGATGACCTTACCCAGACACTGGACGGGGTTGAAGAATGAGCATGTTGCCGAGTCGCTCGAATCAGCGCGCGAGATTCTGCTGGATACATTGTCTCTGGAAGCATTCGAAGTAGTCGGGGCCCAGTTCCTGATAGATTTGTTTGCGTTGCAACAGATGGTCGACGATGGTGTCAACGATTGCCACGACCAGGGCCATAGGATGGACTCCGCGGCCTTCGCCACATGTCCGTCCACCAACCAGGCTCTCATCGACTTCTATATGCTCGGCAGAGCTTCCGCCGATGCGATCCCGATCTGGACGCGCCATGCCAGCGCGAAGTTTATGCAAGATTGCGAACGCTGTCCCGTAGCGGAAGAGCCCCAGTTGCCTCTGAAACTGCACGGCGGAGACGCCCCGTGTCTGATCTGGCGATCAGATAGGCTGCCCTGGACCAGACACTCAAGGGCGCGTGGCTGTTCTCCATTGCCGTTCGCACCGTCAGTCCCACGTCTTTCTGGCACTTTCTGCAACGGAGAACGCCCGGACGGTTTGCAGGCGAAGTGCCGCAACTCCATATGTAGGGCCCTTGGGCGTCAACCGGATAGGCACGTGATGATCTTCAACTATCTCGCTCAGCAGCGAGACAATTCTTCTGTCCAGGAGCACCCACGATGAAGAGTCGTCTGAATATCAATGTGACGAGCATATTAGCTTTCCGGGCTGAATTTTGGCAGAGGGATGAGTAGGCTGCCGACAATTCGCTCGGTGCCCGGGGTACCGGCCGACCTGTTGTTGGAATTGTGCTTTGGACGGACATCGCGAATCGACGATTCTTCTCCGATGAATCTTGTACCCGAACAGTCCAACGACCCCCAACCAGGACGAGCTTTATTGTCCCTTGGACCACGCGATCACGGATTGCAGAAATCAACAGGGTGCGAACTTTCGTTCAGTGCTAAGATCGCGCTGCAGGGTCTGTGTCTTTATTGATCATTGATTCTATGAGACTTATTTTATATGGTGCCGAAGAAGGGACTCGAACCCCCACACCCTTGCGAGTACGTGGACCTGAACCACGCGCGTCTGCCAATTCCGCCACTTCGGCACTTTACACAGATTCAGCGTTTCCGCCAAACCGGCAGCAGTTCCAAGTCTCGCAAATGCGGCCGCATGTGTCAAACTGACCTCTCCACAGTCGCCTTATATTCGCGTTATCCAGGCTCTTCTTGGATTGGACCAAGCCATTTTGAATGCTCTTTCGGATCAATTCCGGACGCAGGCCGGCCATGGACCTCCGGGTCCGGAGGACATGCATTGCCCCATCGAATGATCATCCGGGGGAACTTTGCGCGCTAAGGCAGGAGCTGGTTTTCGCTTGGGTTGCCGAGGATCGATGGGCTGCTTAACGGATCTCCGGTCCAACGAAGATACTCGGGGCCGATGGGCGGACACGGGCTTAAATCCACTGGCGTGGCCTGACTGCAGACGGCGCCGAATGCCGGATGCATACCCGCCGTCAGATCCGGTATCAGATCGGGCGCAACGGGCCGAGACAAGAGGTATCCCTGGAGCAAATCACATTGCAATCCCCGCAGCAGGTCGAGTTGCTCTGCCGTCTCCACCCCTTCGGCAACCACACGCTGACCCAACGCATGCGCCATCGAGATGATGGCCTGCACAATGGAGAAAGTCCCACTGTGGGCTGAAAGCTGGCCGACGAACGAACGGTCAACTTTCAGCACCGAAATCGGCAGCAGGTGTAGCCGGCACAGGGACGAGTGCCCGGTCCCGAAATCATCAATGGAGAACTCAATTCCATACGTGGACAGGGCGGTCATGCGCTCGGCAACGGCGACTGCATCGTGCATGACCGCGGTTTCGGTGACCTCCAAATGGATCCATCGTGGATCAATTGCGTAATCCTCCAGCGCTTTCACGACGCGCCCGGCGAAGTCGGAATGCATGAGTTGCAGCCCGGACACATTCACGGCGACGGGTACAAGCCGCGCACCCTGCGCTTTCCAGACCTGAAGCTGTCGGCAAACCTCTTCGATAACCCATTGGCCGATTTGACCGATGAGGCCTGTCTCCTCGGCAATGGGAATGAACTGGTCTGGACTGAGTGCTCCGTAAGCCGGGTGATTCAGGCGCAGCAGCGCTTCCAGTCCGTGGACGGCGCCGTCGAAGCCGTACAGCGGCTGGTAGGCCAGATAAAATCCGCCCTCCTCCAGTTGAGTGCGCATATAGGCCTCGGTCTCGATTTGCTGTTCCGCGACGCGATTCAGCTCCGGTGAAGACCACACAGTCTGCCCATTTCCGGTAGCCCGCGATTGGCGCTGCGCGCTCTCCGCGCAACGCCACAGCGCCGCTGCCTCTGTCCCGTCGAGGGGATAAATGGCCAAACCCATGCTGAAGGAGATCTGGATATTCTGGCCCAGAATCATCACCGGCTGCGCAAGAGCATCCCTTAAATCGGTGGC
>Ga0224528_1000847_pt1 | contig 22267 bp, 16 predicted proteins | sample CBST25metaG_2_FD_179888 | JGI IMG/M metagenome (GOLD analysis project Ga0224528, IMG submission 179888) | Peat soil microbial communities from Stordalen Mire, Sweden - C.B.S.T25 | ecosystem: Environmental > Terrestrial > Soil > Wetlands > Peat | place: Sweden: Norrbotten County, Stordalen Mire...
CTCCGCCTTGGAAAACCCATACAGCCACGCACCCCTGATCCAGGATCGGCAAGGCCGAATACTGGCTCCCACAGAAGAGGGAATCGCCCGCTGGAATGGGAACGAATGGCAGATTATTGGCCGGGCAAATGGGTTAGAGCGCGCCAGTCACATTATGAGGCTTGCCTTCGACTCGGCCGGCGACCTGTGGATTGCCTGCCGGGGAGATGGACTTTACGAGTGGGTTGGTTATGGGAACTGGGAAGGTTGGGAAGACCAGCAGGGCTTGCCTTCCAGATCTATCTGGGCCATCACCCCGGCAAACGCTGACCGGGTCTTCCTGGGAACGGACCGCGGACCTGCATGGATCGACCCGCGCAGTGGTTTGGCCGGTTCGCTGTCAAACCAGCGGCGGTGGACCCTGGGCCAGACGAACGGAATGCTTACCGAGCGTGACGGCTCTTTGTTGGCGGGGACAGCTTCAGGCGTCATCCTGCGCATCGATCCCAAGACGGGCCGCGTCGAGCAAAAGGGCAAAGTCCCAGCGCGTATTGTCGGTGCGGTTGAGGATTTCGCCGGTCGCGTATTCCTTGAAACATTTGAGGGTGTCTATCTCCGCGACCCAGGGACTCCTTCGACCACCTTCTCCAAGGTTACGGCAGTGGATTCGCTGCTGGGCAATTCCAGCAAGGTCTTAGGCGCCTGCATTTCACCCGACGGCGCTGCCTGGTTTCTGGGTAATAATCGGCTGGTGCGCTTCAAGGACGGAGCGTGGACCGCGCCGCCGATCGATGGACTGCCCGTGCTGCGGGGTGAATTGCTGGCCGTTTCCTGCGCGCGGGATGGCGCGATCTGGATTACCGGCGATCAGACCGGTACATGGCGTCTGGCGGCAGACGGAGTACGGATGCAAGCCTCGCAACTGGAACTCCCTTCGGAACTGCGCACCCTTGCTCCACTATCTATCCTGGTGGACCATCGTGGATGGGTCTGGTTGGGGACCGATATGGGGCTGGTGGTATGGAACGGCCAGAACTGGCGCCACCTCACGCAGGAGAGCGGGTTGATCTGGAACGATGTCGATGAAGGGATGCTGCGGGAAGTCGCCGACGGATCGCTATGGATTGGAACCAGCAGTGGTGTCAGTCACCTGCTGCATCCCGAGCGGGTCTTCGACACGATCCCACTGACCATTTCGCTGACGGAGTTTAATCGCGGCGAAACGAATTACCTCGGTGTTCAGCAGCCTACTATGCCATGGGGTGGTTCGCCGCTTCACTTTCGTATCTCTTCGCCCACGATGCGCAACCTGAGCGAGCTGGTTTTGAAGATACGCATGGTTGGGTATCAGCCGGAGTGGATGGAAACCCAGACCGGCAAAGCAACTTTCGCCAGCCTTCCACCAGGGAAGTTTACGTTTATGGCGATGGCCTGCAATCCGAGCCTGAATGCCTGTTCCGATCCGTTGAAGGTTGACTTCGAGGTTCTTCCGCCCTGGTGGAGAACCTACTGGTTTTATGGGTTATGTGCGCTGGCTCTTCTGCTTTTGCTGGCCGCCTCCATTCATCTTTACTCCCGGCAGTTGCGCGCAAGAAGCCTTCGTCTGGAGACGCTGGTCAGCGAGCGCACCAGGGAGTTGGAGGCCAGCCGTGAACAGTTGCGCATTCAGGCGACCCACGACGGGCTCACCGGAATGTTGAATCGCGTGGCCATTTTGCGCGCTCTGACGGCGGAGACAGACCGCGCTCTGCGGGAGAACCGTACTATCGTTGTGGCGCTGGTTGATCTGGACCATTTCAAGCGCATCAACGATCGCTACGGGCACTTGGCCGGCGATGAGGCGCTGCGCTGGTTCGCCGCGGCGGTCGGAGCCGCCATCCGCGCCTATGATAACGCGGGCCGGTACGGCGGCGAGGAGTTCCTGCTCACCCTGGCAGAGGTTCCGCGGGAAGCTGTCGAGCAGAGATTGGTCAGCCTCCAGAATTCGATCTCCAACCTGAAAATCTGCGCTCGCGGTTCCGAGTTCACACTCAACTGCAGTATGGGCGCCACCGTATTTGACCCATCCGATGGAACCGCGACCGTCGAGTCGCTGCTCTCGATCGCCGACGATGCTTTATATGCCGCCAAAGCCGCGGGACGCAATCGCGTCGTCTTGCGCCTTGCCGGCTCCTCAGGCTCCGGCGAGAACTCCCAGTTTCCGGTCAAGGAGCAAGCCTCAGGAATCGGCCCCAATCAAGATAATGATTATTGATCCGGCAATTAAATACCAACAATGCACAACCACTAAAGACGGGGTGCCCCAGGTGCCTCGCATTTGGGCACCTGGGAATGGATTTCAATCTCACACCGGGTGCCCACCCTCGCCACGTCTTTGTTTTTGTGGCTAGGGTGGGATAGCACGAAAACAGTACTAATTTGCCGAATGATTAGCTCGCGCAAAGTCAGTTAACTTGCCGACCCCTCGCTCCTTCACTCACTGCTGAATGGATTGCCCTCTTTTGGTTTGAGCGTGGTTGGATCGTGTTCCGGCGCGGCCTCCGCGGCTGGCAGGTTGCGGCCACGCGTCGCTTTATCCAGAAATGTGTTGAAGACCCGGTTAGGGTCGCCGGGCAACAGTCCTTGCTCTTCGAGCGCCAGCCGAACGCGCCGGCGAAACTCCCGCACAGGAGCGTATTGCTGCGTGGCCAGCGTCTTGAAGACCACCGGGAAGATCAGCTCCGAGCCTTTGATGGCATCCACGCCAAGAATCTGCGGGTCATCCACAAAGACCTCTCGGAACTCGGCGCTGTTGCGGATCTCCATGGCAATGCCCTTCAACAGTTCCAGCACCTTGTCCGGGTTGGCAGAAAAATCCACGCTCACGTTGACGGTGGCCACCGAGTACCCCACGCTCAGGTTGGCCACCGTGGTGATTTGCGAATTGGGAATAATGTACAGCGTCCCATCGCCGTCGCGGACCGTGGTCTTGCGCAGGGTCATCGCCTCCACAGTTCCCGCCAGGCCCGCCAGACGCACCGTGTCTCCCACGCTGAACTGGTCTTCTATGAGGATCAGCATACCGTTGAGCATGTCGCGAACAATGTTCTGCGCCGCCAGGCCAATCGCCACTCCGGCCACTCCGGCTGAGGCCAGCAGCGGCGCGAGATTGACCCCAAAGGCGTCCAGAATCTGTAATCCGGCGATCAGTCCGATGATTGCCAGACCCGTGGCGTGGATCACTCCTGAGAGAGTCTTCACCTGCGAGACACGGCCCGGCTCAGCCGCGTGCTGCTCAGCGACGTGAATCATCCGTGCCGTCAACAGACGAAGCAAGCGGCTGAGAATATAAGCGATTAGTGCAATGACGAGCAGGTGCGGCAGCTTGATGCGGATGAATTCCTGAGCGTCCACAGCCCATTCGTCCAGCACTTTGCCCAAAAATCGCTCTTCCGCGAAAATGCCCGTCCTCATTGCCAACAAAACTGGATGCATCGCAGAACTCCTCGCTCTAGATTAGATTGCCAGAGGCGTTTGGGTTGGTACAATCAAGGAAGTAAGTTGAAAATCCCAGCAACCGAAAAAACAGACTATTTTGAGGAGTCAAGGAAATGGAACTGCTAGCTTCCAGCGTCCGTGAGTCTGTGTCGGCCGGCTCCGGCAGCCTGAGTTCCCGGCAATTGGTCGATATCTACCGGTGGATGGTCCTTTCCCGCCGCGTGGATGACCGCGAGATCTTGCTCAAGCGCCAGCAGAAAATCTACTTCCAGATCTCCGGCGCGGGCCACGAGGCGCTGGGCGTGGGCGCGGCCCTGGCCATGCGTCCCGGTTATGACTGGTTCTTCCCCTACTATCGTGATCGCGCGCTCTGCCTGGCGCTGGGCGTTACGCCGACCGAGATGCTGCTGCAAGCCGTGGGCGCGGCCACTGATCCGGCCAGCGGCGGACGCCAGATGCCCACGCACTATGGCAGCAGCGAACTGAATATCGTCAGCCTCTCGGCTGCCACCAGCACCCAAATGCTTCATGCCGTTGGCTGTGCCGAGGCCGGCCGCTACTTCAGCAGAAATCCAGAAGCCGCCGCGAAAGCTGAGGGCGACTACCGAGCCTTCCGCGAGGTGAAATTTCACGGCGATGAAGTGGTCTACGCCTCGTTGGGCGAGGGTTCCACTTCTCAGGGAGAGTTCTGGGAGGCATTGAATACCGCCTCGAACAGGAAACTGCCCGTGATCTTCTGCGTGGAAGACAACGGCTACGCCATCAGCACGCCGGTCGAGGTGAATACGCCCGGTGGCAACATCTCCCGCCTCGTGGCCAACTTCCCCAATTTCTACTTCGCTGAAGTGGATGGTACCGATGCGGAAGCCAGCTTCCTTGCCTTTCAAGCAGCCGTGGCACACTGCCGCGCCGGACTGGGGCCTGCGTTTGTGCATGGCCACTGCGTGCGGCCTTATTCCCACGCCTTTTCCGACGACGACCAGCTCTATCGCACTCAGGCCGAACTCGAGGCCGACGCCTTGCGCGATCCGCTCGTCCTGATGCGGGCGCGCCTGTTGCGCGAGGGCATTCTGACCGCCGAAGAAATCGCAGCATTGGAGCAGTCGCTGGACCAGCAAGTCGCCGAGGCCGCCGAACTCGCCCTTCAAGCGCCCCTGCCCGTAGTCGAAGAAATTACCCGGCACGTTTACTCCGAGGATCTGGACCCCACCAGCTCCGCCTTTGCCACCGAACAGGCAGCCGCGCCGGGAACAGTGGCCGGAGGCAAGGCGGGCCGCGCCCCAAGCGCCGAGCCGCGCACCATGGCCGACCTGATCAACGGCTGTCTCCACGATGAGATGCGCCGCGATCCCCGCATCGTTGTCTACGGCCAGGATGTGGCCGATGCCAGCCGCGAAGAGGTTTTGGCTGAGGTCAAGGGCAAGGGCGGCGTCTTCAAGCTCACCGCCGGCCTGCAATCCGAATTCGGCTCCGAGCGCGTCTTCAACTCGCCGCTGGCTGAGGCAAACATTGTTGGCCGCGCCATCGGCTACGCAGTGCGCGGCATGAAGCCGGTGGTCGAGATTCAGTTCTTCGATTACATCTGGCCTGCCTATCACCAAATCCACAATGAGCTGGCCCTGATGCGCTGGCGCTCCAATGGTGAGTGGGCCTGCCCGGTGGTGATTCGCGTGCCCATCGGCGGCTATCTGACCGGCGGCGCCATCTATCACTCGCAATCCGGCGAGAGCCTCTTCACGCACATTCCCGGCCTGCGCGTCGTCTTTCCGTCAAACGCGCTGGACGCCAACGGCCTGCTGCGCACAGCCATTCGCTGCGACGACCCGGTGCTGTTTCTCGAACACAAGCGCCTCTATCGCGAGACTCACGACCGCGCGCCCTATCCCGGCCCGGAGTTCGCCATCCCCTTCGGCAAAGCTCGGATCGTGCGTCCCGGCGCTGACCTAACGCTTATTACCTATGGCGCTCTAGTACCGCGCTCTTTGCAGGCCGCCGAACGCGCCAAGCGAGAGCACAACATCGATACGGAAATCATCGACCTGCGGACACTGAATCCCTATGACTGGGAGGCCATCGCCGAGTCGGTCAAAAAGACCAGCCGCGTAATCGTGGCCCACGAGGATATGCTCAGTTGGGGTTACGGTGCGGAGATCGCCGCCCGCATCGGCGATGAATTGTTCGACTATCTCGACGCCCCGGTCCGCCGCGTCGGCGCACTTGACACCTTCGTCGCCTACCAGCCGATTCTGGAAGACGCCATCCTGCCCCAGCCGGAGACCATCTTCAAAGCCATCGTGGATTTGAAGGCGTTTTAGAAAAGTTCCAATAGCAGGCACTGTGTCAGGGCACGACTTCAGTCGTGCCAGAAGTGCAAGAAAATAATGTTGGGCTTTAGCCCCTGTGGTTCTTGTTTCCATTTATTTGCAATGGCATAGATATACTTAGCCGACGCATGCCACGATGTATTGGTAGGGAATGGCACTGTGTGCTATTCCCGCTAAGGAGGCATCATGTCGCAAGAAGGCCAATCTTCCTCGATTCGGCTTCGATTTCGTAAACAATTGCATCGACGGCCCGGATCATGCCGTCGATGTTGTCCAGAACATCTCGGCCTTCGATTGCTCCAACTTTGCCAAAGCATATTCTGAAGGAAAACTCGGCTTTGTGCTTCCACTTGATTCCTCGCTCTGTGATTGCGTACGTTATCTCATTTTGGCCGCGGCTATACAGCATGATGGGAAGAGAGTGCCTCATGTCGGAACTCTCGATGTAGGGCAACTGAGTGCCGATTACGGATACAACGGGGGTGATGATTTGGTGCTTGGAGGCATTACACTGTACGTTAATTGCAAAAAGGAGATCACTCCCACCTGCGTAAGGCTCATAGCTGGCGAAAAGGTCTTTAATCTCTTGCGGGAATCCCTTGCAGGCACTGTTTACGCGACTCTTGAAGTCAGTTTTGGACCTGGAGAACGGAAAGTAAACATCATCGGCAGGAAGGCTAGCAAGGCGCGCGACATCGCAAGCTGCAAGATCAAGAGCGGCCCTCAAGTCTTCGATCGCGTGAACTGTATGCTTTGTGAGGGCAAGTGGAAGCGGTTTAGAGAATCTCAACTTGTGCCGTTCGTGAATGCCGTCAAGATCTGGCTCAACGATAAACTCGCGTGGTGTTCGCTTGAAGTAGATATTGGCGCACCGTACGAAATCGGCAAGGCTTTCCTTAGCCCACTGGAGCCGAAGCCGAGAATCGGAGAACGCTACGCTATCCCCATTTGCTCTAGCCATGATTGCGCTATGATAACGCCGAGTGCCCCATCCTTTTCGCGCCCTTTGGGAAAAGGGTGGGAAACCGCGAACCTCAATTGTTCCAGTCCCTCAGTCCCTAGTCCCTTCAATGTTCTCCAGGCGGCAGCTTGCAGCAATCCCCTGCTGCGACCGGCTCATTCGCGCCCGCATCTAGCGCCACTTTCCAACTCCCGTCAGCCTGCCTGCGCCAGATGGTGATATACCGTCCGGTGACGGTCACGGGATTTCCGTTCACGTCCTTGCTGTGGCCCTCGAAGTGGCCCCATGTATAGCCCATGTCGCCCGAAGGCCCCATCTGCGCGTCGGTTGGCGTCCACGTCAGTTGATAAACCTTAGGATCCCAGTTGGCGGATTTTTGAATCGCCAACTTGCCAATCAGCGGCATCGCCCCGTTGCCCAGCGCCACACCGTCCTCGGCAAACCACTCGGCAAAGGCCGCCCCGCCGCGCGCCAGCACGTCTTTGGCAAAGCGCGCCTCCAGGTCGAAGAGCAGTATCTTGCCGGGGTTCATCGTGGTATCTGTCAGAGGATTGGGCGCGGCCTGCGCCGTGGAATCCGGGAACGCTAACTGCCCCTGAGCCAACCGCGGAGCCAAACCCAACCCCGCCGCCAGCCCCGCCGCACAAAGAAAAACTCTCCAGCTTCCAGCCATCTTCCGGCCCTCCCGCGACACACAATTGTCTATCAGCCCATCCTACAACGAGGAGTTGCGGTTGTGAGAGCGACGACTGATCCGCTGAGATTTACTATCTCTCACATTTAACGCGAGGAAGCTGCGCCAGACGTGGAACACCCGACCCCCTTTCGGAACCGGCCAAAGCCGCGTCTAACCCTCCAGCGCCCGTATCCGCTTCGTTGGTATACTGTCTCTAAGCAAAGCTGCTTTCGACAGCCCCGGCGTGTTGGGGCTTTTTTGCTTGCCTGCCCGGCGCTTTATCGAGAGAAGGAAAACATGGGAACACTGCTGGAGTCGATTCACTCGCCCGCCGATTTGAAGCGCCTGAACTTCGCGCAGATGGCGGTGCTGGCCGAGGAGATTCGCGAGTTCCTGATTCAGACGCTCTCCAAGACCGGCGGCCACCTCGGACCGAATCTCGGAGTGGTCGAGCTGACCCTGGCCCTGCACGCCGTCTTCAATACTCCCGAGGACAAGCTGCTCTTCGACGTCAGTCACCAGGCCTACATCCACAAAATGCTCACCGGACGCCTGGATCGCATGGATACGATTCGCCAGCCGGGCGGTCTCAACGGCTTCATGCTGCGCACCGAGAGCGAGCACGACTGCTACGGCGCGGGGCATGCGGGCACGGCTCTATCCGCCGCGCTGGGCATGGCTGTGGCGCGCGATCTGGCTGGAGGCACGGAACACGTAATCGCTGTGGCCGGCGATGGAGCTTTTACCAACGGGATTACCTTCGAGGCTCTCAACAATATCGCTGAGCAGACCAAGCGCTTGATCGTGGTTCTCAACGACAATGAGTGGTCCATCGACCGCAACGTGGGCGCCATTGCCCGCTACTTTCACAGAATCGTCACCAACGAGCACTACAAGAATCTCCACGACCAGGCCCACCGCCTCATCGAGAAGATCGGCGGCAAGACGGCTATCGAAATGGCGCGCCGCGCCGAAGAGGCCGCCAAAAGCATGTTGTGGCCCTCCATCCTCTTCGAAGAGTTTGGTCTGCATTACTACGGCCCCATCGACGGGCATAACATCCCCCTGCTTGTGGAGACTTTCAAGTTTCTCAAGGCAGAGAATCACCCCGTTCTGCTGCACGTCCTGACGCAAAAGGGCCGCGGCTTTCAGCCGGCGCTCGACAAGCAAAAGAAATTTCACGGCCTCGGCCCTTATGACCCGGAGACGGGCGAGACCAAGCCCGTGGGCCAGCTCACTTACGCCGAGACATTCGCGACCACACTGACGCAACTGGCTGACAAGGACGAGCGGATCGTGGCCATTACAGCAGCCATGCCCAGCGGCACCGGACTCGATCTCTTCCGCCCGCATCACCCCAAGCGCTATTTTGACGTAGGCATCGCCGAAGGCCACGCGGTGCTCTTCGCCGCCGGAATGGCCACGCGCGGCTTCCGGCCCGTCTGCGCCATCTACTCGACCTTCCTGCAGCGCTCTGTCGATCCCATCATTCACGACGTAGCTCTACAAAAGCTGCCCGTGCTCTTCTGCATGGACCGCGCGGGCCTTTCCGGTGACGATGGTCCCACGCATCACGGCCTCTTCGACATCGCCTACCTGCGCAGTGTTCCGGGTTTGGTCCTGATGGCGCCCAAGGATGAGGACGAACTGGCCGACATGATTGCGACCGCGTTCCAGCTTCCGGGGCCGAGCGCCATTCGCTACCCACGCGGTGTTGGCCCTGGCACGGCGCGCAAGCCTGAACCGGAACTGATTTCCGTCGGCAAGGCTGAAGTGCTCAAAGACGGCTCTGACGTGGCGATTCTCGGTCTTGGGAACATGATGCCCCTGGCCGCGGAGCTTGCTGTTCGTCTGGAGCGCGATGGCTACTCCGCTGCGGTCATCAATCCCCGCTTCATCAAGCCGCTGGACCGCGAAATGCTTGCCGAGTACGCCGGGCGCGTGGCTGCTTTTGTCACTTTCGAGGACCACGTGAAGATGGGCGGCTTCGGGTCGGCGGTCATTGAGGCGCTTGCGGAACTGGGCAGCTCGGTCCCAGTCGTCCGCATCGGCTGGCCTGACAGTTTCATCGAGCACGGCAAGGTGGACGATCTGCGCACGAAGTACGGTCTCACGGTTGACGAGGCTCAGGCGCAGGTGCTCCCGTTGCTCACTCGCCGCCAGCGTCCGACTCTGGTTGCCAACTAAAGGCCCGCCAAACGCTCAAGTGTTAAAGTGGAGTTTCACACCCCTATGTTTGCTACTTCTCAGCACGCGCACTTCATCGGCATCGGCGGCATCGGCATGAGCGGCATCGCGGAGATCCTGCTCAACCTCGATATGAAAGTTTCCGGCTCGGACCTGCGCCGTGGCCCTGTGACCGACCGTCTCGCTCAATTGGGCGCCACCATCTACGAGGGCCACAACGCCGCTAACATTGCCGGAGCCACGGTCGTCGTCACCAGTTCCGCCGTCTCCCCGAACAATCCCGAAGTGCTGGAGGCGCGCGCTCACAAGATTCCCGTCATTCAACGCGCCGAGATGCTGGCCGAGTTGATGCGCCTCAAGTACGGCATCGCCATCGCCGGAATGCACGGCAAAACCACGACCACTTCCATGGTGGCTTCTGTGCTTGCCGCCGGCGGGCTGGACCCGACGGTCGTGGTCGGCGGGCGCGTGGACGCGCTCGGCTCCAACGCCAAACTGGGCAGTTCGCAATACCTTGTCGCAGAAGCCGATGAGAGCGACCGCTCCTTTCTCAAGCTCTCGCCCATCCTGGCCGTGGTCACCAATCTCGACCGAGAGCACATGGACTGCTACCACGACATGGCAGACGTCGAGCAGGCTTTCCTCACATTCATTGACAAGCTACCGTTCTACGGCGCGGTAACCGCCTGCATAGACAATGCGCTGTTGGCGGCCATTTTGCCTCGCGCGCAACGCCGCGTTTTAACCTACGGTGTCGCCGCCGATGCCGATTACCGTCTCGAATTTCTCGATGCAAAGAAAGACAGCATTCCGGCAGGGCAGGGAAGTTTCGCGCGTTTCCAGGTCGTGACTGCGCACGAACAGCTCGGGCCTTTTGAGTTGCATGTGCCCGGCCACCACAACATACTCAACGCCACGGCCGCCGTGGCTATCGCTCACCAACTCGGGATTAGTTCGGAGAAGATCGCCGAGGGGCTGAGCCACTTTCGCGGCGTGGATCGGCGCTTCCAGTTGCGCGGCACGGCACGCGGCGTCACCGTGGTGGACGACTACGGCCATCATCCCACCGAAATTCGCGCTACCCTGGCCGCCGCCCGCGAATGCGGCTACAAAAAAATCCACATCGTCTTCCAGCCCCACAGGTTCACCCGAACCCTTGATCTCATGGACCAGTTCGTTGGGGCGTTCAAAGACGCCGATACCGTCATCGTGCTGCCCATCTACGCTGCCAGCGAGCAGCCCATCCCCGGCGTGACAGCCGAGCGATTGGCCGCAAAAATTGAAGGCCCGCAAGTCCAGTACGCCCCGGATTTTCCCTCCGCGACTGCCGCAGTCGCAGCGCAGGCCCAGGAAGGCGACCTGATCCTCACCCTTGGCGCAGGCAATGTCAGCCAACTGGGGCCGCAAATCCTCACGGTGCTGGAAAAGAAATAGCAGAACTTTCGACATCAAATTGTGGTAAGATTTCCTTGTTTCCTTAAAAGGAGGAGATCGTGCTGGCCAAAATGACTGTAAAGAACCAGCTAACCCTTCCCAAGACCGTGGTTACCCGTTTCTCTGGAGTGGAATACTTCGACGTCAGCACGGATGGTGCGTGCATCGTTCTGCGTCCGCTGCAGCGGAGCCGGGCCGAAGATGTGCGGCAGCAACTCGCCCAGTTGGGCATCAAGGAACAGGACGTTGCCTCCGCCGTTTCCTGGGCGCGTAAAACGGCAGCGCGTAAATCCGGGGCGCGTAAGATCGCGTGACCCCGCGCGTCGTATTCGACACAAACACGGTTTTGTCGGCTCTCCTATTTTCAAGCGGACGGCTTGCGTGGCTGCGTTCTCATTGGAGAGAAGGTGATTGCGTCCCTCTCATCTCTCGGGCAACCGCCGCGGAGTTAACGCGGGTTCTGGGCTACGCCAAGTTTCGACTTTCGACAAATGACCGGCTGGAGTTGTTGGCCGACTATCTTCCTTATTGCAAGACAATCGAGCCGGAAGAGCGATGCCCGTTTCTGTGCAGGGATGCAAACGATCAGCCGTTTCTCGATCTGGCGCAAAGTGGCAAGGCCGACCTGCTGGTGACGGGCGACCGGGATTTATTGTCACTGGCCGGACAAGCGACCTTTCTGATCGAAACGCCTGACGCCTATCGCCGCAGAATTCCAAATGGTGTTTAAACTGGATTGCGGCATCTCCTTTCTCCGCTTTACCCGTAACAATACGGGTTCCCTTTGGCGTCCTCATGGAAAAACCGGTGCACGCAGGGTTATAGTGAAATCTGGCGACTCTCACGACCTTGCTCAGGCGTGACGACACTAAGCAGTAACAGAACCCGTTCCCTCGCGTGGGAAGACGAAACGCCCTCAGAGCTTCGAGAGTCTCGAGAGCCTCGCTTTCGGCGCGTGCAGCCGGTTGTGCCCCCTTCGGGGCGCTCTACCGCTGACGCAGCGCCGGAGATGGCAGACTCTGACGACGATGATTCGTCGCGCCCAGCCCCGCGTGACGATTGGCAGTCGCGCGGCTCGTCGAAGAGGAATTCGCCGCGCAGTCGCTGGTGGCGTCCTGCTAGCACGGCGGGCCGTGTGCTTTTGCTGCTGGCCGTTCTGGCTGTGCTGGGCACGCTCGGTACGTCAGCTTACCTTCTCAAAACCTGGCTGGGCCGCGACGGGCGCTTCCGCATCGAGGGTGCAAGCAACATCAAAGCCACCGGGCTTACCGAGGTCAGCCGCGCTGAGATGCTGCCTGTCTTTGGCGAAGACATCGGGCGCAACATCTTTTTTGTCCCCTTGAGCGAGCGACGCCGGCAATTGGAAGAGATTCCCTGGGTCCAGAGCGCCACAGTGATGCGCCTGCTTCCGGACCAGATTCAGGTCTCTGTGGTGGAGCGTCAGCCGATAGCCTTCACGCGCCAGGCGCAGCAGATCGGCCTGGTTGACGCCAACGGAATTCTTCTCACCATGCCTGCGGCCATGATGGCCCAGCATCACTACTCGTTTCCCGTGGTCACCGGGATCAACGCCCGCGATCCATTGTCCGCTCGCAAGGTGCGCATGGCAGTCTATCAGCGCCTTCTTTCAGAACTGGACGCCAGCGGTCAGAAGCTCTCCACGCAAATATCAGAAGTCGATCTGACTGATCCCGAAGATGCCCATGTAATCATGCAGGACGATACCACTCTCTTGCACTTTGGTCAGGACCGGTTTCTGGAGCGTTACCTGCGCTACAAGGGGCACATTGCCGAGTGGCGTAAGCAGTACCCTAGATTAGCAGCTGTCGATCTGCGCTACGACCAACAGGTCGTGCTGGAGATGGCCGCCGGCACTGACGTGGCGCAAGCTGCTGCGGACGAGCAGACGGCGGCGAATGCGGCGCATGATAAGCAAGCAGGTCTACAGGCTGCTGAAAGCGATCATGCTGCAGGCAAGCCTGCCGCAAAAAATCCTTCGTTGGCAAGAGCTGCGACCCACAAGCCTCCGGTCCGCCAGTCAGCGCCTGGCTCTAAAGTGAAGACAGGCAAGGCGGCCGCAAAGCCGGTAGGCAATGCTTCTGCCAAGGCGAAGACAGCGGCCGCCAAAAACAAGGCTGCAAAAGCCAAAGCCGTCAAGGCCAAGGCGGTCGAGAAGAAGCGCGCGCAGGTCAAACGCGCCGTACTGAATTTGAACAGGCGGAAGACAGCCACAACCAGCCACACGGCAGCGTCCGCCGAGATGGGGCAGTGAACACGATGAGCCGGAATCAAGACAATTTGATGGTGGCGCTGGACATCGGCAGCGCATGGACCCGCGTGCTCGCTGCTGAGGTGAATGACGGCGCCCTGCGTTATTGCGGGCACGGCATGGTGGAGTCGGCGGGCATGAGAAAAGGGCTCATCGCCGAGCTGGCGCCCGCTGCCAAAGCGGTCGAGGCGGCGAATAAGCAAGCCGAGTTTACTGCTCGCACCAACATCAGCGAGTGCGTAGTAGGCGTCGGAGGGCCGCACATTCGCGGACTCAATACGAATGGCGGAATTGAGATGGGCGGCCGACCGCGGGAGATTGACAACGAGGATGTGCTCAGCGTCGTCGCCCGTGCGCGAGCCGTGGAAAGGCCTCCTGACCGCGAGATTCTTCACCTGCTGCGCCGCCAGTTTATCCTCGACGACCAGCCGGGCATCTTTGACCCGGTCGGCATGATCGGCAAAAAACTTGAAGTGGATCTGCATATCGCCACATGCTCCGCCAGCGCGCTGCAAAGTACGGTCACCTGCGCCAATCGGGCCGGGCTTGAAGTGACCGAGGCGGTGCTCGAATCGGTTGCCGGCGCTGAAGCCACGCTCTCCGCCGACGAGCGGGAACTGGGCGTTTGCCTGCTTGACATCGGCTGCCACTCCAGCGATCTGGTGGTGTTTTTTGAAGGCGCTGTGGTGCATACTGCCTCGGTTCGGATTGGCGGCCAGCACTTTACCAACGACCTCGCGATAGGCTTGGAAATGCCCATAGCCCAGGCCGAACAACTGAAACGCATGTACGGAAACGCCGTGGTGACGGACGTTCCGCAGGACGCCGAGATCGAGATTGCCAACCCCCAGCCGCAGATGCTGCGCCTGCGCAGGATTGCCGAAATCCTCGAGCCGCGCGCCTGCGAATTGATGCAATTCGTAAAAGAGAGTCTGCGCCAGGGCGGCGTATTCGAAGCCCTGGGCGCGGGTTGCGTGCTCACCGGCGGCGGTGCGATGCTGCCGGGTATGTTGGACGTCACCGAAAGCCAACTGCGCGTTCCGGCGCGCACAGGACTTCCTGTTCGTCTCTCGCAGATGCCCGGCGAACTGGTTCATCCCGGCTTTTCCGCCGCCATCGGCATGATTCTCTACGCCCACCGCACCAGGATGAGCCGCGCGACCGAGAGCACCTCAATGCGCACAAAATTGCGCTCTATCTTTGCAGCGAGCTTTTAACGTTCTTGTTCGAGATTGGCAATCAGGAGGCAGAAGCCCAAATGGAAGAATTGAGAAATGAAGCCGCAGAGATGCGCATTCAGTACCACGAAGAAGGTGTGCGTGGAGCTCGCATCAAAGTTATCGGCGTGGGCGGCGGCGGCGGAAATGCCGTCAATCGCATGATTCAGGCCCGCATGGCCGGCGTCGAGTTCATCACCGCCAATACTGACGTGCAGGCGCTCAAGGCCTCTCATGCTCCCGTCAAGCTCCAACTCGGCGTCCGGCTTACCTCTGGGCTCGGTGCAGGGGCCAATCCCGATGTGGGCCGGAGAGCCGCGCTTGAAGATTCGGAAAAGATCATTGAGGCTCTCGAGGGCGCTGACATGGTCTTTGTCACTGCGGGCCTTGGCGGCGGCACAGGCACAGGCGCGGCGCCGGTCATTGCTTCACTGGCCAGTGAGTTGGGAATCCTGACCGTGGCTGTCGTAACGCACCCCTTTGCTTTTGAAGGCAAGCGCCGCCAGCAGCAGGCCGAGCAGGGCCTTAAAGAGCTGATCGAATGCGTAGACACGATGATTGTGATTCCCAATGAAAAGTTGCTGGAAGTGGCCAAGGACGCCGGCTTCTTTGAGAGCTTCCGCATTGCGGATGACGTACTGCGCCAGGGCGTGCAGGGCATCAGCGACATCATCGCCATCCCTGGCATCATCAATCGCGACTTTGCCGACGTGAAGACCACCATGGCCGGCATGGGTCACGCGGTCATGGGCACCTCAGTGCGTTCGGGCGCAAATCGCGCCCTGGAGGCGGCGCAGGCAGCCATGGCTTCTCCCTTGCTTGAAGCCGGGGCCATCGACGGCGCTCGTGGCATCCTCATCAACATCACCGGCTCCAGCTCGCTCAAGCTCTCCGAAGTCAACGAGGCCTCGTCGCTCATTCAATCCGCCGCCCATGCTGACGCCAACATCATCTTCGGCGCGGTGCTGGACGAACGGATGGGCGAGGAAGTCAAGATTACCGTCATCGCCACCGGCTTCCGCGATCAAATGCCGGAGCGGCGCGCACGCATGTTGGCTGTGGAAGAGGCGCCCGTGGTTTCGATTCCGATGGATGAAGCGCCGGTAGCCAGGGTAGCCCTGATTGCGTCCGACGGCGGGCATCGCGAACCAGCGCCCGCGCCGCCGCGCTTCCTCTCGCAGGATGAGGAAGAGCAGGAAGACGTTGTCGAGTCGGACAGACTATGCAAAATGGACAAGGTGGAGGAACTGGCTGAGCCATGCTACTTCTCCGCCGCGGAAAACTCTGCGCGCTCACTTGATGCTGCGGTTTCGATCGTGGAAGCGCCAGCGGTTGATGAGCAGGAGGAGATGGAACCGGCAGTTGCGCCGACGCGACCCAGGTTTGCCGAGTTGTGCGAGGAGCCGGCATACGCTCTGCCGCCAAGGGATTACGCATCGGGCTTTGCGGGAGGCGTGCGCAGCCCGGAGATGATGGACGAGTATCGCGCGCAACCAGCAGCGACGCTCCTCACCGAAACCAACGAAGAAGATCAACCGGACCTGGACAAGCCGACCTTCCTGCGCCGGCTGAAGTTCTAGTACGAAGGTAATGGGCCAATTGAAGGGTATTGACTTCACAGACTCGGAAACCCCATCGTTTTGAAAGGGCACGACTTCAGTCGTGCCGAAATGCAGCCAAACAATGGCGGGCTTTAGCCCCCGGGGTAAAGTTCATGCAAATCGGCCCACTACCAACGGGGATTCATGTCAAGATGAGCTGAGGAGAGAGTATAGTTCAATATAGCTCATATAGACATGAGGGTTTTTTGCGAAGCCTCAGGCCCGCTCTCCGATTCTAAGGTTGTTGAAGGAACCGGCTGCGGGATTCGACGGCGAAAAGGGAGCACCCGGGCCGGAAGCGGTGCCCGGATGAGTGCCCGGATAAAATTGGCTTGATCCGCAAAAAGGACTGTAATTTGTTCGCGGAAATGCCGATGAAAGCGATGTGCCGATTTCAACTGCCGGTACGCAATGCAAGTGAGTGGCGTTTTTCTTTTGAGAATTGCCATCTTGCACGGAGTTGGTTAGGCTGTCCGTAAGAGGAGAGCCGTTTAAAGAAGGACGTTGTAAGTAGATACGAGCTCCCCGGGGGGACGCAGTGCACGATACTCCGACTGGAGAGAGGAAAAGGGCTGAATGAATTTCTTCCGTGTTTGGGCAAGTGCATTGGTTCTCGTTGGTTTAAGCGTTGGCGCGGGGAGAGTATCCGCGCTGGACGCGCAACATCCGCTGCGCCATTCCAGGACAACAGAACCCCATCTGACTGAGCCGCATCGCACCGCGCATCATACCGCTGGGGCGGCGACTCGGAGATCCACGACGGCTCGCGCCGGATCTTCTCGCCGTGCAACGGCTGGAGCCGCGCACGCAGGACGACGGGCTTATTCCGCAGTAAGAGGTGGTGTGCGCCGCGTCTCTTACACCCGCAGCAGTCGCCATCATTTCTATGAGCGGTTCACCGCCAGTTCCTTTGCCAAGGGAGATATATTTGCCGGCGACGTTACGGCTGGCGAAGACCCTGTCGTCCGCCAGGCCGCGATCGACGCCATGGGCGACATGAATGGCACCGCGGTAGTCATTGACCCTTCCAACGGGCGCATCCTGGCCATGGTCAACCAGAAGCTGGCTCTTTCGCCGGGTGCTGAACCCTGCTCCACCATCAAGCTAACCGTGGCCATGGCCGCTCTCTCTGAGGGTCTCGTCACCAGCGACACGCCCGTCAAACTGGCCGGTTTCCGCATGAACATGACCCAAGCGCTGGCCAAGAGCAACAATCTTTATTTCGAGGAAATGGGCCGCGAGCTGGGCTTTGAGCGTGTGCGTCACTACGCCAGGCAGTTTGGCCTCGGCGAACTGGCCGGATACAACATCGCAGGCGAGCAGTTGGGCGTCTATCCCGACCAGGAGCTACCCGCTTCTCAGGGTGGCGTGGGCCGTATGTGCAGCTTTGGCCAGGGTGTTTCTCTCACACCGTTGCAACTGGGCGCCTTTGTAGCCGCCATTGCCAACGGCGGAACGCTTTACTATCTCCAGCATCCCACCACGCCGGAAGAGGCTGCTGCCCTCCAGCCCAAGATCAAGCGGACTCTCGATATCGCCAAGTACGTGCCTGACATGGAAGGCGGCATGGCCGGCGCGGTCGAGTACGGCACTGCCCGCCGCCTCCGCGCCAATTTCCACGAACTGCCAGTCTTCGGCAAGACTGGGACCTGTTCGGATAACGGCACCCGCTTCGGCTGGTTCGCCGCTTACTCCGACTCGCCGCAAGGCAGTCTGGTTACAGTATTCTTTCTCGAAGGCGGAAGGCCCACATTTGGTCCCCGAGCCGCCGAGCTGACCGGCGAGTTCTACAAGAACCTTTGGAACCGCAACTGGTTCGCCTCCAAAGGCCCGCAGGATGCAGCGATCATTCCGCCAGCTCCCGCCAGCGGGCAAGCACAGCCGTAACGCTCACTCTCTTTCAACGGATTCAGTAAAAGAGGCTGCCTTCGGGCAGCCTCTTTTGTCTCTCAACGTTCCGGCATCCGCATTGGCTGAAGCCAATCACTCTTGAAAATCATCAGATAGCATGAGACCTCCTCTGGTTCTCGTCTGCGTTCGTCTGGCAGCCGAAAGCGGGCAGGTCTGATTCCGCCGCACGCGCAGACTGGACTCTCCCCTATGGCTTTACCCGAGCATTTTCTCCTCCTATACGGTTACGCGCTGCTTTTTGCCTGGGTGCTCGTCGAGCAATTGGGGATTCCGCTGCCTGCCACGCCGGTTCTGCTGGCCGCCGGAGCGCTTTCTGCTGAAAACGAATTGAGCATCGGGCTGGCATTTCTGGCTGGCATGGCAGCTTCGCTGATCGCCGATACCTCATGGTTCCTGGTCGGCCGCCGCTACGGCCGTCATGTCCTGCGTTTTCTTTGCAAGATTTCGATTGAACCCACCACCTGCGTCCGCAGTACACAGGAGTCCTACAGCCGCCGCCACGGCCTCGCTCTCACCTACGCCAAATTTGTGCCCGGCCTCTCGATGCTGGCCCCGCCCGTCGCCGGGCAAAAAGGCATGGCCTTCCGCAGCTTTCTGCTCTTCGACGGCATCGGGGCCGCGCTCTGGGTCGGTCTGTTGTTGGCTGCCGGCCGCCTCTTCGGCGCGCTGCTGGTACAAGATCCCGGCCTGCTCAATCGTGTGGGACGCTTCTCTGGAGCCTTGCTTCTTCTGGGTGTCGCCGGCTTCCTCGTTGCACGCATCATTCGCCGGCGCATGATTCTGAACAAAATGATCTCCGCCCGCCTGGAACCGGTCGAACTGAAGCGCTGGCTCGATGCTGGCGAAGATGTTTTTATCGTCGATCTGCGCCACCCCGACGATCTGAAAGATGAACCCTTCACCCTGCCCGGCGCGCTCCACATCGCACCCCAGGCCCTCGCCGAGCGCGGCCATGAGATTCCCCGCGATCGCGACATCGTACTCTACTGCGCCTGCCGCCCCAGCGACGCCACCGCCGTCAAAACGGCCACCACTCTGCAAAAGCTCGGCATCGAGCGCGCCCGCCCCTTGCGCGGCGGCTACTACGAATGGAAGCGCCTCGGCTTTCCCCTTACCGCAGTCGAGGCTGCCTCGCCAGCGCAGTCAGCTAGTATCGTGACCGCATAATTCGGTTGAGTCTGAAATGTAGCGCCTTCCGGCCGGCCGTAGTGCGGGCGTCCTCGCCCGCGCCTGTCCGGAGCAATTACCAACCCACGCAGTCACAAACCCAGCGATAAACAATGCCCTCAATGCCGTGCGACAAGTTAAGCTAATGAATTGAGCACGGCGCCTGCCGAGCAGGAGACAATTCATGGCCTACGACGATCTGCGCGATTGGATCAAGACCCTCGAAAAGCACGGCGAACTGAAGCGCATCAGCGAAGAAGTTTCCCCGGAGCTTGAGATTACCGAGATTACTGACCGCGTATCCAAGAGCGGCGGCCCGGCCCTGCTCTTCGAGAACATCAAAGGCCATCCCGGCCACAAGGTCTTCATTAACCAATTCGGCAGCGAGCGCCGCATGGCTCTGGCTCTCGGCGTCGAACGGCTGGACGAGATCGCCGAGCGCATCCACGGCCTGATGAATCTCAAAGCCCCCGAGGGCTTGCTCGACAAACTCAAAATGCTGCCGCAGTTGAGCGCGCTCACCAGCGCCTTCCCCAAAACCGTCAGCGCCAAAGATGCTCCGTGCAAGGAAGTCGTTTTGCGCGAGAACTTCGACCTGAATCAATTTCCGATTCTGAAGTGCTGGCCCCATGACGGCGGCCCGTTCATCACCCTGCCCTGCGTCGTCACCCGCGACCCGCGCACTGGCAAGCGCAACGTGGGAATGTATCGCATGCAGGTCTACGACGGCCAAACCACCGGCATGCACTGGCAGCGGCAGAAGGTCGCCGCCGAACACTATCGCAACGCGATACGAGACGCGTCGGCACTTCAATCTACCGATAGCCCGCTCACCACCAGCGTTGCCGCTATGGCGGAGTCAGCCGGAGGCGCGGTCGCCATCCCTGACGGTCCCATCGGCGGCCTCCCGCAGGTCGCGTTGGGCAATCTGAAAGGCTCGCGTCTTGAAGTTGCAGTGGCCATCGGCACTGATCCGGCTACAACTTTCGCCGCCATCGTCCCTGCCCCGCCCGAGGTCGAGGAGTATCTCATCGCCGGCTTCCTGCGCGGCAAGCCGGTCGAAATCGTCCAGTGCGAAACCGTCGATCTCCAGGTTCCCGCCCACGCTGAAATCGTCCTCGAAGGCTACGTCGAACTCGGCGAACTGCGCAGCGAAGGCCCCTTTGGCGATCACACCGGCTTCTACACCCTCACCGACGACTACCCGGTCTTCCATCTCACCTGCGTCACCCATCGCAAAAATCCCATCTATGCCGCCACCATCGTCGGCAAGCCGCCCATGGAAGACGCATGGATGGGCAAGGCCGTCGAGCGCATCTTCCTGCCCGCCATGCGCATGCAGATTCCTGAACTGGTAGACATTCATCTCCCTGTCGAGGCCGTCTTTCACAACCTGATGCTGGTCTCCATCCGCAAGAGTTATCCCGGCCAGGCGCGCAAGGTGATGAACGCCATCTGGTCTCTCGGCCAGGCCATGTTCACCAAAATCATCATTGTTGTCGACGAGGACTGCGACGTGCAAAACGTAGCCGATGTTGTCCTGCGCGTGGCCAACAACATCGACCCCGAGCGCGACATCCAATTCACTCTCGGCCCCGTCGATTCGCTCGATCACTCCTCGCGCCTGCCCAACTACGGCTCCAAGATGGGCATCGACGCCACGCGCAAATGGAAAGCCGAAGGCTTCAACCGCCCCTGGCCCGCCATGATCGAAATGGACCGCGCCACCAAAGCGCGCATCGATGCCCTCTGGTCCAAACTTGGGTTATGAATTGGATGGGCAGGCGTACCCCGAAGTAGCGCCGGCCTCCTGGCCGGCTGTCGCGCGGACGTCCTCGTCCGCGCCCGTCGGGTATCCCAGGTCCGGATTCTCGGACCTTGGGATACCGCCAACGTCTCCCTCCGCTCTGCCACTTGCTGTCTATGGCTCTAAGTACTATAATGTCTCTGTGAAAGCAAACCCTCCCAGCAAGCTACGGGTCTTTGCGTCCAAGCCTTTTATGCGATTTGCGCGCCGTTTCGGCATCGGCGACGGAGCACTATGGGAAACCGTGAACGGGGCTTGGGACGCGGATTTGGGCGGCGGACTTTTCAAGTTTCGGCTTGCCCGGCAAGGAGAGGGTTCGAGCGGAGGAGCCAGGGCTTTGATCGCCATGAGGGTCGGCCAGCGTGCCGTCCTCATGTTTGGCTTCGAAAAGAAGGACCAGTCAAACATCAGGCCCAATGAATTGCGCGCCTACCGCAAGGCCGCGGGAATCTACCTCGGCCTGAGCGAAGATGAGATTGCGGCGATTGTGAAACAGAAAGTTTTGTCTGAGATTGCTCCGGCAAAGAAGGGATGACAATGGCAAAAACTTACAAAAGCCCGGCGCTCGCGGCACTGCATGAAAGCATGTCTGACCTGCACCAGGCTGGCGCGATTGACCGCAAGACCATGCGCGAGTTCGACCGCGCGTGTCTCACTCCGGTCATGGAACTCTCTTCGGCCGCCATTCGCCGCATCCGCGCTAAAGCGGCGGTGAGCCAGGCCGTCTTCGCTGCTCATCTGAATGTGACAACTGGGGTCGTCAGCAAGTGGGAGCGCGGCGAAAAGCATCCACGTGGGCCAGCCGCAAAACTGCTCACTCTCGCCGCCAAAAACGGCATTGCTGCCATCGCCTGAGCCGCGCCGTACTATAGCTCCAGGACGGGCATTGACGCCACGCGCAAATGGAAGGCCGAAGGCCTCAACCGCCCTTGGCCCGCCATGATCGAAATGGACCGTGCCACCAAAGCCAAAGTCGATGCAATCTGGAAGAAGCTGGGGCTATGAGCGGCGCAGCCTTACACCTCGGCTTGGGGTCGGAGGAGGTAGAATCGATGCCTGGGCCACCTGCTTAGGAGACGTAATTATGCGACAGCTCTTGTTCAGTTGTGTAGTTTTGGCGCTAGCGATTCCAGTCGTTGCCCAAAAACCGTAAGCGTTCGAAGTTCCCCTCTTGACTGGGGGACGGTGTTTGAAGATGAAGTGTCCACTTGTTTTTAAGTGGACACTTGTTGAGGGGGTCTTACGCGGCCTTGGAGG
>Ga0224528_1000850_pt1 | contig 22223 bp, 16 predicted proteins | sample CBST25metaG_2_FD_179888 | JGI IMG/M metagenome (GOLD analysis project Ga0224528, IMG submission 179888) | Peat soil microbial communities from Stordalen Mire, Sweden - C.B.S.T25 | ecosystem: Environmental > Terrestrial > Soil > Wetlands > Peat | place: Sweden: Norrbotten County, Stordalen Mire...
GTCTTCGCTTGTCCATGGGCTGCACTTTTGGAGCTGGGGTTATGGCTATCTCTACACGGTAACAACACAGATCGTAGCCGATGGCAAAGTGATGGATGAGGTTAGCACGCGCACTGGTTTCCGCAAGACAGCCTTCGCCAATGGCATGATCTACCTTAATGATCGTGTGATTGATGTGCATGGCTACGCACAGCGCACAACAAATGAGTGGCCAGCCGTTGGCCTTTCCGTACCTGCGTGGATGAGTGATTTAAGTAACAGCCTGATGGCTGAGAGCAACGGCAATCTAGTGCGCTGGATGCATGTAACGCCGTGGAAGCAGGATGTTGAATCTTGTGATCGCGCGGGCCTGTTACAGTCAATGCCCGCCGGCGATGCCGAAGGAGACTCAAAGGGACGCCAGTGGGAGCAGCGCGTGGAGTTGATGCGCGATGCAATTATTTATAACCGCAATAACCCGTCTATCATCTTCTACGAGTCTGGCAACAAAGGCATCAGCGAAGAGCACATGGCCGAGATGAAGAAGGTGCGTGACAGTTATGATCCGCATGGCGGTCGTGCCATTGGTTCGCGCGAAATGATGTCAAGCAAGACCGCTGAATACGGCGGCGAAATGCTCTACATCGACAAGAGCGCAACCAAGCCACTTTGGGCGCATGAATATTCGCGAGACGAAAGTGCACGACTTTTCTGGGATAACTACACTGCACCTTTCCACAAGGATGCACCCGATTACAACCGCAATCAGGACTCGCATGCCATCGAGGATGTACGACGTTGGTTCGACTACTGGCAAGCGCGTCCCGGCACTGGCACACGCGTTAGCTCGGGAGGCGTCAATATCATCTTCCGACTCGAATACGCACTATCGCGGCGACAATAACTATCGCCGCAGCGGCGAGGTGGACGCGATGCGTCTGCCGAAGGACGGCTTCTATGCGCACCAGGTGATGTGGGACGGTTGGGTGGATGTAGAACACATTGGACTGCACATTTTGGGCCACTGGAACTATGCCGCGGGTACGGTGAAGCCGGTCTACATTGTCAGCTCGGCTCCGCGCGTTGAACTGAAACTCAATGGCCACTCGCTTGGTACAGGCACGCTCTCTTATGGCTTTTTGCATACCTTTGACAAAGTAGTGTATGAGTCAGGAACGCTCGAAGCTGTGGGCTATGATCTTGCAGGCAAACCGATCGCTACTGCTGTTTTGCGCACTGCCGGTGAGCCTGTTGCACTACGTCTGACTGCGCACACCGCACCGAATGGTTTGCGTGCGGATGGCGCAGATCTCGCACTTGTCGACGTGGAAGTTGTCGATGCCAAGGGCAATCGCTGCCCTACCGATCACCACTTCGTTTCGTCCACGCTCACAGGGCCAGTCGAGTGGCGCGGCGGCATTGCGCAGGGTTGGTCGGTACCTGTGCCCGTCAATACCGCTTCGAACGATAACAAGGTCCTTCCTACCACACCGCCTACGCCGCTACTGTACGAGGACAACTACATTCTTGCTAAAAAATTGCCGGTGGAGAACGGCATGAATCGTGTGATTCTGCGTTCACAACCAACAGCTGGAGCAATTACGCTGCGTGCCGAAGCGGATGGTTTGAAAGCTGCTTTGATCACGCTGAACTCATTGCCCGTTGTTGTTGAAGATGGCTTGTCGCACTACGATCCCGCTGCTGCTCTGCCCGTGCATCTTGATCGGGGGCCGACGCCCAAAACGCCTTCCTTCAAGCCTTCGCGTACAGCCATCAAGATCGTTTCTGCTGCTGCTGGATCGAACGCCGAACAGACTCAGCTCAGTATGGATGATGATGATGACTCAACCTCGTGGGTTAGCAAGGGAAAACTCGAAGATGCATGGATTGAGTACACTTTTGCCACGTCGCAAATGGCCAATCAGATTGATCTGAAGATGGGCAGCTTCCGTCAGCGTCACTATCCTTTGCGCATCACCATTGATGGTCAGACCGTTTGGGAGGGCGAAACGCCGACAACGCTTGGCTATTGCAATCTGAAACTAAAGCCTGTACGTGGTCAGCATCTTCGCATTAGCCTTGTAGGCGATCCGCACGAGGGTAACGAGTTTGGCAAAATCAGGGAACTGGTTTCAACGAATGATCCATCCAAGCCTCAAAATCAATCCTTGTCGATTAGCGAATCGGAAATTTACAAAACGACAGAATAAAGATGGTGGCCATTTTTAGGTGCGCCGTGTATGAATGGCAGCTCGGGGTGCAGGCGTGGAGAGAGGTACTCTCTCCACGCCTGCCGATTCTCGCGACTTACTGGCGACTAAATATACTCAAGCTCTCATTAGTCGCTGATAGACATTTCGAGACGAAAACTATGCATTTAAAGGGAAATTTGCTGATTCTATCTTTCTCTAGACGCCCTCAGATGGCATTCTATTTTCCGATGCAGAAGGTGGAGAAGATGAGTCCAAGAACGTCGTCGGGGGTGGTCTGGCCGGTGAGTGAGTCGAGGGCCCAGAGCGCGCGGTAGAGGTCGAGCAGCAGCATCTCATGCGGAATGGCGTTCACGTTGGCTTGGGTCGCGTCGGCCAGTGCCGTCAGCGCCGTTTCGATGGCTTGATGTTGGCGCAGGTTCGTCACCATGCCCGGCTCGGCTGCTGCGCCGCCGGTTGCCAGCATGACGATTTTTTCTTTGAGCACGGAAATTCCCGCTCCGGTCAGCGCTGAGGTGGAAAGCACGAGGACCTTTCCCGTGGCCTCGGAAGCAAGTGTTAGCGGTGTTGTGGTGAGGTCGCACTTGTTGGCGACGACGATGGAGGCGCGGTCCTGCACGGCCTCAATTAACTGCTTTTCTTCATCATTCAGCGGCTCGGTGGCGTCGAGCACGAGCAGCACCAGAGCGGCGTCGGCCATGGCTTCGCGGCTACGCGCGATGCCGATCTGCTCGACCTCCTCGCGGCCCTCACGCAGGCCTGCCGTATCGACCAGTTCGAGCGGAATGCCGTCGAGCGAGATTCGCTCGGTGACGAGGTCGCGTGTGGTGCCGGCGGTTGCGGTAACGATGGCGCGGTCGCGCTCGACCAGACGATTGAAGAGCGAGCTTTTGCCGGCGTTTGGCCGGCCCACAATGGCCAGCGTCAGTCCCTCGTGCAGAATGCGGCCGCGGGCAAAGCTGGCGGCCAGAGCCGCGAGCGGCGCGCGCACCTCTTCCATACGCCGGGCGATTTCGTTGCCGGGTGTGACCTCGACATCGTCTTCGGCGAAATCGATGCCCGCCTCAAGCAGCGCGACCAGTTCCAGCAAGGATTGTTTGATGGGCGTCACGCGTCGGCTGAGCGCGCCGCCGAGCTGGCCGGCGGCTAGGCGGGCCTGCGCCAGGGTCTGTGCGTCGATCAGGTCGCGGACGGCCTCGGCCTGTGTCAGGTCAAGCCGGCCGGAGAGAAAGGCGCGCTGGGTGAACTCACCCGGCATGGCCAGACGCGCGCCGCCGTCGATGGCGCGGCGGACGAGCCAGTCGAGCACGACCGGCGAACCGTGCGCGGCAATCTCCACCAGATCCTCGGCCGTGTAGGAGTGCGGCGCGGCAAAGTAGGTGACCAGCGCCTCGTCGATCTTTTCGCCTTCGTCGTCGACAACCTCGGCGAGCCGCGCGCGGGCGGGGGCCAGCGGTGTTTTGAGCCGCACCAACTGGATGGCAATTTCGGCGGCCTCGGGGCCGCTGAGGCGTACGATGCCGATGCCACCGCGGCCGGGCGGCGTGGAGATGGCGACGATGGTGTCGACGAGGACGTTGGAGGCTGAGTCCGTCATATCTGTCTTCAGTGTAGACGGCGGGTCGGTCAGGCTCAGAGATGGTCGATGGAGCCGATGCCAGCCATGACCAACATGCGCGGCTCCGTCATCTCGTCGATGGCCGAGCGGATGCCCTCGCGGCCGACGCCGGAGTCTTTGACGCCGCCGAAGGGCATCGATTCCAGTCGCCAGGTGGGCATGTCGCCGGCGATCAGTGCTCCGACCTCAAGTTCGCGATAGGCGGCGAGGATGCGGTCGGCGCCGCGCGTCAGCAGTCCGGCCTGCAGACCGTAGCGCGAGCGATTCACCAGGGCCAGAGCCTCTTCGAAATCGTCATAGGGCTCAATGCAGAGAACCGGCCCGAAGGCCTCTTCCTCGCGAAGGCTCATGCCCGGTTTGGTCCCAGTCAGAATCGCCGGGGTCAGAAGCGCGCCCTGACGTTCGCCGCCGGTCACCAGCTTGGCGCCGCCCGCGACGGCATCCTTGATCCAGGTTTCGATGCGCGCGGTTTCTTCGGGGCGAATCTGCGGTCCGGAGTCAGTGGCTTCATCGAGAGGGTCGCCGAGCTTGAGCTTGGCGGCGTATTCGACGACCTTCCAGAGATAAGTCTGGAAGATGCTGCGCTCGACAAAGACGCGCTGGAGGCTGACGCAGTTCTGGCCGGCGTAGGCGAAGGCTCCCTGCACGGTGCGGAACGCGGCTTGGTCGAGATCGGGCCAGTCGTTGTGGACGATCAGCGCGGCGTTGCCACCCAGTTCGAGCAGCACACGCTTGCGACCCGAGTGCGCCTTCAGCTCCCAGCCGACTTTGGCCGAACCGGTGAAGCTGACCAGCTTGATGCGATCTTCCTTTTCGGCCATCCAGGCCGTGTCCTCGTTGCTCAGGGGAAGAACGGCCAGCGCTTCCTCGGGCCAGCCGGCCTTCAGAATCACCTCGCCCAGGGCCAGCGCGGTAAAGGGCGTTTGCGGCGAAGGCTTGAGGATCACCGGACAGCCGGCGGCGATGGCCGGTGCCAGCTTGTGCGCCACCAGATTCAGCGGAAAGTTGAAGGGCGTAATGGCCAGCACGGGGCCTACGGGAAAGCGCTGCACCAAGCCCCAGCGGCCCTCGTTGCCCTCGGTCAGGTCGAGCGGCAACGTCTCGCCCCCCAGCCGCGCGGCCTCTTCGGCAGCGGTTTTGAAGGTGAGAACGGCGCGATCGACTTCGGTACGTGCCAGCCGGAGGGGCTTGCCAGCCTCGGCGACAATCAGTTGCGCAAAGCGTTCCTTCTGCTCGATCAGCGCGGCGGCCACGTCTTCGAGAATCTCGCGGCGTTTCCAGCGCGGCAGGGCGCGGGTGCGGCGCAGGCTGGCTGCGGCGTGGTGCACGGCCTGACGTGCGTCGGCGCGCGTGGCCAGAGTGGCCCGGCCGACAAGGCCCTGGTCCCAGGGCGAACGCACTTCGAGCGTCGCGCCCTCTCTCCATTCTTTGCCGCAGAGCAGAAACCCTGTCTGCGTTCCTGGCCTCATCTTCATGGCCGCCGTGCTCCTTTCAGCATCTGCCCTCCATGGTACAGGTGTGGGCACGGAGCCAGTGGCGGTACGAAAGGCACCTTACCGGAAAATCGCCAGAGGGAAAAATTTTTTCGGGAAAGATTCCCGCCGTGGCGGAGGCCTTTTCAACGGCCGGCAAAAAGTGGGGCAGGTGGAGGCCTGCCCCGTTCGGGGAGAAACGCTTTAGAAGCGGCCGAAGTAGCCCTGTAACTCGTCGGTGACCCGGGCATAGCCATGTTGGAAGCCGTCGCGGTAGGGTTCGGCCAGATCGGGCGGCATGGCCGGATGGCGATACTCGTCGCGGTTGTTGGGGTCAGGACGGCGCTGATTTTCATAGTCGCGCAGCGCGCCCTCGGCACCGTCATGGAAGCCTCTGGAGTGAGCGGTGCCGAAAGGACCCATGCGCCAGGAGTTGGGCATTGCGGTCAAGGCCTGCACGGCGGCGTTATAGCCGTGCCGAAAGCCGTCGCGATAGGGCTCGGCCAGTTCGGGCGGCACGGCCGGATGGCGGAACTCGTCGCGGTTGTTCGGGTCGGGGCGGCGGTTGTTGTCCATATCGTGCAGGGCGCCGTCCATGCCGTCCTGAAAGCCGTGGTGGCGAATCTGCAGGGCCGGTCCGTTGTTCTGGAATCCGTCGCCGGACCGTGGCGCGGGCGGGGACGGAGGAACCGGCGGCTGGCCGCCGGGCATGTGGCTGGCTGCCTGCTGATAGCCGCGCAGGAAGCCGTCGCGATAGGCTCCGTGCAATTCGGGCGGCAGGGGCGGATGGCGGAACTCCTGGCGATGGTTGGGGTCGGGGCGCTGGTGGTTGGCGATGTCCTGCTGTGCAGCGTTCTGACCGTCGCGGAAGCCGCGGTGCTGCGGATCCTGATCGGGTGCGTTCCAGCCGCCATGATCGGGTCCGTACTGCGGGTTTGCCGGCATGGCGCTGGCGGCCGGAATGGCTCCGGCCACGGACAGGCACAACAGGCCTGCAATGGCTGTGCAACGAGGGAATGATGTTTTCAAAAAAAGACTCTCCTGGCCCTGGAGGGCTATGGTCATGCGTGTGGAGTCGGCCTGAGGATTTTCTCCGGCTGCTCTAGCGTTTCACGATTTTGGTCAGGCGCGCGTCCTGCCAAAGCGCGGCAAACTCCTGATCGCTATAGACACGGTGCAGATCAGGAAAGTTGTTCTCCCGGGCGCGGCGCAGATATTCGAGTGCGCCGTCGAGGTTGCCCCGCTTGGCGTAGGCCTTGGCCAGAAGATAGTCGATCCTGGCCCGCTGCTCGGGCGTGTAGATGCGCGCCTGCACGCCGTCCGTGCTGCCGCTGAGAATGTCGGCATTCAGTTCGAGCGCGCGCGAATATTCGGTCATGGCGTGGTCGATCTCGTTGAGCCCTATCCAGGCCTCGGCCAGATTCAGATGCGTCACGGCGCTTGACTCATCCAGCGCCAGCGCCTGCTTGAAGTAGCCAATCGCGGGTTTGTACTGCTTCGCCAGATAGGCCGTCGCGCCCAGATTGTTGAACGCGACAAAGTTGCTCGGATCGTATTTGATGGCTTGCAGAAAATGCTTGTGTGCGGCCTTCAGGTTGTTCTGCCGAATCTCGGCCACGCCCAGCTTGTCGTAGAGCTTGGCGTTCTGGCGGTCGAGGCGTAGAGCCTCGCGATAGTAAATCCCGGCCAGATCGTAGTTCTTGTGGATGCGTGCCTGATCGCCCTTTTCTTCGAGGCTCTGGATGCGGGCCATTTTGTCCGGCGCGGCGGCACTGGGGTCGGCGGCAGCTCCGCGCGGGGCGACCAAAAACAGCAAAGTGGCGGCAAGCGCAAGAGGAAGTTTTTTCATGGTGTGCCTCCTGGGCGGAAGCTCGCCGGTGATGGGGCTTGGCCGTCGTGGTTCCGCATCGGCCCCAAGTAAAGCGCGGCCCGGGGTGGCCCACAACGCTAAAGCGGCTACCGGACCGTTTCCTGCGCGGGGCTTTTCTGTCTGACCCTTCTTGTCATGCAACTTGTAAAAAATCTCACGAAAGCGTTCCGCGGGGGTTACCGACCGTTACTTTTTGGTCTTTTGCCGCTCACGCCACCGTTAAACATGAGCGCAGCGAGCGCAGAAGCGCTACTATAACAGCGTTCCGTAAATGCGACGATGACAGAAGATAAGCCGTCGGAAACCGATCTCCGAGCCTTTCGCGCCGAGTTGAAGCTGGTGCTCGCGTCAAAGCATTTCACGCGTGCGCCCAAGCTCGCCCATCTGCTTTTTTATCTCTGCGAAAGGTTCTTTGCCGGCGAGGCGAACCAGATCAAGGAATACTCGATCGGGGTCGATGTCTTTTATCGCGGCGCGCAGTTTGACCAGGATTCGGATTCGATTGTGCGCGTCGAGGCCAATCGTCTGCGTCACCAACTGGCCGGTTACTATGCCGACGAAGGCCGGGAACACCGGCTCCGCATTTCGATTCCTGTAGGCCAATACATACCTGCTTTCAAGCTGCAAGCCGTGGCGAAGCAAATGCCGAAATTCGCCGGATTCCGCCTGCCCGGTCGCCCCGTCTGGTGGATGGTTGGCGTGCTGGCGTTGTTGTTTCTGAGCATTGGGGTGAGTGTGGCGTTGCTGCGTCTGCACCGGGCCGCGTCGTCGTCCTCCCTCTCCGGCCTACCCGAAGGCACGCAGATCGGTCCTCCGGCCGGCGACGAGATTCGCCTCCTGGCCGGATCCAGCCGCAGCTTCGTCGATCACGCCGGCAAGCTTTGGAGCGTCGATACCGGCTTCGAGGGCGGCATGGCTGTGAAAACTCCAGAGGCGACCATCTGGCGCACCCAGGAGCAGGGTTTTTACCGCACCAGCCGCCAGGGGCAGTTCCGCTACCGGATCGCGCTGAAAAAAGGCATTTACGAGCTGCACCTGCACTTTGCCGAAACCGTTTACGGGTTGGACTCGGGTGGCGAGGGCCGACGGCTGTTTTCCGTTCGCGCCAACGGCAAAACCCTGCTTGATCACTTCGATCTGGTGGCCGACGCCGGAGCCAGCCGCACTGCCGATGTGAAGGTCTTCACCGATATTGCGCCGGGAGCCGATGGAAAATTGACGCTGGATTTTTCGGCCGAGGCCGGTCAGCAGGCCACGCTTTCGGCCATCGAGATTCTGCCTGGACTGTACGGCCGGATGCGGCCCGTGCGTCTGCTCACGCGACAGACGCCCTACTACTCGAACGACAGCCACTGGTGGAGTCCGGACAACTACTTCGAAGGCGGGCAGATGGCCAGGGATGCCGCGCCCGCGGCGGGCACCGACGATCCGGAGTTGTATGAGACCGAGCGCTGGGGCAACTTCTCGTATGCCGTTCCCGCCGTCCCCGGCAAATACACGCTGGTGTTGCACTTCGCGGCCTGGCGTGACAATGGCCCGCAATCGGAGGAGGATGCGCATGTCCGATCCGCGCGCCGCTTCAATGTTTTTTGCAATGGCAACGCGTTGCTCAAGGACTTTGATCTGCGCAAGCAGGCGCGGCCGGGCGAGGCGCTGATGCGCCGCTTCGAGCATCTGGAGCCGAATGCGCAGGGTAAGCTTCTGCTGAATTTTGTGCCGGTCGCCGGCTACGCGACGGTGGCCGGCATCGAGGTGCTGCCCGAGTAGAAGCTTGCGTTACACTCCATCCATGATCCATGACGGCCGCAGACGCAAACTCCCGTTCGACGCCGACGAAGCGGTTTCTTTTCTGAAGAAGGCTGATGCCAAGCTGGCCGGTTTGATCGAGCGCGCCGGGCCGTTTGCGCTGCGCCTCGATCCGCTGCCATCGCCCTTTGCCGCGCTGCTCGAATCGATTCTCTACCAGCAGTTGCACGCCAAGGCTGCTGCAGCGATTCACGCCCGCGTGCGCGCCCACTTTGGTGGCGATCCGGAGCCTGAGGCTCTGCTCGCGGCCGACGACGAGGTGTTGCGCGCGGCCGGGGTTTCGACGGGCAAGATTCGCGCGTTGCGCGATCTGGCGGCGAAGACCGTCGACGGCACGGTGCCCTCGGCGGCCGCCTTGCGCCGGATGCCGGACGCCGAGATGATCGAGCGGTTGACGCAGGTGTGCGGCGTCGGACCCTGGACCGTCGAGATGTTTTTGATCTTCCGTTTGGGCCGACCCGATGTTTTGTCCGCGACCGACTACGGCGTGCGCAAGGGTTACGCGTTGACCTTTCAGCGTTTACCAAAGCTTCGGCCGCTGGAGGCCGCCGATCTGCCCAAGCCCGAGGTCCTACTCAAAAGGGGAAAGCGCTGGGCACCGTTCCGTTCTGTTGCCTGCTGGTACCTATGGAGGGCATGCGATCTGGCGCAATCTTTGGCCAAGTCGGGCCTACAATAGGCAGAAGCGGCCAAGCACGCATCCACAATTTGAGGCCGCGCCGGACCGGTGTATGGCAGCCAAACACTACGTTTGCATTCATGGTCACTTTTACCAGCCACCGCGCGAGAATCCCTGGCTGGAGACGGTCGAAACCCAGGACACGGCCGCGCCTTATCACGACTGGAATGACCGCATCTGCGCCGAGTGCTACGCGCCCAACAGTGCGGCCCGCATCGTCAACGAGAAGCAGAAGATCACGCGCATCGTCAACAACTACGCGCGCATCAGCTACAACGTTGGTCCCACGCTGCTCAGTTGGCTCAAGGAAAACGCGCCGCGCACCTACCGGATGATTCTCGAGGGCGAGCGGCGCAGCCGCAAGGCCTTCTTCGGCCACAGCTCGGCCATGGCGCAGGTCTACAATCACATGATTCTGCCGCTGGCCAATCGCCGCGACCGCATCACGCAGATCCGCTGGGGCATTACCGACTACAAAAATCATTACGGTTACGCACCCGAGGGCATGTGGCTGGCCGAGACTGCGGCCGACGCCGCATCGCTTGAACTGCTGGCCGACAACGGCATCAAGTTCACCCTGCTGGCCCCGCACCAGTGCAAGCGCATCCGTTCGCTCGAGGAAGGCTCCGAGTGGGTCGATACGCCCGATGCCAGCGTCGATACGACGCACCCCTATCTGATGCGTTTTCCATCGGGCGCCACACTTAATGTCTTTTTCTATAACGGGCCGGTCTCGCGCGCCATTGCCTTCGAGGGGCTGCTTAACTCCGGTGAGGCCTTTGCCAACCGGCTAAAGACCGGATTCCATGAGGGCGATGAGCCGCAATTGGTGCATGTCGCCACCGACGGCGAGTCCTATGGCCACCATCATCCGCACGGGGAGATGGCGCTGGCCTACGCGCTGCGCCTGCTGGAGCGCGACAAGAGCGTGCGCCTGACCAACTACGGCAGCTTCCTCGAACTCTTTCCGCCCGAGTATGAGTGCGAGATCGTCGACGACACCTCGTGGAGCTGCGCGCATGGCATCGAGCGCTGGCGTTCGGACTGCGGCTGCAACGGCGGCAAGCCCGGGTGGAATCAGGCCTGGCGCACGCCCCTGCGGCAGGGACTCGACGGGCTGCGCGATGCGTTGATTCCGCTTACCGAGCAGGAAGGCGCGAAGCTGTTCAAGGATGTTTGGGCCGCGCGCGACGCCTACATCGACGTCGTGCTCGATCGCGAACCGGAGACGGTCGAGGGCTTCCTCAAAGAGCAGCAGAGCCACCCGCTCTCGGAGTTCGAGCGGATCCGCGCCCTGGAACTGATGGAGATGCAGCGCCATGCCATGCTGATGTATACCAGTTGCGGCTGGTTCTTCGACGACATCTCCGGCATCGAGACGGTGCAGATCATCGCTTATGCGGCGCGCGTTTTGCAGTTGGCCCGCCGCCACTTCGGCCTGCAGGCCGAGAAGCTCGAACCGGCCCTTCTGGCCACGCTGGCCAAGGCCAAGTCAAATGTGCCCTCGGCGGGCGATGGCGCGGCGATCTACCGGGAATGCGTGCGCACCATGGCCCTGCAACTGGAGCAGGTGGCCGCGCACTACGCCATCAGCTCGGTCTTCTCTTCCTTTGCCGAGGAGACGGAACTGTTCTGTTATCACATCCACCGCATCTCGCACGATATATATACCTCGGGAAGCGGCCGGATGGCGCTGGGTCGGGTCCATGTGAGCAACTCCATCACCGGCCACAGCGAAATGTTTTCCTTCGCCGTGTTGCACTTCGGCGATCAGAACATTACCGCGGCCGTGAAGCCCTATGCGGAGGTGGGTGCGGCCGAGTTCGAAGCCTTTGCCGCCGAGGCCTCGGCCTGTGTGCTGCGCGCCGACTTCCCGCAGGCCATTCGGCTGATCGATCGCGCCTACGGCAGCGCCGACTACTCGCTGACCTCGTTGTTTACCGACGAGCAGCGGCGCATCATCCGCCAGATCCTCGACTCGACGCTCTCCGACATCGAGAGCTCGCTGACGACGATCTATCAGGATCATGCCAGCCTGCTGCATTACCTTTCGCAGGCCGGGTTGCCGAAGCCGCCCGCGCTGAATCTCGCCGCCGGATTCGCCATCAATGCCGGACTGCGCCGCGTGCTGCAGACCGATCCTGTCGATCAGTCGCAACTGCACTCCTACCTGTTGCTGGCCAACTCCGATCAGGTAGTGCTCGAAAGCACCGAGCTGACCTTCATTGCCGACGAGCGGATGCGGCGCGCCATGATTGCGCTGCAAATGTCCTCGGGCTCCTTCGAGGCGCTTGACCGCGCGCTGAGTCTCGCCCGCTGCCTGATGGAGATGCCCTTCGAGCTGAATCTGTGGCAGGCGCAGAATGTCTGGTATGAGATTCTGCGTACTTCGTCCTATGCGCTGACCTCGCTTGAGCCGGAGGACCGGCAACGCTGGGAGGCCGAGTTCAATGAGTTGGGCGATTGCCTCAGCATTGACTACGAGGCCGTCCGTTCCGAGGTGAAGTTCGCCACCGCATAAGGGCAAGGGCTAGAGCAAAACCAGAGTCACAGTGTCCTGTCGAGAGTTGTGCAAGGTCGCCACTCCCTGATGGTTGCGTCGACTTGAATACCTTGCTTTCGGGATACATCAACTCTGGTTTCGCTATAGTGCTCTAGCTTCGCTCGTCGCGTGCGATCAGCTTGCCGTGTTTCAGCACAAAGCGCTGTCCGCGCCAGACGATGGTGTTGCCGCAGAAGCCCGCAACCCACAGCGCCATCTGCGCAAGATCGCGCGCGGGCAGCAGCCACAAGGTTGCGACGGTTTGCCGGTCGCCAAGCACCGTGCCCGCAACTAGCGTAGCCATCGCGAGCCGTAGCACGAGGCTGGCCGCCAGCAGCGCGAGGCTCAGCGGGCTGCCAAAGCAAACCAGCGCGTTGATCAATGCCCATCCCAGCCCATGTGTAAAGATCATGCCAAAATAACCGCCGGGGCGCGTGTCGCGCACGGTGCGCAGCCAGCGCAACTGGTGGTCGATGAAATCGCGCCAGTTGTAGGCGGGAATGCTGGTTTCGACTACCTCGCCGGCGAGCACCACCTGATAGCCAGCCTTGTCGATGCGTTTGCCTATCTCGTGATCGTCGGCCAATTGATCCACCAATGCGCTCAGACCGCCCGCCGCGCGCAGTGCCTTGCGAGAGACGGCGAGGGTCGAGCCGAGTCCATAGTGCAGTCCGCCTTCCACCTTGATCGAGAGCAGCACGCCGGCTTGAAAGTCGGTGGCGATGCCGAGCGATTCGAAGTGCGCGGCAAGCGACGAGTGCGCGTGACCGCGATAGAGCGCCGTCACCATGCCGACCTCGGGCGCACTTTCTTGCGGGGCGAAGCGTCGCATCACGTCCGCGAGATACTGCGGCGACACGGTGATGTCCGAGTCGTTGATCAGCAGGTAGTCGTACTGCGCCTCGTGCTCCATCTGGATCAGCGTCGAGATTTTTTTATTGGAGCCGAGTTGCTTGGGGCAGACGAGCAGACGAATTGCGTGACGGGGAAATTCCTTTTGCAGTTGTTCGACCGCGGCGATGGCCGGGTCGTTTGCGTCGGCCACGCCGAAGAGCAGTTCGTATTCGCCGGTGTAACTCTGTTGGCAGTGGCTGCGAAAGGCCTCAAGCATGCCGGGATCGCAGCCTTTGAGCGCCTTCAAAATACTCACGCCCGGCGCGAAGTTTTTTTGACTCTTGCCGCGTTCGCGCAAAAAGCTTGCTGCGGCCCAGAGCGCGGCAACAAAATAGCCCATGCCCGCGACGGTGAGAACGGTGGTGACGATTTGTGCGGCGACAAGAAGTGCGTGAGGCATACGGATTCAGTGTATAAGGCAGGGAGCAGGGATTAGGGAACAGAGAACAGAGAACAGAGAACAGAGAACAGAGAACAGAGAACAAGGAACAAGGAACAGAGGGATCAATGCAGCCCCTCTGACTGATCTAGTCCCTGTTCCCTAATCCCTGTTCCCTGTCTTACTCATACCGCAGTGCCTCGATCGGATCGAGGTTCGCGGCCTTCCATGCGGGGTAGATGCCGAAGACCAATCCTATGGCGCAGGAGACGCCGAAGCCCACCAGAATCCAGGTCGTCGACAGCGTGGCCGGCAGCCCGATCGGCAAGAAGTAAATGATCCAGGTAATGATCGCGCCGAGCAACACGCCGACGATGCCGCCGACCGCGCACAGCGTAATGGCCTCGGTGGTGAACTGCGTCAGAATGTTTCGCTTGGTGGCGCCGATGGCCTTGCGCACGCCGATCTCGCGTGTTCGCTCGGTCACCGAGACCAGCATGATGTTCATCACGCCCACGCCACCCACCATCAGGCCCACGCTTGAGACGGCGATCATGAAGGCCACCAGTCCGCCGGTCAACTGCGACCAGAGCTTTGAGAGCGAGTCGGGTCCGAAGACTTCGAAGTTATCGTCGGCCTGCGTTTTCACATGCCGGCGGATGCGCAGAAGCTCCCGTATTTCTTCCTCGACGAGTGCCTTGTTCTTCGGGTCGTCGTACTTCACGCTGATCCAAAGATTGAGCACCTCGGGGTGCAGGTTGTGGAAGGTTCCCATGGGGAAGTAGACCTGGTTGTCTTCTGAGTTTTTGCCGCTGCCGAAGGCGCGCTTGAGCTTATCGAGCACGCCGATCACCGTATACGTGCCGCTTTCGACGGTGACCTGCTTGCCGATGGCCGACTGATCGCCGAACAGTTGCTCCCAGGTATCGTGGCCGAGGATGCAGACATGCGCGCCGCGTGCGTCCTCGGCATCGGTGAAGAGGCGGCCTTCAAGAAAGGTCAGGTCGGTGACATCGCCGACAGAGGAGGTCGAGCCCTGCAGAATGGAGCCGCCGACCTTCTTGCCGTTGTACTTCACGCTGCTGTCGCCCACGCTGAACTGCTTGGTGTATTGCTTGCCGCCGTCGACGGCCGTGACATGCGGCAGCTTGCGCAACGCAAGCACGTCGTCCATGGTGAGCTTCTTGCGCGTAAGCTGTTCGGCGGTCGGTTCCACGCCCATCACCGGCATGTGGAAGACCCAGAAGACATTCGAGCCGAGCGAACTCACCCAGTCAGAGACGCGGTTGTTGACGCCGTTAATCACCGACGAAATGGTAATCACCGTGGTCACGCCGATCACGATGCCGAGGATGGTCAGCCCCGAGCGCATCTTGTTGGTGCGCACCGTGGAGAGCGCCATTTTCACCGATTCGAGATTTTGTCCTCTTGCCATAGCAGTTCCCAGTTCCCAGTTCGTAGTTCACAGCCCACAGTTGGTCGTTCGTGGAGATTGGTTGCTATTTGTGGTCGGTTTGCAGTGAATCCAACATACCGAAAAGCATTTTCCTAGAGCATTTTTCCAATTGGTGTAGCGCGAAAGCAGGATGCCGAGTGGCTTTTTCCTTAAGAAAAAGCCACCTTGCACGCCACTCAACACTGCACGTGTATTGGAAAAATGCTCTAACTTCGATGGAAAGAGCATCGGCGGAGTCAATCAGGTCCTTGCCGCCAAATTGCAATCTTCTGGAGAGTTCAAGCTGGGTTTGCAGTTCACAGACAGAACCACGTGCGATGCCGAGGAATTGTCGAAACTCGCCGGCCGAGATTCGACCTTGCCCTTCTGCAATATTGCTCGGAATGGAGACCGCGCAACGGCGCAATTGGTTGGTGAGTCCAAATAACTCTTCACGAGGATAGTCCTTTGTCAGCAGGTAGATGGCAACGGTTAGTTCCATAGCTTTCTGCCAGACGACTAATTCCCGGAATGACTTGTTCATGAAGCCAACCACCCTTTCGCGAAGGACAGAAAAGCTATCGGTTTCTGCACGCTACGAGTTATGAACTACGAACTGAGAACTACGAACTCTGAACTCTGAACTGCTTTTACAGTTCTGCGCGCAACGCTACCACCGGATCCAGCTTGGCCGCCTTGCTGGCCGGGTACACGCCGAAGAACACGCCGACGGTGCCAGCCAGAATCAGCCCCAGAAAAATCGCCCACACCGGCACGCTCGTCGGAAAGCCGATGACCAGCGTGATCAGTTTGCCGACGCCGATGCCGCTCAGCACGCCAATCGCGCCGCCGACCACCGACATGGTGGCGCTCTCAATCAGAAATTGCAGCAGAATGTCGCGCTGCCTTGCGCCGAGCGCTTTGCGTACGCCGATCTCGCGGGTGCGCTCGGTGACGGCCACCAGCATGATGTTCATGATCACCACGCCGCCGACCACCAGCGCGATCGAGGCCAGCCCCAGCACCACCGTGGAGAAGAGCTTGCTGATGTTCTGCCAGATTTCGAGGAAGGTGTCGTTGGTTTCGATCTCGAAGTCGTCGGGGGTGCCGGGCGCGTTGTGCCGGCGGGTGCGCATCAACACGCGCACCTCGTCCTGGGCGCGCAGCATGCCTTCGGCGCCGCCCGAGGCGCGGGCGTACACATCGGTCGAGTCGTTGGCGCCGTAGGTCTGCTGATAGGCCGAGAGCGGAATCGCCACCCAGTTGTCCTGCGACTGGCCGAGCGTTTTGCCCTTGCGGGCGCCGACGCCCACGATGGTGTAGGGCTGGCCGTCCACACGCAGTTCCTTGCCGATGGGGTCGCCCTTGCCGAGCAGGTTATCGACGACGTCATAGCCCACGATGGCGTCGTGAGTGGCGTGGTCATCGTCGGCCTGCGTAAAGCCGCGGCCGATGTCGATGTCGACGTTGCTCAGCGAAAGCATCGTCCAGGTGTAGCCGCGAATATCGCTGTTGTTGCTCGAGTGGCCGTTATAGACCACGCTGGCGGTTTTGTCGGCGGTCGCGCCCATCTCGCTGCACTCGACGCAGGCCGCGCGGATCGCCTGGTAGTCTTCGATGCGGAGAATCTTGCGCTTCTTGAAACGCAGATATTCTTCTCCAGACATGATCACGCCGGGCATCCGCGAAACGGTGAAGACGTCGGCGCCGTAGCCGGTGAGTTTGGTGCTCACATAGCGGTTGGCGCCATTGACCAGCGTAATCACCATGATGACCGATGCCACGCCCATCACCACGCCGATCAGCGTCAGAATCGAGCGCAGCTTGTTGGCCCACAGCGATTGCAGCGCGAGTTTGAATGCCTCGGTCAGTTGCATGGTCGGACCTGCTTTCCTGTCTCGTTGCGCAACGCGGGATTGTGCCACTGGCCCCGCGCATGGCCTGGCGCGTTCGGCCGCCGGCTTGAAACTTTTACAGAAGGAAGAGAACCGCTTCTTCCTGTTCCTACAAATCTATGCGGGCGCGCGTCCTGCGCGCCCTTTTTTCTTCTACGCAGCCTGAGCCGCTTTGGTTCCCGAGGAGTTTCTACCGACCGGAACTGCCGAAGCCTTTTTCGGCCCGCGCGGAATCTTCCAGCGTCTCCACCACTTCGACCGCGCCCGTCCGCACCGGCACGGGAATCATCTGCGCGATCTTTTCGCCAGCCTTCAGTGCAACGGCTTCCTGGCCGAGATTGGTCATCAGGATCAGAATCTCGCCCCGGTAGCCGGCATCGATCACGCCGCCGGTCGTCGCCAGTCCGCGGGCGGCCATCGACGAGCGGTCGCGAATCAGCAATCCCAGCGGCTCGCCGGTCTGCGGATCGCTGGCCTCAACGGCGATACCCGTCCGCAGTTTCACTGTCACGCGCGGCTCCAGTCGCGCGCCGTCCAGCGCAAAAACGTCATAACCTAAATCCTCGCCCGGATGCGCCACCTTGGGGCTTTGCGCACCGGCTTCCAGCAATTTCACTCGCAGCATAATCTGATCCTAGCAGGCGGATCGGGGACAATTTTCCGCGCCAAACCCTTCCGCGGACGCAGAATCAAAAAATCGATTTACCAAGCGGCGGCGTGGTTGTATGATGGCGTTGCTTTTCATTGGGAACCGTTCCACGCTATGGTTTGAGCACTGCTCCAAGTTTTGATCCACAGAGGGAGTCCGCATGTTGTTTCGCCGTTTTTTTCTGGGTTGGATGTCTTTGGGCGTTGTCCTTGCCTCTTTCGCGCAGGCCGTGCCGCCAGCGCACACCAGAAAGTGGAAGCCCGCTCCGGTCGCTTCAGCTCCGGCGAAGGCCGTGGCGTTGCCCGCCGGGCCGCCCTATCTGAACCCGAAGGCCTCATCGGCTGAGCGCGCCCGCGATCTGGTGGGCCGCATGACGCTTGACGAGAAGGCGCAGCAGCTTGAAGACTGGGCGCCGTCGATTCCCCGGCTCGGCGTGCCCGACTACCAGACATGGAACGAAGCCTTGCACGGCGTGGCTCGCGCCGGTTATGCCACGGTTTTTCCGCAGGCCATCGGCATGGCCGCTACCTGGGACCCGGCCACGGTGGAGAACATGGGCGCGGTCATCGCCACCGAGGCCCGCGCCAAATACAACCAGGCGCAGAGCGAGGGCAACCGTCGCATCTTCTATGGCCTCACCTTCTGGTCGCCGAACATCAACATCTTTCGCGATCCGCGCTGGGGCCGCGGACAGGAGACCTACGGCGAAGATCCGTATCTGACCGGGCGTATGGGCGTGTCCTTCATTCGCGGCATGCAGGGGCCTGACCCGAAGCATCCGCACGTGGTGGCTACCGCCAAGCACTTTGCTGTGCACAGCGGCCCCGAGCCGCTGCGGCATGGCTTCAACGTCGATGTTTCATCGCGCGACCTCGAAGAGACCTACCTGCCCGCTTTTCGCGCCGCTGTGGTCGATGGCCACGTGCAGAGCGTGATGTGCGCCTACAACGCGATCGATGGCTCACCCGCCTGCACCAACACCATGCTGCTCAAAGAGCATCTGCGTGGGGCCTGGGGTTTCACCGGCTCCGTCGTCTCCGATTGCGGCGCGATTGTCGATGTGAACAAGGGCCACAAGAAAACCGACGACGTGATGCACGCCGCGGTGCTTTCGCTCGAGGCCGGTACGGATCTTTCCTGCAGCATCTGGGCGCCGGGCTTCAACACGCTGGGCGAGGCGGTGCACAAGGGGCTGGTGCCGGAAGCGCTTGTCACCCAGGCCGCCGAACGGCTCTTCACGACGCGCTTTGCGCTGGGACTCTTCGATCCGCTTGGCTCCAGTCTCTTTGATGCGCAGCGCTCGCCGGAAATGATCGTCGCCCGCAACCGCACGCTGGCGCGTCACGCCGCCGAAGAGAGCATGGTTTTGCTGAAGAACTCAGGCGTGCTGCCGCTCAAGGGCAAACCCGGCAAAATCGCCGTCATCGGCCCCACCGCCGATCTGCTGCCTTCGCTGCTCGGCAACTATCAGGGCACGCCGCTGCACCCGATCACGCCGCTTGATGGCATGATCGCGCAGTTTTCTGCCGGCGCGATTCTCTATGCGCAGGGCGCAACACTGGCCACGGGCGTGGGTGTTCCCGTGCCGCGCACCGCCTTCGACAAGGGGTTGAAGACAGAGTACTTCGCCTCGTCCGACTGGAGCGGCCGCCCGCAGATGACCTTGACTCAGCCGCTCGTCCAGATGGATTGGGAGAGCGCGCTGCCCGCGCCGCAGATCGCCACTTCAAACTATTCGGTGCGCTGGTCGGGGGAAATCGCCGCGCCCGCCGCCGGTCACTACACCTTTACCGTCGAGTCGGGAGACAGCTTCCCCTATTCGCCGACCGAAAGCTACCGGATGTTGGTCGACGGCAAGATCCTCTCCGAGGGTAGTCTGCGCAAGGCCGCTACCGATCCCAAGCCCGCCGAGGGCGCTTCGCCGACCGCGCCGCGGCCGATGGACGCATCGCTGACGCCTTCGTTTGCCTATGACTTCGCCGACACCAATCCGCACGAGTTTGTCTTCGAGTATGCGCACTCCGGCGACCGGGCCGGTGGCGGCGTCACGCTCAAATGGCAGGCGCCCGCGCAGGCGCAGATCAACGAGGCCGTAGCGCTCGCCAGCAAGGCCGATGTCGTGGTGGCCTTCGTGGGGCTTTCGCCGCAGCTTGAGGGCGAGGAGATGCCGATCAAGATCGACGGCTTCGACGGCGGCGATCGCACCAGCCTCGACCTTCCCGCGCCGCAGCAGAAGCTGCTTGAGGCCCTCGGCGCCACCGGCAAACCGCTGGTTGTTGTGCTGCAAAGCGGCTCGGCCGTCGGTCTGAACTGGGCCAAGGAGCACGCGCAGGCGATTCTTGAGGCCTGGTATCCGGGCGTCGAGGGCGGCTCGGCCATTGCCCGCACCCTCGCCGGCGCGAATAATCCCTCTGGACGTCTGCCGGTAACCTTTTATGCCAGTCTCGACGGCCTGCCGGACTTTACCGATTATTCGCTCAAGAACCGCACCTATCGCTACTTCACCGGCAAGCCGCTCTGGGGCTTTGGCTACGGGTTGAGCTACACCACCTTCGAGTACGGCCCGATCAAGCTGCTTTCCGACAAGATCAAGGCGGGCGAGTCGCTGGGGGCCACCCTCACCGTCACCAACACCGGCGGCGCAATGGGCGACGAGGTGGTGGAGGCTTACCTGAAGACCCCGCAGCAGAATGGGCCGATCCGCACGCTGGTCGGCTTCCAGCGTGTCAGTATCGTCTCCGGCTCCAAAAAGGAGATTCTGTTCACCATTGATCCGCGCTCGCTTTCGAGTGTCGACGAGGCGGGCAACCGCTCCGTTCTGCCCGGCAAGTACACGCTGACGCTGGCCGGTGCGCAGCCGGAGGAGGCCTCGGGCCACTCCGAGGTGGAATTTACCGTTGAAGGCACTCAGGCGCTGTTGAAGTAGGCCAGTGCGCCGTTCAGCCCTTTCCGGTTGGCAAAAACCGCCGGGGTGGCTCTATAAAAGATAAAGCTGGATTTGCGCGGAGCCGCGTGGCAACACGCGGTTCCCGCTGTGCTTCACTTGTTGACTGCCGCGGACCCAATTCGCCCTTCGGATAAAGACTCATCTCTGAGATCTGAAAAGCGTTGTGCGTGGAGGCTTTTTCCAGGAAAGTCTCTTGGCCCCTTCCGCGGTGCTGCTCACGTTGCCGCAGGGCAACTCAAAATCTTCCCCCTCACAAAGGAAACCTCCCATGACAACGATCGATGCTGCCGATCTGGCGCAACAATTTGCAAGCGATAATTATGCAGGGATTTGTCCGGAGGCCTGGGCCGCGATGCAGGCCGCCAACCAGGGCCATGTCACTTCCTACGGCGACGATCCGTGGACGGAAAAGGCCTCGGATCTGTTCCGCTCGTTGTTTGAAACCGACTGCGATGTTTACTTTGTCTTCAACGGCACGGCGGCCAACTCCCTGGCGCTAGCCGCGCTCAGCCAGTCCTATCACGGGGTCATCTGCTGCGATCAGGCGCATGTGGAAACCGACGAGTGCGGCGCGCCGCAGTTTTTCTCGAATGGCTCAAAGCTGCTGGTGGCGCCCGGCGTCGACGGCAAGCTCACTCCTGCCTCGATCCGCGAACTGGCCACCAAACGCCACGATATTCACTATCCGAAAGCGCGGGCGGTCACGATCACGCTTTCGACGGAAACCGGCGCCGTGTATACGCTTGATGAGTTGCGCGCTATCTCCGATGAGTGCAAGGCGCTGGGGCTTTCGCTGCACATGGACGGAGCGCGCTTTGCCAACGCCTGCGCCTCTCTCGGCTGCACGCCGGCGGAGTTGAGCTGGAAGGTGGGCGTCGACGTGCTCGGCTTTGGCGGCACCAAGAACGGTATGGCCATCGGCGAGGCGGTGTTGTTCTTCGACCGCAAGCTGTCCGTCGATTTCGACTATCGCTGCAAGCAGGCCGGCCAACTGGCCTCGAAGATGCGCTTTCTCTCCGCTCCCTGGGTGGGCATGATCGAAAGCGGAGCCTGGCTGCGCAATGCGGCTCACGCCAACGAGTGCGCGCGCTACTTTGCCGAGAAGGTTTCCGGCATTCCTGGAGTTTCAATTCAAGGAAAAGTCGAAGCCAATGCAGTGTTTTTGTCCGCCTCTGACCAGATACTCGACAAACTCCACGCCAGGGGATGGAGATTTTATAACTTCATCGGCGGCGCGGCGCGCATTATGTTCTCCTGGGATGCGGATAAAAAGCGGATTGACGCCTTTGCTCGCGACCTTGCGGAGTGCGTCGCTTCGCCAGGAAAATAGAAAAGTTCACCGTTATTTTTCTGAAAAGTCGGTCTGCGCGAGTTACTGATAAAACTTTTTTCCTTTATTCCTTGCGTCGGACCGACAGAATAGTTTGCCAAATGAGTAATAACAAGCTATCTTGATTCAAGACTGGCGGATCATTTATAGAGTGCGCGACCTATTGACTGCGATGACTCCGTTCGCCGGATCAAAAAGGAGAAACTATGGGAGTATCGGAGATTTTGGCGTCGATTGATCGTGAGATTGCCCTGCTGCAGCAAGCGCGCTCTCTTCTGAGCGGCGCGGCGGCACCGAAAAAGGTCGGCAGACCGAAGAAAAATGCGTCGATCGTTCCTGTCGCGGGCAAAGAAAAGAAGAAAGCCAAAAAGAGAAATTTGACTCCGGAAGGACGCAAACGGATTGCCGAGGCCGTGAAACGGCGCTGGGAAGCCCAGAAAAAGGCAGCCTCGGGAAAGTAACTTCCCTGTCAGATGAGTTTTGCCGGCGCTGGAGTTTCCAGCGCCGGAGCTGTTTCC
>Ga0224528_1000851_pt1 | contig 22218 bp, 20 predicted proteins | sample CBST25metaG_2_FD_179888 | JGI IMG/M metagenome (GOLD analysis project Ga0224528, IMG submission 179888) | Peat soil microbial communities from Stordalen Mire, Sweden - C.B.S.T25 | ecosystem: Environmental > Terrestrial > Soil > Wetlands > Peat | place: Sweden: Norrbotten County, Stordalen Mire...
GCCGGAGAGGGTAAGCTGCATAATGTGGGGTTCCTTTACATTAAGTTTGGTCTCGTAACCCTATTCTAATGTTCTGAATTCCCACACTTAAATATGGTTAAAGCTGGAATTTTGCAAGAGGCTCCATAGAGAGAATTTGGACAAAAGACCGCTTTCCGCTTCTATCTGCTCGTATCGTTTCAGCTCGTCGCCAAAGTTTTTCGGGCGAAAAATGGCTGGAGGCTGAGAGCTGGAGCAAAAGCTCAAGAGGTTGTGATGGCTGGCAAAGGCTTTACCGTCAACAAGGACTGGGACAACCCCAGAGAGCACGCGATGCCTGCCGAGGGCCGCGTGCCTGCCGAGGTACGCCTGGGCACCGTGCGGGTGGCTCCAGCTACAGTTCTGGCCCCTATGGCCGGAGTCACCGACACGGTCTTCCGGCGGTTCATTCGCCACGCCAGCCTGTTTACTCAGGCTTCCGCCTCTTTATCGGGCGCGGAGACGGGCGAGGTTCAAGGCGCAAGTTCCGTGGACGCCGCGGTGAGCAATGCCCAGTCGGGCTGCGGGCTGTTGATGACCGAGTTCACCTCGGCCGACGGCCTCTCGCGGATGCGCGAGACCAAGCGCCGCCGCTACTTGACCTTCTACGACGACGAACACCCCATCGGCGCGCAGCTCTTCGGCGCCAACGCGGAAACCCTGGCCGATGCGGCTCGCATCGTCGAGGAAACCGGCTTCGACCTGGTGGACCTGAACCTGGGCTGTCCGGCCAAGCGCGTGGTGGGCAACAACGGCGGCTCCGGCCTGTTGCGCGACCTGCCCCGCATTGGGGAGATATTCCGCGCGGTGCGCAAGGCCGTGACTATTCCATTCACGGTCAAGTTCCGGCTGGGCTGGAACGACGCGAATATTGTCTGCCTGGAGCTGGCGCGGATGGCCGAGGCCGAAGGCTTGGACGGCCTGGCGCTCCACGCCCGCACCCGCGAACAGGGCTACAGCGGACAGGCCCGCTGGGATTGGATTGCCCAGGTCAAGCAGGCAGTAAGAATTCCTGTCATCGGCAATGGAGACATCCGCACCCCGGAAGACGCCGCGGCCATGGTGGCGCAAACCGGCTGCGATGCCGTGATGATTGGGCGTGCGGCACCAGCCAACCCATGGATCTTCCGGCAGATTGCCCAATACACAGCCACCGGCTGCTACGACCGGCCCAGTTTCGACGACCGCTACCGGATGATCCGGGCCTACTTCCAGATGCTGCTGGACGAGGCCGAAGCCACCAAGGATCTGCCGCGCGACGCGCGCATGGGTGAGACGGCCGGCAAGATGAAGCAGTTTGCCACCTGGTTTACCCACGGCGTACCGGGCGGCGCCAAACTGCGCGGAGACATCTATCACTCCAAGACAGGGGCCGAGGTACTGGCCCAGGTGGACACCTTCTTCGCATCTCAAGCCGTCGACGGCGGGGGGACCGTCGTCGAGGCGGAGGATGAGGGAACGTCGCCATTTCCCGAAGGCGAAATGGTCTACGACTAATCCCATTTGGGTACGGAAGGCATGTCCACTACAACCGATGGGGGACTAGTGCCCCATTCGGCCGGGTATATAGTGGACTCGATCTCCTTAGAAAGGGTCCACTTTGCGGCTCACAGCGCCGATGCGGGGTAGCGTCTCCAGGATGCTCAGGTACGGCCTCGCCGTGCTGTGCTTCTCTGCGCTCGCTTGCCTGGCCCAGCGGTACAGCTATCAGCAGTACACCGAAGGACTGGGCGACCTGAACGTCACTTCCATTGCGCAGGACCACACCGGATTTTTGTGGGTCGGCACGGAAAACGGACTCTACCGCTATGACGGACACCAGTTTCGCCGTTACGACGCAGCGGACGGCTTGGCGGCCGGCACGATCAGAAACCTCTACATCGGGCCTGACGGAACGCTCTGGGTAGGAGCCATGAACGGCATCTACTTTCAGAGGCGGGACGGCAGTTTTGCCGAAGTGCAGTTTCCGGCTTCGTCTGGCCAATTCGAGCAGCGCACCGGCACGGTCTTTACCTCGAATGCACCGGATCATGTGACGGTCGCGAGCCGGAGTGGAGCCTTTCTGTTGCAGCGCCTGGAGGGCGAGCGATGGATCGCCAAGCCCATGCTTCTGGAAGGCACCGAGATATCCAGCGTCTTCTACGGCCCGGACGGGGCGCTATGGTACGGATGCGATAACGACTTGTGCCGGATGGTTGGAGGCAAAACCACCCATCTGCGGGCTGCCTTTGGTCTCCCCGAACAGCAGTGGAGCCAGCTGTTGCCGGGTCGAAATGGCTCCATCTGGGTCCGCGGCAGCACTCATCTGGGCGAAGTGCTACCTCGGGAGAACCGCTTCAAACTGCACGATCCTCCCGGCAAAGCGACGCCCATGGGCTATGGCGCCCTGGTCGAGGACGCACAAGGCCGCATTCTGGCCACACAGGGACCGGCCTTCGGGCGGTGGGATGGCGGGCATTGGCGCATGGTCACGGCCAGCAACGGGCTGGAGCGCAACGATCTTTCCATGCTGTTTGTGGATCGCGAGGGTTCGACCTGGATCGCGGTGGTCGGTCACGGCCTGAAGCGCTGGCTGGGTCAAGACCACTGGGAGGCTTACACCGTCGCTGAAGGGTTGGCCGACAACCTGGTCTGGTCTTCGCTCCGAGACCGCCGCGGACGCCTGTGGATTGCCACCGAGTCTGGGCTGGACTGGATTCCCAAAGATGGCAGCGCGCCCAGGGCTTGGCGCCAACCCGGCATCGAGACGGCGCGTGCCTGGTCCCTGGCGCAGAGCGCGGATGGCAGCATCTGGCTGGGCAGCAATCCCGGCAGCCTGTTGCGGATAGATCCCAACACCTTGCTTGGAACCCGGTGGAAGATGCCGGAAATCCGCCGCATTCTATCCGTGGACAGCAGCGGCGAACATCGCCTGTGGGTGGCCACCAGCGCTGGGCTCTACGTGGTAAATACGGGTGCTGGTCCGCACACTCCGCAATTGGTTGAAGATGCGGCTTTCGCCAATCCGGTGCAGCGCTTCAGGGACTTGACCTTGGACCTCAACGGTCATCTTTGGGCCGTATCCGCCAAGGGAATCTATCTTCTGGATGAGTCTGGCTGGCATCCTATCGGTCCGGGCCGCGCGCCGGCAGACATCTTCTCGATTGCGGCAGACAGGCAGGGGAATCTCTGGGCCGCCGGTACATTTCCGGGTGTGGCTCGGCTGCGTATCGCAGGTTATCGCGTGGTTGATTCGGAACACATCGACCGGCCTGCGATCTTGTCGGACGATGTGGTCGCCATCAAGGTGGACCATCGCGGATGGCTATGGATCGGTCAGGACGCTGGCGTTACGGTCTTCGACGGCCGCGCCTGGCGCAGTTTTACCCAGGATGACGGCCTGATCTGGAACGATTGCAATACCAATGCCCTGACCGAAGACCCGGACGGTAGCATGTGGATCGGCACATCGGGCGGACTTTCACATCTGATGGCGCCGCAGACAATGGCGGCAAGTGCGCCGTTGGCACCTGTGTTTTCACAGGTGAGGTTCGGAACAAGAGCGATAGCGAGCGGCTCCCGGGTTCCCTGGAGCGCCAGCTCTCTCGGCATTTCGATTGCTTCGCTGGACTTTCGTGCAGCCCATAGCATCCACATTCGCTACCGGCTGGTGGGGCTGAATTCTGAGTGGGCGGAAACCGGGCAGCCGAGCCTTCTCTTTGGACAGCTGGCGCCGGGAAGTTACCGCCTTCAGGCTGTGGCACTCGACGCATCCACCGGCGCTGTCTCGCCGGTCCGGGAGCTATCCTTCACCATCACGCCAAGCTGGTGGCAAGGCTGGTGGATTTGGGTTCTTGCAGCCTTATTGGTTTTGGCTGTGGTGCTGCTGCTGTTTCGCTGGAGAACCCGTGCCTACCTGCGCCGGACGCGCGAACTTGAACTGGCGGTTGAGCGCCGGACCCAGGATCTGGAACGGGAAAAGGCGGACCTGACGCTGGCCCGCGATCAAATGCGCCACTTTGCCGAGCACGACGATCTGACCGGCCTGTGGAATCACCGGGTCATCATCAAACGCCTTCACCAAGAGGTCGAACGCGCTGCCCGCGAAGGAACTCAGCTGAGCGTGGTTCTCGCCGACCTGGACCACTTCAAGCGGATCAACGACACTTATGGCCATCCCGCCGGCGACCTGGTGCTGAAGGAAATCGGCGCCATCTTCATGCGTTCGGTGCGCACCTACGACTGGGTGGGCCGCTATGGGGGCGAAGAGTTTCTGCTGATCATGCCGGGATCGGGCTGTGTCAGCTCACGCATCCGGGCCGAACAATTGCGGGCTGCGGTCGAAGCCGCGAACATTGTAGACGGCGAAACGGATATTCAGGTGACCGCCAGCTTTGGCGTCGCTTGTGGGTATGCGGCCGGATTCGAATCCCTGATTCGAGCTGCCGACGCCGCTCTCTATGACGCCAAAGACGGTGGCCGCAATTGCGTGATGGTCATGGAGAATATCTCGGACCAAGCCTCGGCCCCAAAACAGGAAGAGTAGGGGCGATCAAGCTTGATTGCCCCTACTCTTCCGGCAAAACACCTTCACAGCAAGGCGCTATTTGTAGACATCTGCCTTCTTGAAGTCGCCGCCCTTGACGATGGTGATGGCGGCGGCGTCCATGCGGCGTTTGAAGGCGTCGTTCACTTGCTGCGGTGTCAGCGCTGCCACGCTGGCTTCCAGCTTGCTGTCCCACTGCATGGTGCGGCCCCAGCGTTCGCGGCCGGCTAGCAGACCGGCGATGGAACCTTCTTCTGTGCGCCCCACCGAGCGCTCGTCAAGCCAGGTTTTCTTGGCCTTTTCGATCTCGTCGGCGGTAAAGCCGTCTTTGAGCGCACGGGCCAGCTCCTCGTTGAAGTCGGCTTCCACCTTGGGCATGTTTTGCGGCGCTGCAATCGCATAGCCAGAGAGCCGGCCCGCGTCGTCCTTGGTGGGCATGGAGAACTGCGCACCGGCACCGTAGCTCAAGCCGTCTTTCACGCGAATCCGCAGGAAGAGGCGGGAGTTGGGCGAACCGCCAAAGACCATACCGGCGATGGTGAGGGCCGGGTAGTCCGGGTCCTCGTCGTTGATCTTCAAAGGCATTCCCACCAGGAAGAGAGCGTTCTGCTTGTCGGGGGTTTCGATTTTGCGGTTGACCTGATCCACCTTGGCGTACAGGTTGGGAATGCGCTCATAGCGGTTCGTGCTCTTCCAGTCGCCGAAGAGCTCTCCAACGAGCTTCTTGACCTGTTCCGGGTCGAATTGGCCGCTGACGACGATCTCCCCTTCACCCGCTCCGTAGAACTGCGCATAGAACTGACGCGTCTCGTCGAGGGTGACCTTTTTCAAATCCTCGATCTGCTCGTCGAAAGTCTCTGCATGGCGGGGATCGCCGCGGGGATAACGGGCGCTAAAGTGGCTTTCCATCTCCTGGGAAGCGAGACTTGTCGGCTCGGTCTTCTGGCTCTCTGCGCTGGCGATGCGCTGTTGCCGGATCTGCTCGAATTCGGCCTCGGGGAACGAAGGCTCGCGGAGCAGCTCCCGGGTAAAGCGCAAGGAGTCGGCCAGGTTCGCATCCAGCGTCCGGATGCTCGCCGAAGCGGAGTCAACGCCTCCGTACACGTTGATCTGTGCCTTCAGGTGGTCAGTTTCATCCTGAATCTGCTGGCGGTTTTTGCTCTTGGTGCCGCGCATCAGCAGCGCTCCGGCCATGTCTGCCGCAGTCTCTTTGCCGAAGAGCGACTTTTCATCGCCGAAGCGGAGGTTGATCCTGGCGACTACCGTACCGCCGTGGGTCTTTTTCGGGAACATGACCAGCTTCAACCCGTTGGGCAGCTTGGCGCGGATCACGCGCGCTTCAATGTTCTGTGGCGTGGGGTCGAAGGATTCGCCCTGTTGCACGGCCGCGCCGCCCTTGAAGTCCTTGAAGCGCACAGTCGGATCGGGCGTGGCGGGAATCTCGGCACGGTCGGGAGCCGCAATCGGAATGAACTCGCCCAGCGTGCGGTTGGACGACTTCAGGTAGGCCTTGGCCACGCGCGTCACATCTGCAGGCGTGACTTTGCTTATCTCATCGCGGTCGAGGAAGAAGGCGCGCCAGTCGCCATCGCCCACGTATCCGCCCAGGGTCAACGCAACGGATTGAGCATTGGTCAGGGTGAGCTCGATGTTCTTCAGCATGCGCGCCTTGGCGCGGTCAACTTCCTCCTGGGTCGGAGGGGTATTGACCAACCCTTCAACCGTCTTCAGGAGAATCTGTTGGGCCTCGTCAATGGATTGATCAGGCTTGAGCTGCACAAACGCCATCGCCACCCCCGGATCGTGTTCATCCTCAGCGTTCATGTTGGCGGATACGGCTTTCTTGCTGTCGACGAGATCCTTGTAGAGCCGCCCGGTCTGGTAAGCGCCCAGCACCTGGGCCATCACTTCCAGAGGCGCCATATCGGGATGTAGTGCGGCCGGAATGTGATAAACCGCGATGATCCCCTGAACATTTCCGATCCGGCGCAGCATCACCGAGCGTTCGCCTTCCTGCGTCGGCTCGGCCGTGTAGGGCTGGCTCAGCACGCGCTCCGGCTTGGGAATCGCGCCAAAGGTCTCCGCGACCAAGGCCAGGGCCTTCGATTCGTCGAACTGTCCGGCGATGATCAGATCGGCGTTATCGGGCTGATAGTACTTGTGGTAGAAGACCGCCAGGTTGGAGATCGGCACTCTTTCCACGTCCGTGCGGTTGCCGATCACCGTCTTCCCGTAGTTATGAAAGTTATAGGCAGCTGCCAGGACGCGTTCGCGCAAAACATTCAGCGGGCTGTTTTCGCCCGATTCCATCTCGTTCCGGACCACGGTCATCTCGGTGTCCAGGTCCTTTTTGAGCATGGTCATGTTCACCATGCGGTCGGCTTCCAGACCCAGCGCCCAGCGCAGGTTCTCGTCGCTGGCGTTGAACATCTCGAAGTACATGGTCTGGTCGTAATTCGTGGTGCCGTTGAAGGAGCCGCCGGCCCGGTCGGTGAGTTCCTTGAAGAGTTCTCGGCCTGAAGTGGAGCTCTTGAAGGTCATGTGCTCCAACAGGTGTGCCATGCCGGTTTCGCCATAGCCCTCGTTCCGCGAGCCGACCTTGTAGACGATGTTCACCGTGATCTTGGGCTTGGAGTTATCCGGAAACAACAGGACATGCAAGCCGTTCGGGAAGGCATACTCCGTAATTCCTTCAACGGAAGTTACCTTCTGAACGCCCTGCGGGAGGGTTTGAGCCAGGCTCGCAGCCGTGAGGACAATGATGGCGGCAAAGACCGCGATGAATCTCTTCAGATGCATGTTTCCATCCCTTTCCGTGTTCGACGAGATTATATCCAACGGACCTGCGGGATGACGGCACGGGAGTTCTTCGATGGGAAGAGGTATTTGTTTAACTTTTTGATTCCGGCTCAAGGACGGATCGAGTTTCAAATTCACATGGGCCAGTGCAAGCGTTGCGACCAGGAAAGCATAACCTACATGTGAAGACACGAGAGTCCGGATACAAGTTGAGCATATTCAGCTAGTTGAAAGCGTATACGATGAAGCAGCGAGTCATGAATGGATGCAACTTGACCAATGTACTGAGAGGTGAAAGGTGCAATTTCATTCACCATGAAACTTGTCCTATCTCAGATTTACTCGCTGAATCGCTTCGTTTGTTATCTTGCGGCCAGTCGGGTATTTGCGGCGATCCAAGCGCAGGTCACCTGCAGCCTTTTGGCGGTAGTTCTGCAAGAGATGAGATTGACGATCGTCTCATAATCCCGGAGCTGTTCACCGCGCCAATTCGAGGAGCTGAAGGAGAACATCCGGTATTCAATCTGGCTCCACTTGCCAGTGCCAGTGGGAAAGTGACAAACGGAAATCGAAAGACCCGATTCATCGGTCAACTTCTGCAACTCCACTTTCTCAAGGCGCAACTGGGAGCCATCGCTACCTCCATTGTTGGCCGTGATACGTAACTCCGTAGCTTGTGCCTATAATTCCCGGCCTCCGCTGCGGCACCACCCACGAATGGATGCGACCGCAAATTTCCCGGTATCGTGATCCGTCCCAATGTTCACGAACCACCTATTGCGCCCCAAGTCGTAGATGCGGGATGGATAGGCGTGGGGAACGTCGGGTGAAGGAAGGTCGTGCCCGTTTACCTTGACAGGTCTCTTGGCGAGAAGCCACAGCCAGCCGCGATTTCCTCGACCCTGTTGGTTCGCCGTCGATGCTACGCGGTCAGCCGCGTAACCTGCGCCCGGCTCAGGCCGGTCATCTTCTCGATGTAGCCTCGCACCATGCCCCGCGCCGCCTTGCCCAGATGGACGTACTGCCGCCCCACCAGCACCTGCTCCACCAAGTCGTAGAGCTGATGGCGGTTCTGGGCCTCAAACCGGAGATCCTCGCTAACCGGGACAAACCGGCCTATTGCCTTCAAACTCAACTTCTCTGGGTCGTCCATGCGGATGTTCACTACTCAGCATGGCCGCCCCCTCAGGCTCCTCTTGTGTTGGAAGCGAGTAGTCTTTGACGTTCCGCTTTGTCTCTGCTACTTTTGAAAGAGAGTTGAAGAGATAGATACTCCTCAGTAGCTCAATGGCAGAGCATTCGGCTGTTAACCGAAGGGTTGTAGGTTCGAGTCCTACCTGAGGAGCCAATAAATCAATAACTTACAGCCTCCTTCCTGATCGACTTCGCCGAACTTCGCCGAATTTCATTCAGACCTTTCAGATTTCTTCCCTTCAAGCCCAAACGATCCTCCGGCATCTTCCAGTTGCCGAGCACTGCTGACGTGCGCGAGTTGACTGCCGCGAGAACGCTCTGCTCGATGGTCTGAACGTAAACGTCGCCCGTGGTCTTGATACTCGCGTGCCGCAACATGCCCTGCGTGTCCTTGAGCGTCCCATGTTGCTGCATGTCGGTTCCCAGTGTCCGTCGCATCACCTGAAATGTGACAAGCCGGTCCGGAATGCCCAGCTTGCGGGCGATTGGACGGATACGCCACCGAAGGAAGTTCTTCCCCCAGCGTGGTACCGCCTGTCCCTTCCGCTCCCCACGTCCGAACGTTGGGAACATCAGGGACTCCGGCGAGGAGTCCTTCGAGAGACGTCGCCAAGCCTCGATCACAGGCCGAACTTGCGCGGGGACCGGGATCGGAGCTTTGCTCTGCTTCGTCTTGAGACGGCCAGCGAAAAACTGTCCCTCGTAGGCCGTCCCATAGGGAAATAGCGCTTCACCCGTCCAGGACTTCCATTGCAGCCCCATGACCTCGCTGGCACGAGGGCCGCAGAAGATTCCCACCTGAAGCAGGCAGAGGTCGTGCATGTCCTCAACAGCGTTGACCAGGCCAAGAATCTGTTCCTGCGTCATCACTGGCTTTTCGACCGTCTTGGTCTGAGGCATATTCACGTCTTCTCCGGGGTCTTCCGTCAGGAACTTCTGCTTGCGAGCCATCGCGGATATCGCGCGAATATTCGAAAAACAGGATCGAACGACTGACTCGGAATACTTCTCTGCCATGCCGTTCAGCCAGATCTGAATCTGAAAAGAATCCAGCTTGTTGAGAGGAACTTCCCCAAACCTGCTGATCAGATAGCGTTCAATCTGATCAGTATTGGTTTGCTTGTATGCCGGGCTCCATTTGCCTTGCCGCATTGGGATGTATCGTTCCTTTACGAACCATCGGAACGTAACAGCTTCCTCTTGCTGAACGCGGGGCATTTCAGAAAGAATCCCGCATTCTTTGAGAATCATCTCCCGCAAAAGCTGCTCTGCCTTCCATTTCGGATTGCCAGCTTTAGGGCAGATTGCGACGTTGCGGTGCTTGCGGACCTCCTTCCCTTCGTTGTCCTGTCCGTAGATCAGGTACTTGCCGTACCACATCTTCACCTTCTTGCCACTGGGGTAGACGGTGCCCTTCTGGTACTTCATTGCCATGTGGTTCTCCGATTTCTGCTTCTGGTCCTGGTCGTGGAGAACAATTCCATCATCCACCAAACTAGTAGCGGTGGGAAGAGGGATGCGTATTAAGTTCGGCCATAAAGATTGCGACGTCGGCAGCGCGATAGCGCAGGAGCTTCCCGAGCTTTACGCCCGGAATCCGGGGAGACCGTCTGGTTGTGTGGTCGCGGATGAAGCGCTCCGATACGCCCAGCTTGGCGGCCACTTGGCGCGCATCGAGCAGACGATCATCTTCTCGATCTGACGTGGCAACTTCTTCCAATTCGGGTGCAGGCGTGATGGTTTGCATTGGGGTTCGGGCCGTGGCAGTTGCCATGGTTCACCTCGGGCAAGTCAGCAGATTTGCGTCCATCGCATATCGAGGGCTGTAGTGCTTCCAGCGCTGATATCCGACTCTGCAACAAGCCTCCTGTGATCTCGATCCTTTGTCCAAGACTTTGCACCAATGGCACTATTGGTTTTTTCTATGGCGCACTCTGCCAGCGACAACAAGCGGGTACCTGAAGGTGCCCGATTGACAGTCTTGATTCATCCAAGGGACTCTAATTTTGTCCTCGATTTCCACAGGGGCCTGCGCGATGTGCTTCTGCCAAAACTCTCAGCCCAGGAGATCAAATCTATGTCTGACCTACTTGAATTCAGGCTTCTCAAGTTCATTGTCGCAATCGCGGAAGCGGCCAATTTTACGCGGGCTTCCGAGCGGTTATTCCTGGCCCAACCAACACTCAGTCAGCAGGTAATTGCGCTCGAAGAAGGGATCGGAGTTCAGATCTTTGTCCGACGCCGAGAAGGGGTCAGTCTGACACCGGCAGGGCAGATGCTCTACACCTATGCGCTGGAGGCACTGGAACTGCGAGACGAAGTTGTAAGCGCGGCTCGCGCGATGGATCGAGGCGAGATACCGGTCCTACGCGTGGGCTTGTCGAGCTTTATCAACCCTGATTCCGTGCAATCAGTGCGGCAGGCGTATGCCGGCCTGTTCCCTGACAGTCCAATTCAAATGGCCGGCGGTCATCCGGTCCAACTACTCCACAGAATGGAAGAGAAGTCGCTCGATGCGGCGATTCTGCCGCTGCCTGTGATCGGAGCGAATTGGGTCGTGTCGCAAGTCGCGTCCGACCCTCTCGTAGTCTGCATGAGAGCAGACGATCCCTTGGCGTCAAGCCGAGAGGTGCAACCATCGGAATTGGCTGGTCGGCTGAAGGTGTTTCGCGATCCGGAGACTCATCCTGCCGCGCACCATCGGCTGATGGAGATGCTGCTGGAAATCGGGATTCGACCGGAGGCGTCCTGCCTCGCGGCGACGCCGGCGGATATTCAGATGATGGTCCAAAGCCGGTGTGGTTTGGCACTCATTGATGAAAGAACCGCGCTGCCTTCAGACCTCACGTCCAGACCGATTGCGGGAGCACGGTGGACGGCCGACACAGCATTCGTACACCACGCCAGCGCCAATCATATTGCCCTCTCAATTCTCCTTCGACATCTTCCCAAAGCCAAGCGGACGACCGCGCGCAAGATGCCCGCACGGCAGCGCGCATTGAAACCTATTCAACTGGAGCTGATGGCATAGCGAACTAACGGGCTAATTTTATGGTTGCCGATCCAGAACGCGCGAAGAAACGATGGTCTCAAAGAGTGCTTGGCCCGTTAACCGGCCGTCGCGGCAAAGCTGGACAGACCAGCTCACGGTGCGGTTGTTGGCGATCATTCGCCACGGAGCGTTTCCAACGGATCGGAATACGCTGCGCGGCGAGCTGGTATGAGCGTGGCGACCAACCCGGCAGAAACGAGCACAAGGCTCGCCGCGATGATCACGAGAAAATTTGCGCTAACAGACCCATATAGTAAGTGGCTTGCCATGCGCACCGCGAAAATCGATAAGATTACGCCGGGCAGGATGCTGGCTAGTATGATGCGCGCGGTCTGGCCGACAATGAGCATCTCGATGTGGCGGCGGGAGGCTCCAAGCGCAAGGCGAATTCCGAACTCGCTCATGCGCCGCGCTGTACGCGATGACATGACCCCATAAAAGCCAATCGCAACCAGCAGCAGCGTCAAGCTCGCGTAAATTCCCGCAAGCCGCGCAAGCAGCTTTTCCGTGCCAAGATCGCCATCCAGTTCCGTAGCCAAAGGCACGATTTCGTTGACAGGCAGAGCGGGATCTACTTCATGCAGCGCCTGACGCACACTATCCGATAACTGGCGCGGATCACCCACGGCACGCACTCGGATGCTGTTGACCGGTGCGGGATTCTGGTTGATGCTCATGTAGACCACCGGCGGGGCCTCGCGCTCCGCACCATTCACACGCGCATCGGCCACTTCACCCACAATCAGGAATTTGTGATCGTCTGGTGCCGGCACATAACCAACCCATTGGCCAATCGGGTCTGCGTCTCCAAACAATTGGCGTGCGTACGCACGGCTGATGATCGCCACACGCTGCGTCTTGTCTGTATCGCTCGAAGAGAAATCGCGCCCACGCAGTATTGGAATGCCAAGCGTGGAAAAGAAGCCAAGGCCTACATGATCTTCCTGCCCATGCACTTGCGCGTCTGTAAGATTGTTGCGCCCATGCACGTAGAGTGCGGTAATCCAACCGCAGTGAATGCCACCGCACATTTCAACGGCTGCACTGCGTACGCCGGGGAGCGCCTGAAGCCGCTCCTGTATCCGGCTATAGAGTTGGGGCAGCATCTCGCTATGGTCGGTGTACCTTGGTTGATGCAACTCCGGGCGCACAATCAGCGCATGCTCACGATCCATGCCCAGATCTAGAGTCTGCCAGTGCACCAAAGTCGCAGCGAAACATCCCGACATGGTGGAAAGCAGGAGTGAAAGACTGACCTGCGTGCCGAGCAGCACATTGGAACGCAAGCGCTGGCGTGCGGTTTGGGAAATGCCAGCAACTTTAGCCCCCGATCCCGCCGTCTGCGCAACGCCGGTGCGGATAAAGATGACAGCCGGAAGAATGCTGAAGCATAGCAGCGACAGCAGCATAAGGCCCAGGCCGAGGGCCGTAACAGGCAAGTTCGGATGCAGGTCGAACGTGAAGAGGGCATTGCGATTCGAAGCCCAGCGGACGAGAATGCCGCTGGCCGCGCCGCCCAATACAAACGCGCACACAGACCCACCGGCAACCAGCAATGCATCCTCAAGAACAATCTGACGAATAAGCCTGCCTCTGCTAGCTCCAAGGGCCACACGCACACTGAGCTCATGCGCGCGTGCGTGGAGCCGCGCAAGCTGAAGGTTCGCGAGATTCAGACAACCCACCAGAAAGATGGAAGCTGAAAGCCCCATGAGTAGCGTAAGAGGCCCCGTGAATCTCTTCCTCATGCCGTTCTCGCTGAGGGGCGCGACTCCTGTCTTTACACGCAGAAGCGCGGCTTTCATAGCCGGATCGGGAGTCGCTTCCGTCATCACCTCACGATCATTGCGAAAAACCTGATCCCAATGGGCAAGCACGGCGGCGCGGCGTTCCGACGGAATGCGCGCCATGATCACAAGCCAAAAGATTGTGGGCTGGTTATATCAGGGCTTGTCGAGCGATACATCATGACCCGGCCCAAGCGAGTCCCATGGGACCGTCAATGCGCCGGTGCTTTCGAGAGCAAGAGGCAACCAAATGTCGGGAGCATATCCCGTTCTATCGCCGAGGAACCTCCGGTGCGCCACGCCGATCACAACAAATGCGCGGTCATTGAGAAGAAAATGCTGGCCCACGGCCTGCTGCGCGGAGCCGAACGTCTTGCGTGCAAAATCGTAGCGAAGCACCACAGGCCACTCCCCCTGGCCCATGCGTTCATCGGCCTGCACAAACAACCGCCCCGCTGCCGGTGCAACGCCAAGCCCGCTGAAGTAGTTGTCAGAAACAAGCGTGCAGGCGGCCTCTATTGGCGCGCGGTTGGGAAGATCAAGGGTGGCATTCTGTGCATAAGCAGACGCCATCAAAGGAACATCGGGGGTGGCGGCGCGCAGGCGCTGGTATGCGGGATAAGAAATCGTCCAGCTTTGGTCGAAGGGAGTACGAGCAGCGTGGATTCTGACAACTTCTTCCGGATGAGGAACAGGCAACTCGGCCAGAATCACTGCATAGAGTAGCTGGAAGACGCCAAGATTCGCGCCGATGCCAAAGGCGAGCGTGAGCAGCGCCGTTGCCGTAAACGCAGGAGCGCGACGAAGCTGGCGCAGCGCATAACGAGTATCGTGGAGAAGATTCTCCAGCCATACCCACCCCCAGCCCTCACGCGTAACGTCCTCGATAAGCGGCAAGTTGCCGAGTTCCCGCAGTGCGGCCGCACGGGCCTGTGCCGGTTCCTCTCCATCGGCAACACGCTCAGCGATCGCCATTTGCAGATGGGCCTCAAGCTCCTCCGACAAACTTTCCTTGGCTCGTTCCCACGGCAAGCGCATCAGGGTTGCACCTCCGGCTCCATGACGGCGCCGATTGCACGAACCATCTGGAGCCAGCGCTGGTGGTCAGTGGTGAGCTGCTTCTTTCCGAGAGCCGTAAGTTGGTAGAACTTTGCGCGCTGTTTGCTTTCGGTCAGTTTCCATTCGGCCTTCACCCATTTCTGCCGCTCAAGACGATGCAAAGCTGGATACAGAGAACCGGTCTCCACGCTGAGCACTTCGCCAGAACGGTTGCGGATCACTTGCGCAATGGCGTAACCATGCATGGGCTCGCGTAGAAGCGCCTGAAGCACGAGCATGTCCAGGGTCCCCTGCAGAAGTTCGATACGGTTCTGGTATTTTGCAGTCTGATTCATTGGGATGTAGATACTCTACAGCCATGGGCGGAGAATGTCTACCCCCCCATGTGCCGTTCGCGGCTCATCGGAAGAAAGTCGGTTAATTACCCAAACCTGAACGGGACCGCCTATCAGTTCAAGTAACGCATTATTGCTGAGTCGCTCATCAAGCGGAGCTGAAATCGATGAACTTTTGGAGTGGGCCAAAGAATGCCGTGGGCAATCCGGAACGATCCGACAGCATCAGCTATTGGCCAACGCAATAGAACTATAGATAAGAAGTCTTGGACGAAAAATATCGGCGGCATTACCTTTCGAAACATGACGGCGAACAACTCGGCCGTACGGAGGAGAAAATGCCCCAAGCATCCCACCCAATTCTCCCGGTTGCAAAAGAGCGGGAGCGATTCATATCCAAGCCGAACCCCTACCACCTCGCACGCCTATTTGCCCCCTACCTATTTGCGATGGCATTTGTCACCGCGGCTCACGCGCAGGGAACGATGGACTTCTCTGGCGCGCAAACCCTGATGTCAACCTTCAAAACCTTCGCGATGTACGCTGGCGCCGTCATCTGCCTTGGCGGTCTCATCTTTGCGGGAATCCGCATGATGAGCGGACGGTTCCAGGACGCAATTCCAGGCCTCTTCGGTGCGCTGTTTGGCGCCGGAGTGCTGGGATGGGGCGCGGGCTGGATCGGATCTCTAACCGGCCAGTCCATGTGAGGTGCGCCCATGACCAAGCGGGGAGAGCCGTTACCAATCAATCAGGCGCTTAACAGGCCACGAGCCAAGCTCGGATTGGACCTCAGCGCATGGATGGCGATTGTCTTCGTCTGCGTAACGGTTTTCCTCGTTGGGTTTCGCCTGCTGGCGATGATGGCGTTTCCCACACTGGCAATAGCAGCGTGGCTCATTGTCCGCAAACACCCAAAGATGTTTCAACTCTGGGGCCTGAGTTTGGGCCAAAGGTCTTACTATGACCCGCGCAAATACTGAGCAGATAAAATATGCGCCGTGGTTTGCCAAGGCTGGAGCCGCGTGCTCGATTGTGCCAATCTCGCGCTTTATTGGGCCAAATATCTTCGCGCTGAAAGGCGGCGGCTATGATGCCTGTTTGCCCTCAACGGCATCGACGAAGAGGGTTTGACTGACCAGGAGCTTAATTCACGTATGCGCTCGATAGAAGGCGCATTGCGCGGCCTTCCTGAAGGCTCCTGCCTGTATCAGTACACCCGCGTCATGTCCGGCTTCGAGTTGCCGCGTCAGAAGAGATACAGCAATCCCGTCACACAGGTTTTCGTTGATGACCGGCTGACATTCCTTGAAAAGACGGCGGGCTTTCGCCGTATAGACCTTCACTGGTGCCTCACGCTAGAGCCATCGAAGCTGAAGGCATTTGAGCGCAAGCCGCAGGACAACGCGGCCGACACATCGCGGATGCTGGTGGAACTTCAGAAAGCGGCCACCATCCTCGAAGGACATCTCGGCAGCTTGCTGGGTCTTCGATTGCTCGATAAACAGGCCACATTTCATTTCTTCTCCTATCTCTTCAACCTCGAAGAATGGGCCTCACAAGCGCAGCTCAGCGACGATGCGGGCGTAGACCGCCAGATCGTCAGCAATCCCGTCGCATGGCATAGCGATCATCTCCGCGTGGGCAAGCGGTACGTGCAAATGTTCTCCCTCAAGACCACGCCGGAAGCGTCGAGGCCGTGCCTCTTCTCCGGGCTACTGGCACTCGATTGCGATAGCGTGTTGTGCTCGATATGGCGGCCCAAGTCCACCACCGCGGCCCGCAGCGAGATCGACGCGCAGGAAAAGTTCATCTCCTTTTTCAAAGTAGGTGTTCTGACGCGAGTAATGAGCGGGCGCGATACCGCTTCGCTCGAAACGGGAGCCGGTGCGAAGGCCGCCAACAGCAGCGTCGATGACTTGAGCCTTGTCATCCGCGAGTTGGACAAGAAAGCACAGGGCGAATACTCGCTGCGCTTGCTGCTCGCCGCCAACAACGCGGAGCAGCTACGCGATACCGCGCCAGGCGTGCATCGGATCTTCGTCGATGCGAGGGCGCAGGTGATCGAAGAGACGCTTGGCAATCTCTGCGCGTTCTATGCCATGTTCTCCGGCAATGGGAAGTTCAACGTCTTCCCGATGTGGCTCAGTGAAGAACACCATGCGCGGCTCTCTTCTGTGTTTGCGCCGCACATCGGCCACCCGCATTCGGAAGACCTCGACTTCGAATACCTCAACATCTTCGAGACGCGCACACGGACGCCATTCTTCCAGGACGTGTACGTGGAGGGTGTGCGGGTCTCGCTCATCATCGGGCCTACAGGTTCGGGCAAGAGCGTGATCGGAAATGCTACCGTCGCGCTAGAGCAGAAGTATGGCGGCTTCACCTACATCTTCGACATCGGCGGCAGCTATGAAAGCGTCGTCGAACTGTATGGCGGTCGCGTTGATCGCATCGGCAAAGACGGGCCGCGTGTCGCTTTGTTCTCTCTGGAGCCGACCGAGAGCAACATCAAGTTCCTATATAGCTTCATCAAACTTCTGCTCACCAACGGTGGCGCGGAGTTGGAACCGGAAGACGATGACGTGATCCACAAGGCCGTGCGGGACATCTACCTGCTCGACCCGGAGAATCGCCGCCTGTCCAATCTCTTTCTTCCCAAAAAGCTCGACAGGTATCTCTCAAAGTGGGTTGGGAGAGGCATCTACAGCGCCATCTTCGACAACGTAGAAGACAGCCTCCCGCTATCGCGTGTCCAGTGCTTCGACTTCCAGGGCGTCAATAACCAACAATACGCCGACCTCATAGAACCGCTGATGGTGTGGCTGTTGCGGCGCATCAACGAAGTGCTCTATGACCCCGCTAATCTCGGCGTGCCCAAGCACATTTTGATCGAGGAGATTCTCTCTTCGATGAAGAGCCGCCAGTTGCTCGAAGGCGCTCTCGCGTCGATCAAGACCGTCCGCAAGAATCTTGGTGGCGTCACCATGATTGGTCAATCGGCGGAAGACCTTGGAGAGAATGCCGATTCCTTCGTGAACTCTTGCACATCGTTCTTGTTTTTGAAGGATGGGACCTTCAACCGGAAGCGGTATGCCGAGTTGTTCAAGATGACTGAACAACAGCTCGCACTGTTTGAGAGCTTGCAGGACCGCGAGGCGCTCTACATGCGCCGTGATGGACTCACCAAGGTTGTTCGCATGAATCTCGACAGCCGCAGCTATGCGACTTTCTCCACCAAACCCAAGGACCGGGTGCGCCGGTCGAAGCTGATTGCCAAATACGGACTCACCGAGGGCATCACGCGGTTCGCCCAGGGTGAGTCTGCATAACCGAAAGGACCAGAGACATGAAACCACCCATCCTTGTCTTCGTCGCCTGTGGACTCGCCCTCGCCGCAACCGCTGCCTCTGCCTCCGGTACTCCCGACGCAAAGCATCTCCAGCCGAACGCGCCGCGCACCATCACCGTGTCCGAGGCGGACACGCCGCCTGTGGTCCGTGCCGGTTTGTTGCAATCGACGCTCATCCTGCTTCCAGACCAGGAGAAAGTTGCAAATGTCTTTGCCGGAGATACCGTGGATTGGGTCTTCGATGGTGGGCATGTCGCAAGTCGCTTTATCAGCATCAAGCCGAAGGTTGCGGGCAGCACGACGGATGTTCATATTGTCTCCGATCACGGCAACGAGTACACCTTGCAGTTGCGTGAAGTCTCCGGCGACGACGATCCCCACTTCGATTCCAAAATCTTCATTGCCCCAGGCGACAAGGCCGCGAAGGACAGGCTGGCCGAGCTGCCCGTCTTCGTCCCCGCCGCCGAGCTGGACAAGGTGAAGCAGGAAGCAGCGGCGGCGCAGGCGGCCCAGGCCGCGACGCTGAAGGCCGAGAAGTCGCAGGAAGAGGCGTACCGCAGTCAGTACCCCGGCTCCCTTCACTTTGACTACACATGGGACAAGTCGAAGGGCAAAGAGCTTGGCTTGCAGACAATATGGCGTGACGACAAGTTTACCTATCTGCGCGGGCAGTTCCAGGAGACGCCAGCGCTGTATGAGGTGAAAGACAAGAAACCTTCGCTTATCAACTTCGATTTCTCGAATGGCCTGTATACCGTGCCGAAACAACTCGACAACGGCTACCTCGCCATCGGCAAACAGAAGGTCGAATTTCACCGCTCCGAGGAAGCGAGGTAGCCATGCCGGAACCCAATCAGAACGTCCCTGCGACCGTGCCGGAACAGCCGGAGTCCAAGCCGCCCTTGCGGAAAAGTATGCGGTGGTCATAGCCCTGGTTGTCATTATCGCGTTGATCGGTATCGCCAATCTCTCCAGCCTCTTGAGTGGCAACCGAAAGAATGCTCCGGTCAGCGCCATGCCTATGCGCCCGGCTGCGCCAAACGCGCAACAGGTGAATAGCTTTGAATCGGAGCAGCAGTTGCAGGCGCAGCGTGATGCAGAGGCCCGTCAGCATCAACAGGAGCTTAACGCCGCTCTCCAGCAACTCCAGCAGACGGAAGGCACGCCCGGCCCCGAGGCCGCAGGCGCGCCACCCATGACCGCCGCGCAGCGTTCAGCGATCTATGGCGACAGTCCCAACGCCCCGCAGCGCACCTCCAATATGTCTCAGGCACAGACCGAAGCCAAGCAGAAAGTGCTTGCCAAGGAAAAACAGCAGCAGGACGCCATTAACAGTGGCACGGTAGCGATTGACTTTGACCGCACCGGCCCCGCAGCTCCGGCAACCTTTGCGGCAGTGGCCGCGCAAGGGACGGCTGCTAACGCAGCCGGCGGCGCGGCTCCTGCACAGTCAGCCAGCGTAGATGCCAAGAAAGACACCAAAGCTAACGCGATGGCCGCGTATGACTTCGATACCTACGATGGCCGTCTCTATCGCATCTTTGAGGGCACGGTGCTTGAGGGCGTCGTCACCAATCATATCGACGGCGGATTCAGCGGCCCCATCATGGTTTCGCTCACGACTGACCTCTATTCCCACGACCATCAACAGCTTCTCTTGCCGCAAGGGACGCGGCTGCTTGGCGACGTGCAGAGCGTTGGCAACGCCCAGCAACGCAAGATGTTCGTCACCTTTCATCGTGCTATCTGCCCTGATGGATTCTCGTTGGAGTTTGCGAAGTTCATCGGTCCGGACCAGATCGGCACGACCGGACTTGCGACTAAGGTGAATCACGGCTACTTGCAGGCGTTCGCCGCTGCTGCTGCTATCGGCGGCTTAGGCGGGCTCGCCCAGATCGGAAACAACGGTAGTGTCTTCACACCTTCGACCGAGATACGGAACGGCATCTCGCAAGAATCTGCAATGGAAGGCGAACAGGTATTGAATCATTTCCTGAATCGCCTGCCGATCATCACGCTCAAGGAAGGCTCCCGCGCCCGCGTGTATATCGGCACCGACCTTCTGATTCCTGCTTACGCGGAGCATCGCGTAGATCCCACGTTATAGAGAGGAGCATTCCCATGAATGACCGCTATGAACATCTCCTCCGCAAATCCCGCGAAGCCAAGCGCGGCGGACACGACGCATGGGGTGTGCAGTCCACCGGCGAAAAGGTTGCCGTGGCGCTTGTCCTCAATCGCGCCGATTGGCTTACACAGATCGACTACTCGATTCCCGAGGCCATCGAGCGCAGCGGCGCGGAGTGGGTTGCAGTGATTCCGCAGGTTGCCCGCCAGCTTGCAGAGGAGGAGTGACGACCATGCAGACGATTCCTGTCCATCGCCTTTATCAGCTCTCTGGAATCATCGGCGCTATTGTGCTCGCTCTCCTGCTCGTTGGGACAGCTAACGGGCGGAACACGCTTGCATGGATTTACCTCACGGCCACGGATGTGGTTGCAAATGCGACTCACATCCACGGCTTTCCCCTGGACAGGCTCGATCCGACCTGCCCACAGTGCATGTAATTCAACCCAACCACAGGAGGCTTTATGAAAGTCACACTGACCAACCGCCGCAAGTGGTTCATCGGAGCAGGCGCGGCATTTTTACTCACGGCAACGCCGAGCTGTGCTCTCTTCGGCATCGGGGATATCGTCTTCGATCGTGCGTCCAGCTAAGGCTGGCATGTCCAGCAGGGGAAGGACCTGCCGGGGTAAAAGTCAGAAGCCCCGTAGCTAGATAGCAGGGAGGCGGGAAACCAAATCTCTGAAGCCTATCGACAAACATCTCTTCGGGAGATGTGCGAGTCATCGGGCCGTAACGAAAGTGAACGCGTATATGTGGCCCCGTTAACAATCAACCCCGAAGGTCGAGCCCACGGTCGAAGGGCGAAGACAGCATGAGTAGGCGCAATCTGACTGATGCGTTTATCTCACTTCGGCGGGGTGGAAGCGACAGCACGATGACAAGGACATGCCAAGCAACTGGAGAAACCCTCCTCGCCCCAGCGCGAAATCGCTGGAGGAAGGTAGGCCCTATAACCTCACACGGGAAAAGGACCGAAGGCGAGAGGGCGGAGGATGGGTCCGTGGTAGCGATGAAGCCGGGTAATGCCGGCAGAGCGAAGGGACCCTGCTGTTTGTAACGGTTCCAACAACAAGGGAGGCAAAGGCGAATGACAAACACGCCTATCAATTTGCAGGACCTGCGTAGGAACCTATACGTCAAGGCGAAGTCTGAACCGTCCTGGCGTTTCTGGGGTTTGTACGTCCATGTTTGCAAGATGGAGACTCTGCGCGAAGCGTATGAGATGGCCAGAAAGAATAATGGTGCACCGGGCATTGACGGTGTGACATTTGAGGCTGTTGAAGCGCAGGGTGTGGAGAGCTTCATCGAGCAGATACGCGACGAACTTATCAGTCGCACCTATGTGCCACTACGTTCGCGGAAGCAGGAGATACCGAAGGCCGGAGGAAAGTTCCGTACTCTTTCGATACCTGCTATCCGTGATCGAGTCGTACAGGGTGCTCTGAAGCTCATTATGGAGCCGATCTTCGAGGCGGATTTCCAGCCGGGGTCGTATGGCTACCGTCCCAAGCGCACGGCGCATCAAGCGGTGCAGCGAGTAGCGAAGGCAATCGTTCAATGCAAGACACACATCATTGATTTTGATCTAAAAGCGTACTTCGACACGGTCAGACATCATCTGCTGTTGGACAAAGTAGCTCGCAGGATCAATGACGATGAGGTGATGCGATTGCTGAAGCTGGTGCTGACAGCATCGGGAAAACTGGGTGTTCCTCAAGGCGGAGTGATTTCACCGCTTCTCAGCAATATCTACCTCAATGAGGTGGATCGGATGCTGGAGCGGGCAAAAGAAGTCACCCGCAGAGGGGAATATACCCACGTCGAGTACGCTCGATTTGCCGATGATGGTGCGCCACGAAGGCGCGAAGGAGGATTCATGAACTGAGGAAACTTCTTCGAGCCGTGCTGCACGGGAGATGAGAGACGGCCTCTCGAACTCGCATTACAGGATGTGGGTTCAAACCACCGGA
>Ga0224528_1000852_pt1 | contig 22146 bp, 23 predicted proteins | sample CBST25metaG_2_FD_179888 | JGI IMG/M metagenome (GOLD analysis project Ga0224528, IMG submission 179888) | Peat soil microbial communities from Stordalen Mire, Sweden - C.B.S.T25 | ecosystem: Environmental > Terrestrial > Soil > Wetlands > Peat | place: Sweden: Norrbotten County, Stordalen Mire...
CCGAGATCGCGGTGGTGCACGGCAAGGAGTATGCGTGCGTGGTGAAATACTCGGCCTCGTTTGCCGCCGAGCAGTTGCACAGCCTGACCACCAGCCTGAGCAAGGCCATGCAATCCATGCGCAAACTGGCCCGCGAACTGCTTCAGCCGGGAGCCAAGCATACCGAGAGCGGCCTGCGGAGCCGCATCGACCGCTGGCTGGCGCCGCAGTTCCTGGGCGAGTTAGTCAGCTATCAACTGGAGCAACGCGACGGCCGCTGGCATCTGCAGTTCGACTTCGACCACCAGGGGCTGGAACAGTTGATGGCCAAATAGCAGGTGGTTCTTCATTGCATCCGCTCCGGCAGTCCCGAGGCAATCGAGGCGCGAACCGCTTGCATCAGTTCTTCGCGCGTGGCATAGTCTGCGGGGTCGATGGGCGCGTGGAAGACGATGTGCGCCTTGCCGGGCTTGATGCCGAAACTACCTTTGGCCATCAGCGTCTCCGTCCCGTAAATCGACACTGGAATGCACGGCGCGCCGGTCTCCATGGCCAGGTAGAACGGACCTTTCTTGAAGGGCAGCATGTGGCCGTCCGGTGATCGGGTGCCTTCCACGAACGTGGTGATGTGCGTACCCTTTTTCAGCACTTCGCCGGCGGCGGCCACGCTCTTCTTGGCGCTCGCCGCGTTGCCTGCCCGGTCCACCGGGATGTAATCGGCCAGCTTCAGGCAGTAGCCGAAGATGGGGAGATTGAAGACCGAGCGCTTGGTGAAGGCCACCGTGCGTCCCGGCAGCCGCGAAATCAGCGCTGGCGGGTCCAGGTTCGATACATGGTTGGCCATGAAGATGCACGCGCGACCGGCGGGAACCAGCTCCCGCCCTTCCACCCGGATGCGGATGCCTGCCACAAAGAAACCGGTCCGGACAATGAAACAGGTAACGGCATAGAGCGGTGCGATGTTGCCGGTGATCATGGCCAGCGGGATGAAGATCACCGCCGAGGGCAGGCTCAATAGGACAATCACGACAAGCACGACAAGCGACACAATCATGAGGGTTCCGCCAAAAGAGTGAGATTTTTTGTACCGAGGCGCACGCACATGGGCGGTCGACGCCATCCGGACGCAGTCTCTATCTTCGCATCCATTCCGGCAGTCCGGAGGCGATTGCCGTGCGAACCGCCCCCATCAGTTCCGCGCGCGTGGCAAAAGCGGCCGGGTCGATGGGAGGATGAAAGACCACATGCGCTTCGCCGGGCTTCATGCGCAGGTTGCCTTTGCCCTGGATCTTCTCCGTGCCGTAGATCGAAACCGGGATACACGGCGCGCCGGAGGCCATGGCCAGGAAGAACGGGCCTTTCTTGAAGGGCAGCATCCGCCCGTCCGGCGAGCGTGTGCCTTCCACAAAGGTGGTCATGTGCAAGCCCTTGGCCAGCACGCGCTGTGCGGCTGCCACACTCCTTTGCGCGTCGGAGGGGCTGCCGCTGCGGTCCACGGCAATGAATTCGCCCTGCCGGAAGCCGGTTCCCAGAATGGGCAACTCCATCAGCGAACGCTTCATAAACGCCGAAGTGCGCCCTGGGATCACCGCAATCACTACGGGCGGGTCGAGATTCGAGACGTGGTTCGCCATAAAGATGCACGCCCGGTCCCTGGGCACGTTCTCCAACCCTTCTGGCCGGATGCGCACCCCGGCCATGCGGCAACTGCTGGCCAACATGAATCGCGTGCCCCAATAAAGCGGCCAGGCATTTCCCGTAAGCCACGCCCAGGGGATAAACAGCAGCGCCGTCGGAATCCCGGTGACGACCATGGTGGCCATGAACAGGAAAGTGAAAATCATGCTGCCTCTAGCCTTGCGTCTTTCCGCTTTCAGTAAACCGCTCCCGCAGCCGCGCGGGGAGTTTCTCGTAGATGCCGTCGAACCCGCCATTGGAGAGGATCGCCACCACATCACCCGATTCCAGCCGGGGCACCATCCCGCTGACAATCTCATCCACGCCGGCATAGAGTTCGGCCGGAGTTCCGGCGGCATTCAGCGAACGCACTACATCCACCGGGTTCAGTCGCTCCGCCTCCGGAATGCGCTCCTGCTGGTAAACCCCCGCCAACGCCACATAGTCGGCTAGCCGCAAGCTCTCTACCAGGTCAGCCGCCAGCACGTTACGCCGCAGCGTGTTCGAGCGCGGCTCCAAAACCGCCCACAGCCGCGCTTGCGGATAGACGCTGCGTAGCGCCCGCAGGGTCTCGCGAATCGCCGTGGGATGGTGCGCAAAGTCTTCGATAATCGTGATGCCTGCGATTTGGGCGCGCACTTCGAGACGCCGCTTCACGCTCTTGAAGCTTGCCAGCGCGGTGACAATGGCCTCTTTGCTCACACCCTGCCCAAAGGCCAGCGCCGCGGCAGCCGTGGCGTTCAGCGCATTGTGCTCGCCCGCCAGGCTCATCTCCAGTTCGGCCCACAGAGCGCCGTCGTGAGCAACCTGCCAGCGCGTCAGGCCGTCTTCATGGCGAAGATTTTGGAGGCGCCAGTCGGCGGTCTCTGAAAAGCCATACCGCTCCACCCGGCTGAAGGCGTGCTCCACGCACTCGCTCACGTTGGCGTTGCCGTCGTAGGCCACAATCAGCCCTCGCCGCGGAACCAGATTCACCAGCCGCTTGAAAGCCGTCTTCACCGCCGCCAGGTCGACGTAGATGTCGGCGTGGTCGAACTCCACGTGAGTCAAAATCATTGCGGCGGGGAAATAATGCAGGAACTTGGGTCCCTTGTCGAAGAAGGCCGTGTCGTACTCGTCGCCCTCCACGATGAAGGTGCGCGTGGGGCGCAACTGGAAGCTGGTTCCAAAGTTCTCCGCCACGCCGCCAATCAGAAAGGATGGCTCCAGTTCCGGATTCTCTCGCGCGGCCACCTGGTAGATCCACGCCAGCATGCTGGTGGTCGTGGTCTTGCCGTGCGTACCAGCCACGACTAGCGGCTCGCGCCCGGCCAGAAACTCCTCGTGGAGTAGAGCCGCCATGGAGGTGAAGGGAATGCGCTTGTCCAGCACACATTCCACTTCCGGGTTGCCCCGCGAGAGCGCGTTGCCGATCACCACGAGATCCGGCGCAGGGGAGAGATTCGTCTCCGCGTAGGGCTCCATCACTGGAATTCCCAGGTCGTGCAACTGGTCGCTCATGGGCGGATAGGCCGCCTTGTCGGAACCGGTGATGCGGTGTCCTTCAAGCTGCAAAAGCCCAGCCAGCGAAGCCATGGCTGTGCCGCAGATGCCGCTCAGATGAATGTGCCGGGACACTTTCTGTCCTCTGTTCTCTGTACCTTGATCTCTGATTTCCGCCCCCTAATCCCTAATCCCTAGTCCCTAGTCCCTAGCACCTAGCACCTAGAACCTAGTCCTTACTTTGCCACCGCCGGTTCAAGCAAATGCAAGTGTGCCTCTCTTCCTACTGTCAGTTCGGCCTCCACGCCCAGGGTCAGCGTTACGTGCTGGCGCGAGACGTGTCCGCAGCGCAGCCCGATGGCGATCGGCCCGTCAAAGTCGTCCAGAACATTCAGAATCACCTCGTCCAACAGATCGGGCGGCGCTCCCGGCGAAGTGCAGTGGAGCATTTCGCCAAAGACGATGCCGCGCACGCCTTCCAGCTTGCCCGCCTGCTGCAACTGCCACAACATGCGGTCGATCTGGTAGGGCTTGGCGCTCACGTCTTCGAGGAACAGGAGCTTGCCCTCGGTCTGTGGCTCGTAGGTCGTTCCCAGCATCGCCACCAGAATGCTCAGGCAGCCGCCATAGAGTGTGCCCTTCACCCGGCCAGCCTGCAAGGGCCTCATGCCTTCCGGTGCGCCCACGCCGTAGAGCGCGCCGGAAAGAGCTGCCTGCAAGCTGGCTGCGTGTACGCCGTCCTCGCGCGCAAAATCCCCTGAGAGCATGGGCCCGTAAAATGTGGGCAATTGAATCTGGTCCAGCAGCCACAACTGCGGCGCGGTCAGGTCGCTGGAGCCGAGCCACGGCTTGGCGCCCTCGCCGATCAGATCCAGGTCGAGGCCGTCGAGCAGGTAATTCGATCCGTAGCCGCCACGCGTGGAGAAGATGGCGCGCACTTCTTCGTCGGCAAAGGCATGGTGCAGATCGCTGAGGCGCATCTCCGGCGTGCCGGCAAAATAGAGCGGACCGCGGGCCAGGATGTGCTCGGAAGCCTGGGGCAGATAACCGAGTTCGCGCAGGGCTTCAAAGCCGCTCTCGACACGGTCGGGTTGTGGCGTGGAAGCAGGAGAGACCACTGCAACCTGGGCGTCGGGCGGTACGGCTTGGGGCTTGAGGAGTGTTATCACGCTTCCCATGCCTCGCCGCGTGCAATCAAGGCTGCCGGCCCGGTGAGCTTCAACTCCGCGCCCGGTCCCTCCCACTCGATGGTCTGTGCGCCACCGGGAGCTGTGACGCGCAATGGAGAGGAGGCCAATCCGAGCGAGATGGCCGCTGTGGAAGCGGCCGAGGTGCCTGTGCCGGAGGAGGTCGTCGGCCCCACGCCGCGCTCAAAGATGCGAATCTCGATTTCGTGCAGCCCGGTCACGCGGAAGAACTCGACGTTGGTCTGATGGGGAAAATCCGGATGCACGCAAATCTCCGCGCCGATCGTCGTCCAGGCCCTACCCGCAACGGAAAACTCCGCATTGTCCACCGCGATGACGAAGTGCGGATTGCCGGTCGAAACCTCGACGCCCTCGACCGCCAGCCCATCGGCGAGCTTGACGGTCTTCTTTGCAAAGGCCGGAACGCCCATTCCGGCGGTCATCTCCACGCTGAATCCAGAGTTCTTATTCAGTCCGTTGATGCGGCAGACGCGCAGTCCGGCATCGGTCTCAATCTCCAAATCGTCGCCCGGCTTGAAGCCTCGTTCGAGCGCCATCCACGCCGCCACGCAGCGCGTGCCGTTGCCGCTGATCTCGGCGATGGAGCCGTCCGCATTGTGCAAGCGGATGCGGCCCGACTTGGGTCCGGTCCATGCGAAAAATTCGATGCCGTCGGCGCCGATGCCGGTGTTCCGCGCACACAATCGCCGCGTCAACTCGGCCCAGTCCCGGCCGTCCGCGGCCTCTTCAGTCACAATTAAAAAGTCATTGCCGCAGGCGTGCGCCTTTGCAAATGGAATCAATCTTCCTCCGGGTCGCGGAAAGTGAGAAGGGCATCAATAGCCGGTTCGCCGAGCAGCTTTCCGCGCAGCCGCTCGTGCTGCTTTTTAGTGGCGGTGAGGGCAAAGCTGACCCGCTGCAATTCGCCGATCGAGTCCCGCTCCACGCCCGTCAGCCGCTCTTGGGCTGTATCCATCGCATCCAGAATCGACTTCAGCATCAGCGTCGGATCGTTGCCCCGCGCCTCGTAAACCAGCGGGTACATCTTCAGGTTGGCGCGCCGCTCCAGCAGCCCCACCAACTCCAGCGCCACAATCACGATGAGCGCCGCCACGGCCGCTGCTGCATACAATCCCGCGCCGCAGGCCATGCCGATGGAGGCCACTACAAAAACGCTGGCCGCGCTGGTCAGCCCACTTACACGGCTGCGGTTGTGCAGAATCAGACCCGCACCTAGAAAACCGATGCCCTGCACAATGTTCGAGGCCACGCGTCCTTTGTCGGGATTGCTGTCGCCGGCCAGCACCGCCGAGAGCAGCGTGAAGAACGCGCTGCCCATGCAGATCAGCAGGTTGGTACGCACCCCTGCGGCTTTGCGGCTCAGCTCCCGCTGTAATCCCACTGCAGCGCCCAGCACGCAAGCCACCAGCAGGCGGCCAATGGCTCCGTTGACCACCACCAACTGCTGCAGGCGGTCGAATGCAAAAGGTTGTGCGAATTGTGCCAGGGCCGTACTCATCTCGCTTCCTTGCCCGATGCTACCACCGCACCGGGTTTTCCGAGGAGGCCCGTCCCAAATGGAGTACCGGAGACGTACATGGTCCCGGAAGGCTGTCCGGCCAGCGTAAAGCGCCGCACCGGGGTCAGCCCTGCAGGGCACGCCTTGATGGCCCGGTCGATCTCGTCGCCGTCAAAAGCCAGCACAATCGCCGCATGAGCAGCCGGCGCGCGCAGAGCTTCCTCATATATCTCCAGGTCGCTCTCGTTGATGGTCTGGCGCAGCGGAATTCCGGTCAGCGAAACAAGCTCGGGATAGACCGACGTTTCCATCAGCACCACGCCGCCGGGCCGCGTGACCAGCAGGTTCCGCAGCGCGGGTGGAATCTCGATTTCATACTGCCGACGAGCCTGGTTATTCTTGGTCCCCTCGACATAAACCAGCGGACGCGCCTGGATCATCCGCCAGGAATTCAGGCCAATGAGCGCGAAGAGCAGGGCAGCCGCATACTTTGGCCAACTGGTCTTGAATTCGCGCACCGCCGCCAATCCGAACTGCGCCACAAACCCCAGTCCCAGCGCAAAGGCCGGCAGCATCTCCATCCCGTAGCGCAGGTTGTAGTGGGAGTGCGGCCACCACGGCGGCAGAAAGATCGGCACCGAGCCGTAGGCGATGGAATAGGCATAGAAGGGCACCGGCAACCACAACAGCAGAGCCCACAGGAACCCGTGCCGCCGTGCCATGAACCATGCCCAGGCGGTGCCCAGCACGCTCAACGCCAGCAGAAGATTGCCCCAGGCAGCGAAGGCGTCCAGTTCCGCGGCCTTCACAAAGAAGAGCAGCGAGACCCATGGATTGTGCCACCCTGGGTGTGGGGGGCCGTCGCCGTGCGCAGCGGTGCGGATTTCAATGGCCTTGGCCGAATAGGGTCCGCGCATGAAGTAGAGCCAGTCGCCAAAGCCCACGGCGTTGTAGACGAACCACGCCAGCGGCGCGGCCACGACAAAGAAGCTCGCCACCCAGAAGCCGGGCGAACGCAGCCGGCCGCGCCGAAGGAGAGCCAGTCCGATTCCGCTCCAGGCGATTAGCGCCATAACCCAGCCGTCGTAGCGGGTAAAGATGGCCGCAATCAGCGCCACCGCGATCCAGGCTTGTAGCCTGCCTGCTTTGCGCTCGTCCGTCTCCAGGCAATCGCGCCACTCCACCAGGCCCACGGCAACCCAGATCATCTCGCAGACAAACAAGGGCTCGGTCATGGCCGTGGTCTGCAGGTAGAGCAGGTTGGGATTCAGCGCGAAAAACGCCAGCGCCAGGGCCGACGCCGCAGGCGACAGCCAGCGCCGCGCCAGCCGGTAGATGCCCGCGCAAGCGGCCAGATAAGCCAGGATCGAGGCCGGCAGCGCCGCAGCGCCGTTGGCCCACCAGCTATACACCTGGACAAACGGAAGCATCAACAGATGCGGCAGCGGAAGCCACACTGAGCCGAGCTGCGTCAGCCGCGGCTGGTGCGAGTCGAAGACCCGGCGGGCAATGTGCAGATGAGCAATGGCGTCGCCATAGTTCATCATGGCGCCGTTCTGCCAACTCCACACGACCGCCGCTGCGGAGGCCAAAGTGCAGGCGGCAAGAACCGCCAGCCACTCCGGACCCCGCGGATTGCAGTGGGCTTTCTCAGTCAAGGTGCGTCAGCTCGCGGAACTGGATAAAGCGGTCGTCGATCTCCTGCCGCGTGAGCTTCTGCAAGCGCTCAGTCCCGAAGCGCTCGACGGCAAACGAGCCCATCACGCCGCCATAAAACATGGCGCGGCGGAAGGCTTCCGGAGTTTGTTCGGGCTGCGAGGCCAGATAGCCGAAGAAGCCGCCGGCAAAGCTGTCGCCCGCTCCGGTTGGATCCACTACTACTTCCAGCGGCATGGCGGGCGCGCGGAAGCACTTCGTGCCATGACCTTTCCGCTGACTCGCTGACCCGCTAACTTGCTGGTTTGCTAACTCGCTAATCGAACCATCCCCATGGAACAACGTTGCCCCATATTCGCCATGTTTGACTACCAACGCACGTGGTCCCAGGGCCAGTACTCCGCGCGCCGCCTGCACCAGGTTGCTGTTGTCGGCCAACATGCGGGTTTCGGTGTCGTTGATCAGCAAAATGTCCAGGCCCTTCAAAACTTCGAGCAGCGCCGGCCGATGGTCCTTGATCCAGTAATTCATCGTGTCGCCGGCCACCAACTTTACGCCCGGCATGGCCTCGCGCACCCGGCGTTGCAACACCGGATCGATGTTAGCCAGAAACAGAAACTCGGAGTTCTTGTAAGCCTCGGGAATCTTCGGTTCAAAGGCCGCAAAAACATTTAGATCGGTGGTGTGGGTCTTGGCTTCGTTCAGGTTGTCGAGATACGAGCCTTCCCAGAAGAAGCTTTTGCCCGCGGCCCGTTCGATGCCACGCGTGTCGATCTTACGCGCCGTGAAGACCGCCTCCTCTGCCGCGCCAAAGTCTTCGCCAACCACGGCGATCACCCGCACATCGGTAAAGAAGCTTGCTGCCAGCGAAAAATAAGTCGCCGCTCCGCCCAGGCAACGGTCCTGCCGCCCCGCCGGTGTTTCAATCGAGTCGAAGGCTACGCTGCCCACAACGGTAATTGCCATTTGTTGTCCTGCCTAATTCACGAATTGGTTATGGAGTTACTGAAGGTGGTTGATCCCTGTTCTCTACAAAGGTCTCAAATTCAGATTCAAAGCGCGACAGGGCATTCTCAACACCGGCTCTATGCCTGCGCATTTCTTTGGAGTTCGCAACTTCTCTAAACTTATACATGGCCGAGTGTTCAACCTCCCAGAAGAGGCCAATCAACATCGGGACAACTTGATACTCGCCCATCACTTTGCGACTTACCTCGTTGCAGTATCCGTAGTACTTGAGTGCGAGAGGGGTGCCAATGTCATCCGGCACAGGGTCGGATTTCCAGCCGGAGAAATGAGTGCGGAGTGCCGTATCGACCTCGACGAGTCTGTTTTTCGGAAACACTAATACACGAACGCCTGCCAGATCCGGAAGATCCCGCATCGAATTTTCATCCGGATTTTCCGGATCGAACGCCCTGCCTTCCTGGCGGCGCAGAAAAGCTTCTACCGCGCTTTCACAGTCTTTAATGCGCGATTTGATGACGAGCTGTTCGTAGCGTTCCAATCTCTTCAAAACATCGCGGGTGTAGTAGCGTATCTTTGCTTCGAGATTCCACACCACCCGGCGAATATCGGGAAGAAGATCGAAATACTCCTCCCGTAGACGATCCTTGCGCGTGCGTTCTGGCATTATCCTAGCAATCTTTCCAGTTCGCGCTTCGCACCCTCCGACGGGGAAGAGTTGAAATAGAAGGTCCATCCGGCGTCGGCGGTGCTTTCTCCAATACGCCTGCGCAATTCCTCTTCGGGCTTATCGTCGACAAACTCCAAGCTGAAGGCCTTCTTCGTCTTTCGGTTAACGAATAAGTCCCGGTCGAAGTTGTATCGGTAGTCGGCAGCCCAAAGAATATCCTTCTTTTGCATGATCGCCTCCGGGGAGCAGTATGCCTTCCGCACCCAAGATTATACGGTAATTTCGGTGCAAAATACCTAACCTACCACCCCATGTACTTGCCGAACAGCAGCCCCAGCTTCTCTTTCGCCGCCGCTGGAATCGCGTCCGGCGCGGTCAGCACGGCATACTTGGCTGCCGAGGCGCAGGCGCACGTGCGTTCCGCCGGAATAGCCGCCACCGCTGCTTTCACCACCTTCGCAGCGTTCTCGGCGTTCTTGTGCAGCACGGCCACAATCTCCTCGATGGTGACTGCGTCATGGCCTTCACGCCAGCAATCGTAGTCGGTAATCATGGCCACTGTTGCGTAGCAAATCTCCGCTTCGCGCGCCAGCTTGGCCTCCTGCAAATTGGTCATGCCGATCACGTCCGCGCCCCAACTGCGATAAAGCTTCGACTCCGCCTTGGTGGAGAACTGCGGGCCTTCCATGCACACATAGGTTCCGCCCAGCTTGCCAGTGACGCCGACAGCAGCGCAGCCTTCGGCAGCCGCCTTGGCCACCGTGGCGCAGACAGGGTCGCCAAAGGAGATGTGTCCCACGATCCCCTCGCCAAAGAACGTGGAGATGCGCTGGAAGGTGCGGTCGATGAACTGGTCGGGAATCACAAAGTCGGTGGGCTTGTGCTCTTCCTTGAGCGACCCTACGGCCGAAATGGACAGGATGCGCTCGACGCCGAGCTTCTTGAAGGCGTAGATATTGGCGCGAAAGTTCAGTTCCGAAGGCAGAATGCGGTGGCCGCGTCCATGGCGCGCCAGAAAGGCCACCTTGCGCCCTCCCAGTTCGCCCAGCACGAAAACGTCGGAAGGCTCGCCAAACGGCGTTTCCACCCGCTCTTCATGCACGTTGCTGAATCCGGGCATCGAATAGAGCCCACTTCCGCCGATAATGCCGATCTCCGCCTGAGCCAATGCCCGCTCCTTCACCACGGGCCGTTTCCCGGCCCGCGCCGTGCCTTTACCAAACACCTCAGTATAAAGGCAGGACGCGAACGGGTTCTATGTGTGCCGCCACTCCCCGGCCGGGCACCACCAGTAGAGTGATCGATTGCGCTACCAGTCCTGTAGTTCTTCGCCGGAGTCCGGAGAGAGGAAGGCAATCGGGGACGCCGCAGACTGCGGGCTCTCCTCTGCATATTGGATGGACTCGGGACCTGCCGCCTTGGCCCTTTCGAGCGCTTGTTCGGCTTCGCGCAGAACCACCACCGGCGAACGCCCCAGGCTGGTCGCGATGCCAAAGCAAGCGGAAAGACGGACGACTTCACCGGCTGTGCGGAACGGCGCCGAGAAGACCTCGCTGCGCAGGCGCTCGGCCAGCAACTGTGCGTTCACGGGAGTACAACCGGGCAGTCCGATCAGAAATTCGTCCTTGCCGGCGCGGCCCAGCAGATCGTAGCTGCGCAACAAGCGTCCCGCGCGGGCAACCGTCTGGCGCAGCAGATCGTCACAGGCTGCGGTTCCCATACGCGCGTTCCAGTGGCCAAAGTCGTCGATGTCGAAGAGAATCATGCACAGCGAACTCTTCAGGCGCTGGGCGCGATCAGTCTCGCGAAAGAGCATGGAGAGAATAGTCTGGCGGTTGTATGCGCCGGTCAGAGGGTCAGTCCGGCTACTTTGCGCCACGGCATCGCGGAGTTCTTCGAGTTCCAACGCCTTGCGATGGGTGCGCAGCACGGTCTCCAGCCGCAGGCTCAGGAACTCCCGTTCAATGGTACGCGGCACCAGATCGTCGATCATCCCCGCGGCCAGCCGGTCGAGCCATGGCTGGCTCACCCTGTCTGAGACCAGCACGATCGGAAAGCAGCCGTCGGCAGCTTCGGCGCGCGCCGCAGAGAGCAACTGCTCCATCTCCATCCCCGGAAGGTCGGCGTCGAGAATGGCCAACGCCGGAGGATGGGTTGCCGTCAGAGCGGCCAGAGTGGGCTCGGCGGAGAGATGAACCTCCACGCGCGCGCCGCCGGCAGCCAGCACAGGCTCAATCGCCGCCAGCAACACGGGGTCGGCCGACGCAAGAAGAAAGGTGGGGACGGAAGAATCAGGCATTCTCGAACTCCTCGATACAGGATGCATCGGCAGAGATTAGAGAATATTCAGGAAACGGGCGGAGTTTGTTGGGGGCTTTCAGTGACCTTTGGTAGAAAAGAGACCGCCAACCAGTCTGGACTTTGCTTCGGTTCTCAGCTCTTGGAGCCACGGGCGTGGCTCCAAAAGAGAAACCAGGCTGGCGTCAATCGACGAAATCCACCTGCGGCTTGATGGGGATGATGCCCTTTTCGTAGCCCATGTCGAGAAGCTTGCGGATGGCCTCGCGGCCGTCGGCGCCATAGTCCAGCGTGCGGTCGTTCACATACATGCTCACGAAGCGGCTGGCCAGCGTCGTGTCCAGGTCGCGGGCGAACTGCATGGCGTATTCCAGGGCCTGCTCGCGGTGGTCCAGTGCGTGCTGGATGCTGTCGCGCAGCGCCTTGGAGAGGATCTTGTGCTTCTCCGCACCCAGCGAGCGGCGGATGGCATTGCCGCCCAGGGGCAGGACCAGGCCGGTGGTCTCGCGCCACCAAACGCCCAGGTCCAGAACCTTGTGCAGGCCGCTGGAGCTGTAGGTGAGTTGGCCCTCGTGGATGATCAGCCCGGCGTCATATTTTCCTGCCAGGATCGCGGGAATGATCTGGTCGAACGGCACCACCTCGGTCTCGATATTCGGATTGAAGATCTTCAGCGCCAGATAGGCCGTGGTCAGGGTGCCAGGGATGGCGACCTTGATCTTGCCCAGATCCTCCTGGGTGAGCTTGCGGCTGGAGACGACCATGGGGCCGTAGCCCTCGCCAACGCTGCCGCCGCAGCCCATCAGCGTGTAGTTCTGCTGCAGATAGGGGTAGGCGTGGAAGCTGATGGCCGTGATGTCGAAGAAGGCTTCGTCCTGTGCGCGGCGGTTGAGCGTCTCGATGTCCGAGAGGGTGTGAGTGAACCTGTAACCCGGCACGCGCACCTTGCTGGTGGCCAGGCCATAGAACATGAAGGCGTCATCCGAATCGGGACTATGGGCGATGGAGATGTCCAGCGCGGCGCCTGGGCTGATCACTCCGGATTGCTGATTGATCACGGGGATGGAAGGTCCTTTCGACAAAAAATACTGCGACTGAGGTTGGACGTTCTTAAGCTGCGTTACGACACAGCCGTCGAACACCGGTTGCCAGCGGGTCGGCTGCGGGGGCCAGTTCTGCTGAGAGTTCTCTGCTCACCATGGTCTCCCTTGCTTTGGCCCAGTGGAAAATTCCTAAACTTCTGTTTCTGTGTCAGTTCCCGCTGTGCGATCGGGGGCCTTCACAGATCCGTTGCCCCCTTCGGGATTGGGGCGCGCCCGGGCATGCTGTAGCCAAATATAGCGCGCCAAGCCCGCGGCCGCCATCAGCAGCGCACCCAGCGAGACGATCAGTACCATCATTAACCAGCGCATAAGGCGAACAGTGGCCAGAATATCAGACCGGGGGCAGGCCCCTTGGCCGGGAATCAGGGCTGGCGCAGGGAGGCGTGGAGCCAGTGGAGGTAGCCTTGGCTACCGGCATCCACCTTCAGGACCAGGAACTCGGGGGTCTGGTAGCTGTGCAACTGCTGTAGCCGGGCTTCGAGAGCGGGCAATTGCTCCGCGCCGGTCTTCAGCAGCAGAAGAGTCTCCGTCGCAGACTCGACCTTGCCCTCCCACCGGTAGATGGATTGGACTGCGGGCACTAGGGTGGCACAGGCGGCCAGCCGCTCTTCGACCAGTGTGCGCCCCAGGCGACCGGCTTCCTCGGGATCGGCTGCAGTGGTCAGAACGACGCGGGCTTGCGGGTCGGATTCGGGCATGAGGGCTTCCGCCATGGAACGGCTCTCAAATCAATCTAACCCGAAATCCTCCGCGAAACGGGCATTTGTTGAGAGGCGCACCGTGCACGTCGAAGGCCCCTCCGCATCGGTGACCATCCCGGCTGCTCTATTTCCAGGCCCTGCCGAGTTTTTCAGGATCGATCTGCAAATCTCGCTGCGAGCCTCATGCATCGCCTCCCAGACTAAGCCAGCATCCTATAATGCCAGACGGTGGAATTTCTCGTGCTGCAAATAGCGCCAGCCGTTGAGCTTGGAGGATCGAACGTCGTGAAGGAGAAGCCAGCCGCAAAGCGCATTCACACCGCAACCTCGCGAACCGCGGAGTGGACCTGCATGTCTAGAGCGGCCTCGTCGTTTGAGGTTGATCCGCACTACAGAAGTGGCGATTTTATTGCCGCGCAACTGATACCTTCGCCAATCCTGGTACTCCTTCGCACACGAATTGGCAGGATCGTATTCCGGCGCTGGCTTGCGGCGAAAGGAGTGTATGAGTACGTCATTGCCCGAACCAGGTATATCGACGCGGCATTCCAAAAGGCACTTGAAGATCGCTTCGAGCAAATCGTCCTCTTCGGTGCAGGTTTCGACACAAGGACAATACGTTTTCAGTCTGCATTGCAAAGCACGCAGGTATTCGAACTTGACGTGCCAATTACCCAAGCCGCAAAAATCGACCGGTATCGACAGCGAGGACTGACGGTCCCGCCCAACCTGAAATTTGTTGCCATCGATTTCGACAAGGAATCGATTGAAGAAAAGCTGCGTCAATTCGGATTTCGCGAGAAGGAACGCAGTCTCTTTATATTCGAGGGAGTCCTCATGTATCTTCTACCCGCGTCGGTCGACTCAACGTTTCGAATGCTCGGGAATCTTGCAGGCCAAGGAAGCCGTGTCGTCTTTGACTATGTGCGCGCGTCCGTACTTCGGGGATCCGGAACAGTCTATGGCGAAGCGGGAGTCACACGAGCGGTGAATAAGGTGAATGAACAGTGGCAATTTGGACTGGAGCCCGATCACGTGGAATCTTTTCTATCGAGCTATGGCTTTCGGATGAACGATCACAGGAATGCAGGCGGTCTTGAACAACTTTACTTCACGGATTCGACCGGGATGATCGTCAGCCACATCAACGGCACACATGGCATCGTGACAGCGGAGCGGTCGTAAGGTCCAAACAGAGAGCCCGGCTCAACTTGGGGCAACGGCTGTTGTCTGAATCGAATTGCAGGTGCTCAGATACTTTTTCTCGCACGAGGATGTTATCTCAAGCGGCCAGAGACCTGTTCTGCAAGCAGGCGACCTATCGGGTTGGCTCGCGCCGGATCTGGTTTTCCGCCTCATTCCGACGGAGTCGACTGGGGAACATCAGCGGCGACAGGGCAAGAAGAAGCAGAACCAGATCCATCCACACGACAGCCTCACATTCCCAACGCATCTGGAATTAGCTCGAGCGGCGGCTCGAGGCGATCTTCGCCGGGCGGTCGACGCCGCGCAGTTCGCGCGCGCGTTCCCGCTCCCAGGCTTCGGCGCGCCAGTTGCGCGAAGTGTAACGGGGCGGCTCCTCCTCCGGCGCCATGGCATCCGCGACCGTCGTCTTGGGCATCGCCACAACCAGTTCGGGCATCCGCAACGCCGGCCGCGGCGCGGAAACCGGGGCAGGCGTTTCAATCAGCCGCGCGGACGACACGAACTCCTCATAAGCTGCGTCCGAGGTCAGGCTGGCGTCGATGCCGGGGGTCAGTTTCTCCCCCTTGGCCTCCTCCGCCGCCGGCTGCTGTACGGGCAGGGCCAGGGTCCTGGCCATAAACTCGTCCACCAGCTTGTGCAGGCAGGTTTGCCCGCACAGGTGTTTCGACCCCGGACGCAAGCGGTTGCGCGAGTTCCACCCGCTTACCCGCAATTCCCCTCCCTGGTCGTGGACTACAAACCAATGGTTGGTCTGCTTCTTCTCCGTCCCGCAGATGTCGCACGTTATTGCCTGCCGGATCATCTCATCCCTTCTGTCCGCACAGTCCTTCCGCGGCCTGTCCGATTCCCTTGCGCCTCTTGCGGCGTCCGTTCGCAGAAGAACAGCGCCGTGTCGGCGAACCCATTGGAGAACTCTTGGAATCGCACTCGTCTATTTCATCGCACCGCGGAAGAAAACGGCGAGAGATAAAGGCAAAGAATGTGGGCGTGGAGCAAATGCGGACAGGAGGGCGCTGAACTGTCCTGAAATGGGACAAGTCGCGTCGAGTTGCAGCGGGGATGAACTCGCGCCAACTCGCTACCTCGCGATTTCCGCGAAGCGGAAGCTGACTCGCTGATTTTGTTTATAGAATTCTTCTTTCGACCTCTTTGTTCATCGGGAGACAAAGAGGTCGAAAGCGGCTTTACTGCCGCGGCGAGAAGTAGCCCTTCTTGGCGCGCACCTGGTAATGCCGATCGTTGCAAAAGAGATAAATAGGCCGGAATCCGCCGTCGTACTTGAAGTCCGCCGGCACATAGGTCAGCGCGTACTGGCTGCGCAGTTCCTCCTCAATGCTTTGGAAACTGTTCGACATTTCCTCGACCGAGGGCGGAAAGAAGACCTGGCCACCGGTCGCTTCGGCCATCTGCGTCAGCACCTTGTCGCCCTGGCCACGGGATGGAGTCCAGTTGGTGCTGATGGCGTAAATGATGGTCTCCGCACGCTGGCACATCTTGACGGCCTCATCGGGACGGACGCGGCTTTGGTTGTCCTCTCCGTCGGAGATGAGCACCATGGCCTTGCGTACCGGTTCCTGGCCGCGGGAAACGTCCATCAGCTTGTCGCGGCAGGCGGTGTAGACAGCATCGAACAGTGCCGTGCCGCCGCCGGGGCGCATCCGGTTGATGCCCGTCTGCAACCCATCCAGATTGTTGGTCCAGTCCTGCTCGACGGTCGGCGTCGAGTCGAAGCCCATTACGAAGGCGCGATCGCTGCGGGCCTTGATCACCGACAGCAGAAACTCGCTGGCCGATTGCTGCTCAAATTGGAAGCGGGTGCGAATGGAAGTGCTGGCATCGACGACGATGCCCACGCGCAGCGGCAGGTTGATCTGCTGCCGGAACGAAGTCACCTTGGCCGGAGCCTTCTGGTCGTCGAGCAGCGCAAAGTCGCTCTGACGCAGGTTGGGAATATAGTGCCCATGCTTGTCGGTGACGGTGAAGATGAGGTTGACCTCATTGGCATTCAACCGCACAACAGGCGCGTTGGCATCGATCTGATCGCCAGGCGCGGTGGCCGGCGCGTGCTGGGCGGCCGCCGGAGCTGCCGGCGGGGCCGCGGGTTGCTGTGCATGGAGAGCGGCCGCTGCAAACACCGCCGCCAGCGCGAGTCCTGAAATCTTCCTGTTCATAGCGTCCTCATTCTAACAATCGCGACCGTGGTTCGCGCCAGTGCTCCCGGTGGTTATGCCGCGGGGCTCGCCGAGCCGGCTTCCAGAAGTTCCAGGAAGCTCACCAGTTCGACGGGCAGCGGCGCTTCCAGTTGCAACAGCTTGCCGGTTTTGGGGTGCGGAAACTCAAGGTTCGCGGCGTGAAGGAAGTTGCGTCCCAGACGCAGGCGCTCGGGATTCGCATTGCGCCGTGCGGACTTGGACTGCGCGGCCTGCGAAGCCACCTGGTCGGTCAACTGGCCCGAGCCGCCATAGAGCGTGTCTCCCACCACCGGGTGATTGATCGAAGCCATATGCACGCGAATCTGGTGAGTGCGGCCGGTCTCGATGCGCACCTTGACCAGGGTAAATTTACCGAAGCGCGTGGCCAGGCGCCGAATCACTTCGTAGTGCGAGACGGCCGTGCGGGCATTTTCCTGCGGCTTCGCGGTCATGCGGGTGCGGTGCAGCGGATCGCGGCCGACCGAGGCGTTGATGGTGCCTCTGGGCCGCTCCACGACGCCCTCGACCAAGGCGATGTATGCCTTCTTGATCTGGCGCGTGGAAAACAACTCGGCCAGGGCCGTGTGAGTGCGGTCGTTTTTGGCGACGACGATGAGGCCGCTGGTGTCCTTGTCCAGCCGGTGCACAATGCCGGGCCGCAAATCGCCGCCGGTGGAAGAAAGCTTTTTGAAGCGAAAAAGCAGCGCGTTCACCAGGGTTCCCCGGTTGCGCGCGTCTTCGTTCTGCCCCGCCCCGGCGTGCACCATCATGCCGGCCGGCTTGTTGACGACGGCCAGGTCGGCATCCTCATAGACCACGTCCAGGGGAATGTCTTCCGCCGTGGCCTTGAGCGGCTCGGGGTGGGCTTCGCCGGTGATCACGATCTGCTCGCCGCCGCGCAGCTTCAGAGAGGCCTTCTCGTGGACGCCGTCGACCAACACGCCGCCCTGCTCCATGAGCATCTGGATGCGCGAGCGGCTGACGCCCTCGATCTGTGCGGTGATGAACTGGTCGAGCCGTTGACCGGCCGCCTCCACCGGCACATCGACGGTGCGCACCGGGCTGGGCTCGGCGATGGCGGGAACGGGTTCGATGACCGGAGTGTGCACAAACGCGCTTGCCCCAGGGGTTGAAGCCACTTTGGACTTGGTTGCGCGGGTGGAAGAGCTCGAACCGCTGCCCGTCGCCTTCGCGCGCTTTACCGCTGTTTTCTTAGCCATGAGCGGCCTCGCTGTCATTTTCCGTACTTGTGCGCGATCCCTTGCGTTCGAGCAGCAGCAGCGCGCCGGCCACTACCATCGGTACTGCCGCTGCCTGGGGGCCGTCCAGCGCCCCGCCCAGCAGTGTGCCCCGTCCCTCGGGATCGCGCCAGAACTCGGTGAAATAGATGGCCACGCCCGCTCCCAGCAGGAACAGGCCAGCCGCATCGCCCTGCTGGCGCCGCCGCGGTAGCCAGAAGAGCAGCAACTCCGCCAGGATAAGGAAGGCAAGCGCCGCGTAAGCCTGCACCGGATGCAGCGCAACTCCCAAAGGAACGCCGCTCCACAGCGCTGCCAGAGGATGGGTGTAGGTCACTGCCCAGCGCGCCGCCACTCCTGCTCCGGCTTCGATTCCATACCCGGAGCCGGCCAGCAGGGCGCCCAACTGCTCAAACGCCAATCCCAGCGCCAGGGGCGCGGCCAGGGCGTCGGCGGTGGCCCACAGCGGCATCTTCTGCCAGCGTCCATAGACCAGCGCCGCCACGCCAGCCACCAGCGCCGCAAAGGCAGCCAGCACCGGATGGTGAATCATGGCCAGACCCAGCAGCCACGCGGGATGAACGCGGAGAGCTGTGAAGTTGAGCGCAATCAGAAGCAGCCGCGAACCGGCCAGCGCAGTAAACAGCGCGAGAATACAAAGATTCCAGACCTGGCTGGGAGCTACGCCCACGACGCGGGCGGTGCGCTGCGCCAGAAAGAGCGCCAACAGCACGCCGACAGCCGCCGAGGCGCCATAGGACGGGATGAGCAGCGAGCCGATGTGGAAGAGGACTGGGTACACGCAGGCAGGGGCCTAGCTGAGAATTGTAAGTGGAACGGCGCGGAAGGCGCGGGGAAGAAGAGCCACAACCAAGCCCTCCGACAGGAGAATCTAGTTTGACTGCACCGCCGCCGGCTGAACAGGCTTCGACGGAGGAACTTGCACGGACTGCGTCTGGGGAGCCCGTGCCGGAATGGCAACACCCGTCGGCATGGGAATATTGATTTCAAGACGAGGCATGACATGACTTTTTGTAGCGACACCAATGTTGTCAAATCTTGCAATTTGTTCTCTGGCCATGGAAACCTCCTCTTTGCTTAGTTTACACCATATGTGGTGGCAAAATAGGTTTCGGCAATCTGCTTGGCTTGAACGAGAAGCGAATGCCGTTCAGCTAGCCCGTCGGGAAAATTGTGCTGCAAGGCATCAATCTGCAATTTCCCGAGCTTGTGTCGCAGCTTCATGATCTCCTCGTCCGTATATCGACCAGATAAAATGTTTTCCCACTCCAACTGGGTGTCATTGAAAAGATAGTCCAGAGTCATGGCATGAACGCTGGCTGCCTTGTACTTCTTCGCAAATGGAAAGACATCCTTGAGTGCGTCCGCAACTTGTGCAGCGGCAATGATTGCACCCCAAACAAACGAATAATCCCGCCAAATCACCCAAGCTGCAATACCAACGCTGGATGCAATCGCCTTAAGCGCTCCAAGTCCAGTAACCCATCTGCCTTGGGAGTCTCTGTAAAGACGGATGTAGGAAGCATCCGCCTTCAAATTTGTCATTTCATTCCAATAGAGACGTGGTTGGCGAAGCGGATCGGATGAAATCTCGCTCGTGCTCATTTTCGATCTATCCCTCTGGAGTGACTTTCGGCGGGCAAAACTACGCCGCGGCAAGTGTACTCCAGGAGGGTAGAATCCGGCCCGCTGGGCCGTGGTTGATGCGCTGGTGAACCCGTCCTAAGACGGTGGAGCTCTCCGCGGTTCATTAGGCATTCCGGACTGGCGGACACGGCACACAGAACCGATTGTCGAGTCGAGCCCCTGTTCATTGAATGTTGGTTCAACCAGCGTTGATCGCCCACCTGCTTTGCAGGCCGGTTTCTATTGCGGATAGTATGGGTCCCGGCGGAGAATTACAAGTCTTGTATTGGCAGGGCGCGGTGTGGTACGTTCTTGTCCCGTCGCTTTCGGGAACGGACGGCCCAAAACGGTGAATGACCGCCTACGACCCGGTCTTCCGCTCGTCCTCGAGCACCTGGTCCAGCAGTCCGCGCAGGTTGGCGGCGCGCGCCCTCGCGGAACGGACCTCGGCGCCAGCGGTCTTGCCCAACGCCTGTGAAAGCTCGTCGGCCAGATTCAGCGCCGCCAGCACGGCCACGCGCAACGAATCCACGGTGCACCCATGAGCAGCCACGGCGCGCATCTTGGCGTCGACGGACGCGGCCAGCCGGCGGACGTGCTCCGGGTTCTGGCCGGAAAGATGATAGGTCTGGTCGTAGATCTTGACGGTAACGTAGCCTGTCGCGCTTCCGGATTGTGTCGTCGCTTCAGCCAAGCCTTACCTCACAGTTCCAACGCATCCAGTTGCGCCAGCAGCCGTTCCACGCGCTGATGCACCTGACCGCGCTCGGTGCGCAGCTGGTTGACTTCCTGTTGCAGGCTTTCGGCCAGCGGCGTCTGCTTGCGAAGTTCTTCTTCCGCCAGCGCGGCGCGCTCCTCGGCAGCGGCGCGGGACACGCGCTCGCGCTTCACCAGGTTCACGGCGCGCAGAATCCGGTCTTCCAGGGCCGAGAACTCGTCCACGCTCAGCGCCAGGTCGCCGGACTCGTCCGCCGGCTCCGCAGCCGGCTCATCCACCGGCGGCTCAACCGACTCCGCAGCCGGCTCCTGCATTTCCAGTTCCTGCTGCGTTTCTTCGCCGGCTTCGGGCTCCCAGGTAAACTGCGACATCGCTAAAACCTCCACGTAAACCTACCTTATCCGAGCAAGTATAGCGCCAACCGGGCCGGATTCCAGTCTAACTGCGCAGGCGCGCGCCTACCTTGCCAACAGCCTCCACCACCTGCGCCTGGAAGCGGGTCAGCTCCTCCTCACGCAGGGTGCGGTCCGGAGCCTGGAAGGTCGCGCCCAACAGCAGCGCGTACTCGCCCTTGCCCAGCTTGGCGTCGTGAAAGACCTCGCGCGCGCGCCACTCCACCAGCTCCGGAATCTGCAAACCGCCCAGCGCGCGGTCGATCGTCTCCCACGGAATGCCCTTGCCTAGGACCAGCGAAAAATCCCGCCGAACCGGCTGGAAACGGGAGATGTCGCGGGCCGCGGGTTTGGCCAGCGGCAATTTATACAGGCGATCCAGGTAAATTTCACCCACCAGCACCGGCTCCTTGAGCTTGCGCGCCGCCTCTTCCCGCGGATGCAGTTGGCCGAACCAGCCCACCGTCTCGCCTTCCACCGCCACGCGCGCCGCGCGATAGGGATGCAGCCACTCCGGCGTCAATCCAGCCTCGGCCGGGAAGCAATCGAAATACACCGAGCGCGATTGGAAACGGCCCACCACCTGCTCGACAACGCCCTTGACGTCGTGAAAATCGAGGACGCGTCCAGCGTGCAGCGCTCCCTGCTCCGGCAGGTTGCCCACGGCGCCAAAGGCCAGCGCGGGCCGCTCGTCCACTTTTTCGGTTGTCCCGCTGAAAACCGTGCCTAGTTCGAAGAGCCGCACATCGCTCACATCGCGGTGCAGGTTGCCGGCAATCATCCCCAGCATCCCCGGCACCAGCGACGGCCGCAGCACGCCCGCCTCCTCGCTGAGCGGATTGCCCAGCGGCACCACCAGACCCGGTTGCGGCGCGGTCAACGCAGCCTCGGCCGCCGAACAGAAGGTGCTGACAATCGCCTCGTGGAATCCAGCCGACAGCAGCGTGCGGCGCACGGTGGCTTCGCGTTCCGCCCACGGCAGCGCGCGCACCCCTTCGCCAAAGGCAGGCAGCGTGTTGGCAAACCGGTTGTAGCCGTAGACCCGCGCGATCTCTTCAATCAGATCGATCTCGCGCTCCACATCCAGCCGCCAACTCGGCAGCGTCACCATCCACGCAGCATCGTCTTTCGCTGACTCGCTGACTTGCTGACTCGCTAACTCGCACCCCAGCGCCTTCAGCACCGTTTCCACGTCCTTTGCCGTAATTCCGGCTTCGTCCACGGTGGTGCCCAAAATGCGCTTCACCTCGTGAAGATGCAGGGCAACGGGCTTGCGCTGGGCGGTCTTCGCCTCGATGGCTGGAACGCGCACATCGACAATATCGCCGTCGATCCATCCTCCGTTGGCCAACAGAATGCTTGAAACCAAATCCGAGCCGGTCAGCGCCGCATTGAAATCCGCGCCGCGCTCGTAGCGATGGCTGGCGTCGGTGTGCAGGCCGTGGCGACGCGCCGTGCGGCGCACCGCAACCGGATCGAACCATGCCGACTCAACCAGCACATTCCGGGTATCGG
>Ga0224528_1000854_pt1 | contig 22144 bp, 20 predicted proteins | sample CBST25metaG_2_FD_179888 | JGI IMG/M metagenome (GOLD analysis project Ga0224528, IMG submission 179888) | Peat soil microbial communities from Stordalen Mire, Sweden - C.B.S.T25 | ecosystem: Environmental > Terrestrial > Soil > Wetlands > Peat | place: Sweden: Norrbotten County, Stordalen Mire...
ATTTGAACAAGTTTGGTGACTTCGCCCTCTAACATGCGTGAAACGGGAATGCCGGTCCACTTGCTGACGATGGTGGCGATGTCTTCTTCATCGACCTCTTCTTTCAACATGCGCAGGTCGCCGCCAGCGGCCCCGTCCTGCGCGGCGTTCAGGCGCTTCAGTTCAGCTTCGAGCTTGGGCAGGTCGCCGTATTGGATTTGCGCGGCGCGCTCGAGCTGGCCCTTGCGGGTTTGCTCCTCGGCTTCGAAGCGCAGGGCTTCGATCTTCTTTTTCAACTCGCTGACATGGCTGATGGCCTCGCGTTCGCGGGTCCAGCGGGCGCGCAGAGTGGTGATTTTTTCCTTGAGAGTGCCGAGTTGGCTCTCGACAACGTCGCGGCGCTCGACGCTGTTGGGGTCGGTTTCGCGCTTGAGGGCGGCGCGTTCAATTTCAAGCGAGGTGGCTTCACGCTCCAACTGATCAATTTCAGTGGGCACAGAGCCGATTTGAATGGCGAGGGAAGCCGCGGCTTCATCGACCAGATCGATGGCCTTGTCGGGCAGGAAACGGTCGCTGATGTAGCGATGCGAAAGGGTGGCGGCGGCGACGATGGCCGCGTCCTTGATGCGCACGTTGTGGTGCGCCTCGTAGCGGTCTTTGAGGCCGCGCAAAATGGCGATGGTGTCTTCGACGTTGGGCTCGCCAACGTAGACGATTTGGAAGCGGCGCTCAAGGGCCGCGTCTTTCTCGATGTATTTTCTGTACTCGTTCAGCGTCGTCGCCCCGATGGCCCTGAGCTCGCCGCGCGCAAGGGCCGGCTTGAGCATGTTGCTGGCGTCGATGGCGCCTTCGGCCGCACCGGCTCCGACCAAGGTGTGCAGCTCGTCAATGAAGAGAACGATTTCGCCGTTGGACTCTTCGATTTCCTTGAGCACGGCCTTGAGGCGGTCTTCAAACTCGCCACGAAATTTGGCCCCGGCAAGCATGGAGCCGAGGTCGAGGGAGATGACGCGCTTGTCTTTGAGGCTTTCGGGCACGTCGCCGGAAACGATGCGGCGGGCAAGTCCCTCGACGATGGCGGTTTTGCCCACGCCGGGTTCTCCGATCAGCACCGGATTGTTTTTGGTGCGGCGGCTGAGAACCTGGATGACGCGGCGAATCTCTTCGTCGCGGCCAATGACGGGATCGAGCTTGCCGCGGCGGGCGAGTTCGGTGAGATCTTTGGCGTATTTTTCCAGAGCCTGAAATTTGCCTTCGGGGTTCTGGTCGGTGACGCGCTGCGAGCCGCGCACGGCGGTGAGTCCCTTGAGAATTCCCTCGTGGGTTGCGCCGAGGGCGGCCAGCGCCTGCTGCGCGGCATCGTTTTTGCCGTAGGCGATGCCGAGCAGCAAGTGCTCGGTGGAGACGTACTCGTCTTTGAAGTTGGCCGCCTCTCGGAAAGCCTGGTCGAAGACCTTGTTGAGGGCCTGACTCAAGCTGGGCTGGGCGGCCGCACCAGCGACGCGAGGCAGTTTTTCCTCGAGCTGATGCAACTCGGTTTCAAGCTGTTCGGTGGGAACGCCGATTTTTTCGAGAACCGCGGGAATGACCCCCTCGCGATCCTCGACCAGCGCCAGCAACAGATGGACGGGCAGCAGTTCGGGATTGCCCAGCGCGCTGGCGCGGGTTTGCGCCTGCTCCATTGCCTGCTGCGATTTGACGGTCAGTTTTTCCCAACGAATAGCCATGGTTCCTCCAGAGAACAGCGGACAGTGAGCAGCGGCAGTGTCGAAACTGACCACTGTTCACTGTCCACTGGCAGCTACGCTGCCTTGATTTCGATCTGCTTGGGCTGGGCTTCGGCTTTCTTCTTCAGCTCCAACTTGAGCACACCGGCATTGTAGCTGGCCGCGACCTCCTCCGTATTGACAGAAGAGGGCAGCGTAAAGGCGCGGAAGAAGCTACCATAGCTGCGCTCGATGCGATGGAAGTTCTGCTCCTTCTCATCCGCCTCGAATTTGCGCTCGCCCTTGACGGTGAGAGTGTTGTTTTCGACGCTGACCTTGAGATCCTTCTGGTCGATGCCAGGGACTTCGAGCTTGAGAACAACTTTGTCAGCATCTTCATAAATGTCGACCGGGGGGACAAAGCTGGACGCAGCCACGGGATTGTCGTCTTCGTTGAGGTCGCGGAAGAGGGAGTTGAGACGGTGTTGCAGGGAGACGGCTTCGCGGAAGGGGTCGTAACGAGTGATGGTCATGATGATTACCTCCAGGATGTTGAGGCGCGTCGGAAGTGAGTCCGACGCGCTCACATAATCTGATAAGAATATAGCACTAAAGATTCATAAAATGTGCGCGAGTTGCGCTCACGTTTTTGGCGATTTCGAATGCTAATTGAAAATCAATGAGTTGCGGAGGGGCATTGGGGTTGAGATTGCCCGCATTCAGACCAAAAATGTAGAAAGGCACAGGTTCGACGCGCCATCCCTACGGGATTCCAGATTCATTTTTGGCTGCTCCAAACCTCACGCTGAAGCGCGGGGCTAATAACCACTGCGCCTACGGCGCGAACTACGGTGGGCTGGCGGCCTTTGGCGCGGATGCGCAGGCCAAGAAAAAGCCCCGCTCAAGCTGGGCTTGAGCGGGGCGGTAAGAAGAGAAAGAAGAAAAATCAGCGGCGGCCCTGGATGGTTTTGGGGTTGACGCCAGATTTTTTGGCGGCGCGCTTGGCGGCCAGGGCGTGCATCTCTTTGCCGACGTGAGACTGGTTGATGCCCAGTTGGATGGCCAGGTTGATGATGTTGCCGGTGCCCCAGTAGAGGGCCAGGCCCGAGGCGTAGTGCCAAAGCATGAAGCCGAACATTACCGGCATCATGAAGGCCATCATGCGGCGCTGCGCGGGGTCCATGCCCGGCGACGGCGTGATGTATTGGGTCAGGAACATGGTGATGATGATGAGGATGGGGAGCACGTGGCTGGGATCGGGCGAGGAAAGATCCGTGAGCCAGAACCAGTGGGCCTGGCGCAGTTCGACGGTGTTCTGCAGAACGCGGAAGTAGGCGAAAAAGAGGGGCATCTGCAGCAGCAAAGGCAGGCAGCCGCCGTACATGTTGACGCCTTCGGTCTTGTAGAGGGCCATCATCTCGGTATTCATCTCGGCCTTTTTGGGGTCGGTGGGTTTGAGATGGGCATAGCGCTTTTTGAGGGCCTCGACCTTGGGCTGAATGCGCATCATCTTCAAGGAGGACTTCATCATCATGACGCGGGTAGGCAGCATGATGAGGTTGAAGAGGACGGTGAAGATGATGATGGACCAGCCCCAGTTGTCGATGCCGACGCCGAGCAAGCCGCGCAGAAAGCGCAGGGCGAGGTAGAGGGGCTTGGCGATGATGGTCCACATGCCGTATTGGGTGAGGGGCTCGAGGCTGGGCCCGTCAGGACGGCTATCGGCGCCGGTGGCGTGGATGTTTTTGAGCAGCTCCATCTGCTTGGGGCCGGCAAAGAGGCGGAGGCGGGTGAAGCCGCTCTGGTCGCCCACGGCCAGGCCCAGAACGCTGACTGGGCGTTTTTGGCTGTTGGGATCGTCCGGGTCGCTGGGCACGGAGATGGAGTTGTGCAGGGTGACGACGGTGGTGCTTTGCGGGTTGTCGGGAAGAAAGGCCGCGGTAAAGTAGAGGTCGGCGAAGGCCGCGTATTCGTAAGGCTGATCGAGTGTGGCGTTGCCGCTGACCTTTTTGGCGTCGACCGAGTCGTCTTTACCGTTGATGGACCAGACGAATTTTCCGTAGGCGAAGTGGAGGGACTCGGTTTGGTCGCCGAGGCCGGCGGGCCACTCGAGCAGGGCGCGAACCGGTGCGCCGTTGCGCTTGACGGAGACTTCGGCGGTGACCACGTAGCTGGAGTCAAAGCGGAAGGTCTTCACGGCCTCGATGCCGTTGGCGGCGTAGTGAAAGCTGATGGCGCCGGGGGCCTGGAGCGCGCCGTTGACGACGCTGCCGGTGGTGGAGACCTGATAGAGGGCGTCGTTGTTCAACAGCTTGGTGAGAGCTGGCTCGTAGGTAAAGAGCTGAAGGGGCAGGCCGAGGTTTTTGGTCTTGGCGTTGACTAGATCAAGCTGCTTGCCGCCGGGATCGGGGTGGTCCTTGTATTGCGGGTCTTTGAGCACCCAGCTTTCGGCCGCCGCGCCACGATTGGAGAAGACGATGCGATAGAGGCCATTCTCGACGGTAGACTTGACCTCGGCGGGCGCAGCCACCTGCGGTAAGGCCAACTGCGCTTGCGGCGCGCTGGATACGGAGCTTTGGCCGGAAGCGGCCACTGCGGGCGCGGGCTGGGCCTGACTCTGGGTTTGAGGGGCAGGCGCAACCGGCTGCTTGGGCTTGACGAAGAACTGATAGCCGAGAAGGGCGACGAGGGCGACAAGGGTAAAGAGCAATGTGCCGCGCATATCGCCGCCGCCACCGCCGGAACCGCCGCCCTGCGCTTGCAGATTGGGATTTTGAATTTCGGGCAAAGGATACTTCCTGTCGGGTTCTGCTCTCAGAACCTGGAAAAGGAGGCCGTGAGGCCACCGCTACTCCTATGGTAAAGGGTCGAGGGGGATTTGGCGTGAATTCGGAGGCGGTGGAACCTGATCAAGGCCGCCCTTGGCAAAGGGATGGCAGCGGAGCAGGCGCCAAATGGCCAACCCCGTGCCCCGCAGAGGCCCGTGGGTGGCGATGGCAATTGTAGCGTACTCCGAGCAGGTGGGCAGATATTTGCAGCTGCCGCCGGGGCTGAGGGAGTGGATGGCCGGGGAAAGCCAGCGGCGATAGAAAGCGAGCAGGGCAAGCAGGATTCTTGTTGTCATGATACCTGCGGTAAAGCTGGCGCCTTCGCATGCTCTGCGCTGGGAAAAAGAGGCGGCAGCGAGTTTGCAACAGAAACAGGTTTGCCCATGCGGGCGACCTCGGCGTTGGCTTGCCGGAGGACGCGCAGGAGTTCTGCTTCAAGTTGAGCGAAATCGAGAGTGAGCACGGTGCGGCGGGGATGGAGAATCATGTCGCAGCCGGCGGGGAGCAGATCGACGTGGCGGCGGAGTACATCGCGCACACGCCGCTTGATGCGGTTGCGCTCGTGAGCCTTGCCGATGACCTTGCCGACGGTCAGGCCGACGCGCGAAGGCATCAATTGTTGGGGATTGTCTGGCGCAGGCCGAGGAGGAGCGAGGAACCAGCTCAGGGAAGAGGACTGGCGCTTGCGGCTGGCGGCATAGGCGCGCTGATAGTCGGCGTGCTTGCACAGACGCACACCCGCCAAGGATTGGCGGCGTAGTGAGTTTGGAGGGGTGCTCATGGCGATGCCGGAGGGCGTCTGAGCCCGAAATCCAAAACTGACGGAACTCGGGCTTCAACAGAACGGCAGACGGGAACTAGTCGCGGAAGCCAGCGCTGACAGCAACGCGCTTGCGGCCGATGGCGCGGCGGCGGTTCAGGACGGCAGCGCCGGCCTTGGTCTTCATGCGCGCGCGGAAGCCGTGTGTCTTCACACGGTGGCGGCGGTTGGGTTGAAATGTGCGCTTGGGCATAAAAGTGCGCTCCTGTTTCCTGGTAAAAATCTTCGCCTTGTTGGCAAGACCTGAGTATACCGTAAGTTGGCTTGGGAATCCAGTGCGAAATGAGGGGAGGAGCAAAAAAGAGAAGCGGGGCGGGGAAGCGAAAACTCATTTAGAATGGGTAAAAAACGGGGGGCCGATAGGTGCCTGGCAACGGCTTTGGCGGGTTGCGCGGTTAGTTTCACCACGGATGGTGCAACTGACGAAATAGCGGCCAAAGTTCTGTGAAAGAGGGATTGCAACGACCTCGAAATGTGCTACTATCGGGACCGTTCCAGAAAGTTTTCCAGCGTCCCACGGAAGCGGATTCATCCCTGGTCCCGAGGTCAAAATCAGGGGCCGAACAGCGGCAACCAGGCAGTTAGTCAGCAGAAAACGGACGAAAAGCCAGGAGCTTTTCGCCAGTGCTGAGTTGTTGCTCAAATTGGGCGGATGAACCGCACCGCAGTCACCAGGCGGCGCAGGCAAGGATTGGCAAGATGGCATTCGCAGTTTCCCCGGTAACGACACTTAATCCCTGGTTGCAGATACTCTCGGCCCTGGAGAAAAAAGTGATTCGCCAGTCTTTCGAGACCTGGCTCAAGCCCACCCGCTACAGTCACGCGGCGGGGCGAACGCTGTATGTGCGCGTTCCCTCGCCGGAGTTTCAGCACATTGGCGACAAGTACGGCGACCTGATTCAAGAGGCGATCGACCTGCAAGGGCTGGAGTTGGACGATGTGTGTTTTGTGACGGCCGAGGAAGACCCCTCGATTCCGCCGCAGCGCAAGGATGGCGGCTTTGGGCCGGTGGCGGCCTATGCGCCCCCGGCCCCGGCTCCGCGCACCCCCGAGCAGGCCCGCTTTGACTGGAACAGCGCGGCCCAGCTCAACCAGCGCTATACGTTTGACGCTTTTGTGATTGGCAATGGCAACCAGTTTGCTCGCGCCGCCTCGCTGGCGGTTGCCGAGCGGCCCTCGCGCGCCTACAATCCCCTCTTTTTGTATGGCGGCGTGGGGATGGGCAAGACTCATCTGATGCACGCCATTGGTCACGAGGTGAAGCGTCGCCAGCCGATGGCCTCGATCTGCTACTGCTCGGCGGAAAAGTTTACCAACGAGATGATCACCTCGCTGCGCAACGACCGCATGACCAGCTTCCGCGACCGTTTTCGCACGGTGGACGTACTGCTCATCGACGACATTCAGTTCATCGCCCAGAAGGAGCGCACACAAGAGGAGTTCTTCCACACCTTCAACGCGCTGCACGAGAGCATGAAGCAGATTGTGATTGCCAGCGACCGGCCGCCGAAGGAGCTGGCGGAGATCGAAGACCGTCTGCGTTCACGCTTCGAGTGGGGCCTGATCGCCGACATTCAACCGCCGGATCTGGAGACCAAAGTCGCGATTCTGCAAAAGAAGGCAGAGAGCGAGCAGGTGCAGTTGCCGACGGACGTGGCCCTGTTTGTGGCCTCGAACGTTCGGACCAACGTACGTGAGCTGGAGGGCGCGCTGGTGCGGCTGATTGCCTGGTGCGGACTGAACCGCATGGAGATTACGCTGGCTTCAACGCAGCAGTGCCTGAAGCAGTTTATCGACATGCAGGTGCGCAAGATCACCATCGAGTCGATTCAGCGCGCCGTGGCCGAGCAGTTTGGCATGAGGGTCAGCGACCTGAAGCAGAAGAACAACTCGCGCAATGTGGTGGTGCCGCGGCAAATCGCCATGTACCTGGCCAAGCAGATGACCGAAGCCAGCTTGCCCGAGATTGGTCGCCAGTTTGGCAACAAGCACCACACCACGGTGATGCACTCGATCAGCAAGATCGACGAGCAGCGCCGCGCGGACAAGGACTTGCATCGCACCCTCAACAAGCTGCAAGAGCAGTTGAACGGCTAGCAACCACCTGCGGTGGGGCCAACTGCCTTCGGGCACCTGCGGTGCGGCAGCGGCCTTCGGATCACCCCGCGCCAGAAAAAGGCGTGGAGGAAGCCGGCCGGTGAATCCATCCAAAACAAAGAGCCCGCTTCTCGTTTGAGAGGCGGGCTCTTTGTTTTTTGGAGACGCGCTTTCTGCTCTAGCGCCGAAAGCGTCCACGATCTGAAGAGCTTCGTCCATGATCGCCGAAGCTGCGCGGCTTGATGGGCGGGGTGACGGGCAGGTGGGTTTTGCCGACGGGGTAGACGGCCAAAAAGCGGTCCTGACCCTCTCCATTGCTGGCTGTCTCAACGCCCTCGATACCGCGAAAGGCCATGTGCATCAAGCGGCGTTCACGGCTGTTCATGGGCGGAAAGGCATAGGGAACGCCCGAGCGGATCACCTTGTCGGCGGCAAGCTCGGCTTGCAGGCGCAGTTCCTGGGCGCGCAGGGCCTTGAAGCTGCCGGCGTCAAAGCTGATCAGGTTCTGCTCGCGCTGGTCGAGGCGAAGAATCTGCGCCGCCACCGTCTCCAGGGCGAGCAGCAACTCGCCGTTGTGCTGGGTGAGCAGAGGCACGTCGGTTCCGGCTAGCTCGACCGAGAGCTGGGGGGGATCGTTACCCTCAACGTCAGTCGCGCCGCCGCCGGCCGAGATGCGGTACTTGAAGTGCAATCCGCCGAGTTTGTTGAGGTTGGCCAGAAAACTGGCAATCCGCTGAGCAGCCTGCTGAAGATCGTCGATAGGCATAACAAAACAGTATCGCAGAGCGGAACAGGGGTGCGGTGGCGAATTTTAAAGAAAAAGATGAAAGCTATCAAAAATGCCGGAATGGCGGCTTATGATCTCACTGCGGGGTGTGAGAAAGATCACAGAAACGCCAGCTTCGGGCTACGTTTCGTCCACCACGGCGGTGATGATCGGGGTGGTTTCGGGGCGGTCGCCTTCCCCGATGCAAAGAGAGTTACGAAAGCGGACAGCGGACTACGGAAATCAATAGAAATATGATATTCCATACTTTTTCCTGCGAAATGCTACAGGAAAACGTTAATTCGGAGAAGATTGGTCGCGGGGGATGGCTAAATATACATGCGAAATGAATCTTTATCTTGCTTGTAATGAATAACATTTCATCTTTTCTTGAGGCCGGTGCAGAGTTGGTCACAGAATTGCAAAAACAAAAGAATGGCAACCCTACTCGACCGATGTCCTCCTCCTCTCTTTTCGGGTTCTGAGTGTTTGAATAGGCGCGTTACCGTCTCAATTTGCTCGATTACTCCAAGAGTGGTTTAACCTTTTCAACCTTTCGGAAGGAAGAGACGTATGTCTATAACGAAAGATCTTTTGTATGGCAGTACAAGCAGGATGGGTTGTTGAAGGTAAGGGCATACTGAAATCCTGAGCCGCCGATTAGGGTTGCTCATTCGAGGGCAAAGGCGAAGGGTGGATGGCTTCGCAATTTGCGGCTCGGCAACATTGAAAAAATAACTGAATGCTTCGTGAGGAGATTTGAAATTGAAAATCAAAATGAAGGCGGCTCGCTCCCTGGTTCTATTGGCTCTGTTTTTGGTTTCTTTAGTAGCGCTTGGTCAGGTGACCAAGGGATCGATCTCCGGTACAGTGACTGATGCAGCCGGAGCGGCGATTCCCGAAGTTCACCTCAAGGCAACCGCCGCGGAAACGGGGACGGTTTTCAATACCGTTACAGACAGAGTTGGCGCTTTCCACTTCAACCTGATTCCCCCGGGAACGTACGAGATTGACATCACCAAGCGGGACTTTGCTTCGAGGACGATCACAACAGTCGTTGTCAACACCGGTAACGATGCGGGGCTTGGCAACATCGCCCTAGGCGTCGCCTCTGCCACGCAGACAGTTGAAGTGCTTGACAGCTATACCCCTCTGATCGAGTCAACGGAGCCAGAGGTATCCACCAGCTTCAGTACCGAGGATCTCAGTCAGTTGACCGGCATCAGCGAGAACCAGGGCTTGGATAACCTGGCACTGCTGGTTCCGGGTGTGAATAACTCGCGTGACAATAACTTCAGCAACTCCAATGGCGCAACCATCCAGGTCGACGGCCTGCGCGGCCGCAGCAACGATCAGCAGATTGATGGTCAAAACAACAACGACAATAGTGTTGGCGGCCCTTACCTTTCTCTGAGTAACTCTGAATTTGCTTCCGACTATCAGATCATCACCAACAACTTTGGTCCCGAGTATGGCCGTGACTCCGGTGCGGTGATCAACGTCATCACGAAATCGGGAACCAACAAGTTCCATGGCAGTGCCTATGGTGCGGAGAACAGCTCGATCTTCAACACCCTGGACACCTACGACAAGAGGTTCAGCGGTCTGACCAGCGTTCCCAGCGCCAACAACCAATTTGCGGGCTTCACGCTGGGCGGGCCGGTCGTAAAAGACAAGATCTTCTTCTTTGGCGGCTGGGACGAGCAGTTCTATCATACAGGCGAGACCTACACCAGCTCGGGCTATACTCCGACTGCGGCGGGTTTGACGACGATCGCATCGATTGCGGGCGTCGACTTCAATGCGATAAGCGCTCTTGAGAAGTACTCGCCGTGGGCCATCACCACCGGCAACCCGATTGCCTACACCACAGCGGACAAGAATGTCACGATTAACGGTGTATCCACCTCAGTTCCGTTCGCCACCGTTCAACGTTCGGTTCCATACAGCGTCGATGAGCACGATGTGATCGGCAAGGCCGACTACCAAACCGGCAAGGACACCATCACGGGCCGTTATCTCTTTCAGCGCAATGTAGCAGCAAACAATGCCTCGAATGGAGCCGCGGGCTGGTTCTACGACGTACCCACCCAAAGCCAGGCGGTCAGGGCGGGTTGGACACGCGTACTTTCCTCGAGCCTTGTGAACGAACTTGCGGTCAGCTTCGGTCGAGAAAATACGCAGTTTGGCGGGGGCGCCAACGACACGATTCCCGACACTGGCAGCTTGAAAACAGGCGTTGCACTGGTTTCTGTCAGCAGGGTTGTCGGTAACTCGGGCAGCACGGGTCTGGGCTATGGCGGTGCGACCACTCTTCCCCAAGGCCGAGTGGTGAACACCTGGCAGATTCAGGATAACTTGGTTCATGACCTGGGCAACCATCACCTGAAGGCTGGCGTGAACTGGACCTACCAGCGCTCGGTGAACACCTTTCTTCCTTATGTCAACGGTTCATTCAGCTTCACCAACTTCTCCTCGTACCTAACCAATGCGCCTAGTTCGGTTACGGTAGGCAATGGCAATCCCGTGCTTGATTTCCGCGAGTACGATACCTTCCTGTATGCCGGCGACAACTGGAAAATCAGGAAGAACCTGATCTTGACTTATGGGTTGACTTGGAGCCTTTATGGACAGCCGGCCAATCTCTTCAATGCCAACGACACCAAGCTGCAGAACAGCTCGAGCCCACTTTGGGCTTCGGCCTATGCGCAGTACGCCGTTCTGCCCAAGGTGCCCAGCGACTACACAGACCTGGGACCGAACGTAGGATTTTCGTGGACACCTGATTTTCTGAGCCACGGCAACCATGAGACGGTGATTCGCGGTGGCTATCGGCTGTCCTATGACCCGCCGTTCTACAACATATACCTCAATGTTGCCAGCTCGGCGCCGCAGGTTCTGGTACAGAGCGTCGCGAGTGCGAATGCGGTTGGCAGTCTGCCGTCCAACCCGACCGGCCCCAATGTTCGTTCATCTCTGGCTTCTTCGTTGACGCTTGGTGTGTACGATCCCCGCACCTTTTACAACACGAACCTTGCCAAGAACTTCAGTTCGGACCGCGTTCAGAGCTGGTCGTTCGGCATTCAACACGAGCTGAACAAGCAGTCTGTAGCTGAAGCCCGTTACGTGGGCAACAGCGGTGATCGCCTCTTCCAGTCCATCAATGGTAGTCCCTATCTGCAAGGCGTCAAGGATTTGTTCCCGAGTTTCGCCAACGTCACCCTGCAGGCGAGCGGACGCACAACCGATTATTCGCTTCTGCGCACTCGCACCAACACTGGCTACTCGGACTATCACGCCCTGCAGACGCAGGTTCGCGCTGACCATCTCTACAACCAACTGCTGCTTATTGCAGGTTTCACCTGGAGCAAGACGACCGACAACGCCAGCGAAATCTTCAGCACTGCGGCTGGCGGCGCCACCATCGCCTTCGCTCAGAATCCGCTGGATTACAAGAAAGGTGAGCACGCGCTCTCCGGCTTGGACACACCGTACAACTGGACGGCCTCGTTTGCTGAGTCGATTCCCTTCCATAAGGATCAGCGTGGCTTGGTTGGCAAAGTGCTCGGCGGATGGGGAATAGCTGGCACGTATTACATCGCTGCCGGTCAGCCCTACACGCCGTATCAGTATTACTTCAACTACGTGACAACCACCAGCGAGCCGGTGGTCGATGCAGCCTTCAACACAACAGCCATCGGCACATACGATGGTGGCCTGCGGCCCTTCCTGGGAAGCAAGAAAGCCTCAGCCAAAGCTGTTGGCGTTTACGCTGGAGATGCCGACAACTATTTCGGTCCGACTGGCGCATCTGCCGATACCCTATTGAGCTTCAACGATCTGGAATCGTCTGGCACAGTAACCACCGTGTCCAAGGATAAGGTTCGCTATATCGCTAACGGCGCGACCGCGGATTCAATCCACAGTACGCCCTATGGCGATGCCAGCCGCAACCTGAGCCGCGATTACTGGACCAATACGGCCAACGCAACGTTCACCAAGAGCGTGAAGCTGCGCGAGGGCTTGGATGCCCAGCTCCACGCCACTTTCACCAACCTCTTCAATCACCCGAACTACAGTAGTGTTGATGCTACGCTCGAAGATGCCGGTGACTATGGCGCCGGCGATGGATTCGGCGATCCGACTGTGACCACTGGTGGCACTCGCATCATCACTTTCGGTGCTTCCATTCACTTCTAAGGTACGAAACGAACTCCTTACCAAACACAAAGGCCGCAGCGAAAGCTGCGGCCTTTGTGTATTTGTTCGGGAATGCAAGGAAGCTGATGGTGATGAAGGAGATGGGAGCGAGGAACTACTTCGCTTTGGCCAGATCGGCAGGCTTGCCTTCGGTGACGTAATTGCGGTTCCACTTGGGGATTTCGACGGTGTAGTCGCCGGGGCGGGTGATGACGGCCTGGCAGCCGAGGCGGGAGTTCAACTGCTGGTCGGCGGCCATGTCGAGGCGGTCGAGTTCGTCGTCGTCGGGCGGGGTGAGACCGTTGTCGCCCTGCTTGATGAGCACGTGGCAGGTGGAGCAGGCGCAGACGCCGCCACAGGCGTGGTCGAGAAAGACGCCGTGATTTTCTGCGACATCCAGAAACGACATGGGCTTGCCGTGATGCTCGTAGGGCATCGTGCCAAATTCGAATTCGACGGTGCGGCCCTCGGGAAGAAAGGTCACGCGGACGAGCTTTTCGGGGGGGATGATTTTCTCGGATGCTTCGGTCATCGAATATGTCCTTCCGTGCGGCTTACTACTTGAACTCGGCCGGTGCCATGGCGTGGGGCGCGGTGACGTTTTCGGCCAGGTCGGAGTTGGCGGTCTCCATGGTTTTGCCGCGCAGGGCGGTGGAGACGGCCGCATCCATCATCAGTTCGGCAAAGCGGCGGGTGGCGTGGTCGAGAATGAGAGTGGCCTCGCGAATGGCGCTGGGATCCTCGTAGTTCATGGTTTTGAGCAGGTATTCCTGGGAAAGCTTGATGGCGGTTTTCTCGTCGTTGGTGAGCTGTGCCCAAGCGGGATTCTGGGGGGCGCGTTCGACGGCGGTGAGAATGGTTTCGGCATCGTGGCGGGCGTCGATGAGGAGGCGCTTGGCGAAGTCGTCCTCGGCGTGGTCGAAGGAGTCGAGGATCATGCTTTCGACTTGCTCATCGGTGAGGCCATAAGTCGGCTTGACTTCGATTTGGGCTTCCTTTTCGCTGCGCTGCTCGCGGGCCGTGACCTGCAAGATACCGTCGGCGTCGATGAGGAATTTGACCTCGATGCGGGGCAAGCCGGCGGGCATGGGGGGAATTCCCTTGAGGTCGAAGCGAGCCAGGGAGCGGCAGTCTGCGGCCAGTTCGCGTTCGCCCTGCACAACGTGGATGGCGACGTTGGTTTGGCCATCCACGCCGGTGGTAAAGTGCTCGGTGGCCGAGGCGGGGATGGTCGAGTTGCGCTCGATGATGCGGGCGACGGTGCCGCCGAGGGCCTCGATGCCGAGGGAAAGCGGGGTAACGTCCAGCAGCAGCAGCTCATCGGTGGACTTGGAAGCGCCGGCAAGAATGCTGGCCTGGACGGCCGCGCCGAGGGCAACGACCTCGTCGGGATTCAGCTCGGTGTGGGGGCGCTTGCCGCGCGGGCTCAGGTGGAAGAGCTTGTCAACCAACCGACGGACAGCGGGAATGCGCGTGGAGCCTCCGACAAGAACGACCTCGTCGATCTGCTCGGGGGTGACGCCGGCGTCGATGAGAGCCTGGCGGCAGGGAACGGCAGTGCGTTCTAGGATAGGCTCGATGAGCAGCTCGAAGACCTCGCGGGGAATTTCGCGCTGATAGTGGTCGCCGTTGGGCAGTTCGATGTTGAAGCGGGCCGACTGCTCGGCGGAGAGCTGGATTTTAGCTTCGATGGCGGCCTTGCGCACGGCCTGGACCGCGCCCGGATGCTGGCGAAGATCGACGCCGTGCTCGGCAAAAATCTCGTTGAGAGCGATAGCGAGCAGCAGATTGTCGATGTCGTCGCCGCCCAGGTGGGTGTCGCCGTTGGTGGACTGCACCTCGAAGATGCCGTCGCTCAGTTTGAGGATGGAGATGTCAAAGGTGCCGCCGCCGAAGTCGTAGACAGCGATGGTTCCCTCTTTGGCGCGATCAAGGCCGTAGGCAAGGGCCGCGGCAGTGGGTTCGTTGACCAGGCGCAGAACCTCAAGGCCAGCCATGCGGCCCGCGTCTTTGGTGGCCTGACGCTGCGCGTCGTTGAAGTAGGCGGGCACGGTGATGACGGCCTGCGTTACAGGCGCGGAAAAGAAGCGCTCAGCGTTGCGCTTGAGCTGGCGCAGCACGTAGGCGGAGATTTCAGGCGCGGTAAAACGCAGTTCGCCGAGCTGAATGCGCGGAACCTCGTTGGGATCGGGCACGGCCGCGTCTGGATCGGCAGCAAGGCGAAAAGGAAAGAGCTTCAACTCTTCCTCGACTTCAGAGAGGCCGCGGCCCATGAGCCGCTTGACGGAATAGATCACCCGCTCGGGGGTTTCGATCAGTGCTTTGCGGGCGCTGTTGCCAACGGTGACCGTGGGACGAGCGCCCTCGGCGACTGGGTCGAGAGCCACGACAGAGGGGACCAGATTCAGGCCGTCCGCGCCGGGAATAACCACCGGGTGGTCGCCTTCCATGTATGCGACCAGAGAGTTGGTGGTTCCGAGGTCGATTCCAACTACGCGTGCATCCGCCATGCTTTCTTAGTTTCCTTTTTCGTTTTTAGTCACCCAACTGGGTGGGTTCAGTACAAACTGCGCTTCGCCTTTGCCGAATGACCAATCGACGTATGCGTTCTCTGTGAGTACAGTCATCACGTCGTCGCCCGCAACGCCAATTGCACCCTGCAAACGTTCGGCGATCTTGGCATAAAGCGCCTGCTTTTGCGCAACGCTACGGCCTTGGCTCAGAGTGATGTGAACAAGGATGAAACGATCTGAACGCTGCATCCCCATAAACGAAGAATCGATGAATAGCTCATCCTCTTCATGGGCCGTGACAACGATGAAACAGTCACCCTCTGGAATGCCGATCGTCTCTCGCATCGCCTCATAAACGGCATTCGCGATTGCCTTGCGATTAGCGGGCGGTGAAGACTTGAATGTGGAGATACGCACGAAAGGCATCGCTCAGGCTCCTAGCACTTCAGTTACGTCGCGAACGAGATTGCTCAAATAACGGCGGCGATCCAGCAGGGTCAGCATGGATTTCTGCGTTGCTGGGCGCGAGGCTGCGTCGCCGGAATCCCAGGCGCTCCAGGCGGCGCGCAGATCGGCGTCGACTGCGGCCAGGAGGCTGGTGAATTTGGCTTTGGCTGCTTGCAGGCTGGCTTCGAGATCGGCGTCGTGCTGGCCAGCTTTGCGGGCGGCGCGCATCTCTTCAAGCTGCATGTTGAGGTCAAAGACTTCTTCGAGCAGATCCATCGGCGGCGGCATGCTAGTGCGTTCTTTGCTCTCCGCGGGCTCGATGCCGTTGCCGACCAGCTTGAGAAGGTATTCGGTGCGCGAGAGAGGATCTTTCAGGGTGCGATAGGCGTCGTTGAGCAGGGCTGTGTCTGCCAGGCTCCACTGCTTTTCGTTCTCCTCAGCGCGGGCAAAACGGTCGGGATGAAGACGGCGGCTGAGGCGGTGGAACTCATGCTCCAGGGCGGGCAAATCAAGGTTGAGCTTGGGATCGAGACTGAAAACGGAAAAATAATCGCCGCCAGGAGGAGGCTGAATCTTTTTGCAATGCGGACAAAAAAGAGTGGAGTCGTTGTGTCCGACCGAACAGGACCAACAAGCAATGGGAACCGCGGAATCTAGAACCTTGAACATTTTTCTCTCTCGGGAAGCTGTGCACAAGATTTCTTGCACGAGCGAAGACTCCCTCAGGGGCTAAAGCCCGTCCTTTTTGATCAACTGTTTGCGGCACGACTAAAGTCGTGCCCTTGTTACAAAGCCTGACTGATCGAATATTTTCGCAGCCTGTAGATCTGTGCCCTTTCAAAGCTACAACAAAAACAGAGAATCCTTGACTTCAAATTCCTAAGAAAACGACGAGCCGCAGCCGCAAGAGCGAGTCGAGTTGGGGTTGATAAAGTTGAATCCCTGGCGCATCAGCGTCTCTTCGTAATCGAGGGTCATGCCGTGAAGATAGATGAACGACTTGGGATCGACGAAGACGCGGACGCCGTCGAAGACAAAGACGCGGTCGCGCTCGCGGGGCTGGGTATCGAATTTGATCGAGTAGGATAGCCCCGAGCAGCCGCCGCCCATCACGCCCAGGCGCATTCCACCCTCGGTGGGCGAGATGCCCTCCTTGGCCATGGCGAGGCGGATGCGCTTGACGGCTTTTTCGGTGACCAGAATTCCTTCCACCTGCGTTGGGGCCGACTGCGGCTTCGCAAGCTGCGGGAACTGCACGGGGAAGGAATCTGGTTGAGTTTCAATGGAAACCATGTTGGACATATGCACCTTCTTACTGAGCCGCGGCAACAGCCGCGACTTCAGCCGTTTCCGTGGCGACATTCTTCTTTTTCCAATCGCCGATGGCGGCGCGAATGGCGTCTTCGGCCAGGACCGAACAGTGAATCTTGACCGGCGGAAGGGAAAGTTCTTTCACGATGTCAGTATTTTTGATGTCGAGAGCATCGTTGACGGTTCTTCCCTTGATCCATTCAGTGGCCAGCGATGAGCTGGCAATTGCCGAGCCGCAGCCAAAGGTTTTGAACTTGGCCTCTTCGATGACCTGGGTGGCGGGGTTGACGCGAATTTGCAGGCGCATGACGTCGCCACACTCGGGCGCTCCGACCAGACCAGTGCCGACCTCGGTGGAAGCCTTGTCGAGCTGGCCCACATTGCGCGGATTGTTGTAGTGATCGATGACCTTGTCGCTGTATGCCATTTTTTTACTCCTTTTGCGGGGGGAAGCCGCTGAAAAACAGTGAGCAGTGGACAGTCGATGCACTCGGACCGATCACTGCCTTGCGTGGCGGTTGCCGAAGGCCGCTGGCCCCATCGCAGGTGGTTAGTGCGCGGCCCACTGAATCTTGGTGAGGTCGATGCCGTCCTGCACCATTTCGTAAAGCGGCGAGAGCTTGCGCAGATGCTTGACGACGTCGATCACCTTGGCGGCTACGTAATCAACCTCGGCCTCGGTGTTAAAGCGGCCCAAGCCGAAACGAATCGAGCTGTGAGCCACATCGTCGCCCAGGCCCAGAGCCTTGAGCACATAAGAGGGTTCAAGCGTCGCCGAGGTGCATGCTGAACCCGAAGAAACTGCGATGTCGTTGATGCCCATCAGCAGCGATTCGCCCTCGACGTAGACAAAACTCATGTTGAGGTTGCCAGGCAGATGATGCTCCATGGAGCCGTTCACGTGCACGTAGTTGAGTTCAGCTTCGAGCTTGGCTTGGAGGCGGTCGCGCAGGGCTTGCAGGCGAAGGCCCTCTTCGTGCATCTCTGCCTGAGCGATTTCGCAGGCTTTGCCGAGACCAACGATGCCGGGAACGTTGAGGGTGCCAGACCTCATGCCGCGTTCGTGGCCGCCACCGTCGATCTGCGCGGCGATCTGCACCCGCGGGTTGCGGCGACGCACATAAAGCGCGCCCACGCCCTTGGGCCCATAAATCTTGTGACCGCTGAGTGAGAGCAGGTCGATGTTGTCGGCGGTTACATCGACCGGAACATGGCCTAGAGCCTGCACCGCGTCGGTGTGGAAGAGGACGCCCTTTTCGTGGCAGAGCAGGCCGATTTCACGGATGGGCTGAAGGACGCCGATTTCGTTGTTGGCGGCCATGATGGAGACAAGAATCGTCTCGCTGTCGATGGCGCGGCGCAGGTCATCCATATCAATGATGCCATCAGCCTTGACCGGCAGAAAGGTGATGCGATAGCCGTGCTTCTCCAGACGCTTGCAGGTGTCGAGGATAGCCTTGTGCTCGGTAACCTGGGTGATAATGTGGTTGCCGCGCTCACGATAGATCTCGGCGACGCCCTTGACGGCGAGGTTGTCGCTTTCCGTAGCGCCGCTGGTGAAGATGATCTCTTTGGAACTGGCGCCGATGAGGCTGGCAATCTGTTCACGCGCCTCGGCGACGGCCTTCTCGGCCTCCCAGCCAAAAGAGTGATTGCGGCTGGCAGCATTGCCAAATTTGCTGGTCAGGTAAGGCATCATCGCCTCGAGCACCCGCGGGTCGATCTGGGTGGTGGCGTGGTTATCCATATAAATTGGCAAACTGACGCCCTGGGGAAGTTCTACGTGGCTGGTCACTGTGCTCATTTTTTTGATCTCCATGCTTCGAAAGCGGTGTTAGTGGTGTTGGCGGCGCTCACCGAATTTGCCACGCCGCTTGCTGCGCTGGTTACTGCGCCAATGAAACCAACTTGATTACCTCGCGCCTGGTAGCTTCGCGCACCGCGGTGATCGGTGCATGCTCCGCCAAATCCTGAATACTGATGCTTTTAAGCACACCTGCAATGGTCTCGTTGACCCGGGCCAGGGGCTCTTTGATGGTGCAACTGGAGCCAAGCTCGCAGCCCCTCGCACCCTTGGAGCAGGAGGTGATGAAGAAGGGGCCGTCAATGGCTAGAATCACCTCGAAGGCAGAGATCTGGCGGGCGTCGCGAGCCAGAGCATAACCGCCGTTCATGCCGGCCTGGGAGCGTAAAAGGCCAGCCTTGGTCAACCGCTGAAGAATTTTGGCCAGCAGTTGCGCGGGAATGCCGTAGGTGTCAGCCACATCCTTGGCGCTCAAGGCAGGCTTCTCGGGGTGCTCGGCCAGGTACTTGAGAGCGATGAGGCCGTAATCGGCTTTTTTGGTGAGCTTGAGCATTGGATATCCGACTTCTTCAGTCCGAGTTCAGTATACGACCGTTTCTGTCGGGATTACAAGCCTGGATGAAAAGAAAAGTGGGCAGGAATAAAAATTTGGTGCGAGGGATGAAAAATATCGTAAATATGGGTTTGAAATTGTGCGAAATCTCGCTACAATCGGGCGGTAAGTGAAGTAGATTTCACTGATCTCACAAGCGATGGCCAGCGCCTGCAAACACCCGAAGGTACGAATCGTCTCCCGGCATGAAGACATGGAATTTGTTGAGTGCCAGGAGTGTGGCGAGGTCTTTGACTCCGAGGAATTTCGCGACATGGAGCTGGAAGACAACGTCGAGCCAGAGGCGGAAACCGACGACCTCTCATAACCGTTGAATGAAGACTGATTAACGAGCGCCGTGGCCGTTGGCGGCTGTGGCGCCCACCTTGCGCGCCGCAATCCAGGCATAGTGGAGTCCCGAGACGACGGTGAAGACCATGGTTGCGTCAAGCGCCACGAGGCGAAAATTGACGACCCAAGGCGCGCCGACGAGCTGATGAAGCAGCACGGCGGAGACGGCGGAGACCTGCGCGAGGGTGTTGATTTTGCCGAAGACGCTGGGGCGGAACTCACGCCGACCCACGGCGGCGTAGAGGATGGCGGCTACCACCAGGATCCCCACATCCCTGCCGAAGACCAGCACGGTGACCCGCGGGGGAATCAATCCTTTGTGCATGAGCACCAGGAAGAGAGTGCTGAGCAGCAGTTTGTCGGCGACGGGGTCAAGGTATTGGCCGAGCATGGTGCGCTGCTTGAGAAGGCGGGCGAGAGCGCCGTCGAGAGCGTCGGTGAGTCCGGCTACGAGGAAGAGGATAAAGCTGAGCAGAAAGCGGTCTTCGAGGATGGTGGAGACCAGAAACGGCGCCAAGCAGATGCGCAACAGCGTGAGCAGGTTGGGAGCGGTGCGGAACCGATTGAGTCGTGTGTATGCAGCGTCTTCCATGGTCAGTTCGAGGAGAAGAGATTCCCTTGTCGAGGCCGAACGGAGCCGTCTGAGAGGGCTAGAGCATTTTCGGAATTGGTGTAGACCGAAGGCTGGACGTTAAGTGGCTTTTTGCTCAACAAAAAAGCCACCTTGCACACCGCTCAAAAAGTCTACGTGTATTCCGAAAATGCTCTAAACGGATTGTCATTGATGGTACAGCATGGAGGGCGCGGCGCGTCCAGCTTTTCCTGAGGCCCAGATGCTGATAGACTGAATGTAGATGGTTTGCAGGCGCGTAGCTCAGTTGGTTAGAGCGCTTCCTTGACACGGAAGAGGTCGCTGGTTCGAATCCAGTCGTGCCTACCATATTTATCAAGAACTTAGACGCATCTCCTTCCTTTGGCTTTGTCGCATTCTTGTCGCAAACTCCAAAACCACCCCACGGGCAGGCTTCGGAATCGCGCCGCTTTCGTTTCCCGAAACCGGCGAAGACGGGAGAGGGCCATTTCGGCTGCCCGCTCGCGTCCTGACCGGAACCGCCGGGGAACCCGGTCCCAACGTGCCGGTCGCGCTCAACTCGTCGTGAATGGAGTCGACCGTAGATCGGACGCCGCTTTCGAGCGATTGCATATAAACATCCGTGGTCGTGGCCAGGCGGGTGTGGCGCAACATTCCCTGGATGTCCTTGACGTGACCCTTGTCTTTGGCCAGCGTGGCGATGGTGCGGCGGATGACCTGGAACGTCAGTTTTGGCAGCCCCAGTTCTTTGGCCAGTTTGTGCAGCACCCGATTGCGGTAGTTGCCCGAATCGATGAACCCGCCTCCGCGTGCCGGAAAAATGAACGCTTTGGGATCGTCAGCGGAGGGGCCGCGCACGAGCTTCTTTCTCTGCTGCTCCTCGCGGCACTGCTGCCGCCAGGCAAGAAGTTCGTCCGCGAGCGCTCGGGCGATCGGGATCTTCGAGAGACTCGCTCTGGTCTTGCCCCAGGGGCGAATTTTCCCCTTGTAGGTGGTCTCTTTGATCTCGATCTGGCAGAGTTCTGGATCGAAGCAACTCCACCTCAGACCAAAAAGCTCGCTTGGCCGCAGTGCATTGGTCATGTCGAGAGTGAGCAGAATCCGGTCCCGCAACTGCAAGCTGGACAATGCGGATCGGAGCTGATCCCAACTGAGGATCGTCTTGTCTGTATCCCGCAGCGTCGAAGGAGCCTTTACAGAGCGCGCCGGATCTTTGGGAAGAAAGTCCTGATCGACCGCCTCCCGAAAGATGGCCCGCATGTAGGTTCCAGCGTTCAACACTCTGTCCTTGGACCGTGTTTTGGCCAGTCGATTGAGGTGGGTCTGGAGAGCGAGCTTATCGATGCTTTCGAGCCGTACACCTCGGAAAGCATCGACGAGGTCGGCCTTGATGAGAAACTTCTTCACCTTGGCCGTCTCTTCTTTCCAATCCCCCTCTTTCAGTGGCAGGTAGCGATTTTGGACAAACCAATCGAAGGTGACGCTGCCGTTTCTTACAACCCCATCTTCTGTGATCTGTCCGGTAAGTCTCTTGATTTCGAGTTCCAGCTTATCGCGCGCCTCGTACTTGGTCATCTCGGATTTCAGCCCGAGCGCAACCGGTGTCGAGACGATCTTCGGTTGATTTGTGCTGGGGTCGATCACTGTGCGGCGGAAGTATCCGTACCACTTCTTGCCGCGAATCGACACCCATCCCTTCTGGTGCGATTTACCCATCGCTTCCTCGATTTCTGTGTGGGAGGAAAACGGGCTACCTCTATTTTACCGGCGTTTGCGCCGCAAATTGGAGGTCTGTTCCCGTTCTCGCAGAAATTCTTCGATGCCGCTGGCGCGGTAGCGTAGAACTCCATCACTCATGCGGATCACCGGCAGATAAGGCAATTTCCGCGACGAATGATCCCAGACCCAGTCCGTGCTGACCTTGAGTTTCGCCGCGACTTCCTCCGCTGTCAGAAGTGGATCTCCTGCTCCCAAGGATTGAATTGCAGGCATTGAGTTCATGTAGCTGCTCCTCCTTCACTCTCTCGATCCAGAGAACCCAGTAGTGCCCGGCTCAGTTCATAGGTTGGTTGAGCAGCGGCGATCTGTCTAATGAATTCCACGGAGAGCGTTATTCCAATCAGGAATAACGCTCATGA
>Ga0224528_1000855_pt1 | contig 22141 bp, 27 predicted proteins | sample CBST25metaG_2_FD_179888 | JGI IMG/M metagenome (GOLD analysis project Ga0224528, IMG submission 179888) | Peat soil microbial communities from Stordalen Mire, Sweden - C.B.S.T25 | ecosystem: Environmental > Terrestrial > Soil > Wetlands > Peat | place: Sweden: Norrbotten County, Stordalen Mire...
ACCGGTTCCTCTCCGCTTGTGGCTCTGAACTGTGATCCTGCTTGGCTCACAGCTTAACCCACGGCCAGCGCAGTGGACCGGTCACTCCATGATGACTAGAAACTCGCTTTGCAGTCTGACTGTCTGCCGCTGCGAGGAGCCGTCAGCTCGGGTAAAGGTGGCCAGGAATAACAGTGCGTGCTGGCGCTGGAGCTGTGCGAATTCGGCCGTGGAAAGTGTAATTTGCTGTTCATTCCGGACGCGGACTTGCGCATTCAGCACGAGAGGCGTGGCAAGTGGTTGCGCCTCGGCTCGCACAATGGGCTTCCTGGCTTGCGCCACAAGCGGCATCTTAGGAAGATAGGCGACGCTGGTTAATTGCAGATCTTCCGTGGAGCGGTTCACAAGATCGAGGGCCACAGAGAGGGTTACCTGATCTGATCCGTTGTGGGCCATACTAAGAACGCGGAAACCCCCTCCAAGATCGAGGCGTTTCAGAGTTTGAGCTTGTGTTAGAGGAATTAGACTCAAGAATAGAGTTAAAAGAACACACTTCTCCTTCACGTTCATGGTTCTCTCCTAGCACAAAGGCTGTGCGTGTTGCTGGGTAATTGAATTATTTTATGCCCATAGAGTGCGTATCGGCCGATGATCAGAGTATAGCTTTGCAGTTAGAGGCATTGAGGCAGGCCGGAGGCAAGGCTCTCCAAGGATGAAGGCCTATCAGGAGCCACGACGAAGCGCGCTACCCTGTTCCAGTCTGAACGCGATTGTGGTTGACGGTTTCTGTTTTTGTAATACTTATTATTTCCTCTCTCTTATCGTTTGGGGGCTTTCTTTTCGCAGAGAGCAATTGCCTAGGCGCAGCAAAATATACTTGTGCTATAACTTCGCAATAGCCTTGCATCGAAACGTCATAATAAACTTGTATTCGCGCGTCGCAATAAACGTGCAGGAGCACAGGAGGCTATGGCCACTCCGAATCGCGCTCTTTCTTGCTGTTCTTTGCGGCCCAAGCAGCACAGACACTGGCCCTGTGTTACCGCGTTGCCCTGCTGGCAGCCGAAGGACGCAGCAACACCGAGATCTCTCGACAGTTACCTGTGACTCTTCATACCGTTGGCAAGTGGCGGCAGCGCTATTTGGATCAGCGGTTGGATGGACTCGTGGATGAGCCCCGTCCTGGCTCCTCACGCAAGCTTTGCGACCAACAGGGGTAACGCGTTGTGGCGCTCACGTTGGAGTCTACTCCCACCGATGCCACACACTGGTCCACGCGGGCGTTGGCCAAGAAGACTGGATTGAGTCACGTCTCGATTCACTGTATCTAGCGCGCCTTTTCGCTCGCTCCGCACCGCTCCGAGACCTTCAAGTTATCCAAGGACCCGCTCTTCATCGACAAGGTGCGGTACATCGTCGGCTTGTATTTGGCACCGCGGGACCGCGCTCTGGTTCTGTGTGTCGATGAGAAGAGTCAGATTCAGGCGCTGGACCGTACTGCGCCCCTGTTGCCGATGCGCCCCGGACAGATTGAACGGCGCACTCCCGACTATGTGCGTCACGGCACCACCAGCCTGTTTGCTGCGCTCGACACCAGGACCGGAGAAGTCATCGGACAGACGCAACATCGTCATCGCTCCGAAGAGTTTCGCAAGTTCCTCGACGCCATCGAAGAAAACGTGCCCGCCGAATTGGATATCCACATGATTTTAGACAACTACGGGACGCACAAGACGGCGCTCATCCGAAACTGGTTAGCCAAAAGGCCGCGCTTCCATTTGCACTTCACTCCCACCTCGGCCAGTTGGCTCAACCTGGCCGAGCGATGGTTTGCCGCCCTCACCGACAGGCAGTTGCGACGTGGTGTCCATCGCTCCACCAAGGAACTGGAGACCGCCATTCGCACTTCATTCAAAACACAACCAGAACCCAAAGCCCTTCGTATGGCACAAAACTGCTGACCAAATCCTTGACTCGGTCGCTCGCTTTTGTGTACGAACTTTAGAAACAGGACACGAGTGACGCAGGGACGCACCCGATTTCTCCAAAGAGCTTGCCTGTAGCTGTCTGCAGGTAAACTTCGTTGTAACCCTCAATTTTTATGCTTGTTGCCATCAGGCCAGACTCTTGTGATGCGAGCTTTTCATTTGGCTTCTGCGGCCGTCCTTGCTTTGTTTCTTTGGGGGGGAGATGGGGGCCATTGTGGACCGACAACGGAGAGTCCTCGCATCGAGAGTCCTCGCATTGGCAGCCGCTGCAGTACTCAACTGCGAGTGGGGCCGGCCAGCCCTGTCCGAATTAACATATGCATCGATTTCATCTTCGTACCAGCCTACCGAGTCACTGCCTTCCAGCAATTTTCTCTGGGGAGGGAATTGCCCTCTTTTTATGCGGTCATAAATTGTCGACTTTCCCACTCCAGTCCTATGTATCACCTCTCGGAGACGGAGGATCGTCCTGTGGACAGGTTGGTCAGCGTTGGCGATGGCCGCGGCGGCGAGCATTCTAAATGCATCGTAGGCTTCAATCTCGCGAGAGGGAATATGTAGTTGAAAATCAATATTGAAAATCAGTTCCGACTGTCCAGCACAAATATCGCCCCCCAGCCAATCCATATGGACTACATCGAGAGGAGCGTCCGGCAACCCTCACCTGGAACGCTGTTTGGGAAGGCTCAGTCGTAATTCCCTTCCATAATTGACCTGATGTCCGATAAACGCTTCGCTTTTTTGAGGCAGGCTTTGTCGCCCGCCTTCAGTTTGTCGAGTTAGTCTGCCGAGGATTGCATCATCAACTACCTTTCCGGCAAAAAAGACATACGGTTATACGCACGTCCGTTCGGGTCGATTACTTGATGACCAAGCTCGTGCTCAATAAGGTCCTCTTTTATATGTAGTTTCTCCGAGAGGATGGTGGGTGCGGTCGCGCGGAAGCCTTGTCCGCACATATCCTCTTTGGGATACCCAAACGTCGCAGTGCTGCAAGAACGGCATTTTCGCTCATCGGCCGCATATTGGTACGCGCTCCTGGGAAGACGAACGTGCCGTTGCCGGTAAGGGAATGCAGATCAACCAGAATTTCGAGGGCCTGTCGAGGTAAAGGCCTCGATCGCCGAATAGCCTGTAGGCCTTTTCTCTGGGCTTGGCGTTGCAGACTTCCAGATCGGTCAATTGCTTGAACGCAACACCTTCGCCGTCGTCTGACGTCGTCTGAGCCATAATTTCGCGTGGTGCTTTATCCGTAGATGGCATGTTGGGGGCAACTCTCCAGGCGATTTTCCAGTTGCCCCCAAATGGACCCGGCTGTCAACGGACGGGGTCGGACCACGCCGGACAACGGGATCAACAAAAATAAGGATTTAACTTGTTTTTCGGACGACCCCGGACGGGGTCGGAGGAAGCAGTGGTGGCCAGAGACGGGATTGAACCGCCGACGCCGGCCTTTTCAGGGCCTTAATAAACTGTGTTTCCAGCTACTTAGAGGACTTCGTGGCTTGCCTGAATACGGCGAAATACGTGTAAAACGGGTCAATCACGGGTGAGCGAACACGGGTGAGGATCTCCTATAATTACGCACATGAACCGGAAAGCTGCCCGCCGCGCTGGGGCATGACGTTTCGCACAGCAGCGCCCATGCGCCGGAGAGAACCCAGGAGCAGGCTGTCACGCCACAGCGGGAGCAGGGCATGCATATTGGCTTGGGTCTCTAACGGCCTGTTAAGTCTCCAACCGGCATGGAGCCGGGGGGGGTAGACCAGCAGTGTCAGGTGGTTATTTTTGAGAGCTAGAGGATACTGCCGTGAAGATTGACCTTCCTCAATTCAGGCCGACTGCAAAAGCTCGGAATTGGGTAAAAAAAGAGATCGATACAGCCAGATTTATTCAGGCGTTTTGGAATGCTGCGGGTCAACGGAGGAAGGACCCAAAATTCCTTTCTCTCATTGTGCGCTGCGGCTGGCTCACAAAAGGCAAAGACCGAGAATCAACAAGGAAATGGAGGAACCGAAATATTGCGGATTACCTGCAAGTGGCTTATGAATCTGACGACCAACTCGCAAGAGACTTGTCTCGGGTCCTTCCACGCCTAAAGCAACCGGCAACGCTTCTTCGCATGAACACCGGCATAACTAACTATCACCCACCTCTACGTCCGGCCACCCTAGAATTTGTTGAGCGTCATCATGTTCAAGTTGCTGCAGCATTCAAAATTGTGTCTGAACCACGCACCGAAACGGCCAAGAAAATACGGCAGGCAGTCGAGACGCTTACAGAGCTTGGATACATCAGAACTTTGGGCCGGAAAGTCTCGCCTTTGAACGGATTGACCCCGACTCTTGCTTGCCTCGACCCAGCCAGGGTTTTTCCTATTGTCAATGTCAGAACCGAACGACTGCTTCGGGTCATCGGCAAGGAGCACAACGCAGATGGGGCAGTCGGGCTTTCGCTCCTTATAGGACTCAATGGGATCAAGAATTCGTTTGAACTGGACGTGTATGCAGCGACTGCGGATTTCGGAAAAATAAAGAGCCAACGGAATCGGCTTTCCATCTCTGGCAGAAAGGTTTCGTTCAGAAATGTGGGATTGAAATCAGAAATAGATAGCGTCGCCCAAATTGCTGCTTCACACAAGCGAATCCGTAAGCTTCACAATGCGTTGACGAATCGCCTTCGCAACTACTTGCTGTGGCGTTACGCATTCCAAGAGAATCAGTTTGACGGGCTCATCCCAGACTGGAAGCCTGGACGGAATTTGTTGATCGAGGCGAAAACAGCATCAGAGGGTTCAGGCGGGCGTACTCAAATTCGTCAAGCTATCGGTCAACTGTTCGACTATCGGCATAAGTTTTTCCGCAACGAGAAGGCGAAGGTTGACTTGGCTGTGCTTCTGGCTTCGGAGCCATCCGCAGATATCCGCGCTCTTCTCGATTCGCTTGGGATCTACGTTCTTTGGTTTAGTGGCAAGGATCTCAAGGGATCAGTAAAGTTGTAATCATGGGCTAAAACGTGCGATATAGAATCGCAGGTACACCGACTTTATCCAAAGGCGGTGGGGTTCAAGGGAGTCGGGGCACCGGCTGAAAAGGGTAAATACCGTTGAGGCAAGATTGGGGGACGGCAGTGCACAAAGCGGAACTTCGTTCGCTGGTAGTTTTGTTTTTTCTTTCCATGGCATTTGCGCTCGGAACTGCCCAGAAGTCTGAAACTCTCGGGGCCGTGAAGCAAAAGTACCTGAATAAGGAAGTCATGCTTATCGGGCATGTGATGGATGCGGGAACGCCCCTGCCCGAGTTTGCTGGTTGGTTCGTTGGCAGCGAATCGTCTGGGCGGTACCACGCGGACCTGGAAACTCAGTTACCGGCAAGCTATAAGGGAAAAGTTGCGGTCGTTGTAGCGATTCAGCTGGACAGCGAACCATCTTATCGAGACAGAACGAATGCCCTTGGGGAAACGGTAAACCTGGATAACACAGTGAATCCATATCTCGATATCGTCGTGATGTTTGATGATGGCCAAGTGGCAGTGGGCACTGCCTATCCGTCAACGATTCCAGACGATGTGAGGTTTGCCTCGGAACAAAAGGCGCTCGCCCAAGAATTGGCGGTGAAGCTCCCAAGCATTGTGGGAAAGCCTGCCTTTGCTTGCAGCTATAGCCAGCTTTATCAATCCAGCACTACGCTCGATGAACTTTTGGGAGCGAATCCTAAACCCAAAGAAATCGAAGATGTTCCATTTCTGACACCTCTGAAGATTTCCGCCGCGAAGTACTACGAAGCGGCCGATGCCGTTGTCCTAAAAGTGACGATGCCTGACGGGACTGAAGCTCTGACAATTTCAAGCGGCGAGCAACTCACTGACAAATCACAGCCCTTTGTGGATAGAATATCCGGCTTCCTCCTCGGCGAAATTCCCAAGAAACTTACGCCCCGCGAGATTGCCGCCGTCAGAAAGCAAAGCATCTTCCGCGGAATGAGCAGGGATGCGCTCTACTGCTCGATGGGGTTCCCAGCATCAACGAATGATTGGGGCAGGGGTGGAAAACAGCTCGTTTACTCAAGCACACTTATGGTGTACCTCGACAACCAAAAGACGGTGGTGGATTGGCAGTCGCTACATGACAACTGACACCAGCCCACTACGCCTTCCATTTTCTAGCTTGCTTCCAGCTTGTTGAGCGCATCAGCGATGTAAGTCTGCGAAACGATGGCATAGTGTTCAAAGACGCTAGGCGTGGCCGCCACCCCGTGTTTTCAAGGGCTTGCCTGGGCCAGAAGTCAGGGCCATCTTCACAGTTCGCGGCCCGAGATTGTCGTTGACGGCGGCAATCTCCTGCTCAGAGCCAAGGTGGCGTTAGGGGCGGGCCGGGTATCCGTCAATATTCCTCCGGCAGCATAATTGTCGTCGTGCTACGGTCGGCCTCGGTGATGATCCATATTTTCTCGCCGGTCCTCAACGTGTAGGCCGACAGCACGCGCAGGTCGTGCTTCAAGGCGTGCTCGTTCGCCTGCCGGTCGCTTTCGCTAACTTCGCCGTCGTCACCACCGGCGTGTCGGGCGAGGTAAATGTTCATGTCTTCATCGAGGGCTCTCGCAAATGCTACGAGAGCCCCCATCGTTCCATATACCTTTCCCAATGGCAGCGTCATTACTTCTTCGCCGCCTTCCGGGAGCTTCGCGGCTTCCGGTCCGTATCGGCCACCGGAACGTCGGCAGGCGCTTCATCGGGCTCCTGAGGCGCGGAAACCAACACCGGAGCGTCGGCTAACACTTCTACGGTCGTCTCAGGCGCGGTGACCTCCGCAAGCTCGTCGGGCGGTGCGGAACCCTGAGGCGCGGGAGCCGCCAACTGACCGGCCTTGGCCAGAGCCTTGGCCTCCCGGTATTTTCGTAGTCCCTCCCCGATGCGCTTTTTCGCCTCTTCCGACATCGGCCTTCGGGCGGTGGCAATGCCAGCGACAGCTTTGTTAGCCGGGAGCGGCTGGCCGGACAGAATGGCAACGGCGGCGCTGATGGACTTAAGGGCGGTCTGAATGTCCTTCCTCTGGGTGGCGAGTTTCTGTTCTTCGGTGGCAATCCCGGCAAGGGCGGATTCAAGCTCAGCCTGCTGCGCGGTCAGGGATTCAGGAACGGCGATTTGAATTGGGGTCATGCATTTCTCCTTAGATTCCGCGCGAGCAACTGTGCGGCTGTTCAGTCTCTACGGAGTTGTTGCCGGAAATAGCTGTCGCCAGAAAACCAACCTCTGCGGCCAACATAGAAACCGCCGGTGAGCCCCGTGAGCGGAAACCACCACATTCTTAACCGTCTCTCTCCTCACGGGCGTAGAACCTTGTATGAGAGTCGGCATTTACGTCCGCGTAAGCACCAAAGACCAGAGTTGCGAAATGCAGTTGCGAGACCTGCACTGCTATGTTGCGGCCCGCCAATTGGTCGTTGTTCGCGAGTACGTTGACCTGGGCCAATCCGGCACGAAGGATTCGCGGCCAGCACTGAACGAACTCATGGACGACGCCCGCAAGCGGAAGCTTGACGCAGTCCTTGTGTGGCGCTTTGACCGCTTCGCCCGGTCAACCCGGCACTTGCTGGTCGCTCTTGAGGAGTTCCGCGGCCTCGGCGTCGGGTTCATCAGCTATCAGGAGAACATTGAGACGGGCACTCCCCTTGGGCAGGCTATCTTCACGATTGTCGCTGCTGTCGCACAGCTTGAACGCGACCTGATTTGCGAGCGGGTGAACGCTGGTATCCGTAACGCCCGCGCGAATGGCAAGCGCCTCGGACGGCCCCGCCAGTACGTGGACCCTGACCGCATACGGGATATGCGCGCCGCTGGCATGAGCCTGCGTCAGGTTGCCGCAAGTCTCGCTGTCGGCTACGGAACCGTTCGCGCAGCGTTGGAAAGCAGTGAGCGGAAAACCCCCAGCAAAAGTGGCGAAGATAACGCCCCGTTTACAAGGGTTCCTGCTGGGCTGTGAAGCGGGCTAAAAGGTGCAGATTTCCGCTCAAGGAGAGGACATGACTGTTCCCGGCAACAACGGCAAGGTCGGCATTTTCTGGCTGGTTGGGACGCGCCTCGTCATTGACACCGCGCCCCTCTCCGAAGCGGGCAACTACGGCGACTTCAAGATTTACGAAGGCGACCACGTCACCCTTTGGGACGAACTTGAAAGGCGCGGCGAGGTACCACGGAATTCGGCTTATGAGGAGCACCCGCGCGGGCGGGTCAACTTCAACACCAAGACGCAGCGGTTCACCCTGTTTGCCGATGCTTGCATTCTCCGGGAGCGAAGCGTTGTGAAGAAGCTGCTGCGACTCATGTACCTCCCTGACGACACCGCACTCTCAACGGACGCGCACTATCGGTGCTTCCGCTGTCTGGCAGGAAAGCGACAGTAGAGGCAACCGCAGATGAAAGGAGAATTTGATATGGCATCAACTTGTAAGAAATGCGGCGGCACCGGGAAGTGCGCAAATTGCCACGGCACCGGCAAGGTCGAGGGCACGGGATTCGGAACCGTTGACAAAACAAAGCCCGATTGCGCATTCTGCGGCGGCGAGCGGCTGTGCCGGATTTGTAGAGGCACAGGAACGCTTCGCTAGCGACGCCATGAACAGTCCCGGCGACGGCTGCCTGAAAGATGACCAGCGGTGAGACTGAACCACGAACAGAAAGGGAGTATGCGATGGCCTGTCAATGCAACAGGTGTGTCGGAACCGGGAAGTGCCCAACTTGCAGCGGCAGAGGCGAAGTTGAGGCCAGTGAGCCACGAGGCTATCGCAGGACAAGGCTAAATCGTTTTGAATTCCCCGGCCCACAGTTTTACGGGATTTGGCGGTATCAGGCCGTGCCGCCAGTGGTGACGTCAGCAAAGTCCTTGACGGAAGGTGTGACTGTGGCGAAGCCTGACCCAGCTTCGGCAAACCCGGAATGCGCAGGAAACGAAATTTTGCCATGCTCGGCTGAATGCTGGCGCCCTTGCGCCCAGTGCGGCAAGCTCGTATGCGAGCAGCATAGTTTTTCGGTTCCCGTATGGCCGTCAGAGAATGGCGTGGGTGACCCAGCCGACATGCTTTGCTGGGAATGTATTGCGGCGTTGTGGTACCGGGGTGACATTTCGCAGAGTGCTCAGGTACAGTACCTCAACTAACAGCCGCCATCTGGTGACTCCCTTCGCATGGCCGGGCGGGTCAACCGGGACCGACGCTATGCTGCGGCCAACCGCAGGCCCTCACGTTCGCTTCAACGCGTCTCTGCGCAGTCCGCAACGGTTCCTACGTTGTGCCAGTCGTCTTATCCGGCGCAAGTGTGCGTGAAGCCAAGGACTCATCCATGTTGGGGTCAGCGGCCTCCCTTCGTATGGCCGGGCAGGGCGCAATCGGGAGTGGCTGGGTCGGGCGCGGCTCCGTATTGTTGAGTCCCCGGAACTTCTTGACCAGCGCCCTAATCTCGGCAGGAGTGAAGGTGATTGGTTTTGGCTTACGCATCTTCCTCGGTCCATCCTTCCTCGAAGAAGTTGTAGACCTTCCCCATTTCTCCAATCCTGCGCACCAAAGCCTCAGCATCAGAAGGCCGATAGAACTGCTTGGTGAACTCTTCCAGGGTCAGGTTGCTGTTGAAGACGAATTGACCGTTGGCTCCATAGATAGCATCAATCACTTCAAACAACGAGTAGGTTTTGAACTCGCTGTACCGAACCTTGTCAATCTCCTCAAGGAAGAGCCGGGGAGTTTGGTCATCTGGGACGGTTCCATTCATGCGCTTCGTTATTCCCTGAATGAGCGGACGACTCACTGTAGGATCAGAGGCGTCATGGCGATCATTTTCTCTGACCACATACTCATCCAAGAGATACTTGGCTGACAGCCAGAAAATGGGAACATGAACACCAGTGAACCTGAATACACTCTCCCACACTGCGTTCTCGTAGAGAGCCACGCCAAACGTCGTCTTGCTAGTGCCGGCTGGTCCGAAGAACGCATAGCTCTTCGTGGGGTTGGCTTGCAGGTACGCAATCACCTCTTGCTGCCGGTCAATCTTGAGCCGGGACTTATCGCTGGGTTCGAGGTTCTCAAGGAAGATGTGGCGATCATGAAGTGGTACGTTGTTTTCGATGATGCGCCACCAATTGCGAAGCTTATTACCTGTTTCAGTGCGGCACTCCAGTTCTTTCTTCGCGACTCCCCGACATATCTGATTCGCATGCTTCATTCGCCGATCTCCTTCTTCTGCCACTTGGTGAATGGGTTAGTGGTTGTGTCACGAGTTTCCTTCTTCTCGGCAGCCTTGGCCTTCGGTTGAACCTTCAAAACGGGAGCCTTAGTGTCGTAGTGTTTCTTGATCTTCGGATAAGAACTCGCAAAGTACGCAACCGGAAAGTTCGCATCTTTGATGAAATCAAACCACCAGTGCTTTTCATCCTCCTTGATCAGCTTGAGATACCCCTTGGCATCGTCAACATCATGCGTCAGGAGGAAACGACGTGCGTCTTCTACAGCACGAAGGTAAACGGGAGACTCATGACTGACATCCGACTTGTCATGCTCCAACAAGCTATACAGAACCAATCGAGCCAATCTCTCCGGAGGAGAACAATCAACGGAAGATGATGAAGATGATGTCTTGTCTCCCGACACAAGCTCCGCAGGAGCCAATCTATCTATCAATCCAGTTTCTCTTTCCGTCTTAAAGACCTGGTTAGGGGCCGTCTCGCGAACTTCTGAAGTTCGTTTAACGGTCTTCTGAAGTTCGTTTCCCGAACTACTGAGGTTCGCCTCGCGAACTTCGTCGTCAGGCAGTGCTTCAGCTAACGCTTCGGGCAATTCAGGAAATACCCAACTGTATCTGCTTGCGCGCCCGCTACGTTCAATCGAAATCCCATGGCCCTTCAACCGGTGCAGGCTCTCGGCCAGAGCCGTCCTGCCCAGTCCCGTGTATCTCATGAGCCGCTTGTAGCCTGGGCAGCACAGTCCGGTCTTGTGGTGCTTGTGGTGAGCGAGGGTGGCCCACACGAGGACGTCAGTGGTAGTGAGCGCAGGGCAGTCTAGCCCCGGAGATTGCTCCCGCGCGACTGCCTCCCGATTCGCAAGTTCAAATACCTGGTACGTGTCCTTGTAGGCCATGGCTCACGGTTCCTTACGTCTTCGTCAGCGCGTCGGTGGCCGAGGGCGCCACTACGCGACGGCTGGTGATTGTCGGGCTCGCCTCAGGCCCTATTCCGCGTCTTCACAGGTGAACGTCGGGTCGTCGGACTTGCCGTCCCTGATATCCGCGAGAAGCTGGCGCTGTTCACTGACCGGCAACTGCTTCACTGCTTCTTGAAAATCGTCCATGAGGTGAAAAACTGAAAACGACAGGCTCGGATCGGCGGCAATGTGCCGCGCGGCGGCCATCCAGTCGTAACCAATCAGCGCAAGCACCTTGGCTAGTAGAGGTGGCCGGCAACGAGGCCCGCCACGGTGAAGAACCTGAATTTCCATCCAGTGTGCGACGAAGCGAGACGGGCCGTGAAAGAAGTACGGAGCCTCCCGAACCCAGGTCGCCAGTTCTTTCGGCGAGAAGCGTAGAAGCGGCTTTGCGGCTGTCCCGATACGTATCACTGGGATTTCCTTTGCCCGGACCCACCGGTACAAGGTGTCGTGGTGAAGTCCGAGGAGTGCGCAAACTTCGTTAACGTTGAGAAGGCTATCGAGCGAATCAAGGTGGTCGGCGAAGCTCTCGTTCATGGGGTCTCCAGAAGCGAGCGTCACATTTACGCAACAGTAGGTTTGCGTAGCTCGCTGACCTGGAAAGCCGTAGTCCGTTCCCTAACGCCGGGATATGCGGGACGCCGATTGAATCGTCATCCCGCCCCGGCACTGTCTTCCCCTATTCGTCAACATCTTCCGGGTCCGGAATGTAGGCCCGAATCTTCTTCATTCCCCGGCAATACTGCCGGATAGCTGCCTCAACATAGCTCTGCTGGTTCTTGATAGGCTGAGCGGCGGCGCGGCCGCAGTAGGAAATCTTCTCAAGCAGGACTTCGCGATAATTGTCAACACCCCGTTCCCACAGGAAGGCTCCCATCTCCGCCAGAAATCCCGAAGTAAGAACCTGGGACCTCGGCGCAATGGGAATGGGTGCTGCTGCTGGTGGGTGCAAAAGAAGGTCATTGAAATGGGCGACATCCGCCTCAAAATCAATCAGTGGGCGAGACATTCACTCCTCCTTGAATTTGAATTAGGTTCGGGTTGGTGGGGCCAGCAAGTACCAGCCAGCCCCAACGTTGACGGTTAGTTGGCCTTCGGCAACCCGGTATAGACATACCGGCGTACACTGTGGGTTCCTTCGCCATTGAGCAGCCGACAGTACTTGTCGTATTCGCAGAGAACCGACTGAAAATTCTGCGCATGAAGACTAAGGCCCGTTGCGTCCTGGATCGGCAGTTTCATGGCGGCGTAGAGGCGACAGAATTCCGCATACCACTCCGACTCCGGCCAGTACTTGCGCGGCGCGCGCCCCATTACCCGGTCAAGGCCACGGCGAGACCCCGGCCCAGACACGGCGAACGTCCACCAGTCAGGCGCGTCAGTGAGCTGCGCGTACTTCAAGTCAGCGACAACCTGACCGGAATAAAATCCGCCCATATACGGACCGGCGCTCAGCCTGGTGGCAAAGGACGCGAGGGTATCGGAAGGACGCGGGCGGTAGCGGTCACGCTGCTGCCAAATGGGATTCAGGACGTGGCCAACAATGAGGTCAACCTGCTCGCCCCGCTGCCCGGAAACCATAACCTTGTAGGCCTGCGCCTCAAATGCCTTGAGGCCGGCAGCTTGGCGCGCGCGCACAACCGACTTGAACCTGTCGGGGTCCCACGGTACCGGATAGCCAATCTGCCTCAGCGTGTCCGGCCAGTTCACAGCCCTGCGGGCGACGAGAAGCGCGAACCACAAGTCAGGGTCATCCTTGTGCGGTTCCCGGTAGAGGGCGGCAACGCCCTTGGTGACCGCGTCATGTTCGCGCGAGATATTGCAAAATTTGTAATCGCGGAGAATCGGATTGTCCGTCCAGGGAAACGGCAGTCCGGCTTCGCGCTTACGGCGAATGGACTCCCGTTCCGTGATGAAGTTGAGAAGTTGTTGCATGGTTTCCTCTTTTAAGCAGAGCTTGTCGTATCAGCCTGCTTGGTTACGGTGCACTTCTTGCACGCGAGCAGAGCGGGGGCCTTGGGATACCACTCGTGCTGGAGGCCGAACTCCGCGCAGTCATGAGTGAACTTGGGGTACTTGCCAATGGCTTCGGCGATATCGCGCCCGGAGATTTCCGCCTTATAGAGGAACTGCGGAAGAATGCCATACCATTCTGGAGGCACGCGCTGGCAGCAAGGCCAAACGAGGTAACGCTCCTTCTTGGTCGCGATAATGTTCCTGAGCCCAACGTCCGTGAGGGGTTTCCCAGTTACGGCTTCATAGTGGGCACGGAACCACGGCATTCGTTCATCGATGTCGCGCGCAACGGAATCGTGCGAGCCACGCGTGTTGAGCAGATCCGCCACCATTCCCCATGACAACTGCCGAACGAATTTGTTAATGAGGTCTCCTTGATTGCGAACTGAATCCATTGCGTTTTCCTTTCCTCCTTAGCAGTTAAGGCGCGAAGCCGCTTCTGATCCCCGCGCCGCCCGGTTATCGGGCATAGAAAGGCGCAAGCCGGAGTTGCCTCGGGCCGTGGCCAAAGTTCGTAAGCGCGGACAATGCCTATCCCCTGAACGCAAGGCGTCAGGAGTTAGGCGCGGTTAATGTGCCGCGTAGACTTTAAATCACGGGGGGCAACAGCAATCCCCGAGGGATGGTCCATGTCTTGTGTGGGTGGTTCTTCGTGGTGACGGTGGGCGAGTCCGCGATTAGGCGATTAAGCGCCGGTATAGTCAATCACAGTGACCGGTGGTGTCTGGCTCGGCCTCTCCAAGCGGTCACACTGACGCTAGCCCCTATGACGCGGCTTGTCAAGAGCGCCTCTAGCGACCAGACCCCGTACCGCCCAGCCAGCACCTATTCCGCCACCTTCCAGGGTTAGAGATAATTCTTAAGTCCTATCGGTCGTTCGCAATATTTCCCCGATTCTCTCCGACGCGGTATCGATTCATCTGGTGAAGACGATGCTCGCTGAAGCTGAAAAGTATGTCGATGCTGCTGTTGCCGCTGAATTCCTTGCGGTTCCGATCCGATTCCTGCTTGACCTAACCCGCGCTGGCCGAATCCCCGGCCACCCGCTGGGACTCGGAGCCAAGCGCCATGTGTGGCGCTTTCGGTTGAGTGAACTGGACCATGCCATTGGCGCGCTGACTCCACCCTCCAATGGCCACAAATCTTAACTGCTCATCCTCTGATCGACGTAGAGATTCGACTTCCAGGAGTCAAGTTTGATGAGTAGAAATCAGAACCGATTGCTAGGGCAGAAAGACCAAGTGGGGGGCGCGCCGAAGCTAGAGGCCCCAACTTCCCAAATTCGATTGCTGCCCAGCGTACCCGTTCCAGAACGTTACATGGATGCCAGCCGTGCCGCTGAGTTCCTGGCGCTCAGACCTCGCCGTGTTCTCGACATGGCCCGTGCTGGTAAGCTTCCAGCCCACGCTCTAGGTGACGGCGCTCGCCGCGTATGGCGATTCCGGCTGAGTGAACTCGACCTAGCGATGCGGCAAGAGGTTCCGCTTGTTCCAGTAGCCAGAGAATCAGACCGATTCTCTTCTGCCTCGCGGACAGTTCAGACTTCGGTGAGAGCGCAGTCATGAGCAGATATCAGCGTGGATCGCTGCGCCAAGAATCCCGAAAAGCGGGCGCAACATGGGTTTTGCGATTCAATACAACCCGGCCAGAAGACGGTCGTAGGATAGAGCACACAATCGCCGTAGGATTGCTGAGCGAATATCCGAGTGAATCGGCAGCCTGGGCAGAAGTCAACCGACTGCGCCTTCACGAGCAAATCAACAAACCGGAATTCAAGGGACCGGTCACCTTCGGCCACTTGGCGCAGCACTACATTGCCAATGAGCTTGGCGACCAAGCAGAGGCCGTTGACCCGAAAAGTTTCACAACCATCAGCGGCTACAAGCGGAATCTACAACGACACATCCTGCCCAAGTGGGGGTGGCGAATCGCGCTGGGCATTGAGCCCTTGGAAGTAGAGGCTTGGCTCAAAGGTCTGAAGCGCGAACTGCACCTTGAAAACCCCACCTTGGACCGGCAACGCCGAATCATGTCTCTGGTCTACAAGAGCGCGCAACGATATGGACTCATCCCGCGCGGCGAGCAGCACAACCCAATGCGATTCGTCCGCTGCAAGACAACAAGCTGCTACGAAGCCACGACAATGACTCCCCGGCAAGCTTGGGAAATCTGGTCACGGCTGTCAGAGCCCGAGAGCACGTTGACTTTGCTGGCGGCAACCACTGGGCTGCGGATTTCAGAGTGTTTGGGCCTGCAATGGGGAGACGTTGACTTCACAGCGCAGGTGATTCAAGTACGGCGCACATGGACCTCCGGCAGAGTTGGGTTGCCCAAGAGCAAAGCCTCGCAGGCGGCAGTGCCGCTTCACCCGGTACTCGCCGGTCACATGAGCGCGTGGCACAGGGCCACGCCCTACTCCGGGGAACAGGATTGGGTGTTCCCTAGTTTCAAACTCAAGGGCAAGCAACCTCGGGTAGGAAACATGCTTGTTGAGGATCATCTGCGGCCAGCGGCAATCGCCGCTGGAGTGCTCAAAGAGGGTGAAAAGGTGAGATGGGGCTGCCACAACTTTCGCCATAGTTTCGCCTCTTTTCTCGTTGGTCAAGGAACGGACCCCAAAACGGTTCAAACCTTGCTCCGCCACGCAGACGTTGCGACCACACTCGGAATCTACGCTCATTCCCATAGCGAGGCGCGCATGACCGCCCAAGGGGATATGTTGACGGCGTTTTTTGCCCCGACAGCAACGGTACAGTAGGAATCACAGTCGGAAAGTTCCCGCTGGCTACAGGGTATACCGCTACCGGGCTTATCGTTGTGTCGCCAGTGAACTGCGTAGGGGGGGCAACGACGTCATCCACGCCGAGGGCATGTAGGGTATTGATCGACCAGTCCGGTTGGCCGGTGATCCAGGCGCTAGGGGCAATCGCTGATCTCTCAGGTAGACTTGAATGGAGTTTCCGACGACCCAGAGCAGAAGGGGTCTGGCTTATGCAGGCAGTCTCAAATAGCACAGAACCTGAATCCGAAGATGAATTTCCCGACCAAACTAGAGCTTGGCGGGTGTTAGCGTGGTGCCTTCCTACTTTGCTCGGTGTTGCGGCCTTCCTATTCGCATTTCCCATTGATCGTCAAATTCCTTTCTTGCCCCGTCTGAACATTGCCGAGGTTTTCTGCGCTTGGTTCTTGTTCGCTACGCCAGTCGCTACGACGGTTGCGATTGTGAAATTCACGAAGGACAGCAAGCTGGGCCAAATCACCAGAATCGCCAAGTGGCTCTTGTGGGCAGTCATCACGGTTGCGATTCTGCTGAATTTGCTCCTACTGTTTGGCTTCTATGCGGCGGCGGCTTTCTAGCGCGAGGTATCTACCGGTGCCTAAGTCGCATTACGCCTGAACTGTCGCCAAACCGTCTCCGACCCTGATTTGGGCCTGCCTGAGCCCCAGGGATGGCAAAAAGCCACGCGCCTAACCGGATACTGAGGACGGTTCGCCGACGGCGTTTTTCGCGCCGCCGCTGAGGGTTCAATGATCAATCACGGGTGAACTGCGGGTGAGCGTTTTTCTCTAATTTGTAGCTAACTTCTGTAGAATGTGGTGGCCTGAGACGGGATTGAACCGCCGACGCCGGCCTTTTCAGGGCCGCGCTCTACCACTGAGCTATCTGGCCTCAGTGCAAACTTCGAGTTGCATTTCCCCGGCGCGGATTCCGGCTAGGCCGGAGAAGGTGGGCTTGTCCACGAACAGTGCGTTGCAACGACTTGACACAGTATATCAACTGATTTGTCCCACGCCAAACTGAACGAAAGATTCATGCCAACCCGAGCCGTATCAGGCCGCGCCTGAGAGCCGTGAGGAGCAGCGATTGCTCTACACTGGAAGGCATTATGCGCCGCCCTGCCTGTACACTCGCCTGCCTCGTTCTCGCCGCCACCGCCGCCCTCTGCGGCCAGACTCCCGCTCCCCGCGCAACCGGGCCAGAAGCCCGAACCACTCACGCTTACCAGGATGCAGCGAAGGGGGGACCGCTGGCGCTACATGCGTTTTTGGCGGAGTTTCCCAAAGGCGCCGACCTGCACGTCCACCTTTCGGGGGCTGTGTATGCGGAGAGTCTTATTCGCGCGGCAGGGGAAGACGGGCTGTGCGTGGACCCCACTGCGCTGAGCTTTGCCAAGCCTCCGTGCACCGGGCAACTGGTGCCGGCAGGGCAGGTTCCGGCGAACCAGAATCTCTATGACCGGCTCATCAATTCATTTTCGATGCGCAGCTTTGTGCCGACCCCGGGATTCAGCGGTCACGACCAGTTCTTTGCCACCTTCGACCGCTTTGGCGGGCTGAACAAGCGGCATACCGGCGAGTGGGTGGACGAGGCCGCCAGCCGCGCCGCCGCCCAGAACCAGCAGTATCTGGAACTGATGGACACGCCGGCCTTCGGCCATGCGGCCACAATTGCCCACGAAATTGGGTGGAACCCGGATTCGACCAGCTTTGCCCAGTTCCGGCAGTCGCTGCTGGACAAGGGGTTGCGGGACGAAGTGGCTGCGGATCGCGAGCACGTGAGTTCCGCCGAGACCTTGCGCCGCCAGATCGAGCACTGCGATGGCCCCCAGGCAGCGCCTGCGTGCAAGGTGGAGATCCGCTATATCTATCAGATTCTGCGCGGTTTCTCTCCGGAGCAGGTGTTTGCCCAGACGCTGCTGGGCTTTGAGACCGTCCAGGCCACGATGGAGGCACGCGAGGCGGGATTTGTCGGCATCAACTTTGTGCAACCCGAGGACGGTTTTGTCTCCATGCGGGACTACATACTGCACATGAGAATACTGGACTACCTGCACTCGGTTTACCCCAAGGTGCGGATCAGCCTGCATGCCGGCGAGCTGGCCCCGGGGCTGGTGCCACCCGAGGGGCTGCGCTTCCATATCCGCCAAGCGGTAGAGATGGGCCATGCGGAGCGCGTCGGCCACGGCGTGGACGTGATGTACGAGGACAACGCCACGGGGCTGCTGAAGGAACTGGCCGAGAAGCACGTAATGGTCGAGATCAACCTCAGCTCCAACGAAGGAATTTTAGGCGTAAAGGGCATCGAGCATCCCTTCCCGCTGTATCGCGCCGCCCATGTGCCGGTCGCGCTTTCGACTGACGATGAAGGGGTTAGCCGCATCGACATCACCCGCGAGTACGTCCGCGCGGCGCTGGACTACCACCTGACCTATCCGGACCTGAAGCAACTGGCGCGCACCGGCATGGAGCATAACTTTTTGCCCGGCGCGAGTTTGTGGGCCGCAGCGGACGAATTCACGACGCCCGCTGCCCCCTGCGAGGAACAGCCGCTGGGACAGGAGAAGCCCACCGACGCCTGCAAGACCTTCCTCGACGGCAGCGAAAGAGCCGCCGCCCAGTGGGAACTGGAGCGCCGCTTCCAGGTTTTCGAGGCGAAATTCTAAGCTGCGCGCAACGGCCTGCGGGGCGAAAAACGTTGCCCTGCAGGCCATCAAAACCGATCGGCGCGCACTTTGCCAAAAGACCGCCCTGCAGGTCAACACGAGAGCGCAAAAACTCCGCTTAAAGCCCGACGAAAAGCGTGAAAAATTCGCGCTTTTTGGCGCTAAAACGCGCAAATTTGGGTGGCGTCCCCTCTCCACCCAAGACAATAGCGTGAAAGAGTATGAGTGCCGAAGGGAAACCTCAGCGCGGCCCTACGGGGCGCGGAAGACCTGGGCCAATGCTATCCCAGGGTTGCGCTACGCTCCACCCTGGGCTATTTTCACATCTTCCCTCCGGGAAGACCGCAGTTGATGCTCCAGAACGGCTGCGAATATCCACCGGGAAGACCCGGTTGATTCTGTGCTTTGGCAGCGGACGGAACCGGTTTGAAAAGCATTCATGCGATTGCCCTGCTCTCCATCGATCGGCGGAGGACAAGAGCCACCTCCTGAAGTAGTTTGGGCATAACTCCTTCGCAAATGTGATTTCAATCACATTTAGTAGAGAGGCCAGACTTTGGAGGTCCTTCATGAATCACACACAGAAAACCCTGCTCTTGCTTGCCGTTGCCGGATTGGTTCTCTCGGGCGGCCACGCACTTGCACAGGGGTGCGTGGCCGCCCACAGCAATCAGCGCGTCCTGGACGAATTGGTCACGAACGACAAAGGCGGCTCGGTGTCGCCTTTTTGGCTGCATAACCTGACGGTCGACATCGGCTACCGGGTGTTCAATTCCAACAAGTACTTCCAGGGCAGCACGGAGATCACACGGCCGACGGCGGTGCGCAATCACCAGAACATTTTTGACATCGGCCTGGAGTACCGGCTGAATCCGCGCTGGAGCGTGATTGCGGACGTGCCGGTTTACAACGGGACACGCAACCAGATTTATCCTCCCGTGGGCGTGTTCCAGGTGAGCGGCCTGGGCGACATTACGGTGGGCGCGCAGCGGTGGATCTTCCGGCCACCGACGGAGAACGGCGGCAACGTGGCGGTGAGCGCGGCGGTAAAGCTGCCCACGGGCATCGACGACGCCACCGGGGCCGGCTTGTACCAGGGACATACGATCCTGGCGACGGCGGACCAATCGATGCAGCCCGGCGACGGGTCGTGGGGCTTCAACGTGGGGACGCAGGCCTACAAGTCGCTGTGGAGGCGCGCCTCGGTTTACGCGCAAGCGACGTACCTGTTCAACCCGCGGGACACGAACGGCGTAGCGACCTTCCGCAGCCAGGCGGGACAGGGCGTGATGTCGGTGACGGACCAGTACCTGTATCGCGGCGGGGTTTCGCAGGGCGTTCCCAAGGTGCGGGGGCTGGCGCTGAGCATGGGCGTGCGCGGCGAGGGTGTGCCGGTGCGCGACCTGCTGGGCGACAGCAACGGGTTCCGGCGGCCGGGGTCGATCATTTCTGTGGACCCGGGGCTGATGTGGAACTACAAGCACGACACGTTCTCGGTGAACGGACCGTGGGCCATTTATCGGGACCGTCCGCCCAGCGTGCCGGAGATTCACAGCCACACGACCAACGGGGATGCGTTCTTTGCGGACTACACGGTGATCGCCAGCGTATCGCATCATTTTTAGGAAGCGGCTCTCGTAATGAGAAAGCGAGCGGCGGGGTGGGTTTCCGGGGCTAAAGCCCCGCTGCTGGCGCGATCCGTTCAGGGGCCTGAAGGCCCCTGTTCCCTCCGGCCCTACTTACGGGCCTGAAGGCCTTTGCTCCCTCCGCATTGCTGTTTTTCCAAGCCATTTGGATTTCCTTAAGGAACCTCTGAACAAGGACCAGATTCCAGAAAAGCATCCCTCAGGGGCTGAAGCCCGCGTTGATTATGCTGACTTTAGCGGCGCGGCTGAAGCCGTGCCCTTTCAAAACGGGACTTATTCAGAGGCTCCTTAGGTGCTAGAGCGAAACCAGAATCACCGTGTCCTGTCGGAGATTGTGCAAGGTCGCCGCTCCCTCGGGTGGGAACGGCGTGATTTTGCCTTCCCTGGCCGACCGTTCCGTCCTACACTTTCCGCATGGACAACGAGCGCATCCGCGAGCTTTGCCTTGCGCTGCCGCATGTGACCGAGACCCTGAACTGGGGCCATCACCTGGTCTACTTTGTGGGCGACAAGGAGATCGGCGGCAAGATGTTTGCCATGACCGACCTGGACGGCACCGGGACCGGCGTTTTGTGGTTTCATTGCGGGGCAGAGCGCTTCCACGAGTTGCTGGAGGTGGAGGGAATCTGCGCTTCGCCTTACCTGGCCAGGGCTCACTGGGTCACGCTGGAGCGGTGGGATGCGCTGCGGCCCCGGGAGATCGAAGAGGAGTTGCGGCGGGCCCACGAACTGATCTTCGAAAAACTGCCTGGAAGGGCCAAGAAGATCCTCGCGCTGCCGGAGAAGGAACGCGCCAAGGCGATCCGGGAACGGAAGAAAGTGGTGGCGGAACGGGAGAAGGCCAAGAAGGGGTGAGGTTGATTCCCATGTCTCAGAATCGAGACATGGGGCACCCAGCGAAGAAGGGGTAAGAGAAAAGGCGCGGTGGACCGGCTTCTGTGGTTTCCCAGGTCCCAAAAGCGGGACCTGGGGCACCCAGCGAGATGGATCGACCGCAGCGATGAGGTGGGAACCGGGCGTGCGGCGCGTTCGTATCTTTGCTTTGTAGGATGAGTTGGATCACTCCGGGCGCAATTTGGCGCGATGGAGATTTGAGGCCGTGATGAAGTTTCTTCTGTGGTGCATTCTTCTGGTGCTGTGCTGGCCGCTGGCGCTGATTGCGCTGGTGCTGTATCCGCTGGTGTGGCTGGTGCTGCTGCCCTTCCGCGTGGTGGGCATTGCGGTGGGCGGCGTGCTGGAACTGGTGAGCGCCATCATCTTTCTGCCGGCGCGGCTGCTGCGCGCGATTTGAGGGGTTGCGCCTTCCCGCTGACACGATGCCTCTGCGGCGGCTCTGGGCGTGCGCCTTCTTCCCTCGACACTCCTCTGAAAATGCGTTAGTTTGAGCCCATGGCAGGGATCACTCTGGTTTTGGATGGGCGGGTTGCGCTGGTCAGCGGCGGCTCGCGCGGAATTGGCGCGGAAACGGTGCGGTTGTTCACCGAAGCGGGCGCGCGGGTGGTGTTCAGCTTCCGGCAGGCGCGCCGACAGGCCGAGGCGCTGGCGGCCGAGTGCGGAGGCCCGGAGCGCTGTGTGGCCGTGGAGCAGAACCTGAGCACTGCCGCGGATGGCCATGCGCTGGTGGCGGCGGCAGTGCGGACCTTTGGCCGGCTGGATATGCTGGTGGCCAATCATGGCGTGTGGCCGCCGCAGGATGCGCCCATTGCGCAGATGCACGAGGCGCAGTGGAAGAGTACGCTGGCCATCAACCTGGACTCGGTGTTTGGGCTGGTGCAGGCCGCCGTGGCGCAGATGGACCGGCAGACGCGGCTGGCGGGACAGGCCGTGGGACATATTGTGCTAATCAGCTCGACGGCGGCCTGCACCAGCCCAAACAC